>Ga0302319_10002015_pt1 | contig 44649 bp, 34 predicted proteins | sample Bog_T0_2_FD_203319 | JGI IMG/M metagenome (GOLD analysis project Ga0302319, IMG submission 203319) | Peat permafrost microbial communities from Stordalen Mire near Abisko, Sweden - Bog_T0_2 | ecosystem: Environmental > Terrestrial > Soil > Wetlands > Peat | place: Sweden: Abisko, Stordalen Mire...
GTAGAAGCGTTCGACGATAACGCGGTAGCGTTCCAGCGTAAGATCAGGACGGAGGAGATCTAAATCTCGCTCCAGGCTCTCATGCACTTCGCGGGTTTCATTCTTAAGCCGCGGAAGCAACGTTCGCGGGGCCGTCGGCGAGTCGTGAGCCACAGTGACCGAAGTATTGGTCATAGCAGGGCGAAGCTCTTCCTAGATAACAGCTTTCTTCCATAATACTCAAATCAGCGCTTCATCCACTTCTCATACTCCCGCGTATGGCGCGATTCCAGCGCCACTTCCCGCCCCTCGATAAACATCCGCTTAATATTCGTCTTCGCCTCCAGCGGATCGCCATCCGTCAAAATCAAATCGCCCCACTTCCCCTTTTCGATCGACCCCAAACTCTCCCCCGCACCCATGATCTCCGCACTGTTGATCGTTAGCGCCTTCAGCCCTTCCTCATGCGGCAACCCGAACGCTACCGCCTGCGCCGCTTCAAACGGCACGTTCCTCGCAAACTGCACATCAAACGTCCCAAAGCAGATCTTCACCCCCGCCTTGTAAAATTCGTTCGCCAAAGTATACGGCGCATCGTAAGCGTCGTCCTCATGCAGCGGCAATTCGAGCGTCTTGCCCATCACCACCGGGATATGATGCTCTTTCAGCAACACGCCCGTACTGCCCATCTCGCGCGGCCCCGCAATAATAATCTTCACCTTCTCCTTCTCCGCGAAAGCCACCGCATCCTTGATCGTCCGCTCGCGTTCCGCCCTGACAAAAATTGGCTGTTTACCATCAATCACCGGCAGCATCGCCTCCAAGCGCAAATTCGGCCGGAACCCCGCGCCGCCTGCCTGTTTCTCCTGCTTATATCTGCGCGCCTCCTGAAAGAAATCGCTCACTTGCTGCAACTTCTCTTTGTACTGCTTTTCCCGCTCCTGCAATGATTGCGCCGGCGTTCCCAGCAGCGCCGCATACTGCCGCGGCACATCCGCTTGCATCTGCGGGAAAATCATATCCATCACCGCCCCGCGCTTCACGGCCATCTCTTCCCACGTCCAACCATCCAAGTGCATCAGCGCTCCCTGTCCGGTAATAATCGATCCGCTTCGTCCCCCGGATCCGCCGCTGCTCGGCAATGAAATAACACTGGTAATGCCCGACGCCCGCGTCACCTCCACGTGCTCGCTCGACGGATTAAACGCCACCTCCGCGCGCAACTCCGGGTTAAACGTTCCGATCTCGTCCAGATCCACCGTGTCCCGCAAAGCCGAAATCTCCGCCAAGCCCACGTTTGTCGCTGCGTTGATCAAGCCTGGATAAAGCTGCAACCCCCGCCCGTCTATCACCCGCGCTCCGGAACGCGCCGCCAGGTGCGGACCGATATCCGCGATCTTGCCGTCTATCACCAGCACCGAAGCATTCGCTATGTCCGGCGCGGTGACCGGATGCACCGTCACGTTTCTAATCAACACCGAATTGCTTTCCGCGCCGCACAACACCAACGCACTCGCCAAGAACAAAAGCCCGCTCCTCATCGCCTCTCCTCCGCGATGGGCGCAGCCGGCGAATCGCTCGCCGCCGCGCCACTCTTGCGCTTTCCGGCCGGCTCAGCGGCCGCCTCCTTGTCCTCCAGCGCCTTCTTCTTCCTCTCAAACTCGGGCCGCGTCTCTATATCCTTTTCGCGATCGAAATACTCGTGCCCATCGATCCAAACCTTCTGCGCTTTCGAGAAATTCGACAGCGGATCCTGGTCGAACAACACCAAATCCGCCGACTTGCCCACCTCAATCGATCCCACCTTATCGTCAATCCCTAACTGCTTGGCCGGATTAATCGTCACCATCGCCAGTGCCTCGTCCTCGCTCAATCCGCCATATCTCATCGTCTTCGCGGCCTCCAGATTCAAATGCCGTTGCAACTCATCCGAATCCGAGTTCAATGAAACCAGCACTCCCTTTTTCATCATGATGGCCGCGTTGTAGGGCGTCGCGTCATACGCCTCCGCCTTGTAAGACCACCAGTCGCTAAACGTAGACGCGCCCGCTCCATGCGCCGCAATCTCCTTCGCCACCTTATAGCCTTCCAGCACATGCTGCAGCGTGCGTATCTTAAAACCCATTTCATCCGCTACCCGCAGCAGCATCAAAATCTCGTCCGACCGGTAGCAGTGCGCATGCACATAGCGCTTCCCCTCCAACACCTCCACCAAGGGCTCCAACCGCAAATCTTTGCGCGGCGGAATCGGGTGTTCCCCCCTCGCCACCTTCTCGTTGTACGTTTGCCACCCCGCCTGATAAATTTTCGCTTCCTGGAAACACTGCCGGATCACTTCTTCCACACCTAGCCGCGTGCCCGGGTACCGCCGCTCCGGTGCCGGCCCTTGATTAAAGAACCCTTGCGCCGGATAACCTTGCCGCTTCGGATTCTCGCCCAACGCAAATTTTATGCCCGGCGTCGCACCCTCAAATAGCATCTCCTGCGCCGTCTTGCCCCAACGCAGCTTGACCACAATCGTCTGTCCGCCAATCGCGTTCGCACTGCCATGCAGCACGTTCGACACCGTCAACCCGCCCGCCAGCGCGCGATAGATGTTGATATCCGTCGGGTTGATCACGTCTTTGATATTCACCATGGACGAATCCGACACCGTGCCCTCATTCACGCTGCCTTCCACCGCCGTATGCGAATGGCAATCGATGATCCCCGGCGTCAGAAACTTGCCTGCCGCATCTACCACCGTCGCATCCGCCGGCGCACTCACATTCTTGCCAACCGCGCTGACCTTGCCGTTCTGAATCAGCACGCTGCCGTTCTGAATCGTGCCTTTGGTAACGGTCATCACGGTCGCGTTGCGTATGAGAATTGTCTGTGCCGGTGCGGTCGAACTCAGCACCAGCGCGCATAAAGTCGGAGCCCAATTCGCTTGTCTCATTATTTGATCTCCTCCGCCGGCGCATTTCCTTTGCGTCCGCTTGCCGCCGGTTCCTTCTGTGACTCCTTCGATGGCTGAAACTGTTGGCCGTCCACAAACACATATTCCACGGTGGTCTTCTCGTCAAACGCCTCGCCCTTCATCACCACCAGATTGGCAATCTTGCCCTTATCGATAGAACCCAATCGGTCCGCCACGCCATAGATTTCGGCCGCATTCAAAGTCAGCGCCCGAATGGCGTCGGCGCGCGGCAGTCCCGCATCCACCGCCTTCTTCAGATCCTTCTTCAAATCCGCCGCGCTCTCCACGCCGTCCGTATAAAACGCAAATCTCACGCCGGCCTTCGCCAGCAGTCCAGGCACGCTGGGCGCTTTGTCCCGCATCGTCAATTCGCGAAAGCTGGCCACCTCGCTGGGGTCTTCCTCCTTCGGCTTCTCCGGCCATTTCAAACTCACCAGCAACGGCGTCTTCGCTTCCTTCAACTCGTCAATCCTTTCGTACGCTTCATGCAGGCCATAAAGAATGAACGGCTTCTTCAACTCCGGCGCGAACTTCAACATCCGGTCAATCTGCTGCGACTCCTCCGCCGGCAGCAACACCCGCGGCGATTCCGCCAATCCTTCCAGCGCATGGTCATACTCCAGCCGCGGCCCCGCCGCCGGATTACTCGCATAAATCTGTTTGGCTTGCTCATATTGATCGAGATCGAGGAACAACTGCCGCACATACGAAATGTTGCCCATCAGCGATCCCGGAAAACCGGTGCGTCCAAACCCTCCCTGCCGGAAAGAAATCTGCTGGCCCAGCGGCTGCGCCACCACCATGTCCCGCCCGCGCTCTCCCGCCAGATCGATCATCGCTCCCAAACCTTGAAAGATCCCGCGCGTAGGGTAAGTCGCCGCACTCGTGAAGCCCGCTGCCCGCGCTGCCTCCAGTCGCGTATCCGTGGGCGAAACCAAATCGGCCGCCCGTTCGAACGAATACGTTTGCGGACGATCTTCCGGCCCGCGCGCTCTCGGCTCCGGTGTCGCCGTAGCGGCCCCCGCCGTCTGATTCGCGCCCCCGCGCGGCGTTGCGGCTGTCGGAATGCCCCAACTGCTCAACGCATCAATAAATCCCGGATAAACTGTCAATCCCGCGCCGTCAATCACCCACGCATCGGCCGGCACGCTGAGGGACGCGCCAACCTCGGTAATCACGCCATCCCGCATCACCACCGTGCCTTTGGCCAACTCCTCGCCGCTCACGGTAACAATTCGCGCGTCCTTAATCGCTACCGCTCCATGCGTCTCGGCCCAAATGAGCCCGCCCAGCAACAACCCTAGCGCCAGTTTCATTTCCTGAAATCTCCCGTCACTCGTCTTGCAAGAATTCGTTTATTGTGGCACAAACTCCTGGAAGCTCCGCGCGTGCCCAATGCAAAGTGGCGGCAGGTACTCGAGATATGCCTGGTTTGCGCTGGCTACGCCGTGGTAGCCAATTCGGGCTTCGCTGCCCTCGGCGAACGCAGGCTTCGGATATCGCGGTTGGGAGGTTGGCCAAATAAGCGGCTGTATTTACGATTAAATTGACTGGCGCTTTCGTATCCGACCTCAAACGCCACTGTCCCCGCGTCCACGTCGTCGGCCAGCATCCGTGCTCTCGCGGCCTGCAACCGAATTTGCTTCTGGTATTGCAGCGGGCCATTGCCGTGAGCGCCTGGAAATGATGGTGAAGAGTGGAGCGTTGAACCAGGCTGCCACTGTCGAGCGCGTACTTTGGCTGAAGGCACGACTCAGGCTCGGCAACCTTGACACCGCCGATCTGCAAAGAATTCCCTACGTAAGGTGAGGACATTGCCACGATCTCCGATCACTGTCGGCGGGAACGGCCACTCCAGACAGTCGGACCATTCTGCATTCTCAATGATCCTTCTGGCGGGCCGCGGCAACAACTCCAAACCCCACGTTTCACTTCTCTGAAATCCAGTCACAAGACTCGCAAAATTTTGTTGATTCCCCCAAAAAACGCATAAGTTATTGATAAATAGACTATTTCTCCGGATTCCTAAAACGCTTGTCGCGTCTCCGGGACCATCAGTCGCGCACAGCCGCTTGCTAGGGTTTGGGCATGAAAGCTAAAACTAAACCCCAGAACCGCTCCTTTTCGGAGCCGCTTCTGGCGGATATCGTAGCTCTAGATAAGGCCAATTTCGAGGCGAATTTCCATTCGCCCAAGGTTGGTGAAACACCACTGGCGCAGCCGGCCCTTTACCAGGATTCGGGCGGTGGGTACAATCTCGACTTCGTTTTCCCGCAAGACTAAGCGGGACAAAGGGGCAGGCCGCAGTGCCTGCCCTCACTTTTCAAATTACTTCAAAGGAGTTCGCTTTATGTTCGAATCGCACCCGCGAATTAGCCAAATAGTGAGCACGAAAAAAACCCTTCACTGCCGCGCCGCAATCGAGGGGGTTTTTGGCGCGCCGCGCGCCTTATATGTAATAGGCGCTAGAAACCCCCTCCCAACGCCCATCCATATTTTCCTCGGCACGCGAAAAAAAGCCGGCCTAAAACACTGCTCGCGGACGCCTACGCAATATCGTCGAACCCAGACGAATCATCGCCTGAACTCGTGTCGTCATAGTCGGCGTCTTGTACTTGCGTATCGTCGTCCTGCTGCGAACTGTCGTAATCGGCGTCCCGCCCGCCGCCGCCCGCGTCTCTTCCCGCTGCCGGCGAATCGTAGTAGTTGTTCACCACCGTCTCCTCCACTGGAGCGTTGCCCATGAATCCGGTTTGCCCGAACCCGCTGCCACCGCCGAATCCGCCGCCAAAACTCGGATGCTCGAAAAGTGACCGTATGCCCTCAAAAGCCAAAGCGCCCGCGGCCACGCCAGCGGCCGTTTGTGCCGCGCCTTTCAGAAATCCGCCGCCCGAACCCTGCATGAAGGAAGGCGATGCCTGCGGCGCGGGCGGAGCGTATTGCGGCTGTGGCGTCGCCTGGGGTGGGGGTGTTGGCTGGCTCTGATAGCCGCCGCCCAGAAAACTCCCGCCCGCGGGCGCGCCATAACCCGGCAGCGCCGCCTGCCGTTGCTGCAAATCGTGAATCTGCTGTTGCGCTTGCTGCAGCGCCATATTTTGAATCAGCACTGTCTGCGTCATCATGTACAGTGCGTCCGGCCGCGAGCCAATGTTCCGTCGAATAAATTCTTCGGCCTCCGGATCGCGCTGCGGCGGCGGAGTCTGGGCAATCTTGGCGGCCAAATCTGCTAAGAGGCGTTGTTCTTCGGGAGTCACAATTTAAGTTTAGTCGAAATTCGCCAGCGGGTCGGCTTGCAAAATACGCCGTACTCGTGACAGTGTAAAGGAGGCAAGGAAATTCGCATGATTTTAGAAGCGCCGCCGCAGGTTGATCTGGAACTGAACCCATGGGAATCGGCGGCCCATCGTTTTAATGAAGCAGCCGAGTTGCTGCGGCTGGATGACGGCATGCGCAAGGTTTTGCGCACTCCCACCATGGAATTGACTGTCAACATCCCGGTCATGTTGGACGACGGCCGGATCGAAGTCTTCACCGGTTATCGCGTGCAACATTCCATCGCCCGCGGCCCGGCCAAAGGCGGCATCCGTTTCGCGCCCGACGTGTCACTCGATGAAGTGCGCGCCCTCGCCGCTTGGATGACCTGGAAATGCGCCGTGGTCAACATTCCCTTCGGCGGCGGCAAAGGCGGCGTGATTTGCGAACCACATCTTATGAGCGAAGGCGAACTCGAGCGCATTACCCGCCGCTATACGGCCGAAATTTGCGAATTCATCGGCCCCGAGCGCGACGTCCCCGCGCCCGACGTCAACACCAATGAACAGACCATGGCCTGGATCATGGATACCTATTCCATGCACAAGCGCCATACCGTAACGGCTGTGGTTACCGGCAAGCCGCTGGCGCTGGGCGGTTCATTGGGCCGGCCCGAAGCGACCGGCCGCGGCTGCATGATTGTCACCATGCAGGCACTCAAGAAATTCGGCCTCGCGCCTTACAATACTCGAGTCATCATTCAGGGCTTCGGCAACGTGGGCGGCATGGCGGCGCGCTTGATGGCCGAAAAAGGCTTCAAAGTGATCGGCATCGTCGAATACGATGGCGCGGTGTTCAACAACAAGGGCCTCGACATCCCCGCACTCATGGCGCATCGCAAGGCTACCGGCTCCATCCGCGGTTTCTCCGAAGGCGAAGACGTAGATAAGGACGAAGCGCTCTTGCGCGAATGCGAAGTGTTGATTCCCGCCGCGCGCGAAAACGTCATTACCTCTGCCAACGCCGCCAAAATCAAAGCCAAAATCCTATGCGAAGGCGCCAACGGCCCCACCACTTTCGCGGCCGATTCGATTCTCGCCGAAAACAAAGTCTTCGTCATTCCCGACATCCTGGCTAACGCCGGCGGCGTCACCGTTTCCTATTTCGAATGGGTGCAAGACCGTCAAGGCTACTTCTGGAACGAAAAGCTGGTCAACGAGCGCCTCGAAGAAATCATGATCGGCAGCTTTTGGGACGTGACGAATTTCGCCGACAAGCACGCCGTAAACAACCGCACGGCGGCCTACATGCTCGCGCTCGACCGCGTGGCTGATGCCATCCGGCGCCGTGGATTGTACGCCTAGTGAGCCAAGAACCCTCTACTCCGCTCATGCGGCAGTATCAAGCCGCTAAGCAGCAAGTTCCCGGCGCACTGCTTTTGTTCCGCCTCGGCGACTTTTACGAACTGTTCCACGAAGACGCCATCGCCGCCGCCGCGGTCCTTGAAATCACCCTCACCTCCCGCAACAAAGAGAAGGGCGAACCGATTCCCATGTGCGGCGTCCCTTACCACGCCGCCGAAAGCTATATCGCGCGCCTGATTCAGCGCGGCTATCGTGTCGCCATTTGCGAACAGATGGAGGAAGCCGGCCCCGGCAAGAAGCTGGTGCGGCGCGAAGTCACGCGCGTCGTGACCCCCGGCACCGCCACCGATTCGAACCTGCTGCGTTCGCATGAGAACAACTATCTGGGCGCGGTCTTGAGCAAAGGCGGCCGCTGCGGTATCGCCTATGCAGATCTGTCTACCGGCGAGTTCCGCACCACCGAAATCGCCGCCGGTGAACTGCCATCCACCTTGGAAACATTGAGTCTGCGCGAAGTGCTCCATCCGGAAGGTGTGCCGGTCGGCGCTGCGTGCCTGGAAACGCCGCTCGACAGTTGGGTCTTCGGTGGCGATTACGCTGGCCGCCAAATTCTGGAGAACTTCAAACTGCTGTCGTTAGAAGGCTGCGGCTTAGCCGACAAACCGCTCGCCACAGCGGCGGCCGGCGCCGTGTTGCATTACCTGCGCGAGACGCAAAAATCGGCACTGGGCCATTTGAATCTGCCCGCGTTCTATCAGCGGCATGAACACATGGTGCTCGACGGCGCTACCGTCAGGAACTTGGAATTAGTCGAGCCGCTGTTTGCCGGCGAAAGCCGCGAAGCCACGCTCATTCATGTGCTCGATAAAACCGCCACCGGCATGGGTGGTCGTTTGCTGCGCCGTCGCCTGCTGAATCCGGCCTGTGAGTTACCGGAAATCGAAGCGCGCCTCGACGCCGTCGCCGAATTAACGGGCAAAGTGATCTTGCGCGGCGACCTGCGCAAAGCGCTGGCCGGCATACAGGATCTCGAGCGCCTGCTGGCCAAGGTCACGCTCGGCACGGCCTCGCCCCGCGATCTGCTCGGCCTTGGCCGTTCCCTCGCGCAACTACCGCTGCTCTCAAAAATTGTCGGCCAGTTTGAGGCGGCCAGCCTGCGCCGCGAGATCGATTTAGTGGAAGACGTCCGCGACAAGATCCTGGGCGCGATTGCGGACGAGCCGCCCGCCAGCCTGGCCGATGGTGGAACCATCCGCGACGGCTTTCACGCCGATCTCGACGAACTGCGCGATATCAGCCGCCACAGCAAGCAATACATCGCCGCCATCGAAACCCGCGAAAAGGGTCAAACGGGAATTCAATCGCTCAAGATCCGTTTCAACAACGTCTTCGGCTATTACATCGAAATTTCTAATGCCAACCGCGCCTTGGTACCGGCCAGTTACGAACGCAAGCAGACGCTCGCCAACGCCGAACGCTACACCACGCCTGAGTTGAAGGAGCTGGAAAGCAAGGTTTTGTCCGCCGAAGAGAAAATTCTGACGCTCGAACGCGAAATCTTTCAGCAGGTGCGCGCCTTCGCCGCCGAACAAGCGCAGCGGATCAAAGCCGCCGCGGCCGCGGTTGCCGAACTCGACGTCGCCGCCACGCTCGCACAAGTCGCTGTCGAAAACCGCTACCGCCGTCCCAAATTCACCGATTCCGGCGAAATGCGCATCGACGCCGGCCGCCATCCCGTCATCGAAAAGCTGGCTGAGAAAGATGCCACGAGATTTATCCCCAACGATCTCTACCTTCATTCTGGGAAAGAATATATCGGCGTAATCACCGGTCCCAACATGGGCGGCAAATCCACCTACTTGCGGCAAGCGGCTCTCATTTTGATTTTGGCGCAGATGGGTTCGTTCGTGCCGGCTGATGCCGCCCTGCTGCCGGTAGTAGACCGGGTCTTCACCCGAATCGGCGCAGCCGATAATCTAGCGCGCGGCCGCTCCACCTTCATGGTCGAGATGACGGAAGCCGCCGCGATCCTGAATACCGCGACTTCTAATAGCTTTATAGTACTCGACGAGATCGGCCGCGGAACCTCTACCTACGATGGTTTGGCCCTCGCTTGGGCCATTGTTGAGTTCGTCGAGGCCAAAATTAGAGCAAAAACACTATTCGCTACCCATTATCACGAACTAACCGAACTGGCAGACAAACTTTCTGGAGTAAGAAATTTACATGTCGCCGTAAAGGAGTCAAACGACCATATCTTGTTCATAAGAAAGGTCGAACCTGGTCCGGCAGACCGTAGTTATGGTATCGAAGTAGCCCGTTTGGCAGGACTTCCCATGCAAGTAATCGAGCGCGCGAGGTCTGTTTTATTGCATCATGAAGTAAGGGAACATTCGGTTGGTGAAAAATTGACGCCGGATGCAGCTGACGCTCCCCTACAGATTAGGTTGTTCGAGCCCGTAAACCACGGGTTCGCGGACCGGATTCGAGCTTTGCGTATCGACGAGCTGCGGCCGGTTGAAGCTTTGCAGATACTGCAGGAATTACAGCAAGAGTTGCTAAAGAGATGAGAATAGCAGGCATCATGAGTGGGACTTCGCTCGACGGGATCGATGTGGCAATCATCGATATCACCGGCTCGGGCTTTAAGGCTAAAATCAATGTTTTGACTAGCCACTCCGTCCCGTATCCAAGACAGATCCGTGAAGCGTTGCTGGCGGTGTCCAACACGAGCACGCAAACGGGAGATATTTCCAGGCTGAACTTTCTGCTGGGGGAACTCTATGTGGAGGCCCTGGAAGAGACGGCTGAACGGGCGCAGATTCCGCTTAATACCATTAAGCTGATCGGCTGCCACGGTCAGACCATCTTCCATGAAGGCCAAGGCGCACAGTACCTCGGCAAAAAGGTGGCGAGCACATTTCAGATCGGTGAATCCAGTGTGATCAGCGAACGGACTGGCATCGATGTGATTTCCAACTTCCGCGAGCGGGATGTCGCCGCCGGCGGCAAGGGTGCGCCGCTGGTGCCTTATCTGGACTATTTGCTGATTCGCCACCGGGGTCGCGGGCGGGTGGCTGTCAATATTGGCGGCATTGCCAATTTGACGGCGATCCCTCCCAATACCAGTTCGGATCGCGTGATCGCTTTTGATACCGGTCCCGGCAACATGGTGATCGATCAATTGGTGAGCCGTATCACTCAAGGCGGGCAGACGTATGATCGCGACGGCGCAATTGCTGCATCGGGCGCGATCGATCCGAAACTGCTGGCCAAGCTGCTGCGCGACAAGTATTTTCGCGCCAAGCCGCCGAAGACGGCCGGACGCGAGCAGTATGGGGCGGAATTCGTCACCAAACTTTTGGATACCGAGCTCAGCAGTGAAGACCTCATTGCCACGGCAACGGCGCTGACGGCGGAAAGCATCGCGCTCGGAGTGCGAAATTTCGTGACACCCGAGATGCGGGTCGACGAAGTGTTTGTATCCGGCGGCGGCACGCACAACCCGACCTTGATGCGCATGTTGACCAAAGCGATGAACCCTATTCCGGTGAAGGAAAGCACGGAAGTGGGCTTGGATGTCGATGCCAAGGAAGCCATCGCCTTCGCAGTGATGGCGTACGAGACGGCCCATCAACGCCCCTCCAACGTGCCCATGGCGACGGGCGCGCGGCGTTCCGTGGTACTCGGCAAGCTGACGCCAAACGGCACTCCGCGTAATGGCGGCAGTAACGGCGCGTCGAACGGCGCTTCGTCATCAAGCATGAACGGGGTGGCCCACAAGGTGAAAGCCGGCCGGCCGCCGAAGGTGAGCCGGACACGCGTATCGCCGAAAGCGAAAGCCGCAGCCAGATAAAAGCCGAGGGGCCTTGCAAGAGGGCCCCTAACGCGCTATGTCACCATAGCTTCGTGCGCTTTTGTATCTTCCTCTTTTCTCTAGCTTGCATTTTGCAGGCGCAAGATGCCCCGTCCGAATTCGTCAGCGTCCCCAGGGCCGACGCTCCCCAATTGGCGCCGCAAGGCAACTATGCCGTCGGCGTTCGGACCCTCGACCTGGTTCATGCCGGCCAAATCGACATTCTGAATTTCAACAAAGAAACCGGCAAGGCGCCGCTTTATGACCGCCCGCTGAAAGTGGAGATCTGGTATCCCGCCACGCTCGCCCCTGGGCAGGAGCAGCGCGTCATTTACCCGAGCGCCATGCCGGGCAGAGCGCCGCGCACCAGCGGCCCCAAGGGATTCGAATTCCCCGGCAAAGCCGCGCGCGACGCCGCACCACTAGCTGGCCAGAAATTTCCACTCGTCATCGTCTCCCACGGCTATCCGGGGTCGCGTTATTTCCTCACTTACCTCACTGAGAATCTGGCGTCAAAGGGCTACGTTGTCGCCGCCATTGATCACACCGACTCGGTGTTCGGCGAGGTACGCGACTTTTCCAGCACATTGCTAAACCGCTCCAACGATCAGTTGTTCGTCCTCTCCGCCATTCAAAAACTGGCGAAGTCGAGCGGCGGTTTTCTCTCGGGCTTGGTTCAGGAAAACAACGCCGCCATCGTCGGTTATTCCATGGGCGGCTATGGCGCATTGATCAGCGCCGGTGCGGGCATCAGTGAAAGCAGCGCGCTCAACAAATTGGTCCCCGGCGGCTATCTCGCCGATTGGAACCGCGGCAGTTCAAAATACCAATCGCTGACGCGCGACGGTTTGAAAGCGGTCGTCGCGATTGCGCCTTGGGGTGAGCAGCCCCCTTTCGGCGCGTGGGACAAAGAATCGCTCGCCGGCATTCACCTCCCCACTCTCTTTATTGTTGGCGATCATGACGACGTGGCAGGCTATGAAACCGGTCCAAAACGCGCCATGCAACTGGCCGTCAACTCAGACCGCTGCCTGCTCGTCTACGAAAATGCCCGTCACAACACCGGCGGCAATCCACCGCCCGCCGGCGTGGCGCTCGATTACCAAGGCCTGCAAAGCTTCGACGAGCCGGTCTGGCGGAAGGATCGCATTGCCGCCATCAACCAGCATTTCATCACCGCGTTTCTTGATCTGAATCTGAAAGGCGACCAGACGCGGCGCGCCTTTCTCCATGTTCCGGTTCCCGATTCCAACGACGGCAAATGGCAAGCTCCGCCGAACGCTCCCGACACCGGCACTTTCAGCAAAGGCGACGGCTTCTGGCCGGGATTTCAGCGCCGTTGGGCCTTAGGCCTGGAAATGAGTTGTTACGCGCCGGGTGAGGCTGCCAAGCCGTAACCTGCGCGATTTGGCGCAACGCTGGCGGGCTAAAGTTTCAAAAAATCGGGGTTTCGTGTTGGCACTCCCGGTGCAATAGACCGCTCGCATGAAGTTCGAGCACATTTTGTATCCGTTGGATTTCTCCGAGCGCAGCAGGGCGATGAGACTCCAAGTTGAGGTTTTGGCGCGGAGATTTGGCTCGAAGGTGACCGTGCTGCATGTCTTTGAAATACCCTCCACCTGGTATGGCAGCGCGGAAGCCCCGACCATCAACGTCGATTGCTTTCAACAGTTTTACGACGCGGCCCAGCGGAGTTTGGACGAGTTCCAACTCGACCTTCCCGAAAATTGCGTGGAGAAGGTTCTCGCAGAGGGCGATCCCGCCTGGATTATCGCGGATTGGGCGCGCCAACACCCTACTGACTTAATCATGCTGGGAACCCGAGGCTTCGGCAAACTGCAAGGACTGCTGTTAGGTTCAGTGGCCGCCAAAGTGATACACGACACTCCATTCCCGGTGTGGACGGATGCGAGCGCGGGTGGCAATGCCTCGTTTCAAAACAATATGGGCCATATTCTTTGCGCCATTGATATCGACGCCGAAACAGAGCCGCTGTTGCGTTTCGCCGGTGAAGTGAGCCGAGCCTTTCTAGCCGAGCTGCATTTGATTCACTGCATACCAGACACGGAAGCACGCTCGAACAAATATTTCGATTTCGATCTGCAGCGCTACCAAATGGAAGGCGCGCGCATTGAGCTGACGAAGTTGCAGCGTGAAGCCGGCGTGGAGTGCGAAACTGCCATCGCTACCGGAAGCATCGCCAAGGCCGTCCGCAAGCTGGCGCTCGAAAATCATGCCGGACTGATCGTCCTTGGCAGAGGCGAGAGCCGGCAGCGCTTTGGAAGGTTAAGAACGCACGCCTATCAAATCATCCATGATGCGCCCTGCCCGGTGCTTAGCTACTGCCCGGTTCCGCCAACCCATACTTCTTCATCTTGTAGCGAAGAGCGTCCCGCCCGATCCGTAGCAGCCGCGCCGCCTCCGATTGGTTCCAGCCCGCTTTAACCAGCGCATCGGATACCAAGCGTTTTTCGTTGCTTTCCAACATGGAAGCGGCGACAGCGTGGTTGACCGCCTCGGGCGCTCCCGTTGTCTCATTCTCAAGCGGGCCTGCCGTCTCGCCGCGCACGTGCGGCGGCAAGTCGGCGACATCGATCACCTCGCCCAGTGTCATCATCGAGGCGTGGCCGATGGCGTTTTCGAGTTCGCGAACATTGCCCGGCCATGAATAGCGGCTCAACGCAATGCTGGCCCGCTGGGTAATGCGGCGCACGGGTTTGTGAAACTGCTGCGAGAACTTGGTAATGAAATGCCGCACCAAGAGCGGCAAGTCTTCTTTCCGCTGCGCTAACGAAGGAATAGACAGCTCTACCATCGAGAGCCGGTAGTAAAGATCTTCACGGAACTTGCCTTCGCGGATCATCGCGCGCAGGTCGCGATGGGTGGCGGCAATCACGCGAAAATCGATTTTGCGCGGTTGCAAAGAGCCTACCCTCTGCACTTCCTGGTTTTGAATCGTCCGCAGGAGTTTAGCTTGCGTGCCTAAAGGCATGTCGCCGATCTCATCCAGGAACAGCGTTCCGCCGCTGGCATGCTCCACCAAGCCGATTTTGTCGGCGGTAGCGCCAGTGAACGCGCCTTTCACATGGCCGAATAGCTCGCTTTCAAACAACGTTTCAACCACGGCTGAACAATTCACAACTACTAAATTTCCAGTCGCGGCCGGACTTAGTTTATGCAGCGCCTGGGCCACCAGGTCCTTGCCGGAACCTGTGGGGCCAGTAATGAGAACAGTGCGAAAATGCGGAGCGATACGGCGGATGCGCGAGTACATTTCCCACATGGCTGGGCTGGTACCGACGATCTGCTCAAAGGGCGAGATCGTTACCAGCTCATTTTCGATTTCAACGCTGCGCAAGCGGCGGCGCGCATCTTCAATCATCGTGCCGATGCGTTCCCGCAGGGCCGGTATCGAGACCGGTTTATTCAGATAGTCGCTCGCCCCTTTGCGTATCGCTTCCACGGCCGATTCGGACGAATAATGCGCGGTCATCAGAATGACTTCGATCGCCGGATCAAACGACATCACCCGTTCGAGCAATTCCAGGCCGCTCATTTTCGGCATGACAAGGTCAGTCAAGACGATTTGCGGATGCTTGTCGAAAATGAGATCGAGGGCCGCTTCCGGGTCGCCGGCAGCGTAGATATTGAGACCGGGCTGCTCCAACGCCGCGTTGAGCAACTCCAGACTGCCGGCATTATCGTCGACGATAACCAGTGAAACGTTGTCCTGCATTAAGACATCATCTTACGGCACTGGTCCGGCAATGTGAACTCAAACGTGCTGCCGACGCCGGGTTTGCTGGCCACATGGATTTCGCCGCCATGCATCTCTACCAGACTCTTGGTAATGGCTAAGCCCAAGCCGGTTCCTTCGCGGACGCCTTTGGTGGTTTCGCCTAGTTGATAGAACTTGTCGAAGATGGCTTGGTGTTCGGCTTCCGCGATGCCAATGCCGTTGTCGGTGACACGAAAGACAGTGCAGCCTCCTTCACGCTGGACCGCCGCTACGATAATCGTCCCGCCTTCGCCGGTGAATTTGATGGCATTGCTGACCAGGTTGTACACGATTTCCTTGAGCCTTATGGGGTCGGCAAAAACAAGGAGACTGACGGGAAAATCTTCCACAATCGTTTGCTTTTTGTTGTTAGCCAGCGGGCGCAGTTTCTCCAGCCAACCCGACAGCGCTGCCGAAGCATCAAACGTCTCAGGATTCAGGGTCAGCCGTCCGGCTTCGATCTTGCTGATATCCAGCGTGTCGCTAATCAATTCGAGGAGGTGCCGCGAATCGTTGCGAATATGTTCCACAAACCTCTTTTGCGTTTCATTGAGCGACCCTTTCAGTTCCTCAGCTAAAAGATCAGAAAAGCCGATGATCGTGTGCAGCGGGGTGCGCAATTCGTGGCTCATACTGGCCAAGAATTCGCTCTTCAGCCGGTTGGCCCTTTCTACTTCGCGGTTGCGGATTTCGAGTTGGCGGTTGGCTTCGGTCAAACTGATAGTAAATTGCAGGTGCAGGGCATTGATCTCAGCCTTAGCTTTATTCCACTCCGTCATGTCGCGGACAATCGCAATCACGCGGTGCCCCTGGACCGAGCGAATAGGGCTCAGGCTGATTTCGACCGGAAACATGCTGCCGTCCTTGCGTAAAGCCAGCAATTCAAGGCCAGCTCCCATAGGGCGTATAGACGGTTTATGCGCATAGCCGGCGCGATGCTGTTGGTGGCGTGAGCGCGCGGCTTGCGGCACTAACTTTTCCACCAGCTGCCCCAATAATTCCTCGCGCGTATAGCCGAACATCGATTCCGCCGCGGCGTTCAGAAGAATGATGGTACCGTCGTGCTCGACTTCGAAAATCGCGTCGGGTGCAGCCTCCAGCAGGTCTCGGAAACGCAGATAAGACTGCACCTGAAGTTCCGGCTCTGGTAGGGCTGGATTGTTGTCTGCGTCGGTCAAGAATTTATTCTATGCGTTGCGAGGCAGCGAAGTAACCTTAGAGCAGTGCTAAAGACTCACAAACCCGTTGGCCTGGAAGTTTTTTTTAGGCCACGCTCGGTAGCCGTTGTCGGCGCGACAGCTAAGGAAGGCTCGGTCGGGAGGTCCGTTCTCTGGAACCTGATCAGCAGTCCATTCGATGGAACGGTGTATCCGGTAAATCCGAAGCGCAATTCAGTATTGGGGATTCGCGCTTACCCGTCGATCAAGGCGATTCCCGATCCGGTCGATTTAGCGGTACTCATCACTCCCGCGGAGTCGATTCCCGAGATGATCGAAGAGTGCGCGGAGGTTGGGGCGAGCGGAGCGGTGATCATCTCAGCGGGCTTTCGCGAAACAGGAGCGCGCGGACTGGAGTTGGAAAGCCGCGTTCTGGCCACGGCGCGCCGAGCGAATATGCGATTAATCGGACCGAACTGTTTGGGAGTGATGTGTCCCATCAGCGGGCTTAACGCCACGTTTGCTCACACGATTGCGCGGCCAGGCAATGTGGCGCTTATCAGTCAAAGCGGAGCCATCTGCACGGCGCTGCTCGATTGGAGCCTGCGGGAACAGGTGGGTTTCAGCGCGTTTCTTTCTATCGGCTCCATGCTGGATGTTGGTTGGGGAGCGTTGATTGACTACTTAGGGAACGATCCGCATACCCGCAGCATTGTGATTTATATGGAGTCGGTGGGCGATGCGAGGTCGTTTCTGTCGGCGGCGCGCGAGGTGGCGCTGGACAAACCGATCTTAGTCATTAAAGCCGGCCGGACTGAGTCGGCCGCAAAAGCCGCCGCCTCCCATACGGGAACGCTGGCGGGCAGTGATGCGGTTTTGGACGCGGCATTTCGGCGCGTGGGAGTTTTGCGCATTAATGAGCTGGATGATGTGTTCCATATGACGGAGGTGCTAGCTCACCAGCCTCGGCCGTCCGGACCAAGATTGACGATAGTGACGAACGCCGGTGGCCCGGGTGTGCTGGCGACGGACATGCTGATAGGACTCGGCGAACAGTTGGCGCCACTGGCGGACGCTACGGTGGAGGCGCTCAATGCTGTGTTGCCCATTCACTGGAGTCACAATAACCCGATTGACATCATTGGAGACGCGGGCGCCGACCGTTACGAAGCCGCGGTGAAAATCGCCTCGGAAGATCCGAATACCGATGGCTTGTTGGTGATCATGACGCCGCAGGCGATGAGCGATCCGGTAGAAATCGCCCATAAGCTGACACCCTTTGCCAAGCTGCATGGCAAGCCAATTCTCGCCAGTTGGATGGGCGGCGACCGCGCGGGTGAAGGCGAAGTAGTTCTGAACAAAGCTGGTATACCGACATTTTCTTTTCCCGACAACGCGGTGCGCGCGTTCCATTATTTGTGGCGCTACAGCTACAATCTGAATGCTCTTTATGAAACGCCAACGCTGGCTGAGAGCGATAAAGATGCCAGTTCGCAGGCGGCGGCTTTAATCGCGCGGGCGCGCGCGGAAGGCCGTACGCTCCTCACGGAGTTTGAATCGAAGCAGCTTTTGCAGGGCTACTCGATACCCACCGTGCCCACCCACTTGGCATCCTCGGCGGAGGAAGCAGCACAAGTGGCGGCTGAAATTGGTTTTCCCGCCGTGTTGAAACTCAATTCACTCACGCTCACTCACAAGACGGATGTGGGCGGCGTGAAACTCAATCTGCGGGACGAGGATGCCGTGAAGCGGGCGTTTGCGGAGATTCAAACGTCGGTAACAGAGAAAGCCGGAGCACAACATTTTCAAGGCGTCACCGTTCAGCCCATGGTGCAGATGGAAGGCTACGAATTGATTTTGGGCTCGAGTATTGATGCGCAATTCGGCCCGGTTTTACTGTTTGGCATGGGCGGCCAACTGGTGGAGGTGTTCAAAGACCGCGCCCTGGCGCTGCCTCCGCTCAATACCACCCTGGCGCGGCGCTTCATGGAGCAGACGCAAATCTTCAAAGCGCTGCAAGGGGTGCGCGGGCGCAAGCCGGTTGATCTGGCAAGGCTGGAACGTTTGCTGGTGCGCTTCAGCCAGTTAGTTTTGGATCTTCCTGTCATACAGGAAATAGATATCAATCCGCTGGTTGCTTCGGCTGATGGATTGCTTGCACTGGACGCACGCGTGGTGCTTTTTCCGGAATCGACGGACATGGCAAGCATTCCGAAACCAACGATCCGCGCTTATCCTACGAAATACATCGGCAAAGTAACTCTCAAAGACGGGACGAACTTGACGATCAGACCGATTCGTCCGGAAGACGAGCCGGCGGTGGTAAAGTTCCACTCCACGCTGTCGGATGAAAGCGTGTACCGGCGTTTCTTCACGCAGATGAAACTTGAGAGCCGGGTGCGCCATGAGCGGCTGACCAGGGTCTGCTTCATAGATTACGACCGGCAAATGGGATTGGTGGCGGAGACGGAGACTGAAATCGTAGGCATTGGCAGGCTAGCGAAATCGCCGTTAAAGAACGAAGCTGAAGTGGCGGCCATCATCAGCGATTCGTACCAGAGAAAAGGAATCGGCCGCGAGTTAATTGCGCGTATCGTGCGCATTGCGAGAGATGAGAAGCTCGACCGGTTGACAGCGTCTGTGTTGACTGAAAATCCGGCCATGCGAATCCTGCTCGAAGGGCAAGGATTCGTATTTACCAGTGGACAAGACCCGGATATTCTCGAAGGGGAAATGAGTCTCCAGTAAATTACAGGCTTTCCAAGTAGGCCACAAGGGCTTTCATCTCGGCATCCGGGAGGGACCGAGCCCGAGACTTCCGGTTCGAAGGGTTTCTTCATGAACTCCTCCGTGGCTTTGGCTTGCGCGGTCACCTGTGAGTCATAGCCGGGATCGGCGTGGTCGCTCTGGTGACTCAACCCACCGAGTCCGAATAGCGCCAGGAAGATGAACACATAGGCGCCCACGGCGACGGGACGCTTCCATGGGCGGCGTTCCATGCGCCGGTCGAGGAAAGGAAGGCTGGCGAAGAAGAACGCGACCACGCTAGGAATGAGTACAACCCCTAAGAATGAGAGCGACCCAGGCCAATACTTGAGCCACTGAAAGATAGGTATGTAATACCATTCCGGACGAGGCAGGTAGTGAGCGTCGGCCGGGTTGCCTTCGGTCCGAGATCAAACGGCAGAAAGTGCGAGAAGCACGCGAGAAGCACGATTATAACGAGAGCGAATATGCCATCGACGATGACTTGCTTGGGATAGAACGGCTCAGGCGGCAGAGTGGGGGCGATTGGGATTTTCGCTGATTGGTCCGGCGGCGCCCGCTTTGCGGAACAGATAGACATGCATGGCGACGAAGGCGAAGATAGCGGCGGCAACGATCAGTACGTGAGCCACGAAGAAGCGCGAGAGAGTGACTGTGCCCATATCTGCGCCCCCGCGCATGAGACTCTTCAACCACGAACCTACGAAGGAACGTCGCCGGCAATGTTGGTGCCAACCGCCGTGGCGAAATATACTTTTTGATCCCCGGGGAAGCAAGTAGCCCGTGAAGGCCATGCAAAGAACCAGCGCGAAAAGCACGCAACCCGAGAGCCACAATAGCTCGCGGCGGCCTTTGTAGGAGCCATAGGCGTGAATGCTGCGGAGGAAGGACCGGATGAGACAGCCTTGGTGATATAGGCGACGGTGGTGCGAGCGTGGTCGGCGGAAGGGACGTAATAGGAGCGCTAGAATGACCCCGGTGATCACTTGCGAAACGAAGATGAATAATAGCGCCGAGCCGAAGACGTAAGCAAAACGCGCACCGCCGGGGATTGGTTAGTCGAGGGTTTCGCGCAAGAAACTGTCTAAGCCGGTGCGCCGGTGGAACCAGCCGAAAATTCTTTTTCCCGTGCTTGGGCTGCTGGTCACTAACCGATGACCTCCTTGGTGGGCACGAGTTGGCGGAAGTACTGATAGCGCACCAGGAGGCGGCCATTAGCGATCTTCGATTCGAGCGTATCCATATTGCGCGGAGCGGGGCCGCCCGTGCGCGTGCCGTTTGCCTGGTAGGTGGCTGAGTGGCAGGGGCAGACGAACGACTTTTTGGGGTCTTGCCATTGCACCGAGCAGCCGAGGTGCGGGCAGACGGCGGAGAGCACAAGCAACTCACCGGTTCCAGTTTTGGTGATGTAAACAATCCTTTCAGACACGCTTTTGCGTCAGCCGTCGACCTGTTCCACCATGACCGTGCGGGTGAGAGGCGCGGTTAATGGAAAGAGGGTAAAGCGAATCAAAGGTACCGAGAGGACGGCGGTTACGGCGGCTCCGCATAAACCAATCAGCCAGCCGATGTATGAGCGGCGGGTCGGCTCTGAAGACAGAAGGGTTGAATGACGCAAATCAAAAGCTCCTTTTGGATGTTTAAGCGACGAGTTTTTCGAGTGCTTCGGGATTTTGAATCGTGAGCTTGGAAGACGCGAGCGATGCCCAGCCTTTTCTGCGAAAGTCAGCGAGGGTCCGGGTTACCGTCTCACGGGTCGTGCCGGCGGCCTGAGAAATTTCTTCGTGAGTGAGACCGGGCATGGGAGCGGTCCAGCTCAAGAGAAACTGCGCGACACGTTCGCTCGCTGAACGGCACGAGCCGAGCAGACTCACTTGGCGGCAGGCATTTTTGTAGTTTGAACAGGCCTGTTGAGCCACGCTGAGAGCGGCTTCGGGATTATGTTTGAGATAGGCAATAAACTCTTCTCGTTCGACGTAGGAAACCTCGGTATCTTCGAGCGCCTCAGCGGCCGCGATGCATGGCTCTCCCGACAGACTGGCAGCCAACCCCAACATTTCGCCGGGGCGCGCGATGCGGAGAATGACGACGCGGCCTTTGCTTGACGTCATGTAGAGTTTGACGGTTCCCCTTCGCACGATGAAGACGCCCTGCGGCTGTTCTCCCTGGCGAAACATAACCTCGCCGCCGGCGAAATGGCGGATGCGTTTTATTTTGTCTGGATCTGAAACATCTGTAAAGGATGAGTTTCGCGGCAGCGCCGGGAAAAAGGGTATTGACGCCGACGTTTGCAGGTCGCTAAGAGCGGGCATGGGTTTCTCCTTGTGGAACTGGAGCATGGGCAATTGAGATGCCACCCTTAACTGATTGAAAGGTTTGGACTAGGCTGGCCTAATGCAAGCGATGTTGCGTCATTCAACGCAGTTGCTGTGCGAGGCGGCGTGGGCTTACGCGGGCCGTCCCTGGAGTAAGACCGTAAACGCGTGGTTCTGGAGGCGTAGGTTGATTGGCAAAGCGCGTGCGATAGATTCAACGGAGCCCGGAGCAGAGATATGACAACGCGTACGATGCAAAACTTAATCTCGGCGATGAAGGCGGAAGCCTTCGAAAGTGCGGAATTCATGCGCTTCGCCGCCGCTGCCCGCCTTCACAACAATGACAGCATGGCGGCGCTGTTTGATGAAGCAGCCGATGTGGACCGCTGCCGGCATTTCGCGCGCGAAGCCGAGTTCGCCCATTTAGCGGGGAGCGAGGACGAAAACTTGACAGCGGCCGTTGAGGCAACGATCAGGCAGATGGCTAAGTACGACGAATTCATACGGCAGGCGCGGACAGACGGCGATGAAGCGGCGGTCGGATTACTTGAAAAAGTGCGCCATGAGAAGCTGACGCAACTGGTGGCATTTCGGGCGGCGCTGAAGGGCGGTGTGGATGAGAAGAACTCAGTTCCGCCGGCGCCGATCTGTCAGTTGGCGGATCAAAGGAACGAGTTGTACCGCTGAACTTCGATGAGAGGGTTAGGGTGCTTAACGGCGATGGCGGCAGCGTAATCCTCATCGTCAATTGAGAGGCTGCGCAGGGTCCAGGCGTTCACGTCTTTGATCTGCGGAGCTTCTGAAGTTAACAATCTGGGTGCGTCCGGGAAAAACGCTATTTCGATCGACTCAGGCGCGATGGACAGGCCACTTCCAATAGCCTTGAGCAGCGACTCTTTTAGAGTCCAGATCTGAAAGAAGGCCGATATCCGTTGCGCGTCCGCAAGCGAATTGAAGCGCTGGTATTCGCTGGGCGAAAGGATGCGTTGGGCTAGTTCACTTACGACGCACTCGCCGCTGAAATGTTCAACGTCGACGCCTAGTTCAAGACCGTTCGCAAAAGCGAGCAGGGCATAATCGCCCGAATGCGAGACGCTGAAGGTGATAGGTCCGGCAACAGCGGGCTTACCGAATTCGTTGACCGTAAACTCGACGCTCGCTGGCAAGAGATTCAGATAGCGGCCTAGCAGAGTTCGCAAGATGCCGCGCGCGATGACGAAACGTTGCTGATCGGCAGGCATGCGGAAGCGCATGGCGCGATCCCATTCGCTTGTCGACAGACGCGGACGCCAGTGCTGGATCTCGTGTTCAGAAACGCGAATAACCCAAACCTGCACACTTTCGCTACTGATGGGCATCCAATGAGGTATTCTGGCACGAACGCCCCTCTATGTCGCTTTTATTGGCCTATCTCAAGCCGCATATGCGCCTGGTTCTGTTGGCACTGATCCTGGCCGCCGTCAACCAAACATTTTCCCTGCTCGACCCTTATATCTTCCGCCTGATTATTGACGGTTACGCGACGAAGTTTCACCAATTTTCGATGCATGAGTTCGTGCTGGGGGTGAGCCGTTTATTAGGCCTGGCGGTTGGCGTGGCGTTCGTCTCCCGTGTGGCAAAAAACTTTCAAGACTATTACGTGAACGTGGTTACTCAGCAGACCGGCGCGGAGCTGTACGCAGCGGGCGTGGAACGGTCACTCTCGTTGCCGTACGCTCTATTTGAAGACCAGCGCAGCGGCGAGACGCTCGGCAAGCTGCAGAAGATGCGCAACGATGTAGAACGCTTTATCAATGCGTTTGTGAACATCCTTTTCACGGCAACGGTGGGAGTGATCTTTGTAACTATTTATGCGCTGCATGTGAGTTGGATTATTGCGCCGGCGTTTCTGTTGACGGTGCCGATTTTGGGGTATTTGAGTTCGGCATTGAGCCGCAAAATTAAACCAGTGCAAAAGACGATTGTGGCTGAGACCGCTGCGTTGGCAGGCTCAACGACCGAATCGCTGCGCAATATTGAGCTAGTCAAGACCCTGGGCTTGGCGAACCAGGAGATTGAGCGCCTGAACACCACCACCGGCAAGATTCTGAAACTGGAATTGAAGAAGGTCCGTTATATCCGCAGTCTGAGTTTCCTGCAGGGAACGTGCGTCAACCTGTTGCGTACCAGCATTCTGTTCCTGATGCTCTACTTGATTTTCAGCCAGCGCATTACGGTGGGACAGTTCTTTTCCTTGTTTATTTATTCGTTCTTTATTTTTGGACCGCTGCAGGAGTTGGGTAATATCATCAACGTCTACCGGGAGACCGAAGCTTCGCTGAATACGCTCAAGGACATGCTGAATATTCCGCCGGAGGCGAAGCCGTTGCATGCCACGCCGCTGGGAAGCTTGCAATCGCTCGAGTTCGACGGAGTGAGTTTTCAACACAATTCGGCTACCCGGCCCGCGGTTTGCAACGTAGACTTCGAATTGAATAGCGGAGATACGATTGCGTTTGTGGGCCCGTCTGGCGCGGGAAAGACGACGCTGGTGAAGTTACTGGTGGGATTGTATGCACCGAAAGAAGGATCGGTCCGCTACAACGGAATTGACGCGGCGGAGATCGATCCGGATGAGCTGCGCGCGCAGATCGGTTTTGTAACGCAGGATACCCAGCTTTTTTCGGGAACGATTCGCGAGAATTTACTTTTCGTGAGGCCGGGCGCAAGCGATGCAGAGTGTTTGGATGTCCTGCATCGGGCAGCGGCGGATGCCTTGCTGGCGCGCGCGTATAAGGGCCTTGATACGGTGATTGGCGAGGGCGGCGTCAAAGTGTCGGGAGGCGAAAAGCAGCGTTTGTCGATTGCGCGGGCACTGCTGCGGAGGCCGAGGCTGCTGGTGTTTGACGAAGCTACGTCGTCTTTAGATTCGATTACGGAAGAAGAGATTACCCGCACGATTCGCGATGTCGGCGAACGGGCGGACGTAATCACCATTTTGATCGCGCATCGGTTGTCGACCGTGATGCACGCGGGGCGGATTTATGTGCTCGAGCGGGGAAAGATCGTCGAACAAGGAAGCCACGCGGAGCTCGTGGACAAGATGGGGCTGTATTATGCGCTGTGGCGCCAGCAAATTGGCGAAGGAGTGGCGCAGGAGATCAGCGCGAAGAGCTAACGGGCATAGTTGACCAAATCCGGTCATATGACGAACGGTGGCCAGCTTCCACCGTCACGCGGACGCGCCGGGGGCCTTGAAACCAAGCCGGCCGAAGTGGGTGGCCGATTGCTGATAGTGTAGATCGAAGATAAACCAATGGACCCTCTGACCCTGGCAATTCTATTCCTCATTTTTCTTGTAATCATCTGGATCATACGCTGCTTAAACATCATGCGCGAATACGAGCGCGCTGTCGTATTCCGTCTGGGACGCGTGCTGAAGAAAGCGAAAGGCCCCGGAATCGTCTTGATCCTATGGCCTATCGACAAAATCATTCGGGTCTCGTTGCGTGTAGTGACTTGGGAGATTCCTCCGCAAGATGTGATTACCCGCGACAACGTCTCATTGAAGGTTAATGCCGTCGTGTACTTCCGCGTGGTGGATGCCATCAAGGCGATTGTGGAAGTGGAAAGTTTCCGCTTTGCCGTGGAGCAAGCGGCGCAAACTGGGCTGCGTTCGGTACTTGGTGAAGTGGAACTCGATGAGCTACTTTCGCAGCGCGACGCGCTGAACCAGAAACTCCAGTTGATTTTAGACGATCACACCGAACCTTGGGGAATCAAAGTTTCCAACGTTCAAGTGAAGCAGGTTGATTTGCCGCAGGAGATGCAGCGCGCGATTGCAGCGCAAGCGGAAGCCGAACGGGAGCGCCGCGCTAAGATCATCGCCGCCGAAGGAGAATTTCAAGCCTCCGCCAAATTAGCCGAAGCCGCGGCCGTTCTCAATCGCGAGCCGGCCGCCATCACTCTGCGCTACCTGCAAACGCTTATTGAGATCGGCGTCGAGAAAAATACCACTATCGTCTTCCCGCTGCCGATAGACCTGTTAGGCGGCCTGGGCCTGAAGCGAAAAGACTGATTTCAAGTTTTCCTTTGCCCGCGAAGCGCCGCACCAAACCCTGTCAGCAAGCCGACTGCGGCGGCCATCCCGGCGCGCGCGTTCTCGCTGGTCGCCGATTTCAAGATCGCCCATAGGGATGGCGGCTTCCCGGCGGCGGGCGTCAGCAAGGCATGCATGCGATCTGCATCCAGCGTACCCAGCAGATTGCTGAACATCAGCCCTATGCGCAATGCCGTCACCGCTTCCTTCGAACTCGCCGCATCAACTACGCGATCTACCACCGTGTCGCCTGCGCACAGCAAGCCATTGGCAACGTCCAGTAATCCTTTATCGTGCAGCCTTTGCAAAAGCTCGTAGCCGGCCAACAGTGCTTCCGCATGCGCCTCGGGAGCTTGTTCCAACTTCCGTATCAGATCTTCGCGCGAGTTCTTGGGTGTGAACTGCCGGAATTCTACTGGCATCGCCATGGCTATCTCCTCTACTTTGCGTTCTGAATCTGCACCAGGCTCTCCGTCCCCGGCATCCGGTAATCACTGCGCTTCCATTTGCGTTCCACCTCGACTCCGGTCTGCGGTGTAGGGCGCCCATTGGTGCGGAAATTCAGAATACGCAGCGGATTGTCCCCTTTCTCCGCGAGAACCTCCAACCGCACCGCCGTCTCCTTGTACGCCGGAGTGTTGGTCGCTGTGTCAGTTACTGAACCAGTGAGTACATTGATGGGACCCTCCTCGGAAGTCAAGGGGAGGTAAACCTGTTTTCCAAAAACCCGGTCAGTCACCAATGCCTTAATCTTGAGTGCTCCATGGTGGCTCGTCAAGCGCACCCACTGGCCCGACGCGATTTTCCGCTCCTTTGCGACCTCAGTTGAGATCTCCACATAGCGCTCCGGATTCTCCGCGTGGATCCCGGCCACGCGGTGAGTCATATTGCCTTCATGAAAATGCTCGAGCACACGGCCATTGTTGAGCTGTAAATCGAACTCTTTGTCGGGCTGGTCAGTGGGCTCGCGGAACTGCAATGGGTAAAGCCGCGCCTTCTTATCGGGAAAATGAAAACCATTCAGATAAAGAATCGGTTCATCGGTGCCATCCTCGTGTACCGGCCACTGCAATGTCTTGTAACCCTCCAACCTGTCATAGCGTGCCCCGGCGTAGAGCGGAGTGAGTGGCGCCAACTCTGCCATGATCTCGCTCGGATGCTGGTAATTCCACGCCGCGCCCAAACGCTGGGCGATCCATTGCGTGATTTTCCAGTCCGCTTTGCTATCTCCCAACTCAGGCATGGCTTGATAGAGCCGCTGGATGCGTCGTTCCGTGCTGGTGAATGTCCCGTCCTTCTCAAGGGCCGGAGCGGCAGGCAAAACCACATCCGCATACCGGCAAGTCTCGGTAAAGAAGATATCTTGCACGACAAACAACTCGAGTCTCTCAAAGCCGCCTGCCACATGGTTGGCATTGGCATCGGCGGAAATCATGTCCTCGCCGGCCAGATACATGGCGCGCAGCTTGCCGTCGTAAATCGCGTCAATCATCTGGTGGTTATCCAAGCCACGCTCACGCGGCAGCGCAACACCCCACGCTTTCTCGAACTTTTGGCGAATCTCCGCGTCAGTCACCGCCTGGTAACCCGGGAAATTATTGGGCATCGCCCCCATATCGCTCGCACCTTGCACATTGTTGTGGCCGCGCAGGGGATAGGCCCCAACGCCAGGCCGCATGTAATTGCCGGTGATCAATAGCAGATTAGAGATGGCTGTCGATGAGTCGGAACCCATGATGTGCTGAGTGATGCCCATCGCCCACAAGATGCACATGCTCTCCGCCTTGCCAATCTCCTCAGCTACCTGCTTGAGCGTCTCGATCGGCACACCGCAAGTTTCGGCGGCATATTCCATCGTGAACGGTTCGAGACTCTTGCGGTATTCGTCTAAACCGTTCACCCAAGTGTCGAGAAATGCCTTCCTGGCGTAACCGTTGTCCAGCATATAGCGGCTCATGGCCGAGAGCCAAACCAGATCCGTGCCCGGCTTCGGACGGAAGAAAATATCGGCGCGGCGCGCCATCTCGTGCTCGCGCAGATCGGCCACTATAAGTTTCTGGCCATGCAACTTGTGCGCGCGCTTCACTCGCGTGGCCAGCACCGGATGACTCTCCGCTGTATTGCTCCCCACTGTCAGAACCAGCGAAGCCTTGCCGATATCTTCAATGGACCCCGAATCACCGCCGTATCCTACCGTGCGAAACAGCCCTTGCGTCGCCGGCGATTGGCAGTAGCGCGAACAGTTATCCACATTGTTCGTGCCGATCACCGCCCGCGCCAACTTCTGCATCACATAGCCGTCTTCATTGGTCGCTTTGGAGGAAACCACTACGCCAATCGCGTCGGGCCCATGGTCTTTCTTGATCTGGCTCAACTTGCCGCACACCAGATCCAGCGCCTCTTCCCAGCTAGCTTCACGAAACGTTGCGCCATCGCGTATCAATGGCTTCTGCAGACGGTCTTTGTGGTTCACATAATCCAAACCGAACTTGCCCTTCACGCAAGTCGAAATTTGATTAGCCGCGCCGTGCTGCGGTTCAATCTTTAATATCTTCCTGCCCTTCGTCCAGACATCGTAACTACAGCCAACGCCGCAATAAGTACAGACGGTCTTGGTCTGCTTGATGCGCTCATGGCGCATTTCCGCTTCCGTCTGCGACACCTGCATGATCGGGCCATAACCGATTTCCGGCTCAATCTCTTTCACCACGTCGATCATTTTGTCCAGTGCTTTTGCCGGCAGCCCTGTCATAAACCCGGCCTCTCCCAGCATTGACTTTTCCATCAACGCATTGCACGGGCAAACCGTGATACAGTGCCCGCAAGACACGCAACTCGAGCCGCCTATCTCCTTGCCGCCATCCCACAAAACGCGCGGATGCTCCAACTCCCAACCAATCGAGAGAGTTTCATTCACCTGCACCGTCTGGCAGGCTTGCACGCAGCGTCCGCAAAGTATGCACTGGCTCGGATCGTACCTATAAAATGGATTCGAGTTATCGACCGGGTAGGGCTTCGGTTTGAAAGGATGCTTCTGGTGCTGTACGTCCAAGGCGACAGCGGTATTGTGGACCGTGCAGTTATCGTTATTGTTGTCGCAAACCGTGCAATAAAGCATGTGATTGCCGAGGATCACATCGAAGGCATCCGCGCGCGCTGTCTTTGCGCGGGCCGAGTCAGTCGCCACTCGCATCCCCCGAGCTACCTCGACGCCGCATGCCCGCTGCAGCTTGCCGTCCACTTCAACCAGACACGTGTCGCAGGTCTGAATGGGCCCCATCAGTGCCGAGTGATAACAGACGTGCGGAATCTCTTTCTCTCTAAGAATTGCTTCGAGCAAGAGTTCGCCTGAAGGTGCGCTTACAGATTTTCCGTCAATCGATAGCTCAATCCTCAAGTGTCCGTTCGCTGAAACTGTGTCCATACCTGACCTATATTCACACAATTTTTTAAGCTATTTTCCGGTATTCGCTAGCGGCTTGATAAACCGCACAATCCCCCGCGAATCGTGAATCCAGTTGCGTGCGATCAACTCCACTTTCATATCGGTACTAGCCGATATTTCCACTCGCCCTGCCACCCGTTCCTCGGGAGTGAGCATAACGGGAGTGTTGTCATCCACCCTCACGGCCGCATACACCGCGCTCCGCGTTTGATCCGCCGGCCAACTCACGATCACCGTGTCCCCCCTGCCTTTCACCGTCAGTGGAATGACGGGAGAAGGAACTTGTAGGTAAGCGATGTAGCCCACCAGGCACCCTAACAGCGCCGCCAGCGGCAGAACCATCACAAATCGCGCCGCCGTGCTGGCCGGTTTCTTTTTGTTCAATAGCTCAATCTGCCGGTATGGGTCGGGCGCTAGCGGGACCGCTTCCTCATCGAGCGGCGTTTGCCGCAACGCAAGCATCCTTTCGGGCGAAGGCACACGTGCCGCGCGCACCGGTTCCAATTCACCGCCCACCGGCGCTGGCGTCTCCACCGAGGCCGGTGGTGGTCCCGGCTTGACGGAGGGTGGCACAGCTACCTCCGCAACCTTTTCGGGCGCATCTACCTTGGGCGTCACTTGATCCAGACTGAGACGCCGCTGCCGCCGCGCGGCCCGATTTTCGGCCGGTGCCTCGGAGGCAGGGGTAGCAATAGGTGGCGGAATGACAACGGGAGTTGCAGTGGGCTCCGGCGCACTCACTGGCGTCGCTACCTTGGCCGCCGGAGCCGCCGGCTCCTTTGCTATCGCCTCCTCGGCGGGCGTACTCGCGGGCACGTCCTCCGCTAACTTGTCACTTTCCTGGCTTTCCGCTTCCAGAGCGCGCCGGGCCGCGGCGGCACTGACCGCCGGCGCTGGAATGGATGCAATCGGACCGTTTGTCGTTTTTACATTTCGTCCGGGCAGCGGCAGAATGACCGCATTTTGCGCGGCGTCTCGCGGCAGGCTGCCATCCTTGGCGCGCACCAGAAATCCAAAACGCGTTGGTTGGAACCGCTCCGGTTTCACCAGCACCGTCAGCATGCCTGGCCGCGAAAAATAGCGCTCGCATAACTGAAATTCGCGCTCGGTCAATACCAGCGGACTGCGAGTATGCGCCAGAAACCACCCCACCGGGTCTAGACCGGCCAGTTCCAGATCCGTCGCCGAGCCCGCCAACTGGCCGCTCAACCCTTCCAGGTCGCGCGCCGACAACAGAAACGATGGCCCCTCCGCGTGCTCGCATTGTATCGGCCGAAAGGCCTCGATCCGTGTGCCCTTCTCATCAATCTTGCCGAACAGCAAACCGCCTTCTTCAATGCCGCCATGCGGAATTTTGCGATACCCTTCATTCACCGTGAAATCGATTTCGTGAAACACCGGCAAGGAATAAAGAACCGTGGCAGGAGCGTTGGGGATCTCCCAAAACGCGTATTCGTTGCGCTTCTCAGTGGGAACTGGCGGTTTGTTATCGCGCGTCATTTATCCGGTACTGCCCGCTGCGGGCGTGAGTGGGTAATCAATCGAAACAGTGCCCGACGGTTCGTCGCTTTCGCCGGTCTCTCCTTCTAGTGCGTAGTAATAGGTTACAACGCCCATCGCGATTGTGAGTAGCACAATGCCCACCAGCCAGCGGACCGCGCGCGCGTTCACCATCTTCTCTTCGCCCACAATCGCCGCCGTATATCCCACAATCCCCAGCGCTAACGCCAGACTGAACCCCAGCTTCCAAGCCCAGTGCATCGCATCAAGTGCATTCTGCCCGCCAATCTCCGACCAGGCAGTGAAAATGGCTACCAGTGCTAACAAGAACTCGCAAGTATACGCGAAACGAAGCAGTTTCTGGGTCATCCGGCGCTCTCTCATTCTACGATGAGATGTAGGCATAAAAGCCTAACCGCAATCTGTTGTCTTATCTGGAGATATCACTTTTCTCATGAAAGTTTCGCTTGAAGGTATTGAACTGCATCTAGCTCATCCGGATGAGTTGAACGTGACGTGGGTGGGCCAGGAGGAAGCGCTGCGCCAGCTCATGGCCGCCTGGCTGGTCCTGAACGACCGCGACGTGCCCATGAACCCGCGCCTGCTCGGTAAACCCGGTGTCGGCAAGACGACCATGGCTTACGCCGCCGGCAAGCGCCTAGGCCGCGAAGTCTACATTATTCAAGCCACCGTGGACACGCGGCCGGAGGATCTTCTCATCACGCCCGTCGTGGAAGGCTCCGCCCGTCTGAAATATGTTGCATCGCCGCTGGTGACCGCCATGATTCGCGGCGGCGTGGCTATCCTCGATGAAGGCAACCGCATGAGCGAGAAAAGCTGGGCCAGTCTCGCGCCGCTGCTCGATAACCGCCGCTATGTGGAGTCGATTGTCGCCGGGCTCAAGGTGAAAGCGCATCGCGATTTTCGTCTGGTGGCCACCATGAACGAAGATTCGTCAACGTTCGATTTGCCCGAATACATCCATTCGCGCTTGCAGCCGCAGATCCTCATCGATTTTCCGGAGCGTGAAGAGGAACTGGCCATCTTGCGCGAGAACTTGCCGTTTTCGCCCGAAGATGTGCTGCAATATGTCACCGATTTTTTACAGCAAGCCCACGCCGCGGATGAAAGCTACACGGTGCGCGACGGCGTCAGTATCGCCCGCTACGCGCTTAAGCTAAGCCACGAAAGTGGTCAACCGCCTAAGCTCTTGTTGACCCTCGCCATTCAATCCGTACTAGGAGAGGAAGCGTTGCGCTACCAGCAGCGCCGCTAACAACTCAACATGGATGACCTAACCGCGCACGGCATCTTCACTCGCGGCAACATTTCCTATTTTCCCGTTATTCCCGGACGTCTGGAATTTTCTTGGCGCTTGCGCCGCTATCTTCTCGAGCGGCGTCCCCAGGTGGTGGCCGTCGAGTTGCCTTCGTCGTTAGAAACAACCTACCGCAAGGCAGTCGAACGGCTGCCGCAAATGTCGGTCATCCTCATTCCGGAAAACGACACAGACGCCGAAGAGGCGCGCGCCGCCTACATTCCGGTTGAGCCCGCCGATCCTTTTGTAGAAGCCATGCGCACCGCGCTCGAACTGGGCGCACAGATCGTGTTTCTCGAGCCGCCCACTCATGAAAAGCCGCATCTGAAAGACGTGTATCCGGAGCCATACGCGCTCGAGATTATCGGCGCGCGCGCCTATCTCGAAGCCTATCGCGTCTATCCCCAGCAGCGAACGCCCGAATTGAGCGCTCACGCCGCGGCCATGGCTTGGAAGCTGCAAGGCGCCGATCCGCTTGCTTCGGTCTGCACAGTGATTTCCTTGAACGTGCTGGACCCCTTGCTGGATGCCATGGAAATGCCCCAGGACGCTCCGCCCGCGCCACGCACCCGCCTGTTTCAGCGCGCCGAGCTCTGCAACTTGCATCCCGATTGCTTAGCTGAAGTAACCAGTGAGCCGCCCTTCTATCAAGATCTCTATGAACACGCCCGCGCGCAAGAGCTTGCCAACTTCAAACTCGATCGCCCGCGCTGGCAACTTCAACTACTGCGCGAAGCCGAGAAGGAATACACCGTCAACACAGGTGAGAAGATGCAATCGTGGCAGCGCATCGCACTCGCCAAGTTTGCACGCAATTTGGCCACGCTCGACAGTCACTTAATTCCCAGCCTTTACGATCTTGCCTTAGCCGCCCGCTCCATCGTCGATGACAACTACGCCTATGAAGTCTGGCAGATGGGCAACCGCTTCAGCGAACAGCAGACGGAAGTTCCCGGCATGGAAACCCTGAATCTTTCGGGCGATGAAGTATGGTTGCGCACGAAGAAGCTGCGCATCCGGCGCAGGCTGCCGCGCATGAAGCAGCGCCTCAAACCGGCCGGCCTCAAAGCCCGCAAGCGCGAAAAGTTCCAAGGCGAATGGGCGAAGCAAACCGATGGCCAAAGCATCTGCTCCTATCCACCCGAAGACCTGGTAATCGAAAACTACGGCCGCTTTCTGAAGCGCTACGCCAAATCGAAACTGTCTGAAGAACGCGCCCGCGTCGAACCCTTCCTCGCTTCCACCTTGGACGGTATCGATCTGCGCGAGACCATCCGCAACTGGCACGACGGCAAACTCTATGTGCGCGAGCTAGGCAAGTTCTCCGGTGAAGTTGGCGCGCTGGTCGTAATCTTCGATGAAGACCGCCATGACCGCTACCGTTATCTCACCACGTGGCTCGGTGAACACCAAAACGAATCCGACATGGCATTCTATTCCACGCATCCGTTCGATCATCTCGTGGGACCCGGCATCGGCCGCGCCGAATATGGCGGCCTTTTGATGACTCTGCCGCCGCGCCGCCTCTACGATGTCTGGAGCGACCCCGATTACGAAACCGCCGAAACCAAAGCCGAGCGGCTGCTCATGGCCGGCTTGGATTATGCCATCGAGCGCAACGTTGTGTACATTGCCGCCAAACCGCCGCGCAGCGTCTTCCGCCATTTGGCCGCGAAAGTGAACCGCAAGATCATCTACATTCCTTTAGGTCAGCTCTCGCCCGCCAAACTCAAAAAGGTCCGCGTCGTGCACGTCCTCGACAGCTATCAGCGGCGCGATGAAGCGAAACAATATTTGTGGTAAACGAAGTATAGTCTATTTAGCATGCGCTGCTGGCTCCTCTTTTGCATCCTCATTCAGAACGCGCCCGCTCAGAACACGCCTTCGGAGCTTCTTCTTGCCGTCCGCAAGAAGGTCCTGGTAACGGTCAATAAGCTGCCGAAATATTTGTGCACCGAAACCATTGACCGCGCAACGTTTCAGCCCGAAGCGAAGCTCAAGAAGCCTTCCTGCGACGATCTGTCGGCCCTGCGCAAAAATTCGAAATGGAAGACCCGTATGAGCAGATCCGACCGGCTGCGGCTCGACGTGGCGCTTTCAAAGGACGCCGAGATGTATTCGTGGGTCGGCGAAAACCGTTTCGGCGACCATAGCCTGGCCGATCTGGTGGGCAGCGGTGTCACCTCCACCGGCACGTTCGGCGATTTCCTCGCGGCCATTTTCGGCACCAAAGCGGCAACCTTTTCTTACATTGGAGACAAAAGCATTGACGGCCGAAGGCTGACCGAGTTCGGCTTCAGCGTGCCCAAAGACAAGAGCACGTATATTGTCGGCAGCACCAAGCATAATGGCGTCGTGCCCTACGATGGCACCTTCGTCGTTGACCCCGCCACCTTTGACCTGGTGCAGTTGGTCATACGCGCCTTTGATTTTCCGGAAGGTCTGGATGCTTGCGAGGATGTCACCACGCTCGATTACCGCACTATCAAAGTGCGCAATGCCGATGTTCTGCTGCCCAGCCAGACGCTCCTGGCCGTGGCGAATAGCGACGGCAGCGAGTTTGAAAACCGCACGGCATTTTCAGGCTGCCATGAGTTTCTAGGCGAATCCACAGTGCGCTTTGACGACGCCCTTGATGGTCAAACCCCGGCGAGTTCCAAGCCTCCTCCGCTGCCGTTGGTATTGCCACCAGGCTTGCACTTCAGGCTCGAGCTCGCGGAACCAATCCCCGCGGCTACTGCCGCTGCCGGCGATACTTTCACGGCTACCTTAACAAGCAACCTTGGTGAGAAGCACAACGTGCTCGTGACCAAAGGCGCGCGCGTCACCGGAAGAATCCTGCAAATCGAACGGAACTACTATGCGTCAGGAGCCCAATCCCTCACTATGTCTCTAAAACTCGAAAGCATAGAAAGAGAAGGCGTTCCCTGGCCGATCTCTGCGCGCCTGGTTTCGGAGGCTCAAGTAATCAGCAACTTCCAGCATCGCCGCGGCGAACTGACGGTACGGCAGGATCTTGGCTCTTTCGATGAGATGTCCAATCCTGCCGTTAGCGTCATTCACTTGCGCGGCGTCAACGATAAGTATGTTATTTATCGCGGCTTCGAACTGGCTGGCGAAACCGTAATGGCTAGCTCGCCAGCGCCAGAGGCCGCACATTGATTCCCGGAATCACCAGCGATAGAACTTCCTCAACCCGATCCACAAAGTAGAACTGCATTTCCTGGCGGACGTGATCGGGCAGATCGCGCAGGTCTTTCTTGTTGCCTTGCGGCAGGATCACTTTGTTAATACCGGCGCGGCGCGCGGCCAGCACTTTCTCTTTCACTCCGCCGATCGGAAACACCAATCCGGCCAGTGTTACCTCACCCGTCATAGCGACATCGTTGCGCGCCGGCAAGCCGGTATAGAGCGACGCCATGGCCGTTGTCATGGTGACGCCGGCCGACGGTCCATCCTTCGGAATCGCTCCCGCCGGCACGTGCACGTGCACACCGTTCGTCTTGATCGTTTCCGGATCGACACCTAAATCGGCCGCGTGAGACCAGATGTAGCTCTGGGCAATCTTAGCCGATTCCTGCATCACCTCTCCGAGTTGGCCGGTAAGTGTGAGCCCCTTGCCGTTCGGCAGCAGCGCGCTCTCTATATAGAGAACGTCGCCGCCGCTTTCCGTCCATGCAAGACCAGTCACAACTCCGGGAGGGACGGATTTGCGCATCTGTTCTTGTATGAACATCTCGGGCCCGAGCATGTCGTTCAATACTTCGGGCGTTACGAATACCTTGTTGGTCTGATCTTCGGCAAAGCGCAGTGTGACTTTGCGCGTGACGCGTGCAATCGCGCGTTCCAACCGGCGCAGCCCCGCCTCGCGCGTATAGTTGCGAATGATGGAGCGCAAGCCCTCGTCGGTAAACTCGACCTGCTCATCGGAGAGCCCGGTGGCTTTCAGCTGTTTGGGAATGAGATAGCGGCGGGCAATCTGCTCCTTCTCTTCCTCGCTATAGCCCGAGAGCCGCAGGATTTCCATTCGGTCCAACAGCGCCTGGGGAATAGTGTCGAGCGAATTGGCGGTGGTAATGAATAGCACCTTCGAGAGGTCGAAAGCCATGTCGAGATAATTATCGCGGAAGGTCTTGTTCTGCTCTGGGTCCAGGACTTCAAGCAGTGCAGCCGCCGGATCGCCGCGGAAATCGCGGCCAAGTTTATCCACTTCATCGAGCAACAAAACGGGATTTTGCGCACCGGCGCGGCGCATGGCTTGCAGTAAACGGCCAGCCATGGCACCGATGTAAGTGCGGCGGTGACCGCGCAATTCGGCTTCGTCGTGCATGCCGCCCAAGCTAAAACGTTCGAACTTGCGGCCGATGGCGCGCGCGATCGACTGGCCGAGAGAGGTCTTCCCTACCCCAGGTGCGCCAACCAGGCAGAGGATGGGAGCTTTGGCTTCGGGATTGCGCTTCAGCACGCTTAGGTGCTCGAGTATTCGCTCCTTGACTTCTTTCAGGCCAAAGTGATCTTCATCCAACACCTTGCGAGCGTGAGGAATGTCTAAATTGTCGTCCGTCCTGGCGTTCCAAGGAAGATCAAGCGCGAACTCCAAGTAAGTGCGCGTCATCTGATAATCCGGCGCACCGGTGGGCAGGCGCTCCAAACGCGCCAGTTCACGCTCGAATTCCTTCTTCGCTTCCTCGGGAAGATTGGCTTTTTCAAAGCGCTCGCGCAGCAACTCGACTTCGGCTTTTTCGCCGTCCTTCTCGCCGAGTTCCTGTTGAATGGCGCGCAGCTGCTGCTTGAGCAAATAGTCTTTCTGCTCTTTCGACATTTCGTTATGGGCTGTCGAAGCGATCTTCTGGCGCAGTTCCAAAACCTGCAATTCGTGCGAGAGGTAAGAGTGGATGAGGCGCAGCGCATCCACCCGGCTGCCGGCCTCCAGCAGTTGCTGTTCGCGCGCGACGTCAAGACTGAAAATGCTGGCCAGCAGATAAGCCAGCTTGAGCGGATCGTCGCTGCCCGCAAGCATGCGCGTCATTTCCGGCGCGGTTTGCGGTTGCGCTAAGGTGATGGCTTTGGCCGCCAGTTCCAGCAGCGCGCCGGAAAGCGCTTCCACTTCCGAGCCGCCGTCTTCCGGCAACGCCAGCACGCGGTATTTCGCGGTCAGATAACCTTCGCTACTATCAAGCTTGACCACCACCACACGCTCGACACCGAGCACCAGAATTTCCATCACGCCATCGTTTAGCCGCGACGATTTGCGGATTACCGCTTTGGTCCCGATTGTGTAAAGGTCGTCCTGCTCAGGATTTTCGATTTGCGGATCGCGCTGGGCGATCAGGATGATCTCCTTCGCCTCCGTGTTGAGCGCGCCCTGCACGGCTTTCAAGGAACTCTCGCGTCCCACCGAGAGCGGCAACAACAACCCCGGAAAGAGAATGGTGTTCTTCAGCGGTAACGCGGGCAGAGTCTGGAAGTTGTTAAGTGGCAATTGGTTTCCTGCTTTCTGTATATCTTTGATGTGCGATTCCTTGCGTCTGATTCACTCAAGTTTTGTGGGCCCAAAAAGGCCCGGCTTCGGGTCGAACCCAAACGCCGGGCCTTTTCTGAGTCTAGCTTTTACAAACTACTTCGGTTGCACCACCACAAAACCGGCTTGACCGTTTATGTTGTAGGTCAACAGAACGGACTTGTTACCGGCAGCGTCCATCAGGCGTTTGAAATCCTGCACGTTCGCAACCGGCTCGCGATTAACGGCGGTGATGACCATGCCGCGAGCGACGGAATCCGCCGCCGAACTATCGGCGTCCACGCTGGTGATGACGACGCCCTTAGTAGAAGGCGGCACACCGACCTGTTGGGCAAGATCGGCCGTGAGGGCTTCCACATGGATGCCGCGCACCGTGGCCGAGCCGTTATCGTCTTTGTCGCCACCGTTCGCGGAGTTGTCGTCGCCATCGTTTGACTTATCCGCTTCCAGTCCCGTGGGACGCTGAGCCAAAGTGACTTTCACGGTCATGGGTTTGGTGTTGCGAATAATGTCGAGCGAAATGGTTTCGCCGGGCTGGTGCGAGATCACGGCCATTGTCAGGTCGTTGCTGTCCGCCACCGCTTTTCCATCAATGCCGACAATGATGTCGGTAGCCTTCAGGCCGGCTTTGCCGCCCGGGCCATCCTTGTCAACGCTCGAAACCACTGCACCGTGGCCATCTTTGAGGCCAAGGAAAGGAGCTTCGTCCACCTTGACGTCGCTTAAGCGAACGCCCATGTAGCCGCGTGAAACCTTGCCGTTCTTCACCAACTGGTCGAACACCTGCTTCGCCATATTGGAAGGAACCGCGAAGCCGATACCGATGCTGCCGCCTTCCCCGCCAAAACTGTTGCCACCAGTGAGGATCATGGTGTTCATGCCGATGAGTTCGCCGCGCGCATTGATGAGCGCGCCGCCGGAATTGCCGGGGTTGATCGCGGCGTCCGTCTGAATGAAGCTCTGGACACGCAATGCAGCACCCGCTCCGCCCTCGCGAAGATTACGGCCCTTGGCGCTAACGATTCCCATGGTGACGGTATGATCTTGCCCAAAGGGATTGCCGATGGCGAAACATAAATCACCCACGCGCGCCGCTTCCGAATTGCCCCAAGACATGCTGGGGAGGTTATCGGCACTAATTTTGACCACGGCAACGTCCGTTTGCGGGTCCGCGCCAACGGTCTTGCCTTTAAAGGTGCGGCCATCGGACAGTTCGACGGTCAAAGTAGTGGCCTTGTCGATGACATGGTTGTTGGTCAGAATATATCCGGACGAAGAAACCAGCACGCCCGAGCCCAGGCCGGATTCGCGCTGGTCGCGCGGTTGCTGACCGCGGCCGCCGAAAAATTGTTGGAAGAACGGATCGGACATAAAGGGATTGCTCCCCTGCTGCTCCGAAGCCTTGATGACCCGCGTGGAACTGATTTTTACCACCGCAGGCGAAGCTTTCTCGATAATGTCGGCGAACGAATTCGACAAGCCCGACACGCGCTGGATGTCGCTTCTCGAATCGGCGCGCGCCACCACCCCGACAGGTGCGCTATTGTGTGACACGGCAAAAGCCGCAATCAAACCGCCACCGATAGAAGCCGCCACTAGCGTCAAAATAGCTGTAGTGCGGCGAAACTGGACCACGTTAGACATGTTCCTGATAATTCCTTTCAACTCTTGGACGTTCAAAATCGAATTTCGATTTACACTCTAATTTTTCTTCATTTAGCTTAAGCATCAAACACGGGCGGTTTCGGCCTGAGAAACGGTCGCCTTCGCTTCAAAACGCAGGCCGCCACTTCCCGCCGCATCAGCATCAATCCAAACCGTTTGCCCGTCTCTAACGGTGCCGCCCAAAATCTGTTTTGCCAACGGCGTTTCCACTTCCCGCTGTATCGCCCTTTTCAAAGGACGCGCCCCATAATTTGGATCATAGCCGTTTCGCACTAGCCTGGTACGCGCGGCATCCGTCAATTCCAGATCAATATGGCGCTCGGCGAGCCGCGACCGCAAGCCCACTAGTTGGATGTCGACAATCTGTTTCAGATGCTCCTCATTCAAAGCATGGAAGACGATAATTTCGTCCAACCGGTTCAAGAACTCGGGGCGGAATGCCAGGCGCAGTTCACCCAGCACGGCGTCTTTCATATGCGCATAGTCTTCGCCCTGGTAGGCGCCCTTATAATCCAGAATCCGGTGGCTGCCAATGTTCGAGGTCATGATCACAATCACATTCTTGAAATCCACCGTGCGGCCCTGCCCGTCCGTCAAGCGCCCATCATCCAGCACCTGCAGCAGGGTATTAAAGACGTCGTGATGCGCCTTCTCGATCTCATCGAAGAGGACCACTGAATAGGGCCGCCGGCGAATGGCTTCCGTTAATTGCCCGCCTTCGTCATAGCCCACATAGCCGGGAGGCGCGCCAATCAAGCGCGAAACGGCATGCTTTTCCTGATACTCCGACATGTCGATGCGCACCATCGCCCGTTCGTCGTCGAACAGGAATTGCGCCAGCGCGCGCGCCAGTTCCGTTTTCCCGACGCCCGTCGGTCCCAGAAAAAGAAAACTGCCAATGGGCCGTTTGGGATCCTTAAGACCAGAGCGCGCACGCAATACGGCTTCCGCCACCGCCTGCACGGCTTCATCCTGGCCAATCACCCGCTGATGCAACTCGTCTTCGAGCGAGAGCAGTTTCTTCATCTCGCCTTCAAGCAGCTTCGAAACCGGAACCCCGGTCCAGCGGCTAACAACAGCGGCAATATCCTCTTCGTCCACTTCTTCCTTGAGCAAGCGGGTGGCGCCCGTCTTGCCCGAAACGTGATCCTGCTCGGCATTCAACCGCCGTTCCAGTTCGGTCAGCGTGCCGTATTTCAGCTCGGCCGCTTTGTTCAAATCGTAGGCGCGCTCCGCTTGCGCGATTTCCACCTTCACCTGCTCAATTTGCTCGCGCAAGGTGCGCACGCGCTGCACGCCTTCTTTTTCGTTCTTCCATTGCGCCTGCAAAGCCGCCGATTGCGTCTTCAATTCAGCCAGTTCTTTTTCAATGCGGTGCAGGCGTTCTTTGGAAACCGTGTCGTTTTCCTTTTTCAACGCTTCGCGCTCAATCTCCAATTGCATAATGCGGCGCAAGCTCTCATCCAACTCGCCCGGCATCGAATCGATTTCGGTGCGCAGTTTGGCGGCCGATTCATCGACCAGATCAATGGCTTTATCGGGCAGAAATCGGTCGCTGATGTAGCGGTTCGAAAGCACCGCCGCCGCCACTAAAGCCGCATCCTTGATGCGCACCCCATGGTGCACTTCATAGCGCTCACGCAAGCCGCGCAGAATCGAGATGGTGTCTTCCACCGTCGGCTGATCCACAAACACCGTTTGAAAGCGGCGCTCGAGCGCCGCATCTTTTTCGATATATTTGCGGTATTCGTCGAGCGTCGTCGCGCCGATGCAGTGCAATTCGCCGCGCGCCAGCATCGGCTTGAGCAGATTGCCCGCGTCCATCGCGCCTTCCGCTTTGCCCGCGCCCACCACCGTATGCAGTTCGTCTATAAAGAGGATGATCCGCCCCTCCGCCGATTGCACCTCCTTCAGCACCGCCTTCAGGCGTTCTTCAAATTCGCCGCGGAATTTCGCCCCGGCGATGAGCGCGCCCATATCAAGCGACACGACAAGCTTGTCTTTGAGGCCCTCCGGCACGTCGCCGCGCACGATGCGTTGGGCGAGACCTTCGACGATGGCTGTTTTGCCGACGCCCGGTTCGCCAATCAGCACTGGATTGTTCTTCGTACGGCGGCTTAATACCTGAATCACGCGGCGAATTTCTTCATCCCGCCCGATCACCGGATCAAGCTTGCCTTTTTCGGCGGCTTCCGTCAGATCCCGGCCATATTTCTGCAAGGCTTCGTAAGTCGCTTCAGGATTTTGCGTGGTCACGCGTTGATGGCCGCGCACTTCGACGAGGGCCTTCATCAGCCGGTCGCGGGTCAGGCCAAATTCGCGCAACAACTTACCGGCCGCGCCTTGGTCGTCCACAATGGCGAGCAGCAGATGCTCAATCGAGACGTATTCGTCTTTCAAGCGTTTAGCCTGCTCTTCGGCGCTATTAAAGAGCAGGTTGAGGCGATTGGTAATGTAGACCTGATCGGCGCGCGTGGTGCCGCCGGATACTTTGGGAAATTTCTCGATTTCCTGCTGCAGGCGCTTGTGCAGCGCTTCCAGCCGCACGTCCGCGCGCAGCAGAATGGAAGGGGCCAAGCCGCCTTCCTGCTCCAGCATCGCCAGCAGCAGGTGTTCCACATCCACTTGTTGATTGCCGTTTTGCACGGCGTGGGATTGAGCGAGCCGGATGGCGTCCTGAGATTTTTCAGTGAGCCGATTCATGTCCATTACGAAAGTACCGCCTGTTTGGAGATTAGCATATGAGTCAGCACAAATGCAATAATCTTAGCGGGAAAGACTAAGATAATAGCGACTCGAATACACAATAGACACTATCCGCGTGGTCTCACCTTTGTTGTGCAGCCGCATGGCGGATTGTCTTCATCCGGCTTCGGCTCTCTGGGATCGACCCACGGTGGCGGATTTTCGGGACAGCGGCCTTTGGGGCATTCGAGGACGACGCGGTAGCCGTCGGGATGGGTGGGATCTTCGACAGTAAAGATGACGTCGGGCAGTTCGTCTTCCGGGGTTGGGACGAAAGCAGGCTCTTTGGCGGTGGCGCGCGGGGTGGGACGGTGGGATTTGAAGAATTGCTCAGTCAGGCGAAATTCGCGCTGGAAGCCGCGTTCGGCGGAGTTTTTGTAGCGCAGCATGCGGTCGAACAATTTGGTTTGTTCGGCAGTGAAATTGAAGGCGGAGCAGCCGAGATGGGCGCGACAGGAGTTGTATTCGCGCTGGGCGCGGATGCGCTCCCAATCGGCTTGGGCGGTGCGATAGACGAACTCGTATTCGAGCGAGTTTTCGGCGGGGTTATAGGTAGCGCACCAATGCTGGAGGACGATCTGCCAGGCTTCTTCGGCTTCGCATTCGAGGATGAGGGTATAGCAGCGAGTGCCGAATTCGATTTTGCGCGCATGACGGCGCGCTTCGTCGGCCGCTTCGGCTTCCGCCTCCTCGGCGGATTGGTTGAACGGATTTTCTTCGACGAATTCTTCCACGACGGCGGTGGAAGAATCCGGAGTTTCGGATTGGCTAAACATTGATTTCTGGCTTGATTGTGATTTGCCGGCGTTCGCGACCAATAGAAAAAAGCTTGCAAGTGGTTGATAGGAATGAAAAAGATTTTTTTTGAAAGTCCGTGACTGAATTTCGCGGGGTCAAAAACTGAGTCATACGGAACGAACTTCGCTTTACGCCCGAAGCGGCCTGAACGGAGCAAACTTGGCCATACGGAACGAACTTCGCGGTTTTCGGACGGGTTCTTCTGCGGTTTACGAAACGAACTTGGATGGGTTCGAATTTTCAGATTGCTCGCCTCAACCTCGCCTCGCTTGGCTTCGGCGAGCACGAACGAAACGATCCGGCGGTGCCCTGACACCTTTCAGGACCTGTTATAGCGGGCTCGTTGCGGCATCCGCCTCTTCATCTCGCCCGAGGCAGATTGCCAGCGCTATCGGCAAAGGAGTAGTTGGCCGCCGCTGCAATGAAACTCCGTGTATCTGCTCAGCTTCCGATTTAATCAATGGAAAAACGGCTTCTTGATTCTTCGATTCGTCTGACAACCGCAGCCCTCCAGGGAAGCAAGCCATCTTCTTTTCCGATAAGCAAGTCGAGTTGGCCGACGAGGGCTTTCAAAAGCGGTAAGTCCTTAATTGCCTCAGCGCGTTTAAGCCGCCAACGTTGGAGTTCGGCGGGATCAAGCCTGATATGGCCTTTAGAATAGGCAATAGGCACCGCAGGGTGTCAACGCATCGAGAGTTCCCTGTTGATTTTCGGCGAGGTGATCCAGATATAGGTTTTCCGTACACGGGTCTGCGAAACGCAACCCTTGCCTCCTGATCGGGAGCGGGCCAGGTTTCGGATTTGTGGGCGTTACATTTGCGGCATGCATAATACAGATTGCCGTAAACGGTAATCGCGGCGGCGACTCGCGACGGCGAAATTGAGCCATGATCCCGATTGAAACTACCCTTTGAGCTTACCCAGCAAGTCCTCGATTGAGTCCAAAAGCGCCTCTCTTTCAAGATCCCATTGGCGATCTCTTTCTTCTAGATCGAAATCCCCGTCTTCACTGTCAAGGCGTCCCTCAATGCATCCCAATTCGAAGTCCTCCGGCGCCGATAATGTCGAATGAGACTCTGGTCAACCAACTGATGATACCGTTCTCTGATTTTGCATTTGGGCGTCGAGACAACCGCGGCCTCTATTCCCTTTCGGTACGCTTGCTGGCGTTGTTGGTTTTGCTCCTCGCTTACGATCTTTGAAACGGCCACAATCGCTGTCTTCAAGTAACTATCGAGTGTTGTTTGCCGGGGACTAAGCAACACTTGCGGCCAATCGACGGCGTCTTGCTTGGGCCAGCGCTGTTTCAGAAGACTGCGCACACGGCGATGAGCAACACCTAAATGTCCAAACTCGTCGCCATAGGCCCAAGGCGCAAGTTCTTCCCTTGCAGGCGGATCATCCCTCCTGTCATACTCCTGGTGATTCGATTGGTCTAAGGTCGATGTCATAACGATTGGGGGATATCAGCCCCGATAAAGCCAAACAATCGGAGGGATGAAACTTCCTCCTCCAAGAGCTTCACCGCGATTGTCGCCAACGAAGCAGCGCCGTCAAACCTCAATTGTATCCGGAAAAATGCCGCATCGCTATGTCTGACGGACTTTTCAACTAGTAGCTGCCCGTTTTCTCTTTCAAGCGAGAGTCCGATTGTCGCCCGAAGTTGACGAATCTCGACGTTTAGCGAGGCTTCGCCGAGGTTCGCCGCCTGATTAGAAAAGGAGAAATCGGCCAGGCCGACCGCATGGTGTCGAAGTGCCTCCATCAACGGAGCGACAAACGGATTTGGCAAGATCCATTTGTCTAGCCATGTATTTGGGAAGGTTTGACGATGCTCAAACAGCGACTCTGGAATGTACGGCACACCAGCAGGAGTATCCACCCATAATTTTACCGGACTTCGAGCGCTATTAACCTGGGAGGCAACCCGTATAGGTTGCAATTTCTGAACGCGACGATCGGCCAGATCGCCTATCGCAGATGACATTTCTATCCTGCGTCGACATCGTTGCAGGCTGCGTGTCAGCGGGCGAGGATGAAAGGAACGAACTTGAATGAGTTCGAATTTGCAGATTTACTGCGTGGGTAGCCGTGGCCTCACATATACTAAGTGATACATCGGAGATGTCCTCCCACTACCAGCACGGCAACAC
>Ga0302319_10002019_pt1 | contig 44579 bp, 31 predicted proteins | sample Bog_T0_2_FD_203319 | JGI IMG/M metagenome (GOLD analysis project Ga0302319, IMG submission 203319) | Peat permafrost microbial communities from Stordalen Mire near Abisko, Sweden - Bog_T0_2 | ecosystem: Environmental > Terrestrial > Soil > Wetlands > Peat | place: Sweden: Abisko, Stordalen Mire...
GTTGCTGGCCGGTTTGCGGCCGCGCCAGTTGGAATTGGAACTTCCCGCTGAAAAATGAGCCGCACCCAAAATATCCAATTTCCCCAGCAATTCCGCACTTTCACCAAATCGCTTTCGGAACACCCTCGATGAGTTTCAACTACGCGAACTACTTTGAACGACGCCCGGATTTGTGCGGCGGTGCAACCGTTGTCAAAGGGACGCGTGTGCCGGGGCGGACGCTGCTCGCAAGTCTGGCTGAAGGTGCGACCGGGGCCGAGGTACTGGGGGATTTTCCCACCGTTACACCTGACGGGTTGCGCGCGGTGATTGCTTTTGCCGCGGCGTCGACCGGCGATGATCTGCCAGTGCCACCCATGCCAGCCGTGGCCGCATGGAACTTAAGCTGGATGAAAACTTGCCGGAATCGCTGCTCGCCGAACTTGCACACCTGAATCACGACCCGGACAACGTGCAATTGGAAGGGCTGGCGGGACGCAATGATCCCGATGTATGGGCGGCAGTGCAGGCCGCAGGCAGATTTTTCATCACACAAGACCTCGCTTTTTCCGACTTGCGCAAATTTCAACCCGGTTCGCACCACGGCTTGTTGCTGGTCCGTCTGCCCGATGCTGGGTGCCAGGCATTGATCCGGCGAACATTGAAGTGTTTCGGAACGAAGATGTCGAATCGTGGGCCGGCTGTTTCGTGATGTTGAGCGGACACAAATTACGGATACTTCGGCCGCCTAAAAGGCCAAACGAATAATCCGGCTATTTGAGCTGGTACTTCCCATGACTGTTGCAAGTCAGATTGATCGCGCTGTACCGGCGGCTGCCCGGACCGGACCGGAGGCCGCCCGGAGGGGCGGCCTCGCGAGGACCGGTCACTTGCGGTCGAACATGGGGACATAGGGATGCAGGGTCTGGCCGGTGTAAATCTGGCGCGGACGGTAGATGCGGCTCTTGGGCTCTTCCATGATCTCCTTGTAATTGGCGATCCAGCCGGGCATGCGGCCGATGGCGAAAATCACGGGGAACATCTCCACGGGGATGCCGAGGGCGCGCATGATGATGCCGCTGTAGAAATCGACGTTGGGATACAGCTTGCGCTCGACGAAGTAAGAATCTTTCATGGCGGCATCCTCGAGGTGCATGGCGATGTCGAGGAGCTTGTCCTGGATGTTGAGCTTGGAGAGGACCTGATCGCAGGCGCGCTTGATGATCTTGGCGCGGGGGTCGTAATTTTTGTAAACGCGGTGGCCGAAGCCCATGAGTTTTTTGCCGCTATTCTTGTCCTTGGCGGCGGCGATGAAGCGGGAGCCGTCATCGCCATCGCGGGCGATGTCCTCGAGCATCTCAATGACGGCCTGGTTGGCGCCGCCGTGGAGGGGGCCCCAGAGGGCGCAGACGCCGGCGGAGGCGGAGGCGAAGAGGTTGGCCTGGCTGGAGGCGACCATACGGACGGTGGAGGTGGAACAATTCTGCTCGTGATCGGCATGGAGGAGGAAAATCAAATCCAGGGCCTTGGCGACTTCGGGCTTGATCTCATAGTCCTCGTAGGGCGAGGAGAAGAGCATGTGCAGGAAATTGGCGGTATATTTGTAGGCCTTCTTGGGATAGATGAGGGGCAGGCCATGGGATTTGCGGTAGGAATAGGCGGCGATGGTGCGAACCTGGGAGATGAGCTTGGCGACGCAGACGTCGAATTCGGCGTTGCGGGCCCATTGCCAGCGCATAATCTTTTCATCGAAACAACTGGCGGCATTGATCATGGCCGAGAGGATGGCCATGGGATGGGCGCCGGTGGGGAAGCCCTCGAAGTGGTACTTCATGTCCTCGTGCAAAAACTGATGGTCGGTGAGGGAATCGGAGAAGGCGCGGAGCTGGGCGTGGGTGGGCAGATGACCGTAGATGACGAGGTAGGCGGTCTCGACGAAGGTGGACTTCTCGGCGAGCTCCTCAATGGCGATGCCGCGGTAGCGGAGAATGCCCTTGTCGCCGTCAATGAACGTGATTTTACTGGTGCATGAACCGGTGTTGCCGTAGCCGTCATCCAGCGTGATATATCCGCTGGCAGCCCGCAACCCCGAGACATCCACAGCCTTCTCGCCTTCACTGCCCTCCACGATGGGCAGCGAAACAATTTTGCCGTCCAAATCTATTTTCGCCTCATTGCTCATAGTTCTCCTTATGTCGATAATTAGCGTTAAATAACCTTTGTTTATAGTTTGAAGTGAAACGCGAAAATTGGCAAGTCACGAAAGCAAAATTTGAGAAAAAAGTGGCCGGGGGCCGGGACGGACGGTCCTGACGCCGCCCCCCAAAGAGCGACGGGATAGCGAATTGGTCGCTACGCGAAAAGGATACACCCGCCCTCACCCCTGCCCTCTCCCCGCGGAGAGGGGGAATCGTCGGCAGGTGGTTGGCGAAGGATTCTGGGTTGGTGACAGGGACGGTCCAGGCGGGTGCAGTTTGCGCTTTAGCTTTGGGCGGGGGGAGCATAAATTACCGGTCCAACAATGGCATTGAACCTGTTTAATACGCTGTCGCGGACGGTGCAGACCTTCGCGCCGCTGGACCCGGCCGGCAAAAAAGTCGGCCTCTATTGCTGTGGCCCGACGGTGTACGATTACGCGCACATCGGCAACTGGCGGACGTTTGTGTTCGCCGACCTGGTGCGGAGATACCTGGAATTCAAGGGTTTTAACGTGACCCACGTGATGAACATCACGGATGTGGAGGACAAGATCATCCAGCGGGTGCGGGAGCGGAAGATCACGCTGGCGGCCTTCACGGGCCCTTATGAAACGGCTTTTCTGGAGGATTTAAAGGCGCTGGGCTGCCGGGAACCGCACCGGAAACCGCGGGCGACGGAACATATACCCCAGATCATCGACTTGATCGGGAAGCTGCTGGCCCGGGGGATCGCATACCAGGCGCCGGATGGGTCGGTGTATTTCAGCATTGATAAATACCGGGGCTGCGGCTGCCAGTACGGGCAGTTGTTGAAATTGAACTTTGAGGAGATGCGGACGGGTGAACGGGTGAAGAGCGACGAATACGCGAAGGAATCCGTGGCTGATTTTGCGCTGTGGAAGGCGCGGGTGCCGGAGGATGGGGACGTGTTCTGGCCGAGTCCGTTCGGCAAGGGCCGGCCGGGCTGGCACATTGAATGCAGCGCGATGAGCATGAGCATTCTGGGGCCGGAATTCGACCTGCATCTGGGCGGCGAGGATTTGATTTTCCCGCATCATGAGGATGAGATCGCGCAGAGCGAGGGGGCGACGGGCCGGCCATTTGTGAAATACTGGCTGCATGGAGCGCACCTGCTGGTGGAGGGCAAGAAGATGAGCAAGTCGCTGGGGAATTATTTCACGCTGCGCGATTTGCCGGGCAAGGGCTTCACGGGCCGCGAAGTGCGCCAACTGCTGCTGAGCGCCCATTATCGCGAGACGTTTAATTTCACCTTGGATGGGTTGACGGGGGCAAAGACGGCCCTGGCGCGGATCGATGAATGCGTGGCCAAGCTGCGGGATCGGGCGGGCAGCAACGTCGCAGAACCGGACCGGGAACTGGTGGCGGCCTTTGAGGCGGCGCTGGATGATGACCTGAACATTTCGGCCGCGTGGGGAGCCGTGTTTAAATGGGTGTCGCAGACGAACCGGGTCTTGGCAGACAATTCCCTGACCGTGGCGGGGGCGGCGGCGGCGCTGGCGGCCTGGGAAAAGGTCAACGCGGTGCTGGGCATTGGCCTGGCCGCCGAAGCGGAGGCGCCGCCGGAATTGACGGCGTTGATTGCGGAACGCCAGCAAGCGCGGCAGGCGAAAGATTTCAAGCGGTCGGATGCCATCCGCGACGAATTGAAGGCCAAGGGCTGGGTCATTGAAGATTCGCCCAAGGGCCAGCGCCTGAAAAAATTGTGACATTGTGACCCCGGGACGATTCATCACGTTTGAAGGCACGGAGGGCTGCGGGAAATCCACGCAGGTGACGTTGCTGGCGGAGGAGCTGGGGCGGCGGGGGCATCAGGTGCGGGTGCTGCGCGAACCGGGCGGGACGCCGATTGGGGAGGAAATCCGGCACACGCTCAAACACAGCCCAAACAATGCCGCCATGACGGCCGAGGCCGAACTGTTGCTGATGAACGCCAGCCGCGCGCAACTGGTGCGGGAAGTGATCCGGCCCGCGCTGGCGGCCGGGGAAATCATCATCTGCGACCGTTTTTATGACTCGACGACGGCCTATCAGGGCTATGGCCGCGAATTGAATCTCAGCATGGTCAAGGCCATAATCGATGTGGCCGTAGGGGACACGCGGCCGGATTTGACGCTGCTCCTGCGGATGCCACCGGAGGTCAGCGCGGAACGGGTGCGGTCCCGGCAGGCCACCCTGCCCGCGATCCGGGATCGGATTGAAGAGGCGGACCAGGCGTTTTTCCAGCGGGTTGAACAAGGCTTCACGGCCCTGGCGGCGACCGAACCCGTGAGGATTCAAATTGTGAACGGGGCCCAGCCGGTGGACGTGGTGGCCGCGCATATCTGGCGGTTGGTCCAGCCGTGGCTGCCGTTGGTAATGAGTTGACCTTCCCCGCCCTGCCCTGTCCGCCCGGCAACCGAAAGAAGCTGGCCAGCGCCAAGTGTTGATGGTAAATATTCCAGCCATTTTTATGAAACGTATGCTACGAACTGTTTTGATGTCACTGGCCGCGGGCCTGTTGATTTGTGCCAACACGCGAATCGCGACGGCGGCCGATGCGTCGGCGGACACGAATAATCCGGTGGTAGCGCGGGGGAAAGGCTTTGAAATCCGGCGCAATGAACTCGACCAGGTGATGAAAAGCATCGTGGCCAAGCGCACCGGCGACCAACTGCCGGCGGACGCGGTGGTGCATGTGCTGTACCAGTTGATAAACCAGGATCTGGTGATGCAGCAGGCGACGGTGGCGGAAAAGGCGGCGGGGGAGGCGGCGTCCTATGAAAAAATAAAGAGCCTGCAGGCCGAATTGGGCGAGGCAAAATTCAACCATCAATTGCAAGTCAGCGGCATGACGGCCGAGGATTTGCGCAAGCTGCTGGTGGTGGATCTGACCACGCAGGCATCGCTCAACCGGCAGTTGGGGATCAATGTGACGGACGCCGATGTGAAGAAGGAGTTTGACCGGCTGCCGCCCAACACTCTGGACCGGCCGGCCATGGCGCGCGTCCGCGAGCTGTTGCTGACCACAACGTCGGATTACCCGACCTCGGCGGTGCCGTTGCCGGCCGCCACAATCGAGGCCAAGCACACGGAAATCTTTACCCTTTTAAACCGGGTGCATGCGGGTGAAGATTTCACCGCTTTGGCCGAACAATATAACGAAGACCCGCGCTCCAAGGCGCACGGCGGCCTGCTGGCCTTCGGCAAAAAAGATGTGGAATTCAGCGAACTGGCCTTCGCCATGAGCACCAACGAAATAAGCGGGGTGCTGACGAACAAGGACGGTTTTCGCATCATTCAACTGCTGGCCCTTTTCCCGGCCCAAAAATTGGCTTATGCCGACATCGCCGAACGCATCAAGGCCAGCATGATTACGAATGTAAAGCGCTCCCTGGCGCCGGGCTATCTGGAAAAATTAAATGCGGCGGCCGGGGTGGAAATCCTGGACCCGAAAATCAAGGCCCTGATCGCGGCGGAGCCGCCACCAGCGGCGCCTGGAACCAGCCAGCCGAAATAAGCGGGCCGGGCATCAGTCCCTGTCTTTTTCGCCCTGGCGGAGGTGTTTGGCCACGGCCTGAGAACGGGAGTGGACATGGAGTTTTCCGTAGATGTGCTCAATGTGGGTGGAGACGGTGCGGTAACCGATCTGGAGTTTCTCCGCAATTTCCTTGTACAAATATCCCTGCGACAGGAGTTCCAGGACCTCCTGTTCGCGCCCGGTCAGAACTTCGGCCTCATGACCGGCGGGAACGCGGGACTGGCGGAAAGCCTCGATAATTTTGCGGGCGATCTGGCTGGTGACAGGGGCACCGCCGGCGCATACCTCGCGGAGGGCAGAGAGCAGTTCGCGGGGCGGGGTTTGTTTGAGGAGATAACCATTGGCACCAGCCATAAGAGCGTTAAATATGGCATCGCCCTCATTGTAGACGGTGAGCATGATGAATTGGGTCCGGGGCAGGAGGGACTTGAGTTTGCGGACGGCATCGACGCCGCTCATGCCAGGCAGGTTGATATCCATGAGCACGACATCGGGCAGGAAACCGGGGACTTCCGCCACGGCATTTTCACCGCTGGGATGCTGGCTGATGCATTGGAAGTCGGTGGTCCGGTTGATCAACTGCATCAATCCTTCACGGGTGGGGGCGTGGTCTTCGACGATGGAAACGGTGATGGGCATGGTGGGCTGTGAGTTGTGGGTTTAAAATATGTTCCAGTTGGGGGCCGGGTGGCAAGGTCATTTTGACCGGGAAAGGAGAGCTCGATGCGCGTGCCCCGGCCCGGTTCGGTGAAGATGAGGCAGCGGCCGCCGATGGACGCGGCGCGTTTATGGAGATTCTCCAGGCCGTTGCCGTCGGTAACAGGGGCACCATTGGCTGCCGGGGAAAAGCCCCGGCCGTTGTCGCTGATTTTGAGGGTGGCCAGGCCGGGTTCGAGTTTCAGGCTGAGGGCGACATCGCCGGCCTGTGAATGTTTGACGATGTTGTTTAAAATTTCCTTCACGGCCAGAAAGAGATTGTGGCGCACCTCGGAGGTGAGCGGCCAGGCGGGGAGCGAGGCGGGCAGGTCGAGACGCAGCCGGATATTGGCGAGGCGGAGATATTCACCGGCAAAATCGCAGAGGTAGCTCATCAGGCAGTCGAGGGTGTCGTTTTTTGGATTCACGGCCCAGACAATTTCATCCATGGCCCGCAGCAGCTCACAGGCGGCGCCGGTGATCTGGCCGACGCGCTCGGCCTGATTGCCGACGGGGTCGCACAGCAGGAGTTCGCCGAGGAGATTGATACGGGTCAGGCCGCTGCCGACATGGTCGTGGATGTCGCGCGCGATGCGGGCGCGTTCCCGCTCGAGGTTGCGCTGACGTTCGAGGCGTTCGAGTTCGCGGCGCAAGGAGCGATGGCTGATCTGGCGGACGACCCCGGCGACCCCGGCGAGAAGGGTGCCGGCCAGCAGGCTGACAAACCACCAGGTTTGCCAGAAGTAGGGCAGAATTTGGAGGGCCAGGGTGGCACCGGTTTCATTCCATACGCCGTCGTTGTTGCAGGCGGCCACGCGGAAACGATAACGTCCGGGCGGGAGGTAATTGTATTGCACCCAGCGCCGGCTATCGGCATTGATCCAGTTCTGGTCAAAGCCCTCAAGCTGGTAGCGGAAGCGGATTTTGCCGGCCTCCGTGAGGGAGAGGGCCGTATACTGGAACATAAAATTCTGACTGCCGGCCGATAATTTCACCGGCGCGGCGGCGACGGTTGGCGGCTGAGTGTTTCCATCCACTTGGAGGGCTTCAATGACCACCGGCGGCGGCCGGGTATTGGAGGGCATCTCGCCGGGCTGCACCCCGACGACGCCCTTGGCCGTGGCGAACCAAAGCCGGCCGTCGTGGGCGCGCCAGGCCGCGGGTTGATACATGTCCGCGCATTGCTGGGCGGGCAGGCCGTCGGACCGGTCATATATGGAGCAGAGCAGATCCGGAATCTGACCGTCAGCAAAGGCTTGCAGGGAGGCTTTATTGAGACGGGCAATGCCGTGGTGGGTGCCGATCCACAGGTTCCCCTGCTGGTCGTCCAGCATCTGGCAGATGAGATTGTCGGGCAAACCATCGGCGGCGGTGAACCGGGTAAAGCGGCCATGATCGTAGTGCAGCAACCCGGCGTCCGACGTGCCAATCCAAAGGCTGCCATCGGCATCGGCGAGCATGGACCAGACGGCCTGGTGGGCAGAAAATGCCGGCAGGGGGATGGCTTGGAGATTATCGCCGTTGGCCGAATAAATATTTTCATCATCCGCCCCCATCCAGATCACTCCCTGGCGGTCCTCGATGATGACGCGGACCGGTTTGGCAATGGAACCAGTATGCGAACTCCATTCACGCAAGCGGCCATCCGCCCAGCAATCCAACCCATCTTTCCGGCCCATCCAGACGCGGCCCTGCCGGTCGACGAGAAGGCATTTGATGGCATGCACGGCGGTGGGGGGCGGTTGTAAATTTCCCTTTTGGAACAGCACGGCATCCTCCAAGCCGGCGCTGAGCCAGAGTTGATCCCGGGCATCGGGATAAATGGAAAAAACAAAATCACCGGGGGTTTGGGATAAAATCGGGAAATGGGTGAGGGCATCATTCTGCCAGCGATAGAGTCCGCCGCCATAGGTGCCAAACCAAAGCACCCCGGCGTGGTCCTCACAGACGGTCGTGGCTGGATCAAGCGGCAGTCCGGGGGTCTGGCCAAGCACCTGAAAATAATTTGGTCGCAACCTGGCAATGCCGGCATTGGCCAGGGAAACCCAAATATTGCCTTCCTGATCCTGCAGCCAGCCGGTGGTGTGCTCGCCGGGCAAACCGTCCTGCATGGTGATTTGCTCCAACACCCCATCCGGACGAATGTGGTAAAGTCCGAGGCCCCGGGTGACCCGCCACAAGCCCCCGGCCTGATCCTCATAAATCGTGGGCAGAAACTGGCTTTCCTGCATTAGATCGGGCCACGCCTTCAATTCAGCGACCCAGCGCCGGTTATCCCATTGGCGAAACCGCCCGTTCGCCGCAACCAGAAGTTTTCCCGCCCGGGTGAAAAACAGGGACCCGACATTGAGATTGGTTTCGCCGGACGGAGTCATGTCCACAAATGTCCGGCCATCCCAGACGGCCAGCTCCTGATCCGTGCCCGCCCAAAGGCGGCCGCCGGGATCGGTGGTCAACCAATGCATTTCCTGGCCACGCAAACCAACAGCGGCGAGCGGCTGGAGTTCGAATTTATCATTGATGATCCGCCACAACTGCCGGTCCACCGTGAAGCACCAGAGCGAACCAGTTTGATCTTCACAGTAGGTGACTCCGTGCAGATCCACCGGCGGATTGAGCGTATGCCAGTCATGCGAGGTTCCAGGCTGCACCGACCGGGTGATGAGGAGTCCGGACCGGAAAGAAAATGTGATCTCACGGGCATTGCTGGCGACCAGCCAGACCTCGGAAACCCCCATTCTGGCGCCGCTCCATTCCTCCTTGAAAACCCCATGGCTGTAGGAGGTTAATGATCCGTCATACGAATTTATCCACAGCATTCCTTGGGTATCGACATACAATTTCACGATCCGGGAATGAGCGATCTGGGGGGTGTTGGCCCGGTTAAAAACCGTAAATTGGTCACCATCAAACCGGGCCAGGCCATTATAAGTGCCCAGCCAGAGGTAGCCATCCGGGGTTTGAACCACGGAGGTGACATAATTATCCGGCAAACCCTTTTCACTGTCCCAGCCATCAATCAGATACCCGCCCGCAACGGCCGCGCACTGGGCCCACCCGGCCAGTATGGCCATAAGAAAAAGAAGATAACGGCTCACGCGCGACCGGCGACGTGAAACGGCGCAACATAGCTGGCAAAAAATGGTTATGCCTATTTATATCTGTTTTCCCCGCACGAGGAAAGCCCTTCTTAAAAGATGGATATAGTAACGCATCCCCAACGGGCCGCACGCAGGGCGGCAGATTTTGGTTTAATCTCTTGGAAAGCTCAAAATTTGCTTGCCGCCATGGGTTCCGCCCTTAATGCTGGGGCGTCCTTATGTCGGCAACCAAACATATTACTCGCCCCGTCAAAAAAACACGCCAGGTAAAAGTCGTGTCCAAGGCCAAACCTTTTCAGCCGGACACCAAGCCCGTGATCGCACCAACTGCACCCCCGGTGGTGGTGCCCGCCGCCACCGATGCCGCCGTACCGGAAAAGAAGGTGGAGGGGGATACCACCATTTTCATCCGGCAGGCCGCCACCCGTTATGATGGAGACACGGCCATCAAGCTCTATCTGCGGGAAATAGGACAGGTAAAATTGCTGTCACCGGAAGAGGAAATCGAACTGGCCGCGCGCATCAAAAAAGGCGACAAAAAAGCCCGCGAACAGATGATCAAGGCCAACCTCCGCTTGGTGGTGAAAATCGCCCGGGATTATGAGGGCATCGGCCTGCCGCTGCTGGATTTGATCAGCGAAGGCAACATCGGCTTGATGAAGGCTGTGGAACGCTTTGATCCCGCGAAGGGTGGTAAACTGTCCACCTACGGTTCCTGGTGGATCAAACAATCCATCAAACGCGCGCTGGCCAACCAATCCAAGACCATCCGGCTGCCGGTGCATCTGGTGGACAAGATTTCGAAGATGCGGCGGCTGTCCATGAAGCTGACCGAGGAATTCGGCCGGGAGCCAACGGACGAGGAACTGGCCGGAGAACTGGGGATCACTGCGGCCCGCGTGACGCAAATGCGGCAGGCGTCGTTGCGGCCGACCTCGCTGGATGCGCCGATCGGCGATGATGATTCGAATCTGTTCTCCGACATTGTGGAGGATGAAAACGCGCACTCCCCCTACTCCAACCTGGAAGATAAAACCGTCACGGACATGTTGCAGGACATGGTCAAGCATCTCGCCCCGCGGGAGGCGATGATCCTGCGCTACCGTTTCGGGCTGGATGGCGGCGCGGAAAAAACGCTGGAGGAAGTGGGAGTGAAATTTGATGTGACCCGGGAACGGGTCCGGCAGATTCAAAACCTGGCGTTGCGCAAGCTGCGGCGCATGATCGAAAAACTCGAGGACAGCAAGAAAGACCATTTTTAACACCATGTCGGCAACCACCACCCAAGAAATCGAACTGGCGATCCGTAACGTCCCGGATTTTCCCAAACCGGGCATTCAATTCAAGGACATCACCCCCGTGCTGGCGGATGCGCGGCTGTTCGCCGGGGCAATCGACCTGTTGACCGCAGGCTTCAAGCCGGGCGATGTGGATGCCGTGGTGGGCATCGACGCGCGCGGGTTTATTTTTGCCGCCGCGGCCGCGACCAAATTGCAGGCGGGGTTCGTGCCGGTCCGTAAAAAAGGCAAGTTGCCCTATCAGACCATCGAACAGGATTACGCCCTGGAATATGGCACGTCCACGGTGGCGATGCATGTGGATGCGCTCAAGCCGGGGTCCCGGGTGCTGCTGGTGGACGATCTGCTGGCCACGGGCGGCACCGCCGCGGCTGCCGTCGCCCTGATGCAAAAACTTGGCGCGCAAATTCTAGAGGTCGGCTTCCTGATCGAATTAAAGTTCTTGGACGGGCGCGCCAAGCTCAAGGGCCTGCCGATCCGCTCCCTAGTGGTCTACTGAGGCGGCGGCAACCTGGTAGGACCACACCCCCCAATTCCGGTCCACAAACAAGTCCGCAACCCAACGGTCCGCGCCAGCCAATGGCGGCGGAGCATCATGGAATCATCACGCCAGATTGGTCTGATCGGCGACCAACAATCCTTGCAATGAGGAAGAGCGAAACCGGAAAATCTTTTCGATGTCAGGCCGCACAAGCCAGCGATGTGCCAGGAAGTCAAAGAGCACCGCATAACGCACCACATCACGGCAGAGGGTGCCACCGTCATGCGGTTCAAAAGTGTGCTCGTGAATCCATTGGCGATATGGCCCGCGAATCTGCTCGTCCACAAAGCGGACCGGCGGCTGCCAGACATTGATGCGCGTCCGCCAGCGCAAGGGCACCCCATGGAGACGCAATTGGTAATCAATCAAGGTGCCCGCGTGCATGGTAATCGGTGCGGGCGTGACGATTTTGAAATTCAGCCACGGCGGCGTGATGGCCTGCAGGTTGCTGGCGTCCGCAAAAAGCAGAAACACTTTTTCCGGCGGCAACCGCAGCCAGAGTTCGGATTTGAATTCACGGATTTTCATCAGCGAGTGATCCCGATGCCCTGAATTAGGCTTTGACCATGAACGATGCGAACCGCCCGGCATATTTATTGCCCCAAAATTCTTCGACCTGCTGATGGCCGCCGCTGTTAAAATAAAGGCCCCAGTGGTTTTCCGACGCCATTGGTTTTGCCAGAGAGCTGTTGGTTTGGCAATCGTTAACCAAGCGACCGATGGCGATTGACCCTTTGGGCGGACCGGCGGCGAATCAACTTGCCGCTGATTTGAATTCAACCATAATGTTCGGAGGCCGGTTCTTATTAATTTGTCCGGTCGCCGGTGTGGCGAAATGGCAGACGCACAGGACTTAAAATCCTGGGACCATAAAAAGTCGTGTGGGTTCGAGTCCCACCACCGGCACCAATTGATTAAACGCTAATGTTTTCAATGGTTTTATCAGTTTCAAGCCAGGCACAACAACTAAAGGGTAACGTCTGCGGGTAACGTTGCCAGATTTATCAAGGTTATCATGCCCGTCATCTGTGCCGGTGGCTATTGCGGCCAGTTGCGCCGGTCGTTCTGTGTCTGGTGTCCAGCCGTTGCGCCAGAATCGCCCATAAAACCGGGCAATTTAGCGGGTTTGGCAACGCTTCAACGTGTCAATTTAGCACAGTTTGCAAAGGCTTTCAGGATGAAAATTCAGCCAAAAACGGCACCCGGCCACCCCCTCCAAGAAGCAAAACGCGATTTAGGAACTAGGCATCTGTGGCGATATGACAATTTTTCAAACCTTCCGGCTAATTTGTATCCGGGTCTCTGGAACCTTTGGCCCCAGCAGTTGCCAGACTTCAATGCAATATCCGCAACCTGCCGATTCTGGAAACCATTCCGGGCATTTTTTGAAGGTGCTGGAATTGGGGGGCGTTTCCACGAACGTTTACTTGCGCCGGATTCACAACTTCGCCCTCGACACAAACTGGCTGTCATGGTCAATCCTGCCGAAGCACCAATGGCCGAAAGTGAAGTTCAAGGAAAAGCGTGCCATCACGTTTGAGGAACACCAGCGGATCATTGCCGCCGAGGTGAACCCGGAACGCAAATGTTATTCCCGCGAATCCCTTGTATTGGTAGCGAAGAAAAACATTTTGCCGAGTTTTTGGGCAGTCGAATTGTAGTTGCTCTGATAATGCACCATTTTTGAGGAGCTTACCTTTGAGGTGCGTTACCACCGCCAGTTGCAATGGTGGATTTGCGGGGGATTCCGGCATATGGGTCGCACGGAAATCCTCGAACTGCTGGAAAATGCCCACGCCCGTTTTGACGAAACCAATTTTGACCGGTGGAACGGCGGGACCTCTACATGGACGCTGCGCCTTGAAGTTCCAATTGCCATCTATGCGGCGGTTCAGTCGCGGTTGGCCGTCATTGAAAAAGAAATCGGCGAAAAATTAGCATACGTTGAACAGTTGCACCCAAATGATCTGGTCGGTGATGTAACGATCACTCCGCTTGCTCCGGAACCCGGAGATTTCATGACAACCGCCCGAAACACAGCGATTGATTTTGGGGGTCGTCACTGGGCAAATCAATCGCATGGGCCGCGCGGCCCCAGAGCGCAGAAGCAAACTGACTCGACCAAGGATGGTCGGCTGCCAGCCACGCTCCAAATTTTCGCCGGATTCCCGATGGGAAAAGAAACGCCACCCTCAAAAGCCGTATTTACCGGAACTGACCGGGACGTGGGAATAAATGCTGCGCGCCCGCAACGGTGCAAGTTTTAGGCGCAAATACGCGCAGCGAAAAACTTCTTAGTTATTCCTAACGAAAGGCCATTTATGCGGCTCGCATTATACAACGCATATGACTATCCTTCCGGAAACATAAAATTCAGCTACGGGGTAGTTGAACTGGAAACGAATAAACTTATACGCACGCCGATTTAACATGGGCAAGAATTCTCACATCGAATGGACACATCATACGTTCAACCCCTGGTGGGGATGCGCGAAAGTTTCGCCCGCCTGCGCTCACTGTTACGCTGAAACATTGACAAAACGCTTTGGGGGAGCCATTTGGGGAGTGAAAGGGAAACGTCGTTTGTTTGGGGCCAATCACTGGAACGAGCCCAAAACATGGAACACCGAGGCCCGGCACTTGAAAACGCGTTTCCGTGTATTTTGCGCCTCGATGTCGGATGTTTTCGAGGACCGGCGAGATTTGGATGCCGAACGAGTAAAACTATGGGCACTCATTGAGAAGACAAAACAGCTCGACTGGTTGCTGCTGACAAAGCGTCCGGAGGCCGTCCAAAAATTGGCTCCATGGGGTGAACATTGGCCTGACAATGTTTGGCTTGGCACGTCAGTTGAAAATCAGGAGTGGGCTGACAAACGCCTTCCCCCACTACTCGCCATTCCTGCTAAAATCAGATTTCTTTCTTGCGAACCACTTCTTGGGGCGCTCAACCTTAGCCGCTACGCAGAGAAAAATGGAATCCACTGGATTATCGCGGGCGGCGAGAGCGGTGCAGGCTCAAGACCCATGCACCCTGATTGGGTACGTGGGCTCCGAGATTTCGCAGCAGAACAAGGCATAGCGTTCCATTTTAAGCAGTGGGGTAATTTTGCACCAGCTCTCCAAAAATTATCTAAACAAACCCAGTTCGCCTTCCCAGGCAATGTTGTCATGATTTCGCGCAACAAAGCTATCAATGGCCGGAGTCTCGATGGCAGAACCCATGACGAGTTTCCGTTAAAGTCGGTCGAATAAAATCCCATCCAACTCATGAGCGCAAAATCTGATCACGAACAATTTTATTGGAAACATTGGGAGTCGGGAAAGTTTCCAGAGTTGGAAGATCATAGTGAAAAGAAGCTCGGCTTGCTTCGGGATTATCTTGTGCTCTATCTTGAAATCGTGATGAAGGGTACTTCTGGAAAACAGGAGCAATATGTCACGCTCATTGATGGCTTTGCCGGCGGTGGTCTTTACAATGGGAATAGACATGGTTCACCCATTACGATTCTTAAAGCGGTGGAGGAGGCCGAAGCGATAATCAACCAAGGCCGCGATAAAATAACGCGGATAATCCCAATTTGTTATTTTATTGAGAAAGATGCCGCTGCTTTTGCTTGTCTGGATGCTACGCTAAAAATGTATGGGTACGGGGACCGCATCGGAAAAACAATTCATTTGCGTTGCGAACGTTTTGAGAAAGTTGTACCCACAATCATTGAGGATATTAATGCCAGGCATAGGAGAGGTGGAAATCGCACCATTTTTTTCCTGGATCAATGTGGCTGGAGTGAGATTTCTGCTTTTACCATTCGTGACATCTTTCAGCAACTTCATCAACGCCCCGAATTTATCCTCAACTTCGCCATTTCCTGGCTGATGGATTTCATATCAACCAAAACAATGGATGCGAAAAATAAATCGTTGCAAGCCATGGGGCTTGAAGGGTTTGTTGACCTTGCGGCGATGATGAAGCTCAAGCTCGAACTCGGCGGCTGCTGGGAACATGTTGTTGAAGCCCATATTCGCAGCGGATTTCATAAAGCCACCGGGATTTCACATTTTTCACCGTTTTACATTGAACCACAAGGCAATCATCGAGGTTACTGGCTTCTACACCTTGCGGACAGTGCTCGGGCACGTTCGGCAATGGCTCAAATACACTGGAGCAAAGCAAACCGCTCTAAACATTATGGCCACCTTGGCTATGATATGCTATCGTATAAGCCGAATCTAGATCAAACACAGTTCATGCAGGGGATGTCGTTTGGAGATGAATCCCGCGAACTTTGCAAAGCTGCGCTCGCGAAGGATTTCCCACGATTGATTAAGGACGGCCATGGAGATGGAATTTCTGTCAAAGACTTTCTCGACAATTCGACCAACAAAGTGATGGCTACGGCCCCAATGATTCAAGAGGTTATTCGGCAAATGTGCCAGGGAAAAGATTTTGAGTTGTGCAGTCCATCTGGGAGACCCAAGAAGTCTGAAAATTTGACTGACGATGACATCATTATGCCACGCAGGCAGTTCTTTCTTGAAGGTTTTACTATGCCTTCGTTAAAGAAGTCACCAAAATAGCACAGGTATCACTTATTTTAGGAAGAAAACCGGCTCGCAGGCGCAATTCACTATCAGCAATCGCTGCCGCCGGCAACGCTTAGCCGGGGTTGGGAACCGCAGGTAAATCTGGTCGAGTCCCACCACCGGTACCACTTACTTACGACCTGATTTTTAAAATATGGTCATTTTCTTGCTCGTAATTAACGGGCGGCAACTTGGATCGTCTGGCCGGCAATACAATCCGCGAACCGCTCAACTTATCTTTCGCCGGCGGACAACCCTGAGGAGGGCCAGCAGGGTGCCAAAAGCTGGCAATGCCACATTCACCGGTTCCGGCACCACTGTGAGATTGAGGCTGAAGCTGTTCAGGGTTGGACTCCCAGAGCCAGTACCCAGATTGGCAAGGAACAGGGTCCATGTTCCGTCCGCCCCCGAACCATCGACCGCGCTCAAGCTTCCCACCGCATCATAGGTGCCCGTCACCACCTGCCCGGGCGTCCCCGTCGCGGCGGTGATGCCGCCCGCCGCCGCATCTGACAAGGTGACGTTAAAGCCCGCACCCTGATTGCCGAAGGGATTGCCGCCGGCCAGGCCAGGCCGGTCCAACAAGGTGATCTCCGTTCCGTTGGGCGATTCCAAATACGCCACCATATCAGCGTTGTATCCCCCGCTAATGTTCAAACTCACCGTCAAATCTACCACCGTGTTGTCGGCAGGAATGTCGGCGGAACTCACCGTGTCGCCGAAGGTAATGCCAACCGGGTCTCCTTCCGGAATCACCATGGATGAGCCGGTATAACTCGCATCGTAGGATAATTGGGCCGGACATGTCCCCTGCCCCGCCGCCAGCGCGATCAGCAGGGTCGCCTTCATCATGTTGGTCTTCAGGGTTCGCATTTAAATGTCTGGCTGGTAAATATACTCAAGGAGTCCAGGACAAACGGTAGTAGGCTGTGCCAGGAGCCTGCCCCCCGAGATCTTGAAAATTGTCCAGGTAGCTGAAAAAGGCGCCGGCCGGGGTGACGCTCCCGATGGTCTTCCACGTCACCAAATTCACGGACCGTTGCACTTGAAAAGTGAATCCGGGCGACCCGGTGAAATTCACCGTCACAGAACTGGCACCGGCGCTGATAATGACCGGGCTGGACGAGGCCGGCCCGAAGACGGGCGTGGTCGTGACCACAATGTTGATATAACCCGTGCCCACCCCGCCCTGCCCGTCGGTGATTGTGTATACAATCTGGTCGTTCACATTCGGGGCCGTGGCGGGGTAATAAATTTGAGTGCTGTTGGTCAGCAAATCCATGCCGTTGGTGGTGACCAGGTCCAGCCCCGCCAAGGTCACGGGGCCGCCGGCCGGGTTGCTCCAGTTCGTGGCCACATTGGCCCAGAAAATACGCACGGCCAAACTTGCGGTCCGGGCCACCGTGTCCATCTTGGCCACCGGCACATCGTTGGTGCCCTGCAAGAACAGCAGCCCTGCCGGGAACAGATTCCAGTAGCCGGCCGTCAATTCGGTGCTGCCGCCGGACGCTTCGGACTGGCCGATGGTGCCCTGTAACTGGCAACCACCAGCCTGACTAACGCCGCCACCACCGGCGATCTGGTGCCAGACCAGGGCCGGAGATTGCGCCGGCACGGCCACCGGCAGCCAGAGGCAGAGCAGGCAGAGGAGCCGAAGCGCTCGCCTCATGAAATCTGGGTTGGCGGGGAACATCATAGGCGTTCAGTTGGCCTTCTGCTCGCCATCCCTCCAGTTGTGTTGTTCGACGGACTTGCCGTTTTGGTACTGGACTTCCGCCTTCACATAGCCGCTTTCGTAATAGGCGCGGCCCAACCCCTCAATCTTCCCGACCCGCATCGGGATTTCTTCGGCGAGCGCCCCATCCTCGTGCCAGCGCCGATAGAGACCTTCCATCTTTCCCAATACGATGGTGGCTTCCGACTGTTTTTTACCATTCGGCCACCACTTCGTCCGCAATCCATCCGAATAATTGGTCCGGTAATATTCCCGCACTTGCAGCTGGTGATTGGTGTACCAGCCTTCCGAAAGCCCGTTGAGCAGCCCGTTGGAAACCATCGAGCGGGACATCAGCGCGCCGCCCGGGTAAAAACCGAGCAGCACCCCGGTGAAGGAATTCGTGCCACCTTTGGCAAACCAAACCCCGCCCATATGCAGCAGGTTGGTGCGGGCAACCTCCGTCAGCATCGGTGCCGGCGACGGCACGGGCGGCGCGGGATGCCATGACAATACGAGGAGCAAGCCCAGCACCAGGCTCAATGCCAGCGGTATGATCAGGTGTCTGAACGCCCCGGGCGATGAAGGTTCAGGCCGGGCATTCACTGGAGTTGGAGCCGGAAGAATTGCATCTGCGGTACGTTGGTGGGCTGGACCGTCTGGATCTGCATCGGCTGGATGCTGGCCGCATAATACGAGCTTTGCGACCCCGTCCCGGCGTTCGGAATCGTGAAGACCAGCGGCGTCCAGTTTTGCAGGTCGGTGGAACCGTAGGCCGTGTAGGTGCGTCCCGATGCGGTCGTGAAGGCCAGCACCGCCGCCCCGGCAGTCTGCCCCACGATCTGCACGTTGAAATTATTGGTGGGATTATACGGATAATTCCCCAGCAAATATTCCTGCATTAACGAGCGTCCATCTTTGGTGTAGATCCCGTTTGGGTTAAGACTCGCCAGCGCCAGGTTTGAACCGATTTCGGCCAGGAATTCCTTTTCCCACGCATCCGGAATTCCATCCCCATTGGCATCCGTGCCCAAGGTCAGGTTTTGGTAGGTTTTTTGGGCGGGGATACCCAGCACCAAATTGGCCCCGGTCATTTCCATGGGCAGATTTGTCGTCCCGCCCACCACCACTAATAATTTATACGGTGTTGCAGACATCAAGGCATTGGCGGTGTAGGGCTTGGCGGTCAGCCCGGCATCCATCGGCACATGGATGAGATAGTTGACGCCAATCGCCAGATTGGGTTGCACGAAGCCGGACACCTGCACACCGGCGGACGTTTGCAGGACCACCGTGTCCGAGGTGTCTTGCAGCGGCGTGCCGTATTGATCCTTCACCATGCCATAAATCAGGCCGGCCGGTGCGGGCGGGAAAGCCCGGGCGGCGGGGAGGCAGAGGACCAGAGCCAGCAGGGCCATTGGCAATCGGAGCAGAGAGCGTTTCATGTTGATATGGGGTAAATGGTTTAAAATCTTAATTACCCGCGTACGAATAAGTCACAAAATACAGGTGAATGTCGTTCACCGAGTTGATGAACCGTTTCAACCCCTGGTTCGGATCCGCCAACAGCGTCCCGCCGGGGATGACCAGTTTCCATTTGCTATTCCAGACCGAGCGGCCGATCAGGCGCTGGTTGGTATACTGGGACGGCTGCAAGGCACCAGTGGCCCCATAGATGCTCGTGTTGAAAGCCTGCAACGACGACACCGGCCGGAAGGCCTGCTGCTTGCGCACCGCAAACAGTGGCTCGGACAGCGAATCGGCCGCCTGATAAAATGGCGCGTCCGAGAAGTCCGACGCCCCGATGTTAAACGGCAGCGGAATGGCCACGTCATCCACATTCCAGGTGCGGATCGTGCTCGCATCCCCCAGCGGCGGGCTGCGCATGGAGTCCGCCCCGCACGGGATCAGATAGACATACGGTGTCGCGGCCAGACCGTTCGGGTCCAAGGTCGGATCCGAGGGTGAAACTCCCCCGGAACTGCTGTTGGACACCGGGTTGTCCATCCCGATGTAACCATCGAAATCCACGCCCAACGCGAATATTTTCGTGGCGAAGGAACTCGCGCTGAAATCATGGTCGCCCGGCCCGAGCGCCTGGCCGAAGAGATTCTGGCCCGAGGTGATCGTGGTGCTGAATGTCAGGATGATGCCCGGCACCGCCGCGCCGTTGCCGTTGTCAATCTGCAGACAGTTGTTTTCCACATCTGAGTCCGCTCGCAAATCGGGGACCACACTATTCTGCAGCAACTCCTGCCATTGCGTGTCGCCGGTCGTTCCCGGCGGCAGAATCCGGTAGTTTTCAGAACGTAACGAGACGATGGTGCCGTAGCCGTCCGGGTTGTTGAAGCCCAGGCGCCCTTTGAGCACCTGCCAGTCGCCGTTCATTTCTGCCAGCGCGTTGGCCAGGCCCGGATCGCCCGTGCTGGTGCCCGAGATTTGCGGCTGCCCGCCGGTGATCACCCCAAGCGCACAGGAACTGATGATCTGGTTGAGAAACGCCTGCCCAGCCGGAGTGTTGAGCAGACCGGTCTCGTAATCATACGCATTGGCGGCCATGTAGGCGTATTCCGCCGCCAGATTGAAAAGCGTCGTATACCGTTCCAAATCTTCGTTCTGGAAAATAAGGAAGGCCGCGTCCGTCGTCGTAAAGCCCTGCACCTGGGCGGCGGTATGTTCGCGGAAGGTCAGCCGCTCCTGCTGCAGCCGGTTGCCCTGCGACACCAGCGTCGCATAAGTGGCCTGGACACCATTCAACGCCACCTGCGCCTGGTTGATGGTCACCAAGTCATTTTGCACCTGGAGCTCCAACTGCCCCAAAGTTTGCACGGCCGTCTGAAGATTGAGATAGTTCTGGTCGACGGCCAGATCCTGCGACCAATCAATGATGGCTCCTTGCAGGGCGGTCTCGGTGACTTGAGAAGTTACGAAGGCAACATCATTCGCATGATCGGCCAGCGAATAGCCCGCCTCGAGCGATGCCACAAGCGGTGCAAGTGAAGCTTTTAATTGATCGCCACCATCGGCCGTGCCCGCAATTAGGATTACCGGAAAGTCAATACCTATGGAGTTAATGGTCAATGTGTCATCGGCCTGCACGCCCGTCAGCAATTGGTTGATAATATTGTAGCTCGTTTGAATGCCGTTGATGGAATTTTGCGCATCCCCAATTTGTTGCTGCAATCCGAGCGCCACCTGGCCGGCGGCCGCCTGCGCATTAAACAACGCCATGGCCTGGTCAAGGGCCTGCTTGTCGAGTATGGCCCCAAAGCAGGCCTGCCGATATTTGTCCTGGGCGGCGTCCACCGCCGCCGCCGCCGTCTGGATGCTGCCCACCGAGCCGCGCTCACTAGTCCAGGCCGCCGGTTTGGAAAAGCCGTCCGCACCGATATTAAAAGCGATGACATTGGTGCTTTCGTCGTAATTCGGTGCGGTGCTCGGCTCAATGAAATTAAAATTATTATAAACGCTCGAAAACCAGCTTGCGGGGAAATTCTGGATATCAACGTAAAAAGTGTTGTTGGTCTGGTTGCTGGGCAGAATGCCGCCATAGGTGTTGGTGTTCACATTGTCCACATACAAGTAGTGGATCAGGTCCGGACCGGTGTAACCATCAGGATAGGTCATGCCCGGACCGACATCGTCCGGATACGGCGTGCCATACAGCTCAATCAACTCGTCGTTATAGGCCAGTTCCTGGGTCGTGACCGCGGTCTGCAGATCGGTGAGGGAATTTTGTTCCTGCCGCAGCTCCAAGGTGACATTTTCGGCCGCGTTGAAGGCCACCACGGCGTTGTTCAGCGCCTGCACGGCCCGCGCATATATTTGGTCAAAATGCGTCTGCGGATTCGCACCGGTCACCTGCTGCGGATTGATGTCAAAGGGGATGGCGTTTTGCGCCAGGCCCAACGGCGTGAAGCCGGCGTTGGCGTTGTCCATGTCATTTTCCAGCGCCGCCGCCGTGGCCGGCATTTCCTGGAGATCCTGCACCGTCGTCCGGTCCACGATCTGCACCCCCTGGTCGTTCGGGTTCTTGTCCTTCGGCGGCAGAATGGCATTGCCCACCACCCAGTTGATCAACGTCCCCTCGCCCGCCCGCGACGCCCAATGATCCATGCCCCAGTAGCGCGTGACATTGGTCAGGACGTTGTTGTTATTATAGTACTGATACTGGCCCACGAAATTGGTCGCAAAATAATTCCAGCCGCCGGCGGTGCCGGGCTGATAGTCCTGCCGCCATTCCAGGTCAAAGATCTGCCGGCCCGTGCGCGCCAGCGCCGCCGCCGTGGCCGCAAACTTTTGCTCATCCTGATAGTTGACCGTCACCGCCGCCCCGAGCACCAGCACCGTCTGGGCTTCCGGCACCCAGCTAAAGTTCGGGTTCATCAGCAGCTCGTAATAGTTCATTATGGCCGTCAAATAATGCCCGTAGGCGTCGCCATGCCCCTGCGGATACATGATGGCCGCATCCGCCGCATTCACCACGCCGTCCCCGTTCAAATCCGTGATGTTGTAGTTCAACGCATAGATCACCTCGCCGGCGTCAATGCCGTAGGTGTAGTTCCAGTACAAATGGTTGTATACCGGCGCCAGATCCACGCCCGGCGACAGGCTGTCGTCCCGCCCGCGCAACAGCGCGAGGTTCTGCGCCAGCAACGTCGGTTCCTCGCCCTCAAACACAAACGACGCCGTCGCCACCGCCCCATAGGTCTCGTTGTCGGTGCCAAAGCCAATCGTCGGATTCAGCGAATTGGCCCAGGCATCGTTCCCCAGCGTCGTATACAGGTCATTGAGATATCCGGCCGCCGTCAGCAGCGCCTGGTTCGCCGGACCATAGTTGATGCCCGCATTGATGCTCAGCGATTTGCCCGTGTCCAGCACCGTCTCGTAGAGTTGGATCAATCCGTTGTTGGTCAACGAGGCCGCGTTGAGGGGCACATCCCCGGTCCACCGCGCGCCCGCCAGACTGATCAGGCTGGCGGTGGTGTTCGCCGGATTATCAAACAGGTTCTGGGTGCTGCCGGAAATCGGGTCGATGTTTTGCGTCACCCGCGTGATCCAGCCCTCGGCCAGGATGGGATTCGCCCAGGCGGCCCAGTTGGTGTAAGTGACGCCGTTCACCGTGAGAATCTGGCCGTAACGCATGGAGACATAATTATCGGTCAGCCCCTGCACCCCGGAAGCCCCCAGCGTATACACCGGGCCGGTGCCGGCCGGCGACAGGACGGGCCAACCGGGCTCGGAATTGGTCGGCGGCGGCTGGCCGTTCACCGGCGGCTCAATGCGCCAGTCAAACAGGTATTGGCCCGTCCGCCCGGCCAGGTCGGCGGTGTTCTGGAAGGTGATGTACTGGCTGAAGGGGCTGGCGTTCGCCGCATTGACCACCACCAGCGCGCCGGCAAAGAGCGGCTGGGCCACGCGGGCGATATACACATTGACCGGATCGCCCGCCAGCTTAGGATTCAGGTCGTTCGCCACCACATACGTGACATACCCCTGCCCCGGACCGGCGGCGCTCAGCGCGTACGAATCCACGGCTGTGTCCGAGTTTGTAACTTCCGCAATGTCGCCGGCGTACCGCGTGACCGTCAGATTGGGGTTGATCACATAGCTGCCCGGCACCGCAGGATTCTCCGCCAGCGTGTATTGGGCATACGCCAGATTGGCAACCTGGTTCGTCCACCAGGAATACTCGGGGTCAGTCATCGCGCACAACCCGTCCACGGCCGCTAGGTCGGCGCCCCGCAGGACATTGAGCATCACATAATTCCCGTTCACCGGGTCGGCCACAAACTGGCCGGCCAAAACCAGGTTGCCCGCATTCGGGTCATACCACACCCGGCTGATTAAATTGGGCGGCAGATTGGGGAAATAATCCAGGCCGTTGTTCATGTCCGTCAGCGTGCTGGCGGGCAGGCCGTTGTTCGCGGCCAGGCTCACAATTTTTTGCGCCGTCGGGTCGAACAGCACCGTGCTGACATTGGTCGGGTTGGCAATATTGTTGGTGGCGAGCGATTGTTGGTACAACACCTGCACGCTGTCCTGGCCGCGCACCGCCGCCAGACCGCTGACCGCTGTGGTCAGCGTCTGCCCCGCGGCCAGCTTCGGCAACGGCGAACCATTGACCAGGCCGGGCCAGACCGGGCGGTAAACGATTTGCAGGCCGGGCGTGTTGCTGCTCGTGGGATCCCCGTATGGCAGACCATTCGTCAACGGCAGCAGATACGGCACAATGGAACCCACGGCCGGGGGATTAGCGTTGCCCGGCCAGGCAAATCCGCCCATCGTTTTGTAATAATACCGCATCGTAAAACTGTTCGTCACCGTCGGGGCCAGCGCCAGCACGGGCGGACGGTTGGAATAAACATCCACCGTGCCAGAATATTGATTCGTGCTGCTGATGACCAGCGGACCCAGGCCGAAGCTCGTTCCGTTGGTCGCCACCGTAAGGGTGAGCTGATTCGTCACCTCGCTGCCATCAGTGTCAGCGAGGACGAGGGTCACCACCGAGGTCCCCGGACTCGTCGGCGTGCCGGCGAGGCTCAGGCCGTTGGCGGGGCTTTCCACCAAGGCCAGACCGGGCGGCAGATTGCTCACGCCAATGGTGAGCGACGTCAGCAAACGTGAAACCGGAATGGAATAGGTGTATGCCTGGCCCAGGATGGCGGTTCCGGCCGGCAGCGCGCCGAAGGTGTTGTTCGTAAGATTATACTGCCCGGCCTGGAGCGCCGGCAGACCGGCATTCTGGCCCCGGTACACCCAGAAAATATTATTCCGGTCCTGGAACGTAAACCCTTGGTAGCGGCCGTAAGGACCGGTCGCCGCCCCCGCCGTCCACCCCGCCGGCAGATCGCCGGAGCCGGGGGTCGGTGCGGTGTTGTAATTGGTCACGCCCGTCGGATAGTTCGTGTTCACCGCGATGGGCGCCGGCAGCAACGGCAGCGGCATGGGGGCCTGCAACTGCGTGCCGGCCGCCACCACATAATCAAAGTAAGTGCCGGAGGTGGGATCCTCGCGCAGCACCTGGTACGGCTGCATGGCCGGCCGGCCATCGGTGCCGGTGTACGCCACCAGCACATACGGGGCCGAGGAATAGCCGCTCACATTGGTGTTGTTCAGATCATTCCGCAAGGCATACGCCTGGCCGCCCAGCATGAGCGCATGTTCCTCGTTGGGATTATAACCAGGCTGCGTCGGGTCATTCTGATAATAGATGTTCCCTTCCGCCTCGGGCCCGGTCAGCGGTCCGCTGCCCGCATTGCTGGCCAGCACAATTTTGGGTGCGCCCACCGGCCATTGAATCGTGTAATCCCCGATGACCGACGGCCAGTACACCGTCTCAAAACCCAGCGCCGGGTTCGCATTATTCTGCCGGAACCACCACACTTCCAGCGCGTTGTGGCCCGGGATGGCGTTCACCGGGATGATCGCGCCCGCATTCGCCGCGATGAACCCACTGATCAACGGATTCACATAGGCGCCCGCATCGTAGGAACTGCCGATGTTCGTATCCGTGTAGCCGAGCAGCGAACCATCCACATTCGTGTTGATGTAGCCCGCCCAGTAATCACCGTATGTCCCGTTGGTGGAACCCAGTTCCCCGGCGGGGTCGGAAATCTGCTGGCCGACATACACCGTCTTATTCGTCACATACGGCGGCGTGTAGCCGCTCGCAAAGTTCGTCAGGGTGGAATTCGCCGGATTCCACGCCGTCAAATTCGTCACCACTGAACCGGCCAATATCGCATTATTCTGCCACCCCTCCTCCAGCGTCGAGAAGACCCGCTCGAAACGGACCAGGCCGTTCGCATTGAACCGCAGCAGGGCGCGCTGGGCCGGATAAGCGGCGCTCAGCCAGGAGTAGAAACCGTCACCGGATGTCAGAAAGGAACCGTACACGCCCGCCGCATCCAGCGGATCCTGATAATCAATCGAAGGACTTTCATCCGGATCCAATTGCACGGCCGTCTGCGCGGCCACGGCCTGTGTGGCCGCCGCCGGCCGGAGGTAATGGCTGTACTGGGACGGATCACCGGGCCACACCAGGTTGTAATCCACAAACAGGTTCGGCCATTCCAACCCCGCCACCCCGGCGCTCAGCCAGTAAACTTGCAAGGCATTCACATTGGTCGTCAGCGCGTCGGCATACAGCGTCTGGCCGCCCCCCGTCGTCAGGGTGTAAGCATAAGCATTTTGCTGGCCGGCGGAGTTCCCGGTGATGTACGAAACTGGCGCTTTGCCTTCCCAGCCGTCCTGATAAGGGGTTAATTCGTTGCCCAAATTGATGGTCACCGCTGCAGGCGTCGGTGATTGGGAGACTTCCACGATTTCAAAGCCCAGATACTGGCTGGTGCCGCCGCCCGCATTCGGCTCGCCGAGCAATTCCACGAACACGGTGCCCACCGCATTATCGGCATGGATGGAATAGGATGTGTTTTGGGTGTCCAACCACAGGGTGCGCACCTCCGTGTTGGTCTCCCCCGCAGACGTCACCGAATTGGGATCCTGGTAAGGCGTGGCCACCGTCTCGGGGAAGCCGGTGTTGTAAACCACGTGAATGGCGGAAACCAGACCCTGCGGCACCGGGACGGCGTACCCAAGTGTCGCGAACGTGCTTTCCGTCCAATAAATATGCTGCGGCGTCTTCACCGGCACGCCCGTCACAATATAGGTGGCCGTGTACAACTGATAAACGTAGGCCCCGTTCGTGTAGAAACTTGGGTAGGCCGCCCCGCCGGGATTGACATACGTGGATGGCGTGCCGGCCGGGACACCGGCCGTCGTGATCCAGGTGACCGGCACCTGGCCCGGCTGCGTGGCGAACACCACCCCGGCATTGGGGCTGGCATAATACGGCGGGTTGGTGGCATTTACCGTCGTGTACGGCGCGGACTGCCAGTAGCCCCCGGCATTGTTGGTGAGCAACACGCCGTTCACATCCGTGGCGGGCGGCGAAATGATGCTGCCAAAATTGTACGACACGGCCGAACTCACGTACGGTGCGCCGAGCTGGGCGTTTTTCTCGATGAGAACCACCACCGAGTTGGACTGACCCACCGGCAGTTGCATGGCCTGCGCCACCACGCCGGAGAAAGCGTTCGTCCCGCTCAGGTAAAACGAGTTGTTGCTCACTTGCATCCAGTTCGTGGGCGCACTCAACCCGCCAAATGACACCAGACTTGAATACTGGTTGGTGGTCGGCGGCAGGACCGAGTAAACCGAGGAACCAACCGCGTTGAGCGAGGAATTGGTCGTGGCCCCCCGGCCGTTGGAACCGGCCGGCGTGTTCGACACCGTCGAAATCGGCACCCCCCCCGGCGACTGCAAGTTGTAGGTGATGGCGCTCTGGGTGAACTCCACCGCCGTGATCTGCGCGTGCAGCTCCCCGGCGCCCGCCCATGCCAGCAGCAGCACCACCAGCGCCCATGGTTTGATTGGTTTCATAGATTACGCCCGTAGATGGGGGACCGCACCGAGTTGCTTGGGTGGAGGATCATGGCATTCAATTCACAGGCCGCCCGAAATTAAAACGGAAATTCCTGACACGTCGCCTGCAACGAGCTTGGGTTTGGCGAAATGATATTGGTGCCGCTCAACGTAATGGTCAGACTGTGAGTTCCAGCAGCTGGTTTGAATGGCATCACCACCGCGGACCAAACCCAGGTCGCATATTGCCAAGGTGCCGAAGTCAAAGTTTCCTTGACGGTCCCGTCAACGGTTAGAGTTAATGTGGCCGTACTGCTGGCGCCGCTGCTGTTATTCTTGGTGGGAACATAAACGGTGATCAGAATGGTGCCCCCGTGCGTGGTAAAGCTGGTCGTCGAAGTCGTCTGCCCGTTCCAGGCCCCGTCAACAATATTGTAAATGCCCCATTGCGGTGAACTGATGCCGCCGTCCACCTGCGCGTTCCCATTCACCTCCAAAGTTTGGGCCGGGTTATTGGTGCCGATGCCGACGTTGCCGCCGGTGGTCACCGCCAACCGCCCGCCCACTATACCCGCTGCGTCCACATTTAACGGCCCCGCAGACGATTGGTGAAGTCCATTGGTGCTGTTAATGTAGATGCCTCCGTTAAAACTCCCCGTTGAATCCGCTTGTAACGTGCCATTGACTTCGAGCGTTTGGCCGGGGAATGCCGTACCGATGCCGACGAAACCATTCGTGGTGATTGTCAGCGCAAGATTGCCGGGATAAGAACCATTCACGTATCGCCCGATGCCAAGGTTATTACTGCCATAAAAGCCATAATACAAAGCCCAGCCGTTGGTACCGTCAGTGGCCGGATTGAACATGCTGACCATGTTGCCCCCGCCTGGATTCGAGAGGGTCAGCGTGCCAGCGACCGAGAGCACACTGGTTGGAGTGGTCGTGCCGATTCCGACGTTCCCGTCCACATATAAGGCATCCGAACTGCCATAAACCGGCGTATTATTGGGGTAACCAATTGAAACACCACCCGCGCCGACATTGAAGGCCTTGAATCCGGCGCCGTCACCTTGTGTGTCACTCACTGACGCGGTCGTGATATACCGGTAAGCACTGAAGATGCCCGCGCTGCCCCAACCGTTGGTTGTGGTCTGTTTGATGGTCAGCAGCGGCGAAGAGGCATAAATGCCGTCAATTTCCAACACTCCGGCCGGCGTCGTCGTGCCAATGCCGACGTTGCCGGCAAAGTTCGCCGAGCCTGCCACAGACAAATTGGCGCTCGGGGTCGTCGTACCGATGCCCACGTCGTTGTTGGTGACGGTGACAACATTGACTGAATTGTTATTGTTAACCAAGCTGCCGGCGCTGGCGGCATTGACGGCGTTGGCGGCCAGAAACGAATAGGGCGAGGTCAGCAATTGCAGCCGGGGTAAGATGGTGATGGCGGCGCCCGACTGGCCGATGCCCAGAACGGTGATTTCCACATAGCGCGCGCCGGCGTTGGGGCCGGTGAACACTCCGGCAATGGCATTCGTGTACGGCTCGCCGGTGAGTGAAATCCCCTGGCCCAGCAGCACGCTGAAATAGCCGTTGTTCACCGTCACGGTTTGTTGTTCGGCATAAATTTCATCCGGGCTCAAGGTACCGCCGGTCTGGACGTCCCAGATGCGGAAGACCACGTTGTAATTTTTGGGTCCGACATTGGTGCTGCCCAGCGCATTGCCATTCCCGTCCGTAAGGTAGCCTTGATAGGCCAGGACTTGGGGCGGGTTGGGGTTGGCGGCGTGACTGCGCAGGACCGGCAGCACCAGCAGCAGCAGGAGCACCAGGCGGCGCAAGGCCGGAAGAACGAGGGGCGTTTTCATTTTCATTGCGTGGTCGGGGGTTTTCATAGGTTTATTTTAAAATTGGGTTTAGTGCGTGGTCAGTATGGATATCGCGCTGATGCTCAGGAGCGAGAACGTGCCGGCGATGGTGAAGGTGCGCGGGAAACCGCCCACCCCGGTCAGGGTGATGACCTCCGAGTACGTGCCCGAGAGACTGCTGTTGGCCGTGGTGAGGCTGATGAAATTCGCCGTGTTCGGCTGGATGTTCAGCGTGATCTGCCGGCTGATTCCATAAGACTGGCTGCCCTGGGGCAGCTCGTGCGGCGGCACCGTGGGGTTCGTGATGGGGGTCAGATTGTTGTGATCCGGGTGATAGGTGTGGAGAAAGGGGTTGGCCGCCTGATCGTCATAGGCGTCGGTGACGGTGGTGGTGAGCACGCTGCCGGCGGTCAACGGCGCGTTGAACGCCCAGGGCACGTTGGCGGCGGTCCACGGCAGGGAGGTGGCCGTGATGCGGCGGGCGGTGTTCAGGTTCGCCACATTAAGCGAGTTCTGGGTGGTGGCCACCACGAGGTTGGAGCCGGTGCCCATCCCGTAATAGACGCGCTGGAGCAGGCTGCACGAGTTGTTGCCGTCATAGAAGACGATCAACCGGATGGGATAAGGGGTCACCACCGCGCCCAGATTGGTGTTGATGGACGTGATCTGATAGCTGCTGTTGGTGACGTACAGCGGCGTGGCGGTGGTCAGCCAGGCGAGGTTGGTGGCGATGAGCAGGCTGAGATTGGTTTGCGCCACCGCCACCGTGGTGACGGGCAGGTTCGTGACCGTGACCACCCAGTTGCTGGAGGCACTGGCGAGGTTGGTCACGCCCAAGTTGATCGTGTAGACGTTGTTGAGTGTCAAGGTGTTGGTGAGATAAACCGTGCCCAGCGTATTGGTAGTCACCACGGCGTTGGTGAGCACATTATAGGAAATCCAGTTGGTGCTTCCGTTGACCACGTTGGTATGGACCACGAAGGCCCCGGCCATGGGATAATAGCTGGTCGCAACCGTGGCGCTCGTGTTCGTCTGATCGGCCACGACCACCGCCTGGGTGGAGAGATTCGTGGTGGCGAAATTGTTGGTGGCGTACAAGGTGGTGATCACCACGAGTTGTTCCGGGCTGGTGCCGGCCACCTGGTTGGTGGTTGAGCTGCTGGTCACCACCACGTTGGTGACCGGGGCCGTGTCGATGCCGATTACCGTGAACACCGTGGTGATGGAGTAATTGGTGACCAGCGTGGTGGCCACCGGCTCAGGTTGGCCGCTGACGGGCCAGTTCACATAATTGGTCAGGATCGTCAGCGTGTTGGTCCCACTGTTGGCACTGATCAAGTCCACCGGGCCAATGCCGTTCACATTCGCGGCCGCGACCCAGTAAGGAGCGGCGCCCACCGCCCACGTTCCGGAGGTCACAAAAATCCCGGCCTCGTTGTTGGTCATCACGGTCAGCGTGCTGTCCGTGATGTTCGCACAGATCAGATCCACCCAGCCGTCCCCGTTGACATCCGCCACGGCCACGGAACCAGGTCCGTTACCCACCGCATACGTGCCGGAATTCACGAAGCGCCCGCTGCGATTGTTCGTCAGCACGTTCAGCGTGTTGCCCGCGCTGTTCGCACAGATCAAATCCACCCAGCCATCGCCGTTCACGTCCGCCGCCGTGACCGAACTCGGCGCGCTGCCCACGGAATTGGTCCCGGAGATCACAAACCCGCCGGTGCCGTTATTGGTCAACACGGTCAGGGTGCTGTTCGTTATGTTGGCGCAGATCAAATCCCAGTTCGTCGTCCCGTTCACATGCGCGGCCACCACGGCACCAGGTCCGGTGCCCACCGTGTAGGTTCCGGCCAACACAAATCGCCCGCTGCGATTGTTCGTCAGCACGGTCAGCGTGCCGGCCCCTTTGTTGGCGACAATCAAATCCACCCACCCATCGCCGTTCACATCCGCCGCCGTCACGGCACAGGCGCCGGTGCCCGCCGTGTAGGTTCCGGAAAGGACGAAGCCGCCGTTGCCACTGTTGGTCAACACCGTGAGCGTGCCGGCCGTGGTGTTGGCACTGATCAAATCCCAATTCGTGGTCCCGTTGACATGCGCCGCCGTGACGCCGCCGGGCCCCGTGCCCACCGCATACGTCCCGGAAGTCACAAAACCGCCGCCGGCCTGGTTGGTCAACACCGTCAGCGTGCTGTCCGTGGTGTTGGCGCTGATCAACGCCCAATTGGCCGTTCCGCTCAAGGCCACGGCCGCCACCGCCTCCGGGGCATTGCCCACGACCGGGGTTGCCGCGCGCAGGAAATTGCCCAGGACAACCGGGATATTGTTGGAAACCAAAGTCTGGTTGGTGCTCAGATCAACGGCTGTGATCTGCGTGTTCGTGGTGTTGGCGGTGGTCAGCACCAGCTGGCCCAGGCCGTTGAAGGTGAAGCCGGTTATGTTGGTCTGGATCGTCACATTCGTGTTGACCAAATAGTTGACGGCCAGATTGGTGGCCAAAACAAACACATTACTGGAGGATTGCGACAGGTATTGCGTATAGAGATTGAACGTCAACAGGTTGGTGGCCTGATAATTGATCGTGGTGTTCGTGATGAACACCGAGCTGGTCAGCTCGTTGGTGGTGACCAGCAGCGGGGCCGGCATCGAGTTCGTCAGGAAGCTGGTGACGACACTGTTGGCGTAGGTGCCGTTGGCATTGGTGGCATACGTTATCAGGTAGCTGCCCACCTCGGAAATGCTGGCGCTGCCCACCCATAACCCGGCGTTATTGGCGGAGGTGGCGGAGACCGGGACATCCACCTCGGAGAATCCGAGCGAATCCGTGAATTGCAGGAAGCCGGCGTACAGCGAGCCGGCGGCGCTCGTCATCGCATAACGGTTGACCCCCAGCACCACCGGCACATCGGAGCCGGGCTGCCCGGCGGGCGCCAGGGTCCAGCTTTCAGCCGTGCCCACGGGCAGCGTCGTGTAGGCATAGGTCAGATTGGTGTTGTTCAGCGCGCCCTCCACAAGCAACGGCGGCGGGGCGACAATGCTGGTCTGGCCCAGCGGCGGGGTTTCTGAAGGCTGAAGCAGCACCGAGACCGTGAGGGTATTGGTGGTGGTGTTGATGAGTTGCAGCGTGAACTGGCCCCCCGAACCGCCGTAGTTCAACCCGCTGGAGTTCGGCAGGGTGACGGTGAACGGCCCGAAGTAGGTGCTGTTCAGGTTGGTGGTGCTCACCCAGTAGGCCTGCCCGCGCGTGACCGGTGTGGTGTACTGGGTGAACACCGGCTGCGGATTGAAAGCTGAAAACGGCCCGCCCACATATTCGTCGATCTGGACCACGTTGGCGATCGCCGGGTCCTGGGCAAAGTAATCCTGGAAGTTGGGCGGATTGGCGTACGGGGTGTCAAAGCCGATGAAATTCAGCCCGGTCATGTCCCAAGTGTAGCTGGGCGGCTCGGGCTGGCCCTGGAGTTTCCAAGTATAATTGGTGGCCGCGGTCGAATGCACCAGATAGGCAGCATTGGGGACGATCTCCTCCAGCGAGTTGGGGGTGTTCGTATTCGCCAAAGTCCGGAGCCACGTGGCCCACTGGCCGCCGCTGCTGTAGGGGGAATCCGGCGTGGAGAGGTACTGGGCGTTGCCCGCCGGGTATTTCCAAAGCCAGATCTGGTCGATGGGATTGCCCGGGTTGTTCCCGACGAGCTGGTCAATGTTCTCGCCGTAGCCGGACGCATCCACATAAAAGTACACCGCTGACCAGCCGGGCACGATCACATTGGTCTGGGTCAGCCACTGCGCCCGCGCGGTAAAGCCGCCGCCGATGAGCGCCAGCCACAGCAGCCAACGGCAGCAGAACCCGGCCGCCGGACCGGCGTATGATATTTTCTGGGTCATAAAGTGTGTGCGAACTGCGTCTTTTCTGACGGAAATGTTTTCATTGGATGTTCACAATGATGCCATTGGTGATGTAAAAGGTTTTGGTGCCGCCGCCGGAGATCATCACCACCACGGAGGTGTTGACCCCGCCACTGATGGCGCTGGCGGGCACATTGGTTAGGCCCGCGCCGCTGCCCGTGAACGACCCCGCAAAACTGGCGTTGACGGTGGAACCGAAATTGTTGGTCAGCACCGTCAGCGAACTGTTGCCATAATTCGCGGTGATCAAATCCACCTTGCCGTCACCGTTCACATCTGCCACGCAAACTGAAGTCGGTTCGGCGCCCGTTGCCGGCACGGCATAAATGCCAAAACCACCGCTCCCATTGTTCGTCAGCACCGTCAGGCTGTTGGCACCGTAGTTCGCGGCGATCAAATCCACCTTGCCGTCGCCATTGACATCCGCCGCCGCCACCGCATTCGGTGATATGCCTGTGCCCGGCAGGGCATATAGGCCGAAACCACCGCTCCCGTTGTTCGTCAAGACCGTCAGCGTGTCATCCTCATAGTTGGCGCAGATCAAATCCACCTTGCCATCGCCGTTCACATCCGCCGCCACCACGCATTGGGGATCGTTGCCCACGGCCGGCGAGGCATATACCCCGAAGCCGCCATTGCCATTATTGGTGACGATTGTCAGGGTGTTGGCTCCCGCATCAGCGCAGATCAAGGCCACGCGGCCGTCGCCCAGCAGATTGGTCACGGCCACGACCGAAGCCGGATAGGCCCCCACGCCCACCGTGACGGCCGGCGCAAAACCCCCGGTCCCATTATTGGTCATCAAGGTCAGGGTGTTGGCTCCGTAGTTCGCGCAGATCAAATCCACCTTGCCGTCTCCGTTCACATCCGCCGCCGTCACCGACATCGGCTCGCTCCCCACCGTGAGGGTGGTGTCGGGCACAAATCCCCCGGACCCATTATTCGTCAACACCGTCAGCGTGCCGCCGCCCGTGTTTGCACTGATCAAATCCACCCAACCATCGCCGTTCACATCCGCCGCCGTCACCGAATAAGGCGTGCTGCCTACCCCGGGCGAGGCGGACAGGACCAAGCCGCCGCCGCCATTGTTCGTCAAAACGGTCAAGGTTCCGGCCCAGGCATTGGCGCTGATCAAATCCATGTGCCCATCCTTGTTCACATCCGCCACCACCACTTGATGCGTGCCGCCGCCCGTGCCCGGAGAGGCGGACAGCACGAAGCCGGTAAAATTATTGGTTGCCCAGCTGATCGCCGCCCCGCCGCTGATATTTTGCAGGGTCACATTGGTCAGGCCGCCGCCGTTGCCGGCAAAGACGGAGTTGGTGATGAACGCGCCATTGATGCTGATTCCGGCCACCACATTGCTGGCCAGTGCGGCACTGGTGGCGGTGGTGGCCGTCGCCGCGTTGCCGGTGATGCTGATGGCAGCCGTGCCGGCGCTCAGATTCGCCGGAATCAAATTAGTCAGCCCACCCCCATTGCCCGCGAACGTTGAATTGGTGATGAATGCGTTAGTGATGGCAATGCCCGATACCACATTGGTCGCCAACGCGGCGTATCCGCCGTTCAGATTGGTGGCCAGCTGCCAGGTGGCCGCAGTCAATTGGTTGCTGGTCAGGTTGCTCAGCAGCGCCGACGGAATGGTGCCGGTCAGCGCCCCCGCAGTAAGATTGGTCAACGCGCCGCCATTGCCCGCAAACACCGAGTTGGTGATGAACGCGTTGGTGATGGCGATGCCGGAGACCACGTTTGTGGCCAGACCAGCGATGGCCGCCATAGCAGAAAACCCGGCGCTCGTCGCGATTGTCGCCGTGGTGGCGGTTGAGGCATTACCGGCCAGATTTGCCGTTATCGTCCCTGCTGTGAAGTTGCCGGAACCATCGCGCTTAACCAGGGTGCTCAAGGTGTTCGCGCTCGTCGCCGCATTGACGGCCACCGCCGCACCCGCCACGTTCGCGACGGTTTGCCCGCCGACCGCAGCAACCGTCGTTGCGCCCTGCGGACCGGTGACATCACCGGCGAGTGAACTGGTAAAACTGTTTGCCGTCGTGGCCGTGCCGGCGGCGGTCGCGAAAGTGGCGGTCGCTGCATTACCAGTGATATTGATGGCGGCGGTCCCAGCGCTAAGGTTCGCCGGCACCAGATTGGTCAACCCGCCACCATTACCGGCAAACACTGAGTTGGTGATGAACGCATTGGTGATGGCGATGCCAGACACGACGTTGGTAGCCATACCAGCGCTGGTGGCCGTGGCCGCCAAGGTGGCATAAAGAGCATAAGGCCCGGGCGTCACCTGCTGCCGGGGCGGCAAAAGCTGGAATGGGCCGCCGCTATTGGTCTGTATGGCAATCGCCAGCCAGTTACTGCCACCCGTGAACACCCCGGGGCCAAAATCCACCAAGGTGCTGAACAAACCATTGGTGAACACCACCGCCGTATTGGTGACGGGACCAGCGAGCAAGGTGCCTCCCGTGCTGCTTCCATAGAGAGTGAACGACACGCTGAACGCCCCGTTGGCCGGCGCGCCGGCCGTGTCCAACAACCCCTGATAGGTGAAACCCGTGCCCTGGGCCCAGACCGCCGGCCCCAGCCGAAAACACAGGCATACTATCATATAATACATTGCGCGTTTAAACGAATGCATCATATTTCTTGGGCCCTCACGCCGGGTGGATTGTTTGGAACTAACAACGTTGTACCTTGCGGCCCAGTTCACCAACAATCAATAAAAATTTTTTATATTTACAGTTATTTTTATTAATTTAGTTTATATATACCTCACCTGTAGCGACTTACCCATCTTTCTGGATGTAATATATTTATTAAAAGCAGGTTAATTTCTAACTGCTAAATGACTCCGGATGGTGAGCGGCGCAGAATAAACCTGCTGCCCCAAGGCTGCAAAATCAGTTGCGTCATCGCCGGTGCACCGCCCGCGCCCGGCACGACCTCGGTAGTAATTAAAAGGTTCCCAGGTGATGGGGCGCATCTTGTCACTGCCCCCGCACCACGCTTGGACCTGTCAACCACACCTCACGAATGCGAACCCAAGTAACCCCCTCCCCGCCATTTGAATAAATGGGGGGGAGGGAAGGGGAGGGGTGGGGCTCTTCTCTCCACCTCAGACCACCACGCTTTTCTGCTGTCTGCCGGGGCTGTGTCAAAATGCGCCCATAACGTGATACTTCCAAAAAGGATGCTTGAGCCCGGGCGGGTTCGCGGTTAGATTCCCCCGCCCATGAGCAACACATTAGATGAACAGGTGCAGGCGGCGTTTGTCTGGATCAAGGCTTTGCGCGAGGAAATCGGCCGGGTGATCGTCGGTCAAGAACAACTCGTCGACCGCCTGCTGGTCGGCCTGCTCGCCAACGGCCATGTCCTGCTGGAAGGCGTTCCCGGCCTCGCCAAAACCATGTCCGTCCGCTCCCTCGCCGCCGCGATCGACGCCACGTTTCACCGCATCCAATTCACGCCCGATCTCCTGCCGGCCGATATCGTCGGCACCCTGATTTACAGCCCGCAGGACGGCAAGTATCACGCCACGCGCGGCCCCGTGTTTGCCAATCTGCTGTTGGCGGATGAAATCAACCGCGCGCCCGCGAAAGTGCAGTCCGCGCTGCTCGAGGCCATGCAGGAACGCCAGGTGACGCTCGGCGGCGAAACCCTCCCGCTGCCGTCGCCGTTCCTCGTGCTCGCCACGGAAAACCCCATCGATCAGGAAGGTACCTATCCCCTGCCCGAGGCCCAGGTCGACCGCTTCATGTTCAAGGTGCTGCTGGATTATCCCTCGTTCGAAGAGGAACGGAAAATTCTCGACCGCATGGCCTTCACCGCTCTGGAAATGAAACTCAAGCCGGTCGTCGGCCTCGATGAAATCCTCCGCACGCGCAAGCTCGTGGACCAGATTCACGTCGATGAGAAAGTCCGGGATTACATCGTGCACATCGTGTTCGCCACGCGCACCCCGGAGAAATACAAGCTCGAGATCAAGCACTTCATCCAATACGGCGCGTCCCCGCGCGCGACCATCTACCTGACCGTCGCCGCCAAGGCCTGGGCCCTGTTGCAGGGCCGGTCCTACGTGACGCCCGAGGATGTCAAGAGCATTGGCCCCGATGTCCTGCGCCACCGCATCATCCTCACCTACGAGGCGGAAGCGCAGGCCGTGACGAGCGACAGCCTTATCCAGAAAATTTTCAAAGCCGTGCCCGTGCCCTGAGCGGCCGGTTGCTCTGATTTTGCCATGTCCATGACTCTCAGTGAAATTCTGGCCTCGGTCCGCCGTGTGGAAGTGCGCACGAACCGGCTGGTGAATAACATGATGGTCGGCGCCTACCTCAGCCGCTTCAAGGGCCGCGGCATGGACTTCGAGGAGCTGCGCGAATACATGCCCGGCGATGACATCCGCGACATCGATTGGAACGTCACCAACCGCATGGGCCGCCCGTTCATCAAGCGTTACCGCGAGGAACGCGAGCTCTCCATGGTACTCGCCGTGGATATTTCCGCGTCCTCCGCCTTTGGCTCCCTGCGCCGCACCAAACGCGAGTTTGCCGCCGAAGTCGCAGGCACCCTCGCCGTTTCCGCCGCCCGCAGCAGCGACAAAGTGGCCCTGCTGCTCTTCACCGACCAGATGGAATTATTTGTGCCCCCGCGCAAAGGCCGCCGCCACATCCTGCGCATTATCCGCGAACTGCTCACGTTCGAACCTAAACATCGCGGCACGAACATCCCGGCCGCGATGACCTATCTGAACCACGTGCTGCGCCGCCGGGCGATTGTGTTTTTGCTCACCGATTTTCTGCACAGCTTCGGCGCGTCGGCCGCCCGCAACCAATCGGCGCGCGACGTCATCCAGGAACTCGGCCTCACCAACGCATATCACGATCTGGTGTGCCTCCACCTGCACGATCCGCGCGAAAGCGAGCTGCCAAACGCCGGCCTGCTCACGGTTGAGGACGCCGAAACCGGCGAACTCCTCGAACTCGATTCCGCCCGGGCCGCCGTGCGCGAGAAATTTGCCCGCACCAACGAGGAACGCCTCGCGGAACTCGACCTCGCCTTCAACCGCGCGGGCGTGGACACCTTGCGGTTCAGCACGGCGGAGGGCTTTGCCCCCTTGTTGCAGCACTTCTTTGAAACCCGGCGCGGACGGAGGCACGGATGAACACCCCCCTGTTCAAGTTCCAACCCCGTGAGTTATTTCGTATAGCCATAATGGCCGTGGCCATCAGTCTCCCCCGGTTAGCCCAGGCCCAGGCCCCCGGCGCGGCGGATGAAATCCCACAGTTACATCCCGCCCACGCCGAAATCCCGCTGGGCTTTTGGTCGCAATACGGCCTGGCCGGGCTCATCGCCGTTCCCTTGCTGACAATCGCCGCGATATTGGTGTGGTGGTGGCAGACCCGCCCGGCTGCCGCCGTGGTCGTGCCGCCAGAAGTGGAAGCCCGCACCGCCCTGGCCGTCCTGCCCGCCACTGTGGATAAAGGTATATTATTGAGCCGTGTCTCACAAATCCTCCGCCATTATGTACAGCGGGCCTTCGAACTGCCCCCGGGCGAACTGACCACCCCGGAGTTTTGCCGGCTGCTCGCGGGTAATGCCAGCCTCGGCCCCGAACTTGCCGACGCCCTCAGTGAATTCCTGCGCGACAACGACCACCGTAAGTTTTCAGCCGACGTCTCATCTCAACCAACCACCGATCCCGTGGCCACGGCGAGCACCCTGATTGACCGTTGCGAGGCGCGGCGGACCGACCGCCGGGCCGACGAAGCCGCCTCCACGATTCCGTTCAACAACCCGGCATGAACGAGAATTTTCAATTCCAATATCCCTGGGTGCTCGGCCTGCTGGTGTTGCTGCCGGTATTCGCGCTGCTGGTCGGCCGCGCCGGTCGGTCCTCCGCGCTGCGCTTTTCCAGCGCGGACATCGCGCGCGCGGCGGGCGGCGTCGTGCGCGGCGCGGCCGGCCGCTGGCTCCTGTTCCTGCGCCTGCTCGTCGCCGCCCTCCTCATCGTCGCGCTCGCCGGCCCCCGCTTCGCCAACGAATACACCGAGACCAGCACCTCCGGCACCGACATCATGCTCTGCCTCGACCTCTCCTGGTCCATGGCCGCGCTGGACATGAGCGGCCCCAACGAACGCATATCCCGCTTCGACATTGCCCGTGAGCAGTTGGAGAACTTCATCCGCAAGCGCCCCAACGACCGCCTCGGTCTCATCGCCTTTTCCGCCGTCCCCTACGTCGTCAGCCCACTCACGCTCAATCACGAGTGGCTCACCCAAAATCTCGACCGCCTCTATGTCGGTCTCATCCGCGACCTCGGCACCGCCATCGGCGATGCCACCGCCAGCGCCGCCAAGCGCCTGAGCGGCGTCAAGGGCGCCCGCAGCCGCACTATCATTCTGCTCACCGACGGCGACAACAACGCCGGCGCCATCGACCCCGTGCCCGCCGCCCAGCTCGCCGCCGCGCTTGGCACCAAGGTCTATACCATCGGCATCGGCATCGAGGAACCCTGTTCCCTGCCCCAGTTCAACCCCGCCACCGGCAAGCTCGTGCTCGATGCCCAGGGCAACGTCATCCCCACCATGATTCTGCAACCCGCCAATTACAGCGTCCTGGAAAAAATGTCCGTGCTCTCCGGCGCCAAATTCTACCGCGCGACCAACCGCCAGGAATTACAGAACATCTACGCGGATATCGACCGCCTGGAAAAAACCGAGGTAAAACTGCGCCGCTACTCCGTGTATACACAACTGTTCCAATGGCCGTTGCTCGCCGCCCTCGGCCTGCTGGCCTTGGAACAGCTTTTGGCGAACACCCGCTATCGCCGCGTGCCCTGATGAATTTCACCCATCCACATTTTGCCGAACCCCGCTGGCTGTGGCTGGCGGTGCTCGCGCCCTTGCTGCTGTTCGCCCTCCAGCGCTACGCGGCGGTGGCCCGGCGGCGGCAGCTCTCCCACATCGCCACCCCGCTGTTTGTGGCGGACCTCACCCGCTCGCACAGCCCGGCCCGGCGCACGGCCCGGGAAATTTTAATGCTGCTGGCCGTGGCCGCCCTCGGCCTCGCCCTGGCGCGTCCGCAATGGGGCGTACAGGCGCTGTCGGATGAGGAGCTCACCGGCGAAGACATCATGTTCGTGCTCGATTGTTCCCGCAGCATGTGGTCCACCGATGTCGCCCCCAACCGCATGGAACGCGCCCGGCTCAGCCTCCTTGATTTCATCCATCACCGCCGCGGCGGCCGCGTCGGGCTCGTCGCCTTCAGCGGCGAAGCCTTCCTGCAATGCCCGCTCACCTTCGATTATGGCGCTTTTGAGGATGCCTTGCAGGCGGTCGATGACAAGACCATCGCCATCCCCGGCACCGACATCGGCCTCGGCCTGGATGAAGCCGTGTCGGCCATGGAAAAGGACAGCCGCCGCAAGATAATTGTGCTGCTGACCGATGGCGAAGACCTGGAGGGTGGCGGCGTGACCCAGGCCGTGCAGCTCGCCAAACGCGGCGTGGTGATATACACCCTCGGCGTCGGCACGACCGCTGGCTCCCAGATCCAGATCCTCAATGACCGCGGCCAGCCCGAATGGTTGCGCGACCAGACCGGCCTCGTCGTGCGCAGCCGGCTCGATGACACCACCCTGCGGAACATTGCGCAGGCGACCCATGGCGACTATTACCCGCTCGGCGCCTATGGCGAAGGCCTCGCCAAGGTCCAGAGCTCCTTGACCGCCCTCGTCGCCCGCTCCGCGGCCGCCCGCGAAAACAAACTCGGCGTCGACCGCTTCCATTATCCCATCGCCCTGGCCCTCGGCGGTTTGATATTTGAATCGCTCATCAGCACCCGGCGCAGAAAGGTCGCGCCATGAATCAACCCGGCAACCACCTCCGCATCTGTCTGGCCGCCCTCAGCCTGCTGCTGGGACCGCTCGCATTGCGCGCGGATGCTCCCGCCCCGCTGCCCGCCACCGCCGCGCCGGCTGACCTGTTTAATGCCGGCACCAAACAATTGCAGGCCGGAAAACTCCCCGCCGCCGAGGATCTCCTGAAAAACGCCGTGACCAGCCAGGACCCCGCCGTCCAACCCCCCGCGCTCTACAATCTCGGCTACGCCCGCGTCGCCGAGGGCACCGCGATTTTGAAGCAGGGTAAGGACCCTAAGGGCCGCGCGACCCCGGCCCAGGCCGACGACCTCACCGCTCAGGCCGGCGCCGCCGGCCAGCAGATCGACGCCGCCCTCGCCAGCGAAAATGAACAAAACATGGTCATGGCCTACCTGCGCGGCGGCGGCGTTCACCGCGAGATCAATGCCGCCACCAAGGCCGTGAAGAAGGCGCTCGAATCCCAACGCCAGGCCCTCGCCAAGTGGCAGCGCGCCGCCGGCGATTTCCGCAGCGCCGCCGAACTCGACCCCACCGCGACCGACGCCACCTACAACGCCCGGGCGACCGAACACGCCATCGCCACCCTCATCGACAAGTTGAACCAACTCCAACAGGCCGGCGCCCGCATGACCGCCGCCGGCAAGGCCCTCGGCGACAAAATGCAGCAGCTCAAGGGCAAAATCCCCGCCGCCGCCATGCCCCCCGGCGCCGGTGGCGATGACAACGACGACGAAGACTCCACCGGCCTCCAACCCGGCGAGCAGGAAGGCGCGGGGAAAAACGGCGATGAAGTCAAAATGTCACCCGAGGAGGCCGAGCAATTGCTGAATGGCTACAAATTGGGCGGCGACCATCCCCTGCGGTTCGGGGACGAGGGCAAAAAGAAACCCCTGAACCAAACCGGCAAAACCTGGTGAACGTCAAATATACATTGAAGTGCTGGTATTCAGTCCTCGCCCTGTTGCTGGCGGCGACGGCCTCCCTGCCCGCCCAGTCAGCCTTTGATAAAATGCCCGCGCATCAGTTGATGCAAATGATGCTCGCCGCCCCGCGTCTCGCCGTCGGTCTGCCCGTCAACTCCGCCGCCGCCTTTGATCCCCCCGTCATCAGCCCCGGCGGCCACGCCGTCTATCGCGTCACCCTCCATTGCCTGGATGAAGCCATCACCCGCTGGCCGGATAAAATGCCCGTCCCCGCCCAACTGAACTTCACCCGCGGTGCCGAAGGCATGATCATGGACATGAACGGCGGCAATCAAATGGCCCCGTTGACCGTCGTCAATTACCACGCCACCGCCACCCGCCCCGGCGAGTATGTCATCCCGGAATATCAGATCGAGATCTACGGCCAATCCATCACCATCCCCGCGGCGACCCTCCAGGTCCAGGACCACACCCCGCCCCTGCCCTCCGCCCGCGAACTGCTGCTGGAACCCGCCAAGACCAATGTCTACGTCGGCGAAACCATCCGCATCCGCGTCCTGAAAGTGGCCGGCGAGAACCGCATGATGCCCATGATGTCCGGGATCCAGATTAATGGCGACGGCTTCATCACCAGCAAAAACGATGTGCGCCAGCAGATTGCCCCCGTCCACACCCCCGATGGCCAGGACCTCCCCGCCTTCATCTACGACACCAGCTTCATCCCCTTCGCCCGGGGCCCCCTCCAAATCTCCGCCCAAGGCTTCACCTCCGGCAATGCCTTCGGCGGCGGCCAGATCATCATCCGCGGCGGCGTCACCATCCCCGGCGGCCCGCCGGAATACGCTCTCCTCGAATCCGAACCCGTCTGGCTCAATATCAAATCCCTGCCCCTGGCCGGCCGCCTGACCGGCTTCAATGGCGCCATCGGCGCCTTCACCGCCGATCCCCCGCACCTTTCCGCCACCTCCGTCGCCGCCGGCAATCCCGTCAAACTCACCGTCACCTTTCACAGTGTCGCCGACACCCTGCGTCTGGGCATGCCCCCGGCCCCGGCCACTCCGGCCTGGGAAGGCTTTGCCGAACCGCCGCCCAACCCCAATGGCAACATCATCACCTTCACCTATACCCTCATCCCGCAAACCGACCAGACCACCGCCACGCCCGAAATCCCCTTCTGCTACTTCGACCCCGACCGCGGCCAATACGTCGACCTCTCCATCCCCTCCATGGCCATCCAAGTCCTGCCCGGCGCCCAACCCTCGGACACCAACAATATCTATGGCAGCCCGGCCGACACCGCCGAGAAAAAACCGACCCTGAGCGGCCTGGCCCCAACCCCCGGCCCGAGCGCCGCCACCCTGCTTCCCTTGCAGGAACGCCCCTGGTTCTACGCCGTGGAACTGGGGCCCGTGCTGCTCCTGCTCGCCTGGTGGCTCATCTGCCGCCACCAACAATACCTCGAACAACATCCGGATATCCTGCGCCGGCTGCGGGCCCGCCGCGCCCTCCGCCGTGAATGGCGCACCCTCCGGCAAACCGTCGCCGCCCGCGATGCCCGCGGCTTTGCCACCAGCGGCGTCAAAGCCATCCAGCTCGCCTGCGCCCCCCATTTCCCCGCCGAACCCCGCGCCCTCGTCTGCGGCGATGTCCTCCGCCGCCTGCCCCCCGCCGAGCAAACCGGGGAAAATGGCGAACTCATCCGCCAACTCTTCCGCGCCGTGGACGCCCAGGACTTCTCCGCCCCCGGCCCGGTCACCGACCTCCTCATCTGGCAACCCCAGCTCGACCGCCTGCTCACCCAACTGGAGGCACAACTATGAATGCCAATTCAGGAGTCAATTCTCCCAACCAAATTTCGCGCTGTGCCCACCCGAACCAACTCCGTTCACCCAGCCTGACCAACCATCTGCCGAACCATTCCCCCTCTCCTGGGGGCGAGGGTCGGGGTGAGGGCGGACGCATCCTGTTCGTACAGCGACTAATCCTTCCCCTTTTGGAATTTTGGAATTTTAGCTTTTCAGCTTTTTTAAAAACAGCCCCCCACCCAACGCCCCGGCGAAGCTTCCCGGCTGACCTCCGACCGCTGATCTCTGGCCTCTGGCTTTTCTTCCTGCTGGCCCAAACCACCACCGCCGAACAACAATTCACCGCCGGCGTGACCGCCTACCGCGCCGGCGATTTCAGCCGTGCCACCGCCGCCTTTCGCGCCTCCGTCGCCGACCGCCCCGCCGCCGGCACCTACCGCAATCTGGGCAACGCCCAGTGGCAGCAGGGACGCACCGGCCCTGCCATCCGCGCCTGGGAACAAGCCCTCTGGCTGTCCCCCTCCGATGCCGCCGCCGCCAACAACCTCCAATTCGCCCGCTCCCTCGGCCAGCTCGATGCGCCGGAACTCACCTGGTACGAAGTCATCTCCACCTGGCTGCCCTCCGGCTGGTGGGCCCTCGTCACCACCCTCAGCCTCTGGCTAGTCACCGACCTCCTCGCCCTGCCCGGCATCTTCCGCCGCCGCCGCACCGGCTGGCAACAAGCCCTCGCCGCTCTCGGCCTGACCCTCTTCCTCCTGAGCCTGCCCGCCCACATCGGCTGGCACACCCGCGCCCAGATCGGCATCGTCCTGGAATCCGACACCCCCCTCCGCCTCACCCCGACCGAATCCGCCCAGGAAATCACCCGTGTTGGGGCCGGCGAACCTGGCCGCTGCGAACGCACCCATGGAAATTACTGCTACATCCGCTTCCGCAACACCGCCGGCTGGCTCACCCACGAAGAATTCGGCCTCATCTCCACCCCCTAGCAGGCCGTTGAAATAAGGTGATTTCCGAAAAATCCGGATTCTGATTTAAAAACCGGTCTGGCCAGATCTTCTATTGGGCACCTTAGAAGCGGGCAGGGATTGCGCCATGGAAGTTTAAACCG
>Ga0302319_10002021_pt1 | contig 44537 bp, 31 predicted proteins | sample Bog_T0_2_FD_203319 | JGI IMG/M metagenome (GOLD analysis project Ga0302319, IMG submission 203319) | Peat permafrost microbial communities from Stordalen Mire near Abisko, Sweden - Bog_T0_2 | ecosystem: Environmental > Terrestrial > Soil > Wetlands > Peat | place: Sweden: Abisko, Stordalen Mire...
TCGCCGGCATGAAGCCGCTACGCGACGATCGCGGCCGCCGCGATCCGCACGGCTACACTCTGCATGCCAGTCTTGAAGCCATTGCCGATGAACTCGCCGCCGCGGCCGGACTCGTCTGCGGCAAACTCAACCGTACTCCGGCCTGCATCATTCGCGGATTCCCCTACGAACCGGCCGGCGGCAAAATGCGTGACCTGCTCCGCCCAGTTGCAACCGATCTGTTTCGCTAGCCTATCGCCAAACGGCAGCCTCTAGGAGTAATTTGGAATCCACCCCATTTGGAGGAACTCGTGCCGAGCGAACTTTCGATTTCGGAATTGGAAAGCTTCCCTACCCTCGACTGGTCCGACATCGCCCCGCGAGTCACCCCCACAGTCCGCGGATCTCTGGAAAAAATTCTCGAAACTCAGAACGGCAACGCCGTCTCGAAGGAAGAGGCCTACTCGCTGGCTCATTCCGAAGGCGATGACCTGCTCGGACTGCTCGCTGCGGCCAACCTGCTGCGCGCCGAACTCTCCGGCAACCTCGTCACCTACGTGGTGAATCGCAATATCAACTTCACCAACATTTGTTTTGTGGGATGCAAGTTTTGCGCATTCAGCCGCGGCCCGCGCGAGTCCGACACGTATTTCCTCAACCCGGATCAAGTCGCGCAAAAGGCCGTGGAAGCCTGGCAACTTGGCGCGACGGAAGTCTGCATTCAGGGCGGACTGCCGCACGGCCTGCCTCCGCTTTACTATCGCGACATTCTGCGTGCGGTCAAGCGTGCTGTGCCGGGCATGCACATCCACGCTTTCTCCCCGATGGAAATCGTCTACGGCGTGGAACTTACCGGCATGCCTCTCTCCGACTATCTATCCTTGCTGCGCGACAACGGCCTGGGCACGCTACCCGGCACAGCAGCAGAAATTCTCGACGACGAGATCCGGCACATTCTTTCGGCCAACAAGCTCACCACCGCGCAGTGGATCGAAGTGATTCGCACCGCCCACCGCAACGGCATCCGCTCCACTTCGACCATGATGTACGGCCACACCGAAACACCGGAGCACTGGGTCCGGCAGATGCTCTTGCTGCGCGAGATCCAGGACGAAACCGGAGGCTTTACCGAATTCGTTCCGCTCGGCTTCGTCCACCAGAACACGTTGCTGTTTCACCAGGGCCTGGCTCGCACCGGGCCGACGATCGAGGAGCATCTGAAAGTGCACGCGCTGGCGCGCCTGCTGCTCGCCGGCTCCATTAACAATATTCAGGTTTCATGGGTAAAGCTGAACCGCCGCCTATCGCAACTCTGCCTGCACGCGGGCGCTAACGATTACGGCGGCACGCTGATGGAAGAAAACATTTCGCGCGAAGCCGGAGCCACCGCCGGCCAATACACCAGCCCGGATGACTTTCAGTCGATGATTCTGGAAATGGGACGCATCCCCGCCGAGCGCAACACCACCTATACGCGCATCAAGCTGAAGTCGCCGCTGGAAGAGTTCACCGCGGAAGAATCGCTGGAGCCGGAATTTGCATGAGTGAAGACTCGCGTCCTATTGCCGTTCTAGGCGGCACCGGGCCCGCAGGCATGGGAATCGCTCTGCGCTGGGCGCGTGCCGGGGAAACCATCATCATCGGCTCGCGCGACGCGCAGCGCGCGCAGGATGCCGCCAACAAAATCGCCGACAAAATCAAAGAAAAAGCCGGAAGTCACGCCCGCATCTCCGGCATGGAAAACTTCGCCGCCTGCGCGGCTGCGGATATTCTCGTGCTCACCGTCCCTTTCGAAGGCCAAGCGGCACTGCTGAAACAACTCAAGCCCGAGCTCCGCACCGGCAGCATTCTGATTGACGCCACGGTTGCGCTCGCTGCCGGAGTTGGCGGACGCGCCTCACGCACGCTCGGTGTTTGGCAAGGCTCGGCCGCACAGCAGGCCGCGGAACTTGTCCCCAAAGGCGTGAGCGTGGTCGCCGCTTTCCACAACTTATCCGCCGATCTTCTGAAGGGGGATAAAGATCTCGATTGCGACGTTATCGTCTGCAGTGACGACGCCAGCGCGGCTCAGCTCACGCGATCCCTCGCCGCGAAAATTCCCGGCGTCCGTGCCATCGACGGCGGTAAGCTGGAAAACGCCCGCATCCTCGAACAGATTACCGCGTTGCTGATTGGCCTGAACATCCGCCACAAAGGCCACGGCGGCATCCGCATTACCGGACTGCCGCCGGAAGCCTACAAGTAACGAACGCTAGAACCCGTACTTCAGCGAGAACTGAACCAGCCGCGGCGTACCGATCACGGACGTGATTTGCGCCGAACCTCCCGCCGCCGACACTGACGTTGATGCTGGGTCGGCGAACGATGGGTGATTGAACAGGTTGAAGAAATCCGCCCGGAATCGCAAACTCTGCCGCTCGCCAAGTTTGAAACTCTTATCCAGCGTGAAATCAACGTTCTTCTGCGGCGGTCCAATGATGCAGTTGCGCGGCGTGTTGCCATAGCCGGTGGCATCGCTGTTGCCGCCGGTGGAAAGTGCCAGGGGCGCGTCCGGCTGATAGGCCAAGGGATTCACCCAGTTGGCCAGTCGCGACTGTATGCTGCCCGAGCTGGGAGCATTGGCGCAACTGAACCCGGGGGCGAAAGTGGCAGTCGATGACGGTGTGCTGGCCAGGGCGTAAGCTGTGCCTCCATTGGGATCATAGATCGTGAATGGCGCTCCCGATTGCAGAATGATTACGCCGCTGGCCTCCCAGCCACCCAGCGCTGCCTTGGCAAGACCGCTGGATCTGGCGAAGAAGGGCAGTTGATAAACGGCGCTGGTCACAAAGCGTTGCCGCCGGTCGAAATCGGAGAGGCCGCGAGAGGCCGCCGCGTCATTCTGATCGTTGACCCTGGTCAGGAATGCCACCGAGGCGGTGGACACGTCATCAATCGACTTGGACCAGGTGTAAGCACTCTGAAAATAAAGCCCCCTGCCGAAGTGGTGGGCTAGAGTGGCTTGCAGCGCGCTGTAGTGGGAATCAGAGTTAGGCGCGAAGTCTTCAAAATCGGCGGGTGCGATGCCCAGATAAGGCGCACGCGCGCTGGCATTCTCCACCGTCGAATCAACGATCGAGCAAGAGCCGGGACCGCCCCCGCAGGCGTACGGTAAGGTCACCGGATTTTGTGGCGTGGCCAGCGTAGCCTGATCGGGATCGAAGGTAGAGCGCAGACGGCTCCCTTTGGTTCCGACATAGCCGAGTTCCATGAACCAGTCTCGTCCCAGTTCGCGCTGTATCGTGAAATTCCACTGCTGCGTGGTGCCTGCCACCCAATGCAGTGGCACGGCAAGCTGGATCAGGCTGTTCACATTGCCGCTAAAACCCGCGCCGCATTGCTGGGGCAGCGGGTAGGAGCACGCCCCGAAGCCTTGAAAGATTGCGGCCGTGGGCACGTAAGTTTGAGTTGGAGCGGCGCCCAGCGGCGGAACCCCGTTCGGGAACGCGGCGCTTGAGGCAAACAGATTCTGTAGGCTGTTTGGTCCGGGGTCGAAACCCACCAGGAACGGGTAAGTCGGCGGAACGATGGCGAGATTGTCTACCGCTCCCAAGTCCTCGCGGACGCTGTAGATGCCGTAACCACCACGAATCGATGTGGTGTGATGGCCGGCCACGTCATAGGCAAAGCCGATGCGCGGCTCCCACACCGAGGCATATTCATTGTTCAATCCCGCCTGATTGAGTGTCCCGTTGATACCGGAGAGTCCGAACTTATTGATGCACTTGGGATAAACATAAGGCTGCCCGGTGGTATTCGCCAACTCGGGATCGGTGTTCCCGGTGTGGCAAAGTGTGTCGTAGGGCGCACCGAGCAGCTCGTTGCGGAAACCAATGTTGAACGTAAGAGTCTTGCTCGCGCGATAGTCATCCTGGGCAAACCAGGAGTAGCCGGGGATGCGGTAGTCGTGGTTACCGAGGCCGCCGCCACCCTCGCCGAGCAGTGGATCGCCGGCCAGAAAACTCTGGAAGTCGGTGTCATATCCAGTAGCTTCTGCGATAAAGAATATCAGTCCATTGTCGGCGATGGGCAGGCTGCGGCGCATGGCGACGCGGTCAATCTCCCCGCCAAAGCGGAGTTGGTGGGGACCATGGGTCCAACTTACGGTGTCCACCCAGGTGTAGTTATCCGACAGCGCAGATTGCAGTTGGGTGGGATATGGACCAAAGGCCCAGCTTCCAAATTGCAGACGGTACATGTTGGGATCGCCGGCTTGGCCGTTTACACCGGTGGCTGTGGGCAGGTTGATGCCAATGTCCGCGCCGGTGATCGGCGCCTCGTTATTCAACCTGTCGCTGATGATGTTCACCCCGAAGCGGAAGTCGTTGATCAAGCTATTGCTGAAGATATGCGTTTCGGTGATGCTGCCGAAGCGGCTGTGTAGAGGAATATCGAGGGGAAAGTTCAGGTTGTTGTAGCCGGGCGGGCCTCCGGTTTGAATGCCGTAGGAATCCGCGCCGAAGGGCTCGAAGGTGTCGGAATTAGACCAAAAGAAGCGCTCGGATAAACGGTCCTTGCCGCCCCGGAATTCGCGGTCCCAGTTCGCGGTGAACTGGTTATCGCTGAACTTGCCGGGATCGCTCAACACCAGTGGACCAGTATTGAGCACGGGGCCGTTGGGTGTTTGCGTGAAGCCTGGCGTTCCGGCGACGCTGGGAAATAGCCAGCCACCACCTACGCCGGGTCCGAAATTGTTGCCCTGCACGTTCAACAAGTTCAATGCCACCGGATCGAGCGCCGCGGCCGTATTTCCGCCGCAGTTCGCGCCGCAAAAGAAGGTATTGAGCAGCGTGGCCTGATCGCGCGCCGTCGGAAGAACCGGAATGCTGGTGTTGATAAACGTTCCCGGCGAATCGCCGCTGCGCTGCCGTGTGCCTTGAACATTCACGTAGAAGTAGCCCAGCTTGGCTCCGGAGCCGATCGGTCCGCCGAAGTCACCGCCGAAAATGTTCTGCTTGACCTGCACCTTGCCCAGGAAATAGTCGTGAGCGTCGAGATCCGTGTTGCGGAAGTACTCCCACAAGTCGCCGTGAAAGCGATTGGTCCCACTTTTCAGCGTGGCATTGATGTTGCCGCCGCCGTTACGTCCCTGGGTTGCGTCGTAGAGGCTGGTCGAAACTTTGAACTCCTGGATCGCGTCCGGGCTGGGCAGAGGGGTGTAGGTTAATTCGCCAAAGGCGTAGTCGGCGACTGTGATGCCGTCGATCAAATAGTTGTTGTTGTCTTCCCTGCCGCCATTCACATGGATGTAGACTGCGCCGCGGCCGAGCTGCGCGGCATTGTTCAAGTCGGAAGAAGCGCCCGCGGAGAGCGTCAGTAGCTGCTGGAAGTTTCGCGTCGCCAAAGGAAGATCGGTAATCGTCTGAGCTCCCAGCGATTGGCCCGTGGTGGCGTCCGTGGTATTGACCTGCTCCACCTGGGACTGCACTTCCACAACTTCCTTCACCGTATTCACTTTCAGAACCGTGGTCATGCGCGTGGTCTCCGTGATGCGTACCACCACGCCGGGAAACTTAGTATTGGGAAAGCCGGTCGCGTTCACTTCCACGGTGTACGTGCCCACAGGCAATAGTGTGGCCGTGAACAATCCGGATGCATCGCTCGTCACCTGGCGTAGTAGTTCACCCGTGGCTTCGCTTGTGACGCTCACCTTGGCATTTGCGATCACCGCTCCAGAAGCGTCTTGAACCACGCCACCGATGGCGCCCGTGGCTCCGCCTTGCCCCAACATCGTTCCCGTGAATACCGCCATGAAAAGACTGGAAGCCATCATCTTCCGGAATGAACTCATCTTGTCCTCCGATCGACGATCGTCCGTTTTCGCTCGCCCTCGAAGCAGATGGGTGGGACTTAATCGTCTGGCGAGATAGTTAGCGGATATATCACGTCTCTTTATCGACCTTCAAGAAATATGCGCGCGCGGAGCGCCAAATCACCAATTCTGTCGATCACAATTCTTCATGGGTGGCCCGCGGCGGTTCAGGTCGAGAGGAATCGGCGCATCTCATGCGCCATGTGGAAACCGAAGATGTAAAAACCGAATCAGATAGACTTCCCCGCGCACTTCGGATCTAATCTTCTACCGCCTGCGCCGTCATCTCCGACGGCTCGCCGCCGCCCGCGGCTTGTGACACGATCAATCGCCGAGCTTCCACGCGGATCTTCGGCAGATGCAACGCGAACCAGCACGCGCCCACCACCGACGCCACGCCACCGATCGCTACCGTGACTTGAGCGCCCAGACGGTCGGCCAGCGCGCCGCCGAGCAGCGCTCCAATCGGAGCCATGCCCATGAACATCATGGAGTACACGGCCATCACCCGCCCGCGCAACGCGTCCGGCACCATTACCTGAATCAGTGTGTTCGAGCATGCCATTTGCAGCATCATGCAATAACCCACCGGCAGTAGTAGAACCACGGAAACCCAGAATACGTGTGACAACGCAAACACCGCCAGACTGGCTCCGAAACCAGCACAGCACCAGGCCACCAATCGCCCCAGCCCTTTCACACCTGAACGAAACGCGAGGGTCAGCGCACCCAGCAGGGCTCCCACGCCGGTCGCGCCCATCAGGATGCCCAACCCCTTCGCTCCGCCGTGCAAAATTTGATCAGCGAAAATCGGCATCAGCACCACATAGGGCATGCCCACCAGGCTCACCAGGCCCAGTAGCAGAAGCAGCGCGCGGATCGGCGCAGTCCGATTGACGAAGCGGAATCCTTCCATCATGTGCTCCAGCGGCGAAGCCATGGACGCGCGGGCCGGGCTGTGCACCCTCATCAGCAGCAATCCGATAATCACCGCGATGTAGCTCACGGCGTTACCAAGGAAGCAATAGCCTTCGCCAATCTTCGCCACCAGAATCCCAGCGATGGCGGGACCGATCACGCGCGCGCCATTGAACATGGAGGAATTCAGCGCGATCGCGTTCATCAAGTCGTCCTTGCCAACCATATCCACCAGAAACGATTGCCGTCCGGGAATGTCGAACGCATTCACCACGCCCAGGCAACTCGCCAGCACGAATATCTGCCACACTTGCACTTTATGCAGCAGCGTCAGCGCGGCCAGAACGGAGGCCAGCGACATTGACGCGATTTGCGTCGCGATCACGATGTGGCGACGGTTGTAGCGATCGGCCGCGATTCCCCCGAGCGGGGCAAATAGGAATACGGGAACCTGGCTGGCAAATCCCACCGACCCCAGCAGCAGCGCCGAACCGGTTAGGCGGTAAACCAGCCACGACTGGGCCACGCTCTGCATCCAGGTGCCGATGAGGGAGATCAGTTGTCCGCTAAAGAAGAGCTGGAAGTTGCGATGGCGCAGCGCTCGTCCCGCAGCTTGCCAGCGCGATCCGCTCCCGGTGGCCGCTTCGGCGCCGCTCTCTGCCGGATTTTCCTGAACTGGGATTCTTGATTCAGACACGTTCGCTTCTTTGGATGACGCTAGCCGCTCTCCGGATTACTATAACTTGCAGACTGCCTGCGGCATGTCGGCAAAACAGTTTTCCACAGCCGCGGCAAGCCTGGTGCGAGGATTCATAATTTTCTGCGCCAATTTTTAGCTTCCCAGAGTGGCCGGACTGCGCTACAGTTGCAGTTGCTCTCCCCCCCGGCGATTCCCTAGGAAAGGGACACTACCATGACCACCCCTTCGGTTGGTGTTGAACGCCGCATTGGACAGCGCTTCGCTTTTAACCTGCCAGTCTCCCTGCGTGACATCTCGACTGCGGCCGAAGGGCTCGGATTCACCCAGGACCTCAGTTCCCGCGGAGCCTTCCTGTTTACCGATATGGCGATCAGTGAGGGCATAGAAATCGAACTCACATTAAAGATGCCTTCCGAAATCACCCTGGGCAAGAGCATGCGCGTGCGCTGCCGGGCCCGCGTTCTGCGTGTCACCAAGCCTGCGGACAACTGGAAGCCGGCCGTTGCGGTTGAGACAAAATTGGCCGAGACCAAAATCGGTGTTGCCGTCTGCTTGAAGGACTACGAATATCTTCCCGAGACGGAGGACAACTCCGCCGACTTCCGCCGCATTTCAGCCCTGCACAGCCCCTCCGGGGTAGAACGTTCCGCCACGCCCGCGCCTGGGAGTCCGCGCGCGGCTGCTCACTAGCCTGCGCTGTTCATCACGGCAGATCTGCCGCCACGCTTTTCGGGAGAGCTTCGCCATTCGTGTTTCAAGCATCGCTTCCCACATTTGAACCTCCGAAAAAATCCCGGACTGGGCTTGCCGGTTGCGCACTTTAGTTCATTCCAGTCCTTCTGAGTCCTTTGCAATCGCCGAGGCTTGGCTTAGAATGTTGGCATTGGTGCGGATCGTAGGGGGGAGTTTTCCTGCTGTGCGCCTCACACCGGGGTTTTCCAACTTGCAGAAGGCTGCCCATCCGTCTCCGCGCGAATTGAGCACAAGCACACTCTCAGGCAGTTACCGAAGTCACTTGGCGAACAGTACTTTCTCTTTCTAACATGCAAACACCAAGAGAAATCAGCGAGAACCGCGCCATGCATGGGATCGCCGTTGCGCTCCTGACGGAAGACCGGGAACATCTATCGGAATTGCAGAGCCGCCTGGAAGCTACACGCCTGGGCCGGGTGGTGTTCAGCCAGGTCGGATTTCCCACTGGCCCCACGGACTCTATACTGCGCCAGATTCAGGACTTACGCGCTGAAATCGTCATCGTAGATATCTCTGCCGAGAATCCTCAGCCTGCCATAAGAGCCATCGAACTCATTCAATCCAACACCCTGCAGCTCGCCATCTTTGCCAACGGCAGCATGCGGCAGCCCACCACCATCGTGGCCAGCATGCGCGCCGGAGCGGGGGAATATCTGGACGACACCGCCGGCTCTGAAGCTCTTCTCGAAGCTCTGACCCGTTTCAGTTCCAACCGCACCCGCACTCGTGGCGGCGCCGGCAAAGCTCGTATCTTCACCTTCCTCAGCGCCAAGGGAGGCGCAGGCGCTACCACCGCCGCGGTCAACACCGCCGTCGCTCTGCAGCAAGCCTACGGCAACGTGGTTCTGGTGGACTTCGCGCCCGTCGGCCACGCCCAACTCCATCTCAACCTGCGGCCCAGCTTCGGAGTTCCCGACGCGCTCGAGAACCTGCACCGCCTCGATGTTTCTCTGCTCGATGGCCTGATGACCACTTCGAAAGACGGCTTGCACCTTCTCGCCGGCCCGCAGCAGCCTTATCCCTCCATCCCCACGCCGGCCGAGTTGGCTCGCCTGTTCGACCTGCTGGTGAATCACTATCGCTACGTTGTCGTCGACGCTTCCAGCCGCCTCGATGCCACCACACGCCTGCTCTCAGACCTCTCGAACGCGGTGCTCATGGTCGCTCAAACCGACGTCGTCTCCTTGTGGAGCGCCGGCCGCATTCATGCCTTCCTGGAAGAAGGTGCGGGCCGTAATCGGTTGCGCATGGTTCTCAATCGCTATAAAAAGATTCCCGGCTTCACCGACGAGGACATCGAACAGGCCACTCATTGCAAGGTATTGTGGAAGATCCCGAACGCGTTTCAGGCGATCTCCCCCGCCATCGATCACGGTACACCGGTAGTGCTGCAGGAAAGCCAGGAAGTGAGTCGCTCGTTCCGCGCCCTGGCAGCGGCTCTGGCCGAAGCCTCATCCACTCCCGAAGGCGGACTCGATCTCGTCTATGCCCAGGAAAAGCCCGACGTCAAAAAGAAAGCTCCCGGCCGCCTCGTCGTCTCCCCCGCCCGCGCCGGCCAGTAGAGCTCACTACCGATTCGCAACTACCCACCTCCACGGAAGAAGAATCTCAGTCATGAAGACCGAGCCTTTTTCTGGGTACTAGGTACTGGCTACTAGGTACTAGCTACTGCAAACCTAATTTCTCACCGGCGGCGCCGGTGACGCTTCCTCCGGAAACATTTTGAACAGCACATCGTGCGAATGTGTCGTCACTTTCTTCTGTGCGTCGCTCGTATTGTCGGTCAGCGTTCCCTTCAAGACGTAATACGCTTCGTCGCCAGGATTTTTCCCCTCACCCCGCTCCACCGTTCCCTTGAACTCGAACCACACCGCGTGCACGGTTTCCGTGGTGAAGTTCAGCTTGTTGCCGTCCATCGTTCCGCTGCGGAAGAACTGATCCAGAAACGCCCCTTTGTCGCTTTCGCCTTCCCCGTAGCGCGAAACAAATCCCGTCACCCTGCCCTGGTCTTCCACCGTGATCTGCACAAACTCTCCATCCTTCAGAAAGCTGTACATTCCGGAATACGGTTTGCCAGCCTTCGCTCCCTGTGCCGTCAGCGGCGGCTCAGATGCTTTCGGAGCGGTTGCCTTGGAATCCTGCGCAGACGATGAGCCGAATGCAACGGCCGCAAAGGCTACAGCGACAAGAAGGGCGTGCGATGTCTTCATGAGATCTCCTACTGGCATCAATCGTACTACCTGCCCTGCAAACCGTCCCGTTGCCCTTCCGACTATTTGTTTTCTCCGGATTTGTTTTCTTCGGATTGGCTTGTTCCTCGCTTAGGGGTAGAATGGTGCCAATCAAGTTCTCGCCCCTTCGCAGTCTCGTATTTTCGAGGTGTAATGTGGTAAGAAACTCCTCCAACCAAGTCTGGTTCCAGAAGTATTTTGAGTTCCACTGCGACGATTGCGGCAGCGAAACGGCTTTTCGGTCGCGGAGCCGCACGTTTTCCGAGCGCTATCTGCTGCCGGTTTTTCTTTTACAGCCGGTACGCTGCACGGAATGCTTCCGACGAAGTTATCGCATGATCTTCATGCCGGTCCCTGACCGGCTGCCGGAAGCAATTGGCAAGCGGCCCTCCTCTGCAGCCAGATCCGGCGGCAGCCGCAACGTTGCCTAGCGGCTCGACCACCGTTATACTGCTAGTTAAGCGGGCAGAGTAGCCCGCCCCAGTTTTTTGCGGGCATCAGGGGAGGCCGTCTTCAGCAGTAGTGGGGACCCAATTCGGGCTGCCCAGGCCAACGCTGCAGTGGCAGGGCATTCTATTGCTTTCACCCAAGGGCCACCTTGGACGAATCGAGCTTTCGTTCAGATTGCTCAGAGTCTTTTCGCGGTTTTGTTTCCTTCCGACTGCCGCGTGTGCGGCGCACCTCTGGTGAAGATTTCCCGTCTCCCGGTTTGCCAGGACTGTCTCGATGCCATGCATCCGATCACCGGGGGAATCTGCACGATTTGCGGCGAACGGCTGTTTTCTTCCTACGTATTGTCTGCGCCGGAGAGCGAGCCCCGATGCGGGTTGTGCCGCCGCATTGAGCCGGCGTTTGCGCGCGCTGTGGCCTACGGCAGCTACGAGGGTGGCCTGCGCGAGCTGATTCATCTCCTGAAGTATGGAGGTGTGCGCCCAGCGGCGGATGTTTTGGGACGCATGCTGGCGGAGGCGATCGCAGGACTCGAACCCGATTTCCCGGACGGTTCCATCATCGCTGTAGTCCCAGTGCCCTTATACCGCGGCAAGCATCGGCATCGGGAATTCAACCAGGCAGAGCTGATTGCGCGCGCCGCAATGAAACTCAACCCCGCACCTGGCCGTTTACGTTTGTGCGCGGGAGCTCTCGAGAGAAAGCGCGAAACCGCATCGCAGACCGGCCTCACCAGCCACCAGCGCCGGGAGAACGTGCGGGGTGCGTTCGGAGTGGCGCAACCCGAAGCGGTGAAATCGCGCCAGGTGCTGCTGGTGGACGACGTTTACACAACGGGAGCAACGGTTTCCGAGTGTGCGCGGGTTCTGCGCCGTGCCGGCGCAACCAAAGTTTGGGTTGCGACCGTCGCCCGCACGCTGAAGGCTGCGGGGCATCAGGTGGAAATTCAACACTCCGGCGACGCGGACATGGAAAAAGTCTCCGCTGGACCGGAAGTTCCGCTGGCTCGTGCGGCTGCAAGCTAGGAAGAATGAGGATGCGCAGGTCGGTTGCGGTACTTGAGGATCGAAGATAGGGTCCGTGAGAAAGAGTGGGACGCGGTTCGAGGAGACGAGCAGAGCATCATGTCAGCCAGAATCGAAGGCGAAGCGGGACCACCGGGCCGATACGCCGCCGGCTTATTCGCGGCGGCGACCGTGCATCGCGACGGCAACGGCAACGCCTTGCACGCGCCTGTGCTGGTGCTGAATGCGTCCTACGAGCCCATTAACGTCTGCGCGGCGCGCCGGGCTCTGGTGCTGGTGCTCAAAGGCGTGGCCATGACGGAGGAAGAGAACGGACACTTCCTGCATGCCGCGCGTATTGCCATGCGCGTGCCCTCGGTGATCCGCCTGCTGGAATACCGCCGCATCCCGCACCAGAGCCGCGCTTTGTCGCGGAAAAATATTCTGCTGCGCGACCGCAACACCTGCCAGTATTGCGCGACCGTGCTGCCTTCGGGCGAGTTGACGCTCGATCACGTGATCCCCCGCTCTCGCGGAGGCTCCTCTACCTGGGAGAACCTTGTCGCCTGCTGTCACACTTGCAATCGCCGCAAGGGCAACCAGTTTCCTCCCGAAGCGGGTATGAAGCTGATGCGCGAGCCCCGCGCCTTCAACCTCCACACCAGCCGTCACATCATGCGACTGATGGGACGCAGCGACGACAAGTGGCGGAAGTATTTGTTCTATTGAGCTGTCAGCTCTTGGCTTTTCAATTAGGGCCAACCACAGGAACCGAATCCACGCCAGCCCGGTCATCCCGAGCGAAGCGAGGGACTTGGTTTTGGCAGATAGCTGACGGCTGACAGCTACTTCTGCGGCGGCTGGGCATTCGGTGCCGCGTCCGGCCTCTGCGGATCTGGCGCTGGAGCTTGATCCGGCGGCGGCTTTTGATCCTTCTGATCCGCCTTCGGAATCTCCTTGCCCTGATACAGAATCTTCACGTTCGCACCGAACCTCTTGTAGTCCTCATACTTCACGATTTCGCGGATGTGAATGTCGCCCGTGTTGAAGGTCAGCGTGTCGTCGGCGCGAGTGTAGGTGGGGAACCAGTACTGATCGTCGATCTGTTCGCGCCAGGTGGTGAACTTCGGATAAAGGTGTTCTTCCTTGCCCTTCTTCTTCGTATCGCGAATTTCCGGGACGGCCTTGCCGTAGGTTTTCACGATCTGAAAATCGTGGTCGTCCACCCAGATGCGTCCCTGGAAGTAGCGTTTCTTGCCCACAATCTGTTTGGGAGCGATGTCGAAAACGTAACAGTGCAACTGGTCTTCGGCCTGCTGGCCAACGTAGAGGATGTTGTATTCCGGAACTTCTTCCGTGGTAAGCACGAAGGGCAGCCGGTTGCGGAAATCCTGGATGTCGCCTTCGTCGAGTCCGAGGCCGCCTTGATCCAGCGAGGACTGGGGCGCGAATACGACGTTTTCCATGCGCTTGCCTTTGTCGTCGTAAAGCACGTCGAAGACTTCGTGATATTCGCCGGTCACGGTGTCGCCGTCTCGAGTCTGCACCTTGATGTCCTGCCGGTAGGTGTATTGCTCGCGCGCTTCCTTGAACAACTTTTCCCGGGCGGCAAAGCGAGGAATGATTTCCTCAGGCGTGATGCCTTTCGGCAGCGAGTTGTCCAGAGGGCCTTCCTGCGCGGCTGCGGACAAAGGGGCGAGCGCACCCGCCAGAAGGAAAAGGGTGAGGAAAAACAGAGCACTACGGGAACCCGGTCTCATGTCTCTAGTCTACCGAATTGTCGGTAGAGACGTTGCTTGCAACGTCTCTACGGAACCACAGGGAAGAGCGACCAAAGCCCACCGCGGCAGACCTTCCCCGACCCCTCCGCTCAGTGAGGCCGGGGTAAGGGCGCTGCAGTTCTGCCACTTACTTGGATGCTGTCCTTGCGAAGGGGTTGCCGGGGTTGAAAAGGCGGGCTTCGGGCTTCGGCTGCCGGGCTTCGGCTTTCCCAAGCTGCCGTTTTTGCACGATTTCGAGTTCGGTGTTGACGGTCGCCCGTGGCCGCAGAATCGCTCCTCGCGCGGACAGTAGCGCCGGCGTCCCGCCGGCTATCAGGGCCTGTTATAGCTAGCCACCGTCTCGGCGGTACTACCAAACCTGCTACACTCATCCGTTTGCCGAGGAGAATCCGTCATGCGTCGTTTCTTTCTCGTTTCTCTTGCTCTTATCGCTTTCGCTTTTCCCGCCTTCGCCCAGGCCAAGCATCCTTTCACGTTCGAAGACATGATGAAGCTCAAGCGCGTGGGCGACCCGGAGGTTTCGCCCGACGGCAAGTGGGTGATCTTCAGCGTGGTCGATGTGAGTCTCGAAGCCAACACCAAGACGCCCCATATCTGGATCGTGCCCACGGCCGGAGGTCAGGAGCGCGAGCGCGAAATTATTGCCGATCAGGACGGCGACCGACCGCGCTGGGCGCCGGATGGGAAGCGGTTCACGTTTTTGTCGACGAAGGAAGGCGGCTCGCAGATCTGGATCGCGGACTTTGAAGGCACGGCAGGGACGGTTAGTGCCGTTCACCGACTGACCGAAGTTGCGACCGAGGCCGGCGGCGAACTATGGTCGCCCGATGGCAAACGCATCCTCTTTACCTCGGATGTTTACCCCAATTGCGACCGCGAACCTGCCAACGAGATTGTCTGCAACACCAACAAAGTTGACGAATCCAGTCATTCCAAGGTCAAGGCCCTAATATTCGAACATCTGCTCTATCGCCATTGGAATGCATACAAAGAGGCCAAGCGCACCCACATTTTTGTGGTTGACATCGATCGCTGCATGAAAAATGCAGAAGGCGGTTGCGACTACGATGCGTACCGCGACCTCACCCCCGGCGACTACGATGCGCCCGTGTTCTCGCTCGGCGGGCAGGATGACTACGCCTTCTCGCCCGACGGCAAGGAGGTTTGCTATACCTCGAATCACGATAAGAACCCGGCAGCTTCCACCAACAACGATCTGTGGATCGTTCCAGTCAATGCCAGCATGATTTCAGGCAATCGCGTTTATCCGTTTACGGCCAAGAACATCACTGCCGACAATCCCGCCAGCGACTCGACGCCGCTCTATTCCCCCGATGGCCGCTACATCGCCTACCGCGCCCAGCAACGTCCGGGCTACGAGAGCGACCGCTTCCGGCTGATGCTCTACGACCGCAAGACGGGCGAGAAGAAGAATCTGACGGAGGGTTTTGATGGATGGGTAGGAGCGTTCACATGGTTAAGATACCCCGAACCCGAGCACCCCAACCTATTGTTTACGAGCGAAAGCCGCGGAGATGCGACGATCTATTGGGTCTACACAAATGCCGGTGCTGAGCCCAGGTGTGTTTTGGTAACAAAAATCGGGGACCCGACTCCTTTGTGTCCTTCGCCCGGACCGAACGAACCACGGACACTTGGGAGGATGGGGTCGGGAGTTGTTGGTGGATGGCTCGCGGACAACAATGGGCTTCCCATAATTCCCAGGGGCGGATATGACGATGACCTTGCAGTCACGCCAGACGCGAAGCGGGTACTATTCACCGAAATGTCAATACATGCTCCTACAGAGATATATTCCCGTGAGATTAACGCGATAGAGAAGGAGCCGCATCCAGCGGCGACCCAAATAACGCACATCAACGACGAGGTCCTTTCGCAAATTGACATACCGGACTATCCTCGCGAATCGTCTCTTAAAGACTTCGGTTCCTTCTGGTTCACCGGCGCTCACGGCGACAAAGTGCAAAGCTTCATCGTCAAGCCGCCGAACTTCGATGCCTCGAAGAAGTATCCCGTAAAGTTTCTCATCCACGGCGGGCCACAGGGGGCCTGGGGAAACGAGTGGAGCTATCGCTGGAATGCCGAACTATTGGCGGCGCCAACTTCATCGACGCCCAGCGGATACGTGGTCATCATGATCAACTTCCACGGCTCGACCGGATACGGGCAGAAGTTCGTTGACGCCATCAACGGCGACTGGGGCGGCGCTCCGTTCGAAGACCTGATGAAGGGCCTCGACTACGCGGAGCAGACTTATCCGTTCATCGACAAAACCCGCGAGTGCGCGCTGGGCGCCAGCTACGGCGGATACATGATCAACTGGATCCTCGGCCACACCGACCGCTTCAAGTGTCTGGTGTCGCACGACGGCATGTTCAACGCCGAGTCGGCCTGGGGCACGACCGAAGAACTCTGGTTCAACAACTGGGAATTCAAAGGCACTCCCTACGACAATCGCGCAAGCTATGAGAAGTGGTCGCCGCACCAGTACGCCAGGAATTTCAAGACGCCCACGCTGGTCATTCATGGCCAGCGCGACTACCGGCTCGACGTGAGCGAGGGCTTGCAGCTTTTCACCACGTTGCAGATGGAAGGCGTGCCGTCGAAGATGCTGTATTTCCCCGACGAAGGCCACTGGGTGCTGAAGCCGCAGAATTCGCAGCTCTGGTACAAAACGGTGAACGACTGGGTGGATCAATGGACGAAAGATCAGGGGACGAAGAAGTGAGTTGGGCTTCGGGCTTCGGGCTTCGGCCAATCCGAATGTTTCGGCGATGATCGGCGTAGCGTCCCGGAGGGACGACCGATAATAGCCCGGCGTTTCAACGCCGGGTCGGAGGACCGAATAGGGCCACGTCCCGTTAGGGACGACTGAATGCGACAACGTCCGACGAAGATTGTTCAGCCGTGCCTCCGGCACGTGCGCTCTATTCCCTGTCTGATCTCCGCCAGTGAACTGGCGGGCTATTGTCGGTGGTCCCTCCGGGACCTTATCTCGCGATCGTCGGTACGTGTTGCGGCGTTCCTTTGGGGGCGGGAACACTTCCGCGCCACGGGCTACTCGTGGGTGGGGAAGTGTTCCCGCCGCTGCCGGCCGGAAGGGTCTCCATCGCATCCTGGAGCGCCGCCGTGGTTCCGGTCGAGACCTGGATCTGAATCTCGAGCATTCCAGTGAACGATCCCACTGAAGGGACGAAGCTGGCCAAGCCGTTGGCATCGCTTTGCACGCTGTTCTGGCTGGTACTCAGAATGACTGTCATTCCGGTTTGCGTGACGGTGGAGTCTCCCGGTGTCAGTATTGGATTGTTCCCCGCCGGACGGAGCACAGTGGATTGAAACAGCACGCTCGCTCCGAGGATTGGATTCGGCGGAGTGGAGGAATCGGTCACGCGCACCATCAGAGGCTGAAACGCCTGCCCTGTGGCGACCTGTCCCGCGCCGGATACGGCCTGCAAGTTCAGCAGCGCAGCGGCCACTGCATTCCCATAGACGGTTTGGCAAGGATTGTTTCCGGGCGCGACGCACGCGGTGACTTGTACGTTGGCGGTGAAGTTCGTCAACGTGAGCGTGACCGAGGCAGAGCCGCTGCTGTTGGTTACGGCGCTTGCGGCACTGAGCGAGCCGGAGCCCTGCACGACCGTGAAATTCACGGTTTCGCCACTCTTGGGTACGCCTGTGCTTAAGACACGTGCCGTAATAGGCGCGCTGACCGTGGCTCCCTGGGCAATCCAAAGATAGGGCGTCGTGACTCCGATGTCCAAAGAGGAAGACGTTGCGAACAGCGTGCCGGTAACCGCCTGCGCCGGGTTGTAGACGCCGGGGGCGAGCGTCGCTGTGATGGTCGCGGTCCCGGTGGCGGCGGGCGTTACCCAAGTGGAAGCCATTCCGCTTTCATCGCTGATCGCCGAGCATGCGGAAACGCCTCCGCAGACTGAAAGTGTAGCGCCGTTCGTGGTGGTCCATCCTACGGTTGCTCCGGCCACCGCTGTAATGCCATCGGAGGCGACCACGCGCACGCGCACGGGATTGGTGGCTTGTGCTCCGACCGGCGTTGGAGGGTTTGCTCCCTGCAGCAGAAGGATCCCGTCGGTGGAAGCAGCCCCGAAGGTGAGCGCACTGGTCATGATGGAGAATGAACCGCTGACCGGGTCGGTAATGGTGATGGTCTGGGGCCCGTCGCTTTGCGCGGGAGCGGCTACCAGCATCTGGCCGGCATCGGTGGCCATCAGCGGCACGGCGGTATTACCCACGGTGACGGTGAGCCCGGGGGCAAACCCGGTGCCCTGCAAAGTAATTGCGCCGCCGGCAACCGGAACTCGCGAAGGGATCACCGAGTCTCCGTAGAGCACGTGAGCGTGGTAGTGATAATCGGGGCGGCCGTCGCCGCGCAGATCGGAGATGCCGATGATAAAGCTGTTCGAACTTAAGATCTGCGCATCGAGACGGCTCATGGCGAAAGTCGCCGAATTGAACGGGGCCAGCGTAAGAGAAGGTGGAGCCGTGCCTTGCGGATCGCCCAAGGTCCAGATGCCGACCACAGGCTCGGCTTTGGACTCGCTCGGGGCGCCGGTTTCATCGAGCGCAGTGACGGCTACCGACAAAGTGCGGTTGGCCTGGGCAGTGATCAGAAAGTAGGCAGCGTCGCCGTAACCGCTCAACGAGCCGACCCAATCGCCTGGGGGAGGAACGGTCGCGGGTGCGCTCCACGTTTCGGTCGCGGCCCACGGCGGTACGGGTCGGGCGCTGCCGGCCATGAGGACGTCCTGTTCAAACTGGCCCCCCGCGCTCACGGTTACCACGATAGGCTGGAAAGTTCCAGAAGGCGCAACCTGAGAATCGTCGTAGGGGCCAATGCCAGCCGACCACAACGGATCCAGGGCCTCAACCGAGAGCTGATATTGCGCCGTGCTCGCGCCGTTCGGGATGGGCAGTCCGCCGAGATCGAAAAATCCTTCCACCATTGCATCGGTTGATCCGAACTCACTATAGAGATTGCCCGCGGCATCGTTCCAGCCCGTGATGGGATTGCCGGCATTGCCGGTGAAGAGAAATCCGGAAACCGACGAGGCCGCGTACTGGTGCGAGGGCTGGTTGGTGGAAGGATCGATCCAGCGCGCGAACACATTCGCGCCCTGCATGGGCTGAGCAGTGCCTCCCTGGTGATCCACGAAGTAAACCGAGCCGTAAATGCGCGCAGTGGGAGTGGAGGTGCCAGAGGTGCCGACAGGATAGAGGCGAGAGAGCGCGGCGACGTCATCGGGCGCGAGCTGGTAGGGTTTTGCATAGCAGAGAGTGATCGGTACGCAATTCACCGGGTCCATGAAGTGCATGACGGGAAAGCCGGCGAAGTCATCGGGCGTTGGGGTCGGGTCGCCGGTGATCACGTTGAGATTCATCTGTGACCAACCCATACCAAGCACGCTGCCCAACACGCGAACGAGCCGGTATTCTAGGTCAGTAAGTTGCGAAGACTGTAGAGCGCACTGGCCATTGATCACGACCAGCGCGTGAAGGAAATTTGCGCCGGCACTGGAGTTGTCCACGCCGCCGTACACTGCGTTCCAGAAGCACTGCGACGAATCGCCCGCGCCCGCACCGAGCAAAGCGTCAGTGACCGAACCGTCGTAGTCGTAGACAATGCCCACGGGGGTTTGCGTGGCGGAGGGAGCGATATCGGTGGGAGCGGTGACGGTTCCGTTGCTGTCGACAGCGATGTTGCTGCCGTTGACGTCTTCGGCGAGTTGTCCAGCGTTGGTAGCCGTAAGGGCTGCTGTGGGAACGGCCGTCCACTGAGCGAAGGCGGTGGCCACGAAAGCATTCGCGGCAGAGCTCGGCAGGATGGGGCTTAGGTCGCCCTGATCCGTATAGTAGTTTACCTGGCCTAAGGACCAGGTAAGAGGCTGGCCCATGGTCGAAGAGTTGAAATAGCTGGAGCCAGCCACATATTCAGGGCCGCCGGCGCGGGCGAGCAATGCGAAAAAGATGATGACCAGGGCTGTGGACAGCCGGAAGAAGGTGGACAGCCGGAAGAAAAATGAGCGCGCGGTTGTGCTGGTCAGTAGGGTCACGTTGGGCTCATTCCTCTCCGCTGGAACGGCGCACTGCTTGCGCGAAGTCCGTGTAAGAGACGACGGTTTTTCCGCCCAGGATGGGATCGGCAGTCAAGGTGACGATGTGCTGTGGGCTCATCACGATCCTGCCTTGGGAATCCATAGCGAACCGGCCCAGGGCGCCGGCGACTGGACTGCTGAGGCCTAGCTTGCCTGGAGAATAAAGAAACAGAAGGACGCGCTCGCCGACGTAGTAACGCTCACCGTTGGTCCAAAGGCCAGCCCACTCGTGGATGGTCAGGCTCTTGCCCGGCGAGGTGCCGCGCAGGGCACGTTCAACCTGGAATGTGACGGTTGTGGATACGGGATACTGCCCGGAAGATGCGGTAGCACGTCCGATAGCGGTGACACTGCCGGAGAAAATGATCCCCGCGGCGCGGACGAGTTGCTGGAAAACGGGGGAAACAACCGGATAGCGGCGGGGCAGCGTGGGAGGGGGAATCCAGACGGGCGCAGTGGGTGGAGTGTATCGCAAGGGCGCAAGGTTCGGTGCGAACAGGGGCGCGGCAGCCGGGGAACGATCCGCAACGGCATCCTGGCCGCGCAGAAACGTTGGTGCTACGAAAATCAACAAGAAGGCGGCGAGCAGACGCCAACAACTCCCGGTCATAGCCATCACCTGGGACCGAATGTCTGCTCGGAGGAATCTGGGAAACCGAGGTCATCCTAATGGTCGGGCAGGACTGGCGCAGTGACGGATGTCACCAAGGGCCTGTGGATTTCTGGACACGGGAATTGTCGTCAGAGTCGCAGAGTCATCCGACCCGACCGCGGCAATCGTCCCATTTTCCTCCTGGCTTCCTCTCTGTTCTTCGCGTTGACTTTGCTTCCGCCCACTCCTAAGATGGCTCACCGGACTTCTGGTCCAAGCGTTGTGGGCGCCGTTTCTGAAAACATGATTGGGCAAACCATCTCTCACTACAGAGTGATCGAGAAACTCGGCGGCGGCGGGATGGGTGTGGTGTACAAGGCCGAGGACACACGGCTGCACCGCTTCGTTGCCCTGAAGTTTCTTCCCGAAGATGTCACGCGTGACGCGGCGGCGCTCAGCCGTTTTCGCCGCGAGGCTCAGGCCGCTTCCGCGCTGAATCATCCCAATATCTGCACCATCTACGACATCGGTGAAGAAGGCGGCCTCGCGTTCATCGTCATGGAGTATCTGGAAGGCGAAACCCTGAAGCATGTGATCGGCAATGAGCCTCTGGAACTGGAGAAGCTGCTCGCTATCTCCGTTGACGTGGCGGACGCGCTCGATGCGGCGCACTCCAAAGGCATTGTGCACCGCGACATCAAGCCGGCGAACATCTTTGTCACGCTGCGGGGATCGGCTAAGATCCTCGATTTTGGACTGGCCAAAGTCACACAGGATAGCAGCCACCTGCTAGACCCTGCCGAAGTCACCAAGACCGAGGGCTCCGGGGCTCAGCACTTGACCAGCCCCGGCTCGGCGCTCGGGACGGTGGCTTATATGTCTCCAGAGCAGGTGCGGGGCAAGCCCCTCGATTCGCGCACCGATCTGTTCTCGTTTGGGATCGTGCTCTATGAAATGGCGACCGGTGCGGTGCCGTTTCGCGGGGAAACTTCCGGAGTGATCTTTGATGCGATCATGAACCGGGCGCCGGTCGCTCCGGTGCGCCTGAACCCCGACTTGCCGGCGAAGCTGGAAGACGTGATCAACCGGGCGCTCGAAAAAGATCGCGACCTGCGCTACCAGCACGCCGTGGATATCAGATCGGAACTGCTGCGGCTGAAGCGGGATCTGGAATCGGGGCGGTCGGCCGCGGTGAGCTCTTCGTCTTCCGGGCCGGCGTCAGGCGCAACACAGCAGGTAGAATCGCAGGCGCCTGGGGACGGGAAGAAGACCAGCGGGCGCTCAGCGGCGGTGTTGTCGAATTCCGCTTCTTCCAGTTCATCTTCTTCGGGTTCGGGGAGTGTGGCGGCCGTGCCGCTGTCGACTCCTCCGCGGACGTGGTGGAAGTTCGTGGTTCCCATCGTTGCAGTTTTGGCTCTGGCTTTGATTGCCGGAGGATTCTACTGGCGCAAGCATCAGGCGCCGCAACTCACGGACAAAGATCAACTGATCCTGGCCGACTTCACGAATCAGACCGGCGACGCGGTGTTCGATTCCACGTTAAAGGAAGCATTGGCCATCCAGCTCGAACAGTCGCCGTTGCTGCAACTGGTTAGCGATGCCGAACTGCACAACAATTTGCAGTATCTGGGGCAGTCGCGCGATCAGAGGATCACGCCCGAACTGGCGCAGCAACTGGGCCAGCGTTTAGGAGTGAAGGCGTACCTGGCCGGAACGATCGCCACGCTGGGCTCGTCGTATGTCATCCAGATTAATGCGGTGAACTGCGGCACGGGAGAGATATTCGCGCGGGAGCAGGTGACCGCTGCCGATAAAACAGGCGTGCTGCAAGCCGTTTCCAATGCCGCTACGGCCATGCGGGCGCGGCTGGGCGAGTCGATGGCATCGATCCAGAAGCTTACAACTCCTTACACCAACGTGACCACCGCCTCGTTACAGGCTTTCCACGCGTTTTCGTTGGGAGAAGACGAACACCGGCTGGGGCGCGACTTCCCTCAGGCCGCATCCTTTTATCAGGAGGCGATCCGGCTCGATCCGAGCTTTGCCATGGCGTACGCGCGGCTGGGTGTGGCGTATGGAAATCAGGGCGCCGTAGCCAAGGCAGTGGACTATCTGAAAAGGGCCTACGATTTACGGGAGCGGGTCACGGAGCGCGAGCGGATGTACATCGAGTCGCAAAACGCCTTGCAGCAGTACGACATGCCGAAGGCGCTGGACTCCTACAAGCTGTTCGTAGCGACGTATCCGCGGGACGCCGCCGCATGGAACAATCTGGCGTCCGCTTACCAAACCGTTGGCGACTTTGAACAGGCTGCCACAGGTTTTGAAAAGACATGGGAGATCGCCCGCTGGGACAATGTGGCGGCGAATAACGCCGCCGGTACTCTGATGACCATCGACCGCACTCAGCAAGGGGAGCGTTACCTCAAAGAGGCGCTGGACCAGGGCGGCAGTGACAACACCAATTATCAGAGCAACGCCATGCTGGATGATTTTATCTCTGGCCGTCCGGACTGGGAGAAGCACGTACAGTGGGCAGCCAGCCGTCCCGACGGTTTCACCGTGCAGGGGAATGCGGCGACGATGTATCTCTTCCTAGGCAAAATGCATGAGGCGGATCGGCAGTGGGAGCAGGCGGCACAAAAGGCAGAGCAGCAGCACCTGTCCGATGCGGCGGGCGGGCTCTACGCGATCAAGGCTTTGCATGATGCGCTGGCATCCAATTGTTCCGCCGCGCGCGACGCTGCCCACCGGGGACTGACGCTCGACCGCTCGGCAGCAACCGTTCCCGACGCCGCTTTGGCCCTTGCCTGGTGCGGTGAGGAAGGCTTGGCCCTGAAGGAAACCGAGCGCCTGGCGGCGGAGACACCAACGAATACGCTGGTCAACGATATCTATCTGCCTGAGGTGAAAGCAGCCGCAGCCCTGGCCGCGCACCATCCCGAACAAGTCGCCGGGCTGTTGACCTCGGCTGTTCCTTACGTGTTCGTGACGAAGGCGCCTCATCTTCTAGGCCGTGCGTCGTTGGAGACAAAGCAGGCGCAGCAAGCCGTCACCGATTTTGAACCTGGGGTCCGCTATCGCGCTCTGGCCCTGGGAGAAGGAGCGACCGGCTCGGCTCAGGCGCCCGACTATGTTTTCTGTCTGCTGGGAACGGCCCGCGCCCAGGCGCAATTCGATCGCACGGCTGCGGCACGGACTTATCAGGAACTGCTGGATATCTGGAAGAACGCCGATGCCGACTTCATCCCCGCGCAGGAAGCACGGCGCGAAATGGCGGCATTGACCGCGCCAGCGAAGAATTAGCAGAAACAAGAACCGTAACGCTCTCCTGAATGAAACCCCAGCTAGTCCACGTGCCGCTGATGCTCTTCGGCGCTGAGATTGGCTCCAGCCAGCAGCAGTAATCCTGACAGGAATGCCCAGAACATCATGCTCACCGAGAGCGCGAAGGGGCCGTACACTTCGCCGAAATTCAGCCAGGGCAAGGCCAGGATATATCCATACTTCAAAGCCTCGGAAAGCAACCCCATGATGATGGCCGTAGGTATGACGGCGCGCGCCGGCACTTTGCCGTTGGGCAGCAGCCAGTAAATGAGGAAGAAAATCGCAATGCTGGCGGCGAGGGCGGAGACCTTCATCACCAGGAAACCCACCAGGCGAATGAATCCGGTCCCGTGGCCGCGCAAAAGGACTCCCATCAACGACACATTGCCTGCGGTCAAGGCGACGGAAAGCAGCGCCAGCAAGCCGCAACCGAAGGCCAGGCCGAGTGAGATCAGTTGATTGCCGAAGTAGGAGCGGTTTGTGGGAAATCGCCAGATGCGATTGAGCGCGACTTCCAGAGGCATGAATATTCCTGAAGAGGTGACCAGCAGGATGGCCAGCGAGGCGACCTGCACGCGTTGGCGTGTGTTTACCATCGCGTTCAGGTTGCGGATGACGAACTCCTGGCCGGCGGGAAGATAGTCGCGTAGCAACTCAACCACCACGTCGTACATCACGCGCGAATGAAAAACCCGCCGGATGAGCGTCATCAGCAGCACGACAAAGGGGAAGAACGAGAGAATCGAGTTGGCCGCCACCGAGAATGCAAAAGTATGCACGTCGGTGCGCAAAAGGTATTTCACCGTGGAGACGACCATTCCGGAGGATCGGCCTCCTCGCGGGCGCTGCGGCGGGGTGGGCGCGATCTCCGCCAAGGGAGGCAAAGTAGCTGGAGCTGGAGCGGACACGGTCATTTGCCTAATCCTATCAAAGGCTTGCGGCCGGGGTTGACTTCTTAAGGGAACGAAGGTTCACCGCCTGAGATGCTTCATTTCTTATACTCCGTTAAAGATTTGACTATGACCTCAGGTTACATTGGAGATCTCGCTACTAATTTTCCTTGCGAAACGATTTACTACTGCTTATTATCGGGTGCTCATTCCCGTATGCATGTCGGGAGATGAGCTTGTAAGGCAGGTTGACGTCTTGCGCAGGGCCGTAGAAATCAGCGTCGAGGGTCCAGGGCTCCGAAAGTTCGCGCCGCATTTTCTTTGCGCGGCGCCGAACCGAGGAGTCTTTTGCTTTGGGGCAATTTCTTCGACACAGAGAGACGCAACCGAGTTCCACCGTTTTTCTTGAGGGGGTGTCCCGGTTCGCCGGGGCTACGATACGGGAGATTCGGGGAACCTATTCTTAGCGATTCGTCGAAAGGAGTCTTTCTGTGAGAGAGAAGGGAACAGTAAAGTGGTTCAACGGGGCGAAGGGATATGGATTTATCCAGCGCTCCACGGGGGAAGACGTTTTCGTGCATTTCTCCGCCATTCAGGAGAACGGCTACCGCTCGCTCAACGAGGGTGAGACTGTGGAGTTCGATCTGCTGAAAGGCCCCAAAGGCTTTCAGGCGGGCAATGTAGTCCGCGCCTAACCGCAATCATGGTTGATTGCCCACCCTCCCGTTCCCAGCGGGAGGGTTTCTTATTGCCGCACTTGATCTTGGGTGGCGCGTCGCTTCAGTGTGCAAATTGTCAATTGCGTATACTCGTCTCGCTGCCCAAAGCCCGCAAGCTGCAGTCCGAAGCCTGCCTCACCGCACTTCCAGCGACACCAAATCTCCATCCGACACTCCGCCGGGCTTGTAGTTCACCGAGACCGCGCGGTTATTCCAGTCGCACGAAAACGTGTCCGTTCCGATGAGCAGCAGCGATTTGTAGTCGGCGGTGCGCAGTTTCAGAACAACTCCTCCCGCAGCCACGGTGAGAACGGCGGCCGGGGACTGAGCGCAATCCACGCCTACCAGCCTTCCCTGGAGAAACTTGGCGGCCCGCTTGTCCCCCGGGCCAGCGGTTTGAGCGGACTGTGCCGCGGCCCGCTTCGCTGCATCCTGCTCCAGTACGTCAAAGGGGGAATGTTGGGGAGAAAGCTTCTGAGCCGCCGTTGCCGAGGCGGACGAGATGCCGTACTTCTGCTCGGTCGGGAGCCGCTCCAACTGGTCGCGAGCCTGGGCCGCGACTTGCGCATCGCTGCCGCTTTTCAAGTGTTCCAGCAGGGTTTTCGCGGCCTCCCACTTCTTATCTGCAATGTAGATTTCCGCCAGATGGTAGACGTACTCCTGGTTGCGCGGACTGAGCTGTATGGCCGCATGTTCGGCCTGCATGGCCGACACCGGACCGCCGCCTTCCAGCCGCGCCATGGCCATCAGGTCATAGGCGTTGGCGAATTCGGGATACCAGTCGAGCACGGCGCGCAGATCTTGCATCATGTTGGGCAGACCCTGAATATCGGTGTGCTTCGCCTGAGATACGCGGTACTTCAGAACGGAAAGATAATAGCGGATCCACATATCGCCTGGGCTGAGCGCAACGGCATCGCCCAGTTGTTCGGCTGCGGCATCGAACTCTCCACGTTGCAGGTGATCCCAGGCCAGCGCCCGATGGGCGACCTCGTTTCCTTCAGCCGTGACCAGAGTGTCGGTTTGGTTTCCGGCTTTATCGTTCCGAGTGGTGGCTTTGGCTTTCGTTGGATCGGGAGCCGTGGCCAGTGCCTTCAATTCCAACAGACCGGCGTCGCGGCGTTCAGGAATTCTTATCTTCACTTCAGCCTCTAACGCACCGGCATCGCTTTCGCGCATCGGTTTGGCTGTGATCACGCTGTCGTTCGGACCTACCGGCACGGAAAACTGGTAGACCTGTGGCGTGTTCCTCAGCAAACCTGCCTGCTTGGAAGCGTCGAGCGCGACGAACAGCGGCGTGAGCGAGTGGAAATAATCCTTTACCGCTTGATCAAACTGGGCGGGAGTCACGCCGTAAGCCTTTTGGATGGCCTCCTCCACCGGCAGTTGCTGGTTCTCCACCAGATCAAAATAAGTTCCGGTCTCCGGCAGCTTTTTCTCGTGCAGCAGGTAATGCATCACCATCCACGACTGCGCGTAGAACAGCGTGTGGTGCGTGCTTTCGGCGTACGTAGAAGTGTCGTGTTTCATGGTGAGCAGGTCGGGCAATGTGAGCCAGACCTGGCCGCCGAGCAGTTCGGTGAGCGATTTCGGCAGATTGCGTACCTGGGCCTGGTTCTGCAGCAGATCTTCGGTGAAAGCTGGTTGCAACTCTGGATCACCGCCGATCTCGTACTTCCTGTCGTCGACGCGGATGGAGCCGAAGTATTCCGCCAGCCCTTCGTCGAACCATCCCTGCACTGGAGGATAGTTGTAGTTAACCCACAAGTGGGCAAGATCATGGGCGACGGCGCGCCAGGATTCCTCCTCGAACAAATTCAGCACGACAAAGTTCTGGTCTTCTCCCGGCAGAAAGAAGCCAGGAACGCCGATGGGCTGTCCCTGCCGCAGCAGCGCGCTCTTGTAGTAGTCCCTGTCGTTCTTGAAGGCAAGGATGGTAAGCGGTACCGGCTCGTTCAGGCGCTCCGTCATCAACAGGGTACCGAACACAGCCCGCATCTGCTCAAACCGCAGCGCGACTTCCGTGCCTTTTTTCTCGCCAGCGTCGGTGATGACGGTGAAATGAGTGGAGTGGATCTCAAGCCAGGGAGATTGCTCGGCCGCAGGTGCGGATGTGGATAGAAGAACGCCCAGAAGCACCGCTGGAAGCAATGAAATCGGGATGGGACGAATGCGGGCCATGCGCGTTCCGCCGTGGGAGAGGAGAACTACTGAAATGCTAGCACGAGGCGCAATCTATGCCGCCGATCGACCCATCAATAAATACCGGGATGGCCAGTATGATCGGCTGGCACCAACCTTGCTTCCACGCTATCCTTCCTCCATGCGCAAGCTAGAATTCAGCGTCGGCCTACTCTGCGCCTTGGTACTTGCTGGCAGCGTTCTTCCAGCCCAGCAGACGACAACCACCCCTGTTATGATTCGCGTGAGCGATCAAACCGGAGCTGTTATCCAGCACGCGCAAATCCGGTTAGTGCCTACTCCCGATCCCGCTCCCCCAAAGCTTGAGACCGACGACCACGGCCAGCTCTCGATCAATCTGAAAGTCGGCGGATACGCGCTGTCAGTTTCCGCCCCGGGATTTAAGACCTGGTCTGAACGTATTGTTGTTACTTTGCCCGAGATAAAGGACGCGAGCCAAATCTTCCCGGTAGCTTTGCAGGTCGGCGAAGTGCGCGGGCCCCATGTGATTTATGCGGTCGACACGCTGATACTCAGCGACGATTCCGCTGACACTTCTATCTTTCTGTCATTGGCCGATTTTCGCCTGCTTCCACACATTTCTGCTGTCGTGCATAACAGTCATACGAACTCTTCAGAGACTTACTCAGGCGTTCCGCTGGCCACTCTGCTGGCCAAGATTAAAGCTCCACTCGGAAAAGAACTTCACGGCGAAGCGATGACGAGCTACCTCGTCGCCACCGGTTCCGACGGATACTCTGTCGTGCTTTCTCTCGCTGAAGTTGATCCCAGCTTTCACGAAGGGCAGGTAATCGTGGCCGACACTCGCGATGGCCAACCGTTGGGGAAGAACGGTCCCTTCCAATTGATCGTGCCGGATGACAAGCGGCCGGCGCGTTGGGTGCACAACCTGGAGTCCATCGCAATGAAATCGGGCCGCTAGGGACGCCCACGAAACCAGGTGGCTAAGCCCGGCATTCCTGCGTGGCTTCATCGGCACGACTGAGGTCATGCCCTTCTCGAACGCATTTGTGAATGGGTTCTTAGTCCCCGCTGGCGTGGTTCTGCGTAGGCACGAGAACCAGTCGGTGTCTTGCTTCCGCGGCAGGCTGTGGCTGCGAGGCTCGGCCACACATTTCAAGAATGCCGATCACGGTCACGTACGCGGCGAGGACGCCAATCCCAACGGACACAGCTACCGTAACGCAGAGAATCAGAGGCATGAAAAGCGAAATCACGGTTCGACCACCCTGTCTAAATTGCTGAAAATAAAGTGCAGTATTCAGATGCCGCCAGCTCAACTTTCGTCTACACGCCATCTTCAAATCTACTTGGGTGAACGCTCGCGGCTAGTGACGACCCAGATGCGTCGTAGCCAACCGCGCCGTAGTAAAATACGGAGTAGAGCTGTGCAATTCCTACTGTCGAACAAATCTGTAGACCTGTCGACATTACGGAAGGGCAATCCTCCCAGACTAAATGGCGATTACAAAGATTTCGGTGCGCGGGGCGCGCCAGCATAACCTCAAGAACATCGACGTTGAGATTCCGCGTAACACCCTTACCGTGGTGACCGGGCTGAGCGGTTCTGGTAAGTCCTCGCTCGCGTTCGACACGATTTATGCCGAAGGCCAACGCCGTTACGTGGAGACTCTGTCGACCTATGCGCGGCAGTTTCTAGACCAGATGGAACGCCCGGATGTTGATGCAATTGATGGACTTAGCCCATCCATCTCGATCGAGCAAAAGACCACCAGCCGCAGCCCGCGCTCGACCGTGGGCACCATCACCGAGATCTACGACTATCTTCGCCTCTTGTTCGCTTCCATCGGCGTTCCCCATTGTCCCAAATGCGGACGCCCCATCAGCCGCCAGTCGGCCGAGCAGATCGTGCAACGCGTGATGGCGCTCTCGCCGGAGGATCGTGTAATGGTGCTGGCGCCGATCGTCCGCGGACGCAAAGGCGAATTCAAGAAAGAGATGGAGACGCTGCTCAAGCACGGCTATACCCGCGCCCGCGTCGACGGCGAGCTGGTGAATCTGGATGACGACCTCAACCTCGATAAGCGCAAGAACCACACCATCGAAGTGATGATTGACCGGCTGCTGGTGAAGCCGGGCATCGAGCATCGCCTCGAAATGTCGGTAGGCCTGGCGATGAAGTTGGCTGGAGGCTTGGTGCAGGTGTCCGTGGTCGGCGGCGATGAGCAGCTTTACTCCGAAAAGCTCGCTTGCCCGGATTGCGGCATCAGCGTACCGCAACTGGAGCCGCGCTCGTTCTCCTTCAACAGTATGTATGGAGCGTGTCCCGAGTGCCACGGCCTCGGAAACCGCTACGATTTCGATCCGGCGAAGGTGATCACCGACTGGTCGAAGCCGCTGCTCGATGGCGGACTGGGGCCGGGTTCGGCGTCGCAGGGTTTGATCCACAGTTTGCAAGTCGTGGCTGCAGCCCACGGAATCGACCTCAGCGTGCCGTTTGAGAAGTTTCCCGACAAAATCCAGGACCTGCTGTTGAACGGCGAGTCGGGCCGCGGCAAGACTGGCTTCCGCGGAATTTTCGGATACCTGAAGCAGAATCTCGAGGAGTCCACTTCGGAAGGCTATCGCGACTGGCTGATGGATCACATGTCGGCGACGGAGTGTCCCGCATGCCAAGGCAAGCGGCTTCGGCCGGAAAGCCTGGCTGTGAAAGTAAACCGCATGTCGATCGCCGACTTCACGGCGCTGCCAATTTCGAAGGCGCTCGAAGTGGCGCAAAGTATCAAACTCGCAGGGCGCGAAGAGAAGATTGCCGGCCGCGTCATGCACGAAGTGGTGGAGCGTCTCCAGTTTCTGAACGCGGTAGGACTCAACTACATTTCGCTCGACCGGTCGGCGGCGACGCTATCGGGCGGCGAAGGTCAGCGCATCCGCCTCGCCACGCAAATTGGCTCGAAGCTGCGCGGCGTGCTCTACGTGCTCGACGAGCCTTCCATCGGCCTGCATCATCGCGACAACGGCCGTCTTCTTACCGCGCTCGAAAACCTGCGCGACCTGGGCAACACCGTGCTCGTGGTCGAACACGACGAAGAAACCATCCGCCGCGCCGATTATGTAATCGACCTCGGCCCTGGCGCCGGACGCCATGGCGGAAGCCTGGTGGCACACGGAACTCCCGACGAAATCATGCGCGAGCCCAACTCGCTGACGGGGGCCTACATCTCCGGCAGAGTGCAGATCGAGATGCGGGCCGAGCGGCGGCAGAAGAACGGCGCGGCGCTGACGATTCTGGGCGCGAAGGAAAATAATCTCAAGAATCTCGACGTAACTTTCCCGCTCGGCGTGATGACGGTGGTGACCGGCGTCTCCGGTTCGGGCAAATCCACGCTGGTGAATGACATTCTCTATCGTGCCTTGGCGCGTCAGCTTTACCGTTCCCGGGAGAAAGCTGGCGAGTACAAGGCGATCGTGGGCGCGGAGAACATCGACAAAGTTATTCGCATCGACCAGTCGCCCATCGGGCGCACGCCGCGCTCGAATCCCGCGACTTACACCGGCGTGTTCACCGCGATTCGCGAGATCTACGCCATGCTGCCCGAATCGCGCGAGCGCGGCTACAAAGCCGGACGCTTTTCCTTCAACGTTTCCGGCGGCCGTTGCGAAGCCTGCCAGGGCGAAGGCCAGCGCCGCATCGAGATGAACTTCCTCCCCGATGTTTACGTGCTCTGCGAAGTCTGTGGCGGCCGCCGCTACAATCATGAGACCCTCGCCGTGAAGTATAACGGCAACTCCATCGCCGACCTGCTGGAGATGCCGGTCTCCGACGCGCTGCCGATTCTCGAAAACATTCCGCAGGTTAAACAGAAACTGCAAACTCTGGTCGACGTGGGCCTCGGCTATATTCACCTCGGTCAATCTGCGGTCACGCTCTCCGGCGGAGAGGCGCAGCGCATCAAACTGGCCCGCGAGTTGAGCAAGCGCCAGACCGGCAAGACTCTTTACCTGCTCGACGAACCCACCACCGGTCTGCACTTCGACGACGTAAAAAAATTGCTTGACGTGTTGCACCGGCTGACCGACCTGGGCAATTCGATCATCATCATCGAACACAATCTGGACGTGATCCGCAACGCCGACTGGCTCATCGACCTCGGCCCCGAAGGCGGCGAAGAAGGCGGCCGCATCGTAGCCCAAGGCACGCCCGAGCAGGTGGCGCGGGTGAAGAAGTCCTACACCGGGCAGGCGCTCGCGGGGTATTTTGCGGGCAACGGGAAGCGGCGCGCGTAAGGCGGATGTCGTTAATGCTTGACGTTATTAACGACATCCGTTAAACTCGCGATAGTGATCAAGACCTTCGCGGACCAGAGCACGAAGGAATTCTGGGACACAGGCAAGAGCCAGGGAATGCCTCCGGCGAATCTGCGGAGTGCCGCCAGGAAGAAGCTGGCTATGCTCCACTCAGCCGGGAGATTGGAGGATTTGCGAATTCCTCCCGGTAACAGGCTGGAAAGGTTGCGCCGTGATCGGGACGGTCAGCATAGCATTCGGATCAACGACCAATTCCGCCTGTGCTTCGTGTGGCGGGACGGCGATGCCTATGAGGTGGAAATAACGGATTACCACTGATCTTTTTGCCGGAGAAGCAATCATGAGTATCAAGAATGAAGGTCCAGCTGGCTGGGCGGTGCATCCGGGAGAAATTCTCCGGGAGGAGTTTCTGGAGCCGATGGGCATCTCCGCTTACCGGCTGGCGGTGGAGTTGCATGTTTCTCCTCCGACGGTCAACGACATTGTGCGGGAGAAGCGGGGAATCACCCCCGAGATGGCGGCTCGTCTAGCCAAGTATTTCGGGACCTCCGAGCAGTTCTGGCTGAATTTGCAGGACGCTTTTGCGGTTCATCAGGTAAGGCGCAAATATTCCAAAGAACTCAAAGCCATTCGGCCCCTTGCCACGACGGTGGCGCGGTAGAATTTTGTCCTACACAGGTACGGCGGCGAAGAAGGCGGCCGAGTCGCAGCGCAGGTAACGCCGGAGCAGGTGCCGCAGGTAAGGATATTCTTGTCATCACCCGAAAACCCGCAGCTTGATCCGCCGCCGCTGAACAGCAACACGCAGTTCTCCGCGCCGCTGGTTACCTATTCGCTTCCGCCGATTGAGTCAACACTGCCGCCCGCCCCCCGCGCCGGCGAGAACCCTGTGTGGAGCGGCTGGGACGTGCTGCTGATCGCCGCACTCACGCTAGCCACGATTTTTCTGATTCAACTGATCCTCATCCTGGTGGGGCTGCGCTTCGTCTATCGCCACGAGAATTGGGTTGATGTGGCGCAGAAGCCTGTGCTGGCGCTGCTCTCCGAGTTGCTGGCTTACGGCGTCGTCGCGGTTTACATGATCCTGCTGGTCGAGGGGAAGTATCACACACGCTTCTGGGCCGCCATCCGCTGGAATTGGCCGGGGCTCGCCGGCCTGAGCCTGGTGGGCGTGGGCGTTCTCATGCTCGGGCTCGACTTCCTGGGACGATTTCTTCCCATGCCCAAGACCACGCCCTTCGATCAGTTCTTCGACCGGCCCTTGGATGCCTATCTCACCGTCGCCTTCGCCATTACCCTCGGACCCTTGATGGAAGAGCTTTTCTTTCGCGGATTTCTCTATCCCGTGGTGGCGCGGCGACTGGGAGCGTTCTGGGGAATCCTTCTCACTGCGCTGCCCTTTGGCCTGATGCACTACCTGCAGTATCGGTCCTGGTCGGCGGTGCTGATCATCATTCTGGTCGGCGTGGTGCTCACCACGGTGCGCGCGGTCACGAAGTCGGTAGCGTCAAGCTTTTTGGCGCATGTGGGCTATAACGGAACGCTCATGATTCTCGCCGCGGTGGCCACCGACGGCTTCCGCCACATGGAGAAAGCAGGCGTGCTGCTGTTTTGATTGCAAACGTTGAGGCTTTCAAGTTGTCATCCTGGAGAGAGGGACCTTGGTTCTTGCGTGCAACCATCGACGCCACAAGCAGACACCAAGGTCCCTCGCTCCGCTCAGGATGACACGCTCTAGAGGCCCTTGCTGTTATTCGTTCTCTTCTGCCATACTCGTTCGCTCAGAAAGGAATCTGAAATGAAAGGTAATCCTAAGGTCCTCGTTGAACTTAATAAAGCGCTCCGTGAAGAGCTGACCGCCATCAACCAGTATTTTCTGCACGCCGAGATGTGCGAAAACTGGGGATATCATCGGCTCTCCGACTTCATCAAGAAACAATCCATCGGCGAAATGAAACACGCCGAAGTGCTCATCGAACGCATCCTGTTTCTCGATGGCAGCCCGTCCATGATGCCGCTGGAATTAAAGGTCGGCGGAACAGTGAAGTCCATGCTCGAAAGTGACCTGGCCCTGGAAGTCGGTGCGGTCAAGCAATACAACAACGCCATCGCCATCGCCACTCACGAAGGCGACAATGGCTCGCGGGACTTGTTCGTGATACTTCTCAAGGACGAAGAAGAGCACGTCGACTTCCTCGAAGCCCAAATGCACCAGATCAAGGAGCTAGGCTACGAACGCTATCTGACGCAACAGATGGGCGAGAATGAAGAATAGGAAACAGGCGTAGGAGGAAGAGGTACTCGGTACTTACTTCACTGTAACCGTCAGCAACTGCGCTCCTGACACCACATAATCCAGCGGAGCCGTCGACGTTTCATCCACGCTTGATTCGCCGCTGACCACCATTTCCTGGTTGCCGCGCATGCCATCCATCACATTCATGATCGAGATGGGCAGCGTGGGCATCACCTTGTCGGCAACGCGGGCTTCAGGGTTGGCCTCGAGCAGCGAAACGTAGACGCGGTTGTTGGAATGCTCTTTATTCAGCACCGCGATGGTGGAAGCGAGATCAAGCTTGCGCCCGAAGGCTGGGTTGGCGTGTCCGATGCGGTCGAGAGTATCGCCGTCGCTGACCAGGATGCGCAGCGTTCCCTTGCTCGCTGAGGTGGGAATCTTCACTGGAATCTGCCGCACCATGCGTTCGCCGCGGTAGGGAGCCAGCACGGTTTCCAGCATAATCTCCTCGCCGGGCCGAGCTTCCGTAACATCGGTGCGGGCGCTCTCCAGGCGCGCCCAGCGCCGTTCGCGGACCAGGTCGAAATCCAGCTTCACGCCCGCGATGGCCGGAGCGTTATAAGGATTGTCGTAGATACGGCCGAATCGCTCACCCAGCGAGATCGCAGCCTGCATTGCCGCGGGCTGCGCGTTCTCCGCCGGAGCGAACATGTTGCGCATTGTCACGTCCGGAAATCCTTTTACTCCGATGCTGCCCGTGAGTCGGTAGGTTATTTCTTCGCCGAACTCGTTCACGCCGTGCAGCGCGTTGAACACCGTCACCATCAGAGCGACCGGCGTCAGCTTGGGATTGTTCAGCACTTCGTAATGGAATTGCTTCACTCCGGTGCTGCTGTGGATGCTCAACGCCACCGGAATCATCTCCGGCTGCCGGTCGAAAACGCCCATGATGCCGGTGTGGCGATCCTGGACGAACGTTCCCACGGGCTCCGTCGTGTTCACAATCTTGAAAGCGTTCAGTGGCGACGGCAGCGTGGCCAATACTTCGGCCTTATTCATGGGCAAGTCGACCGCGCCGAACTGCAGCAGCGGATGTCCGCAGGCCAGCAGCCGCTGCGCATCGACGTAAGTCACTGTGCAGGTGGCCTCGATATCCATATCGCCGCGCACCAGAATGGCGCTCACGGCGGACCCGGCTTCGAGCGGTTCGGGCTGTTTGTCGTCGCTGACCGAGCCCGCACCCATCACCGGCACGATTCCTGCGGAAGCGAACTGCCCCGCGAAAAGATGAATGGCCTGTTCGGAGAATCCGTTGAAGACCAGAGGAGTCTCAATAGGCTTCAAGTAATTTGCGTAACCATTCGAATCCTGGGCCGAACCCGGAAGTGTGGACGCCTCACCCGGCGCGGCAGTCTTACCCGCGACCGTGTTTGCCGCAGGCTTGGCGGCGGAGGTCTCTTCCGCCGGCGAACGATCCAGCGCGCTGATCTCCAGCATATCAGCGATGGGCGTAACCCCAGCGATCGGTTCTTTGGAGAATTCTCCGATGCGGAAGGCGAGCGCTCCGGCAAGTTTGCCATCAAGGTAAACCGGACTGCCGCTCATGCCCGCCACCACCCCCGTGTATTCCACCTTCTGCCCGTGCAACCGGACGAGAATAATGTCTCCCTTGGGCCCATTCACGTTGTGCAGCACGCCGAGCACTTCCACTTCCATGGCTTCGGGCTTCACACCCTCAAATACGGTGTAGGCCACGCCGCGCATGCCCGCATGGATCTGGCTCACCGCGATGGTCTGAGGATTTTGCGCAGTCTTCGTGCCAGGTGAGGTCTGCGCAGACGTAAAGGAGGGGAAAGACAGGCAAGCGATGAAGAGCGCGAAAGCCAATTTTTTCATGAAGGATGTCCGGCAGAACGTAAGCCTTACCTTTACTGGATTAGACTCCGCCAGATTGTAAGTCGTTGCCAGGAGGGGAAGAACGGGAGCCGGGCAAAACATCCCAATCGCGAATCCCTGCGTCTATACTAGCACAGGGATTTTCACTCCCATAGAGTCTCTATCTACTCAGGGGTTATGCCATGTTTGCCAGTATGACTGCCAATACATCCGCCCAAAGGGCGGTCCGGAACCGGCGCTCACGCTTCCAGAATCTCATCATGTGGATGCTGGCGCTGTGGGTCTCGCTGATCCTGCTGTTCGCAGTCATTCCCGCGTCTGCGCAAGACCAGCAGACTCCGCCGCAGAATCAGGACAATGGCAAGCCCAAGCAGGACGCTCCACCAGAAGCAGGGGGCCCGGGCGGCGACATGGGCCCATACGCCGTTCCGAAGAAGTCCGCCGAGGCACCCCCGCCGCCTCCGCCCCCTTCCGCCAAGAAAGTCGAGGGCCTGCCCGACTATTCCATTAAGGTGAACGTTCCCCTGGTGAATGTGGATGTGCTGGTCACTACCAAGACCGGCCAGTTTGTCCCCGGCCTGAAAGCCGATAATTTCCGCCTCTTTGAAGACGGATCCGCGCAGCAGATCGCAAATTTCGAAGTCTCGAAAGCCCCCATCACCGCCGTTTTGCTGGTGGAGTTCGCCTCCACCAACTATGTGTTCTTGCGCGACGCTCTGCAAGCCTCCTATGCCTTTGCCAACACGCTCAGAAAGGACGACTGGATCGCCGTTGCCTACTATGACATGCAGCCGCACATCCTGGTGGATTTCACTCAGGACAAGAAAGCGGTCTACGGAGCGCTGAACCAGTTGCGCATTCCGGGATTCGCCGAGACCAACCTGTTCGACGCCTTATATGACACGCTGGATCGTCTGGACCGGGTGGAAGGAAAAAAGTACGTCGTCCTAATCACCACGGGAGTCGACACCTTCAGCAAGCTGACCCTCGACAAGATCACGAAGAAGATCAAAGACACGAAAGACGTCACCATCTTCCCGGTCAGCGTGGGATGGATCCTCCGGGAAATGTATGAAGCGCGTGGCGGGCACGCGCCCCACGGCATGGGCATTCCCGTCAGCAACATGGATTACCTGCAGGCCGATAACGAAATGCGCAACTTCGCCGCCATGACCGGTGGACGCGCCTACTTCCCGCGCTTTGAGGCAGAGTACGGTGAGGACTTTCTGGAGATCTCCAACGACATCCGCAATCAGTATTCGATCGCCTACCACCCCACCAATGCCAAGCTGGACGGCACCTACCGTAAGCTCAAGGTGCAGGTCGTAGCCCCCGACGGCGGCCCGCTGAAGGTGAAGGATCAGAAAGGCAAAGACCAGAAAATCGAAGTCGTCTCTCGCGACGGCTACACCGCCAAGCACACGGTGGACTAACGCGAAGTTCCTAGCTCTTCTAGCCGCAGGCAGAGAATAAAGTCTCTTGCCCGGCGAGGCCGCACCACTGCAATTGTAAAATTTTGATCAAACCGCGCGCGGATTGCGATCTTCCGGCCGAAACTGTAGTACTCTGTCCAGCGGACTTTGATCGTAAATCTCTTCATTAACTTCCGTTCACTAGCAATCACTGGGGGAACTCTTGGCAAAGAACTTCCTGTCTGTTATAGCTCTATTGTGCGCAGTCTGTGGGATATCGGCAGCACAGTCTCTGACCAGGCTCAAGCATCAGCCACCCGACGGCGCAATCTTAACCTTTCAATTGACCGATGGCACCGTGATGGCCCAAGGCGGCGCCGAATCCGATTGGTGGCAGCTTACGCCCGACATTACCGGAAGCTACGTCAACGGGACCTGGACGCAACTCGCCAACCTGCCTTCGGGATATGTGCCGGATGCCTTCGCTTCCGCCGTGCTGGCCGATGGCCGTCTCGTGATTGAGGGTGGCGAATACAACAACGGGAACTTCACTCTCACCAACAGGGGCGCAATCTATGATCCCGCGGCCAATACCTGGACCACGGTGTAGCCTCCCAAGGGTTGGAGCTACATTGGAGATTCGCCAGCGGTGGTGTTGCCCGGCGGCCGGTTTCTCGTGGGCAACAAGCTCACCACAGAGATGGCGGCTCTCGATCCTAAAACGCTGACCTGGCACGCCGTGTCTTCTACCGGCAAGGATGGCTTCAACGCCGAGGAGGGTTGGACCCTTCTGCCTAACGGTACCATCCTCACCGCCGACGTATTGAATGCTCCTAACTCGGAAATCTATACGCCTTCCGCTGGCGCATGGGCTTCGGCGGGCAGCACCATTGTGGATCTACATTCGCCCTCGCCCTTCGGTTGCATCGCCTACGGCCCCCACGGTTCCCTTTGCTACTATCCGCCTGGAGAAATCGGTCCCGCGATTCTGCGTCCCGACGGCACAGTCTTTGCTACCGGTTCCTATTCCAATGACGGCAGCGGTCCCGGACACACCGCGATTTATTCGCTGACCGCGGGATGGAGCGTCGGCCCCGATTTCCCCAACGGCGACAACGCCGGCGACTCCTTCGCCGTACTCCTCACTAACGGCGACGTTCTGGTGGAAGGCGACACCGGAACCTCATACGTTTTCAATGGCACCACTCTCACTCCTGGGCCAGCCACGCCGGGTAGTTTGATGGTGCTCCCGACCGGCCAGGTGCTGGTCGGCGGTACGGAGGTCTACAACTCCACTGGCACCTACTTGCCGGCGTGGGCTCCCGCGATCCACTCGGTTCCGACCACGGTGGTGCGCGGCTCAACCTACAAGATTTCGGGTACCCAATTCAATGGCTTGTCACAAGCCGCTTCCTTCGGGGACGAGTACCAGACCGCGACCAATTATCCCCTGGTGCGCATTACCAACACCAGCACCGGTCACGTCTTCTATGCCAAGACGCACGACCACAGCACCATGGCCGTCGCCACCGGCACGAAAGTTGTCTCCACCAACTTTGATGTTCCCGCGAGCATGGAGACGGGAGCGAGTTCGCTGGTAGTGGTGGCGAACGGAATTCCGTCAGCGGCAGTCAGCATCACCGTGAACTAGCCAGGATTGATTGAATCAGCCCCGGAAGCGGGGGCTTTCGTTTTTCGTTGACGAGGAGGGTCCCTTTGCAAATCAGAAAGAAAAAAGGGTAGTGGTGCAGTTCAGCTTTTGCCCGGCGTCATCCTGAGCGTAGCCGTTTTTCCGGCGGAGCGAAGGATCTCCCGCTCAACCGGCACAGCGCGTCAGCCAAACTGCACTACCACCGGAAAAAGAACAGAGTTGACTGCGGTAATCAGATCGCGCGGGCCTTCGCTAAGATAGTGAGCTCAATGAAACAAAGCATCCAGCAAGAACACGACGCCTGCGCCAACGAACACCAGCAACGCCATCTGAGCTCCCGGCTCTTTGTTGACCTCGGGAACCAAGTCTGAAGCCGCCACGTAGATCGTGACCCCCGCGGCCAGTGGCAGTCCCGCGTCCACGTGTTGACGGAAGATCGCCATCGTCAAAACGCCTGCCAGCGTGGCTCCGCCCAGAATTACTGACGCTCCCCAGGCCGTCCCCCGGCTGCGTCCGCTGGCCAGCATCACCGAACTCACGGTGAAGCCTTCAGGAATCTTATGCAGGAAAATGGCAAAGAAGATGATCCAGCCCAGAGCATTCGAAACCAGAAATCCAGACGCGATGGCGATGCCATCAAAAAAAGTGTGGATGATCAGCCCCAGCAACACGGAATATCCCTTGTGGGAGTGCATGAACTCATCTTTGTGCGTCTCTTCCCCGAAGTGGAAGTGCGGCGTGACCGTATGCTCGAAGAAGTGAATGAGCAGGTAGCCCAGCAGAATCAAATACGCGGCGCTTCGTCCGCGTAGTTCGAGGCTCTCCGGCACCATCTCAACGAGAGCGGTCGCCAGCATGAATCCCGCTCCCAGCGCGACAAAATAGCGCAGATACCGCCGCTCCCAACTGCGCTGCACAATAATCGCCCCGCCGAACACGTTGGCGGCCGCGGCGGTAAGGCCGAGCAGTATGCTGGTGGCAATGGGATGCATTGAGTTTAGGGACCCGAGTCGCGAGTCCCGAGTAAAGGTATCGATTGCGGGGGATGCAGTCAAATGGCTGATGACGGAATTTGCTGGCCCAGTGAGTTGATAAGGCCGCTTAGGATGCGGCTTACTTCGTCAGTTCGCTTCAAAAGCTCTGTGGCTTGGGATTCGGAAAGATAATTTCTTTGCCGCGCGATGATCACCTGAGTTTCAAGTTCGGCAAGGGATCCTCGCGATCGGCGAAGAAAATGGCGAAACTCGCGATCAGTGTAGTGGGCCTGTCCCTCTGCGATATTGCTTGGAACAGAAACGGCAGCCCGGCGCATCTGATCAGTCAAGCTGTATGTTTCGCGTTTCGGAAATGATTCAGTCGCATCGTACAGCGCGGATACCAAGTCCATTGACTTCTGCCACGCGATCAAGTCCTTGTAGTGTCGGGCCACCAATTTAGCTTACAGGCCTCGATAAACAAGTTGGCCCACTAGGAACTGCAATTTGGTGTGGGTTCCCGAAACAGAACCCCAAACCTCAACTTTGCCACCCGACCCGACAGCACAAAAGGATGCTCGGGACTCGCGGCTCGGGACTAACCGCTGTGTCTTATATGCATCACGTCGCCATCCTGCACGATGTAATCTTTCCCTTCGAGTCTGAGTGTGCCCTTGGCGCGGGCGTTCGCCTCTGATCCCGCTTCCAGCAGCTGATCCCAACGAATGGTTTCCGCGCGGATGAAATGCTTTTCCAGATCGGAGTGAATCGCTCCCGCCGCTTCTTGCGCACGCGAGTGCGCCGGAACCTGCCAGGCGCGGCACTCGTCTTCGCCAGCCGTGAAAAATGAGATCAGGCCCAGCAGTTTGTAGGTGGTGCGGATCAGCCGCACCAACCCACTCTCCGTGAGCCCATAGCTCGACAAGAATTCAGCGGCGTCCGCATCGCTCATCTCGGCAAGCTCGGCCTCGACCTTGCCACAAATGGCCGTGGCCGCGGCATTTGGTCGCGCCGCGATTTCCGTGAGCTTGTACTTGCCCACCGCTTCTTCCAGTTCCCTGCCCAGTTCGGTCGACTCGCCAATGTTGAGCACGTAGAAAATCGGCTTCTCGCTGAGGAACATGAAGCCCTTGATTCGTTTCTTGTCCTCAGGAGTCATTTCCATTTCGCGCAGCGGTTTGTCCGATTCCACTTGCACCTTGGCGCGCTTCAGTAGCTCGAATTCCTTCTCAAGTTCCGGCGTCTTCATCTTCTTGAGATCTTTTTCCAGCCGCTCCAGCCGCTTTTCGATCTGGCCGAGATCGCTCACCAGCAGGTCGAATTCCACGTTCTTGATGTCGCGCAGCGGATCGATCTCCCCCGCATGAGGCACCGAAGGATCGTCGAACACGCGCACCACGTGAGCGAGCGCGTCTACATTGCGCAGATGCGCGGCGTAGGCGCTGTCTTTCAGCGCTTCCTGTCCGATGGCGCCCACGTCCACATACTCCACCGACGTGTGTGTAAGTTTCTTCGGGTTGTAAAGCGCGGCCAGACGGTCAAGCCGATCGTCCGGAACCTTGGCAACGCCGATGTGTGCCTCGCGCGGGTTGGCCCGCGCCTGATCCGAAAGATGTGCCTTGGTCAGAATCCGAAACAGCGATGTCTTGCCCACCTGAGGCAGGCCAATGATTCCAGTTTTCATAAGAAAAGCTTCTAGCTTCTAGCTCCTGGCTCCTGGCTGCTGCGACGCCGAAGCGAAACCCGAGCGGCTCGACACAGCAACCTCAGCGATGATCAAACAACCTTTCAGGATAAATGATCGCGCGAGCAAATGCCCAACGGCATGCGGAGGTGTTTCGGCTAGAAGCTAGGAGCTAGCAGCTAGAAGCTTCGCGCGGTCAGATACACAACCACCAGCCCCAGCAGCAGCACCGCACCTTCCACGCGCGTCGACCACACGTGCAGTGCATCGAACTGAATGCGCTCAGGATTGTCGATCGGTGCTGCACTCACTTCGCCCAGCGACGCCCGCAGAGTATCCATGCGAGGAATGATCCCAAACTGCGAGACGAGAGTGAGTGCGAGCATCAGGCAAAGCAGCACGTGCCGTGCCGCAAACACGTGCGCCGTGCCGTCGGTGAAGCGGCTGTAGAGCAGTGAACTGATCAGGAAGACAATTCCGGAAACGATGGCAATCCAGTGCAGCTTGCCCAGTGCGCGGCCGACCACGTTGCCGGCCAGATGAGTGCTGGGCAGAACGGAGAAGGCAGTCGGTGCGAGAACGAAGGCAAAGAAGATCAACCCGCCGATCCAGACGACGAGCGACAGCAGCATGAGGAAACGAAGGAAAGACATAGCGGAGAATTATACCGTCTCGATCACACCAGTTCGCGCCGTGTCTGGAGCTTATCTAAGGATTGAGAGGACGATTGCCCCAACGATATAAAAGCAGCCCATTCCGAACGCGATCCAGCTCGCAGTACGAATTCTTTGCTGCCTCTCTTGCAATGGGAGACGAGCGCGAGACGCGAGCGGACTGGTGCGGACTTTAAACCTCCGCAACCACAACGTCGCCCAAAACGAGGCCGCCGCACCGAATATGCAAAGAGTCACCGGGAATCTCACCATCTATTGCGCCCCCGTTGCTTCGGTAGGAGATCCCTTACTTTTGAGCCTTTCCACTGATCACTGACCACTGGCCCCTGGCCACTGCCCTACACCGGCACGGCCACGTTCTCCACAATCTCGCGCAGCACCTGATCCGCCTGCTCGGATTTCTTCAGCGTGGAGGCATAGCCTCCGTTGACAACTACACGGTGAGCGAAGACCGGCACGGCCAGCGGCTTGAAGTCTTCCGGAGTGCAGAAGGTGCGGCCTTCGAGGAAGGCCATGGCTTGCGCCGCGCGATAGAGCGCCTGCGCGCCGCGCGGCGAAACTCCGAGCGATAGATACTCCGACTCGCGCGTCCGGCGCACGATTTCAAGCGCGTAAGTCACCAAAGATTCATCCACCCGAATGTGCTTGACGGCTTCCTGCATCTCCAGCACGTCCGCGCCGGTTAGCACGGGCCGCAAGTCCTGCAAATGTGCTGCCCCAGCTTCCGAGCGCAGAATCTCGCGCTCGGCCGCGGCTTCGGGATAACCCATCCTCACCCGCATCAAGAAACGGTCCATTTGCGACTCCGGCAGAGGATAAGTCCCGTGATGCTCCACCGGATTCTGCGTCGCAATCACCAAAAACGGCTGCGGCAGTTCGTAAGAATGCGCGTCCACCGTGACCTGGCCTTCGTTCATGGCCTCCAGCAGCGCGGACTGCGTCTTCGGAGTGGTTCGGTTGATCTCGTCCGCCAGCAGAACATTGGTGAACACCGGACCGCGCTTGAACTCAAACGCCTGGTCCAGAGAGGAATACACCGAGATGCCCAGCACGTCGGAAGGCAGCATGTCGCTGGTGAACTGCACGCGCTGAAAGGTGCAATCGATGGCGCGCGCGAGAGCCTGGCCCAGCGTGGTCTTGCCCACTCCCGGAACACCTTCAATCAGCAAATGTCCGCGAGCGAAGACGCTCACCAGCGCGAGGCGCACCACGTCATCCTTACCGCGAATCACGCGGCGAAGCGCTTTTTCCAGTTCGGCAGCCTTATGGGACACAGCGATCGCAGTTTCAGGTGACATTGTTTGGATTTTACTATCTGGCGCAGCGGCGGCGGAGTTACCGATGTCACTGAACTGCCGCTTCTAGCTGCTAGCTTTGTCATCCCGAGCGAAGCGAGGGATCTTGGTTTCCGCACCACAACAAACTTAAGAACGCGAGCACGAAACAATCTTGCATTGGTTTGAGCTAGAAGCTAGTAGCTGAGTTCTATTGCAGGAACTGCGCCGGGCGGCCGGTCAACCGCTCGATCCTCTTGGCGATTGGAGGATGGGTCGAGAACAGGTTGCCGAAGTTCATTCCCAGCAGCGGCTGGATGATGAACAGATGTGCCGTCGATGGACTGGCTGCCATCGGCACCCGGCGCGAGTAGGTGTCGAGCTTCTGCAGGGCGCTCGCCAGAGCATAAGGATTGCCTGTGTAATGCGCGCCGGTAGCATCCGCCTGATACTCGCGCGAGCGCGACACCGCCATCTGAATGAGAGCGGCGGCGATTGGGGCGACGATCAGCATGAGCAGCCCCGCGAGGCCTCCGCCGCGCCGGTCGCGGCTGCCGCCACCCATGCCGCCGAAGATCATGGCAAAGCGCCCCATGCTGGCCAGCATGGTGATCGCTCCCGCAATGGTTGCCGCGACTGAACTGATCAGGATGTCGCGGTTGCCTACGTGTCCTAGTTCGTGCGCCAGCACGCCCTCCAGTTCCTCATCATTCAGTAACCCCAAAATCCCATGGGTTACGGCCACAGACGCGTGTTTCGGGTTGCGTCCCGTGGCAAACGCATTGGGCGACTCGGTTGGGATCACATAGATTTTCGGCATGGGCAGGCCGATCTTCTGGGTCAGCCGCTCCACAATCTCGTAAGCGCGCGGCAGTTGCTCGCGCGTGACCGGCTGCGCCCGGTACATGGCCAGCGCGATCTTGTCGGAGAAGAAGTAGG
>Ga0302319_10002022_pt1 | contig 44534 bp, 42 predicted proteins | sample Bog_T0_2_FD_203319 | JGI IMG/M metagenome (GOLD analysis project Ga0302319, IMG submission 203319) | Peat permafrost microbial communities from Stordalen Mire near Abisko, Sweden - Bog_T0_2 | ecosystem: Environmental > Terrestrial > Soil > Wetlands > Peat | place: Sweden: Abisko, Stordalen Mire...
TTTTGATTCCATAGCCAGCTCTCCAGTCAGTCGCTAAAGACACGGACAGATGCGCAGGCCGGCTGACCGTGTTCGCGTCATCGTAATTTGATCTATGTTGACCTTGGCTTTCGCCAGTCGGTGGTCACCGACACCACACACAGTTCGTCCGCCCGCACGACGACAAATTTGGCGGCGGCCCCATCGTCGTCACTACCGGTGATTTCTCGATCGGCGCGCGCCGCCGCCAGGTTGCGCTGGCTGACGTCGCAATCTCCGCACCGGCCCCCGGCGGGAATAATGACGGAGCGGTCCACATACCACAGGGCGTTGGCGCCAGCCTCGATGACTAGACCACCGACACCGCGGCAGGCCTCCTGCGGCCCATGCGTCATGTTCTCGCCACCACCGCTCATATCGAGATCGCCATGTGCGGCTTCACGCCCATTGATCTTGACGAGAACCTGGTCCGGCCCAAGATTCGTAATAGCGAATTCTACGGCATTAGGATGGCTGGGCGAACCGCCCATCGTCCAACCGACCGACTTTGCGATCACTAGACCATCCTCCCGAGGATCATTACTTTATCTTTGATTGAAACTGTTTCCGACAGAGGCTCTTCTTGCATTGATACAAATCAATGGGACGTGATGACTGACGTTCCGGCCATCGCAAGGGCGATCTCGACGGCATCGTTGCTGGTTCCGCATTCAACCGCATCGCTTCACCGCATCCGGCACGCGCGGCGCCGCAAAGGCAATATCGGCATCCATCCTGGGACGGTTTGCGTCAAAATGCACAAGAGGCTCAGCCGGCCGCAGGGAAGCCAAAGACCGCCGCGCAAGCTGTTGGTAGAGTTTTGTCGCCTCGACCTTCTTGGCAAGTTCGTCGATCGAAAGCTCCCGCAAGACCCGCGCCGGGACGCCCGCGGCAAGATGGCGGGCCGGAACTTCGGCGCCTGCCTTCACGAAGCTCATCGCCCCTATCATCGCCGATTCGCCTATCCGCGCGTGATCCATCACCACGGCATTCATCCCGACGAGAACGTTCGAGCCGAGCTGCGCGCTGTGAATGATCGCACCATGTCCGATATGGCCATTGACTCCGACAGCACAATCGAAGCCCGGCATGCTGTGCAAGGTGCAGTTGTCCTGCACGTTCGAACCCTGACGGACAATAATCCGACCAAAATCGCCCCGAAGTGACGCGCAAGGTCCGATATAACACCCTTCCTCGATGATCACGTCGCCGATCAGGACCGCCTCCGGATGAACGAAGGCGAGCGGATGAACGACCGGCGTCACACCGTCTATCGAATAGACCTTCAACCGGACCGATTGCATGGCACCGCTCCTGCGAATTGCTCAGGAATGAAGCTGTTCATATTTTGCTTGCAATTCCTCGGGCGTCTCGGGCCAATCCGGATTCGCGACAATACAACTTGCCGGACAAACGAGTTTGCATTGCGGCTCATCCTCGGCGCCGACACACTCGGTGCAACGCAGGGCATCGATGGTAAATATCGTTTCGCCGGCAGTGATCGCCTCGTTCGGACAAACCGGACGGCACGCATCGCATGCGGTGCAGTCTTCATTGATCAAGAGGGCCATGGTGATATCTCCTTTGCAACATCGCTCAGGCGGCGGCTTGCTCGGCAAGCCGCGCCAGTTTTTCATGCCGGAAGGCGCCCCATAGCGCCGCGCCGATGGCGCCGGCAAAGATCGCATCGGGATGGCTCTCGATCGGCATCTTGACCTTCTCGCGAACCATCGATTCCTTCATTGCCTCGACAAGGCCGGTGTCAAGCGCGAGGCCGCCAGTCATCTGGATGGGTCCGTCAATCCCGCCGATCGTCTTCAGAAGTTTAGCCAGACGATCAGCCATCGAATCGTGAATTCCTTTGAGAATATTCGACGCCGTAATGCCGCGAGACACCATGTTGATGACGTCGGTCTCGGCAAGCACCGCGCAGATGCCCGATACCTTTTCCGGATTGTCGGCCTGTTTCGACAGCGTGCCGATCTCGTCCTGCGCGATGCCGAGATACCGCGCGATATTCTCCAGAAACTGACCGGAGCCTGAAGCGCATTGGCTCGTCATCTTGTAGTTGAGCACCTTGCCGCGCTCGTCGAGCCGGATGGCACGTCCATGCAGGGCACCGACATCGAGCGCGGCGCGGCAATCCGGCCGCAAATAGATAGCGCCGCGGGCGTGGGTGGTCATGGAATAGAAATGGCCAGTATGGAAATGCAGTGCCTCGCCTTCGCCCGTTGTCGCGCAATAAGCGACGTCCCCGCGCTTCAGACCGGCCTCAGCCAGGACATCGTCGTAGATCTGTTCGGCGAGCTTCATGGGATCGCGCTGGCGCATGCGGTCAACGCGCTTGACCAGGCACGTCTCCTTGCCGCCTTCCACATTGAAAAGCGCAACCTTGATGGCGCCTGTTCCGACATCGACCCCTGCTGTGATAGGCATTACATTCTCCTTCACGAAGCGATTGCGCGACGCGCGAATTCGGCTGCGCCGAGCGCGCCCGTGTAGATGGAATCCGGATTGATGTTGATCGTCACCTCACCGTAATTTTCCTTGATCAGCTTGCGCAGTTCCCGGACCGCTGCCTCATTCTTGGCAACGCCGCCGGTGAAGGTGAACTCGTCCGTCACTCCGCCCGATCGCGAAATGATGGAGATTGCGCGCAGGATGATCGCCCGATGAAGGCCTGCCAGAATGTCCTCGCGCTTCTCGCCCAGCGACAGACGATCACGCAATTCCGCGCCGGCAAACACGGTGCATGTGGAATTGATGCGCGCCGGCTTGTTCGACTTCATCGCCAGCGGCCCAAGCTCGTGCAGACCCATATTCATCTCGTCAGCGATATAGCCGAGATAGCGTCCGCAACCCGCCGCGCAGCGGTCGTTCATCTGGAAGTTCTCGACGATGCCCGCGTTGTCGATCTGGATACCTTTGGTATCCTGCCCTCCAATGTCGAGAACCGTCCGGGTCTTTGGATACATCATATGGGCGCCAAGCCCGTGGCAAAGAATCTCCGAACGGATATGCTCCTTGGAGAACGGCAATGTGACGCGGCCGTAGCCCGTCCCCACCAGATAAGTCTCTTCGAGTTCGATGCCGAGCGTATCCTCGATCGTACTGGGAACATTGTTCGACCCGTCGATGAGGTGCGGATCAATTTCAAGTACCCGTGCCATGGCGCGCCGAAACTTGTCGCTCATGTCGCCGGCCGGCGGCCTGTTTTCGACCTCGATGATCGACTTGTCGTAGGCATTCAGCAATATATCATGCGGCACATTCGCCTCGCGAGCGACCGCCTCGGCATGGACATGAAAGCGGGATCCGGCGATATCACGGAAGAAGTCCGACTTGCGCTTGGCACCTGGCGCGTAGAGTTCCGGCGCCTCGGCCTTCAGACGGCCGAACACTTCATTCAGCGCATCGCCCATCTTTTCGGCCACCTTAGCGAACCGTTCGGTCTGCAATTGCCCGATACAGGTCGCTTCCAGATCGTTGAGCTGTTCCAGAAACTGGACGAGACGAAAGTTTCGTTCCAGCGCACCCAGGAATTCCTGCACGCGCTCCCCGTTGGCTTCGCCTGAGCTCAGAGCTCGGCGAAACAAGGTAAACCGCCCGTCGATCCGCGCTTCCTCGCTGGCGACGCGCGCAGCGGTGCCATAGTTGGAACGCGAGTTGGTGATTCCGCGTCCGACCACGTGCTGGTTTTCGTCGAGCAGGACGGCTTTCGTCGTGGTCGAGCCGAGGTCAATGCCAATGAAGGTACGCATGATGTCTCCTAGGCTGCGCCGCGCAAACCGGCGCGTTTTTGTTCAATCATCTGGAAATAGCTTTCGAGGCGGTTCTTGATATTGGCCGCGGAGAAATACCGGGGGTCGACAAGATCGGTCTCGATGAAAGCCGCGGGCTTGCCGGTGCGCTTCTCGACTTCGCGCATGATCAGCAACTGACCGGCGGAGAAGCTGTTGCAGCTCTTGATCGAGTTAATCAGAAGTCCGTCCGCCTCGTATTCGTTGACGTAATTTTCCAGCATATCGACGCGCATCGGCAGATTGCGGTTGGTGTAGACGTTGAGGCAGTATTCGGCGAGCGATTCGAGCGGATTGTCCGGGTTGTGCCGGAATCCAAAATCATAGGTGCCGCCGACCTTGGTGTAGCTAGAAGCGACGACGACCGCCCCCTCGTCGTAAAACATCTTCCAGAACTGGCGGAAGTTGGTGTAGTTCGGCGGTCCCTCGACAACGAGACGATAGCGCTCCTTGCCCATGTCGCCGTCCGGCGTTACCGGACCTTTGCCTTGCGCGATGCGCTCCTCGACCTCCGCGCGCAGGAACCGGTAGTAGTCGACGGCGTCGTCGGTGCCGCGGAACGCGCCAAAAATCGGCCCGATATAATAGATACCGCCGAAATAGGCGTCGATCGGCGAGGGCTTGGTCTTGGCGCTTTGCAGTACCCACACCAGATCGTCTTCGGCCTTGGCCGACTTGCGAAGGTATTCGCGCAGGCGGTCGATATCGAATTTGACGCCGGAGACCTTCTCGAGCTTCGGAATTACGTCCTGCTTGAGCTGCTTCACCATGTACTGGATCATGTCCTTGGTGATTTTTCCGTCCGCCATATAGGGCGTGTGGAACATGATCGTCTCGCACTTGTATTGCTGGCGCAGTAACTCGAACCATTTCATGAAGGTGAAGCAACCGGTGTAGGACAGCAACAGCACGTCCGGATCCGGGAGTTTGCGCCCGTTGGGGCCGATATTGCCTTTGGCCATCATGCCGATGTCGGATTTCACGTAGGTGCAGACGTCTTCTGAATGACCGAGCTTTTCGGCTTCCATGACAAAACCGCCGCTGGTCTTGCGCAGGCCGTTCTGGATCGCATTTACCTCCGGCAGGTTGTTGGCGAAGTCGAAACACATCAGCAATTCGTTGAGATTGCCGGGAACGAACGTCGCCGCGACTTTTTCGCCTCGCTCAGGCGCGTTGGCCAACCGCTCGTAGTGTCCGTTCATCATCTCTTTCTGCTTCGCCATCGAAGCGTCCTTGATGATTTCGGGCTGCTTGGGCCTGGATCGAGTGATAATTGTGTTCATGCTCCGCTCCACAGTTTGATCGAGTCGGCGAAGGTTCCTGCCTGCTCACGAATAGGCTGCATCTGGCCGGAATTCTCGGCATATTTGAACGCTATTTGGGGGACCCCGTGCGTCTTCAACACGCTTTGCAACATCGGCCGCTCGAGCAGCGCCGGGTCACAGAAGCTCGGCATTGCGAAGATGACGCCTTCGGCTTTGTTCTCACGCACGCTGTCGACGAGATACAGACCCTTGTTGGGTCCATCCGGCTCGTATTTCGGAGAGGTCGACATTGAATCGTGCAGATACGAACGCGCGAGATTTGCGATCGGATCGCCGTCGGTCATGACTTCAGATTTTTCCCAACGCGTGACGAGAATGAAGTCGTCATCGACTATGTAGCAGCCGGACAGTTCGATCGATTTGATCAGGTTGAGCGGTGGCTGCTCGCAAAACACGCCGCACAGGACGACCCGACAATTGTCCTTGATTGGCCTCTGCTGCTCGCGCACCGAAGCAAGATAGTCGCGCATCAGCTGGTTGTGATCCTCCACCGGCAGAACGAGGCCAGCGCGTAACAGAAGATAGAGCTCGGCGGAAGGGATGTTCCAGGGCTCCTTCGCCCGCAGCGCATAGGTCTCGCGAACCAGCCGGCGATTTTCGTTGAAGAGTGCGATCGAGGCGCGAATGGCTTCATCGGTGACCGGGTTACCCGTGATGCGAGCGAGCCATTCGCGAATCTCGTTCAATTCGCTCCTGTAGAACTCGCCACCGACATCGTCCTCGAAATTCTGCGGTAGATCGACGTAGCGTGAGGGTGCGTTCGGAAACATCAGCTTCCACATCCCAGACAGATTTCGGATCACGTCGCAGATCGAGGGGAACAGCATGCCGTCGATGAAATCGAGACGGCCCGAGACGCCGAGTTCGATGGTCGAGCGCGGGATGCGGCAGATATAGCTCTGATAATACGCGTCGCCGTGAATGACTTCGAGCTGGTCGCCGCCGCCGAGAATACCGAGCGGAAGAGCTCCGGCGGCGTGGATGATTTCACGCGGCACGTAATACGGCATGAAGCCGATCACCTTCCGCCCTGGCTTGGCCGCCTTCCAGGTGCGCGCCGCCTCGAAACTCAAGTCGGTGAACAGGTCTTCGCACCGCTGGACGATATTGGCCGTTGCCGATTTTGTTTTGTCGAGCATGTCAGCAATCCTTCCAACGCGCGGGGCGTTTTTCGATGAATGCGGAAAGGCCTTCGGCGGCGTCCTGCGTCGCCATCAACTCAGCCAGGTATATTGCCTCGATCGCAGCAAGCTTCGCAGAGGTCCGTTCGATCGCGCCATGCCGGGCCGCGCGCGTGGCGAAGCGCAGCGAAGCCGCGCTTTTAGGCGCCAGATGCCGGTCGAAGTAGCTGAGCGCGACGGATTCGGGGTCGTCGGCGAACTCCGTCACGAGGCCGATCCTGAAAGCCTCTGCGGCGCCAATCGAGCGCCCGGAAAGCAAGAGATCCTCCGCCGCCGCAAGCCCGATGCGTTCGGGCAGCAGGCAAGACGCCGCCGGCGCGAATACGCCGATCTGAATCTCCGGCTGGCCGAATTTGGCATCCGGATCGGCAAAAAGCAGGTGCCCGGCGCTCGCAAGTTCAAGACCGCCTCCGAGGCATTGGCCTCGGATCGCGGTCAGGACAGGAACAGGCGAAGCAAAGATCTGCATGATCAGCCGATGAAAGCCGGCGAGCATGGCCGCGCATCGACCCGGCAGGTGCTCCTCGATTGAAGCGCCGAAGCTGAAATGCGCGCCAGTCGAGTCGATGAGAATGCCGCGCAATTCCGCGATCTCCCCATGCTGGACGAGCGCATTCTCGATCGCGCCGACCATCGCCGCGTCGAGGATATTCGCCTTGGGGCGATCGAGCCTCAGGCGAAGCAGACGCCCTTCGCGTTCGAACCAGACCTTCAGCGGGCTGCTCATGCCTTGTGCCCTCCCGCCCTGGCTATCCCCGCCTTGGGGATCAATTCCTCGATCATCGCCTCGGTCCAACCCTCGCCGTTGGCGAGGCGCTGACGCAGCGCGACAAAATCGATCTCGCGTTCATTCTTCGGACCTTCGTTGAAGGCGCGGAATCCGGTCCGGGCCTCGGCCATCATGTTGAGGGCGAGCCAGGCGCGGCTGTTTTCCTTGTTACGGTTCCAGGCGTCGATTTTCGGCTTGCGCAGTTCCTCGAAGCTCTTGGTCAGGCATTCGGGAAACGTGGTCATCAGCTTGGTGCACATCGCCTCGACTTTGGCGTCGAGCAGCGACAGATCGACAGCGCCACGCGCCACCACCGCCTTGCCCGCCGCCAGGGCTGCGCCGGCAAGGGGTTCGCCGTGAACGATGCGGCCAAATTCGTCGAGATAGCGCTGGGTTTCGACCAGCGGATTGGGGACGAATGCGCCATCCACCTTCAGCCCCGGCACGATGTCGATGACGACGCCGAGACGATAGGCTTTATGCGCCGACCACGGTTCGCACAGAGTTCCGGATTCCATCGCACGCTCCGCGCCGACCATCAGCGGAAGGAAATCCGTGGCGCCGCCGATGGCGGCCGAGCCATGCTTGGGTCCGGCCTGGCCGAACCGCGCAAGGTCCTGCGCGATGGTGAAATCGCATGCCATGCCGATTTCCTGGCCGCCGCCGATACGCATGCCGTTGACGCGCGCGATCACCGGCTTGTCGCAGGCGAGGATCGCGGACACCATGTCGTTGAACAGCCGCATGTACTGGCGGTATTCCTGCGGGTTGCCGGCGTAGTACTCCGCATATTCCTTGGTGTTGCCGCCGGTACAGAACGCCTTGTCGCCGACACCGGTAAAGACCACCGCGACGACGTCGCGCGCATTGGAGGCGGTGCGGAAGGCGCGGATGACGCCCTTCACCATATCCGTCGTGTAGGAGTTGAACTGGCTGGGGTTGTCGAGCCATATCCAGGCGTTGAACAGGCCCGGAACGACCTTGCCATCAGGACGGAGCGCCGGGCGCTTCTCGTAGATGACGCCGGCTACCGGCTCAAAGGCGATGATATCGTGATCGACGAGATGGGGCTGGGACATCTTGAGAGATCCTGTCATTGCTGGGGGACGAGAACCGCGCGGCGGGCGAGTTTGTGGGAGTGCACCTGCTCAAAGACCGAATTGATCTCGTCGAGCGGATGCTGTTCGACGAAGTCGGCAAGATTGATCTTGCCGTCGAGCACGAGATCGAGCGCGGCCGGATAGAGATCGGGCGGACACCCCCAGTTTCCTAGCGCACGTGCATCGAACGCCATCAGATTGGAGAGACGCAGTTCCACCCGATCCATTGTAAAGCCGACAACGCAGAGCGTCGCGCCATAGGTCAGAAGGCCGAACGCCGTGGTCTGTCCGGCCGCCGTGCCGGAACATTCGAAGATCGTCCATTCCGTCAGGGGCAGGCCGTTCGCCTTGCAGAACTCGCCGATCTTCGCCTTCAGGCTCTTGATATCGTGCTCGCGGGCATTGAGCGTCAGGCTGGCGCCATGCTGGCCGATCGCTACGAGCTTGACCGCATCGACATCGATGGCGATCACGGTGGCGCCGAACGCCTTGGCGATCTGGGCGGAATAGCCGCCGACGCCGCCAATGCCGACGACGATCGCCACCGAGTCCCTGGTTACGCCGGCGCGCAACACGGCCTGATACGGCGTGGTCACGGCATCGGCAACAACACTCATATCGGCGAGCGAAAGGCCGCGTTTGGCGAGCCGGGCTTCGTCCACCGGGCAGAGGCCGCGTGCGGGCACGACGATATGCGAGGCGAAGCCGCCGTGGATGTCGTTGCCAGGCATCTTCTGTTTGCGACAGATGTTTGGGCGACCGCGTTTGCAGGTGTCGCATTCACCGCATGGCAGCACTGCAGGAATGATCACCGCGCGGCCGATCCACGATTCGGCGCCGGCGCCGGTCGCAACAACTCGTCCTGAAATCTCGTGTCCCAACGCCAGCGCCAAGGGATGATTGGTGCGTACGCCGTCATAGAAATAGCCGAGATCGGTATGGCAGACGCCGCAGCCGGCGACGGCGACAACAACTTCGCCCTGGCCGGGCGTCGCTTCGAAAGCCTCGCACACCATCGGCTGTTTCACCGCTGTCATCATCCAGCGATGCGCCGCGATTCCCTGAGCCATGTGGTTTCCCTGTTTTTTCGCCGGCAACTCGTTTGCCAGTTGCGGTCCGTCCCTAATTTTGGTAAACTAGTACAGAATTACCAAATAAGCAAGTCCGATTTTCGAACTTGTCGGCCGGGCCACAACAACGGCCCCAAACGGGAGGACGCGCGAATGAAGAGGCGAACATCATGATGAAATCACCCTCCGAGGCCTCGCTTTCCATCGTTCTGACGGGATCGGGCGGCGCCGGCGTCATGACCGCCGGGCAAATCCTGCTCGATGCGGCGACGAATTGCGGCCTATACGGCTTTATGACGCGTTCGACCGGCCCGCAGATCAGGGGCGGCGAAGCTGCGGCGATGATCCGGCTTTCGTCGAAGCCGGTGCAGTCGCCCGGCGATCGGTTCGACATCCTGCTGGCGCTCGATTTCGAGAATTTGCAGCGTTTCGCCGATGAGCTGCCGTTGGATACCGCCAGCCTGATCATTGCAGATCCGGCCGCCGGCGAAATGCCGGGCTTTCTCAAGAATACCGGAGCCGCCATCGGCCTCGTGCCGATGTCGAAGCTGGCGAAAGGCGTCAAAGGCGGCCGCATTGCGATGGTCGCCCTCGGCATTCTGGCGCGGCTCATTGGCCTTCCGGAGGCTGCGATCATAGCTGCGGTCGCCGCGTCAATCGGTCGCAAGAAGCCCGAAGCGCTGGTGGCGAGCGAAGCCGCGGTTCTGCTCGGCGCGAATGCGGCGCCGGATGTCACCATTCCCAAACTTCCCCTGCCCGCTGAGCCAAAGCAGGGCCGCTGGTCGATCACCGGCAACGAAGCGACAGGTTTCGGTGCGCTAAAGGGCGGCGTCAAATTCGTCGCCGGTTATCCGATCACGCCGGCGACCGAAATCCTCGAATGGATGGCGCACGCCTTGCCGCAGTGCGGCGGCGTGCTTGTGCAGGCCGAGGACGAACTCGCCTCGATCAATATGATCATGGGCGCAAGCTACGGCGGCGCGCCATCGCTGACGGCGACCGCCGGCCCCGGCCTGTCCTTGATGATCGAATCGCTCGGCCTCGCCGTGGCTTCCGAAATTCCGGTGCTCATCGTCGATGTGATGCGCTCGGGGCCTTCGACAGGCATTGCGACAAAATCCGAGCAGAGCGATCTCAACATCGCCGTCTATGGTCTGCACGGCGATGCCCCCCATATCGTGACGGCGCCCCTCTCCGTCGGTGATTGCCTCCTGACAGCACAGTGGTCGGTTCATCTGGCCGAGACTTTGCAAACGCCGGTTGTCATGCTTTCCGACCAATCGCTCGGCCAGGCCCGCGTCGTTATCGACAAGCCGGAAGACGTTGCCTTCGCGACCAAACGCCTGGTCTTCGAAGCGACCCCCGCCAGCTACGAACGATACGCCGCAACCGAATCGGGCGTTTCGGCGATGGCCATACCGGGCTTGCCCGGTGGCCAGTATACCGCCGACGGCCTCACGCATAATGCGCGTGGCACTCCCTCGAGCCAGGCCAAGGACCATGTCGGCCAGCTCGACAAACGCCAGCGCAAGCTTGACGCCTTCGACTTTGGCGCTCACTGGGCTGAAATCGATGGCGAAGGCGAATTGGCGGTTCTGACCTGGGGCTCAACGAGCGAACCCTTGCGCGAAGCCGTTGCCGCGGCACGCGCGGGTGGCATCAAGGTCAAGCTGATCGCGATGCGCCTGATCGCGCCCACGCAGCCGGCGCGGCTGGCAGCGGCGCTTGAGGGCGTCAAGCGCGTTCTCGTGATTGAACAGAACCACACCGGGCAGTTCTGGCGTTATCTGCGCGCCCACTACGATCTGCCCAACGAGGTCATCCCGATCCATTGTCCTGGCCCCCTGCCGATCCGGCCGGGCGAGGCCTTCGCGCACATTCAAGAAGGGGCACGAGCATGAACATGATTCCAAACGCCGCCAAAGCCTTCATCCCCGCCGATTACAAGTCTGCGGTTAAGCCCGTTTGGTGCCCCGGATGCGGCGACCATTCGGTGTTGATCTCGTTCCAGCGGGCGCTGGCCGAACTCGCCCTTCCGCCGGAACAAGTGGCGATCATCTCCGGAATCGGATGCTCGTCGCGGATCCCCGCCTACACCAACTGCTATGGCTTTCACGGCGTTCACGGCCGTTCCCTGGCGCTCGCCTCCGGGTTGAAAGTCGCCCGTCCCGACCTCACCGTCCTCGTCGCCAGCGGCGATGGCGACGGCTTTTCGATCGGCGGCAATCACTTCCTTCACGCCTGCCGCCGCAATATCGATCTGACCTATGTCGTCATGGACAATCGTATCTACGGCATGACCAAGGGCCAGCCGTCACCGACGACGGAGCCCGACTGGGACACCGCCATCGCCCCCGGCGGCACCGGCCTCAGCCCGTTTCACCCCCTTGTGATCGCGCTTGCTTCCGGCGCCAATTTTATCGCGCGCGGTTTCTCCGGCGACATCGGCGGTTGCGCCAAATTGATCGTCGACGCCGTTCGGACGCCGGGATTTTCCTTCGTGCAAATCTTAAGCCCCTGCGTCACGTTTCGCGACGACCAGCAGAAAAGCTGGAAGAATCTCGTCCACGCCGCAATCGTGCCGGAGACGGACGATCCGTCACGCGCAGCGCGCCGCCTGATGACCGATGACGGCTTCAATACCGGTGTTCTCTACCGCGGCCACCGCAAGCCCTATCAACCCATACCGCTGGCTCATTCCGCTCCGTCCCACCTCGAATCCGAGTTTGCGATATGACCGATTCCCTGCAATCGAACGAGCCGCCGAAACTCAACAGCGTTGGCGAATTTTTTGCACAGGCTCTTGCCATCGAAGTGGAAGCCACCGAGCGCTACAGCCTGTTGGCCGACCAGATGGAGGTACACAACAACAAGGAGATCGCTGCGATCTTTCGCAAGATGGCGTTGATCGAGGCCGAACACCGCAACGAAATCGCCCGCCGCGCCGGAGACGCCCTGGTCGCGGGCCGCCCGGCCAGCTTCAGCTGGACCGGCCCGGATGGTCCGGAAGCCATCGATTGCGAGGGCGTGCATTATTTGATGACGCCTCGTCGGGCGCTAACGCTGGCGCGATTCAACGAAGAGCGTGCTGTCAAGTATTTCGAAGCCATCGCCGCAGCCGCGATCAATCCGCAGATTGCCACATTCGCCGCGGAAATGGCCGCGGATGAACGCAATCACGTGATCTGGGTCGATCAATGGCTGGATCAACTCGCTCCCGACGAGGCCGGTTGGGACGACGATCCGGATCCTCCCGTCCATTCGGAATAGGCAGAGGGCACCCGACGCGAATAACCGCGCCGGACGCCTGACCGATTTTGAAAACCGCCGTTGTCAACCTTGCGATCAGAGATCGTGGTGGGCCGCGAGTTCCGTGTCGATTTCCGGCGTCAGGGCGTCTTCCAACTCCGGGATTAGCGCTCGCTCTTCCTTTTCAATATGCGAGGTGAGGCGCTCGACCAATTCGCCGCACAACCGTCGGAATGCACTCCACGTCTCCGGCGAAAACCCGCCCGCCCGCGCCGCGCCCGCGCTGGCGACGACATCGTTCATGGCTTTGCGTATGGCGTGATGTTCCTCGACCAACAAATCACCGAGATCCGCCATGCCATATTCGGCGAGCGCGGGGAAAACCGAATCTTCTTCGAAATCGAAATGACCCGAGATCTCGCCATTCAGGGTCTTGCACAAGCGATCGATGAACCTTCCGGTCTCCTGGTCGCTTTGAACAGGTGGCGCTTGACGAGAGAGAACCACACGCTCGACTTCGCTCAAAAGCGCGATCGTCGCCATGTGGTCGTCATGCAGAATCCGGCTCGACGAATATTTCAGCAAGGCCACCTCCTATGAAGAATTGCCTTCAGGACACAGAAAGTGGGGCGCTGTCAAAGCAACAGCGAGAAGGTCAGATTTTGCGTGGGCTTGAACCCTGACCGATCGAGAAAGGCGATGAGAGTCGTGTTGTTCCACTCTACCACGGTGCGAACCCGTTCGACGCGTAAACTGCCGAGTTGGTTCAGCATCTGCGTCAGCAAGGAGGTGGCTACGTTCTGACGCTGAAATTCCGCCTCGACGCCGATCGTGTCCAGCACCGCCTCGGCCTCCGTTTCACCGAACTCGCCATAATCGACGCGCGCCATGATAAATCCGGCGGGCGTATCGTCTATTTCGGCAAGCATGGACAGCCGCACGCCGTTCTTGCGAAGCGCTTCGCTGACCTTGCGCTTCAGATAGACGGAGCGGTCCTGTCCGGTGATGCCGCGATCCAGTCCGATGACAGAGGGAAGATCGGCGAGCGCCAGCGAGCGCACCGATATTCTCTCCAGCGCAAGGTCCTGGCTTACGTCGGCATCAAGCTCGCCCTTTTGCATCTCGACCGGGTTCTTGCTGCACGGGCGGTCGAGCACGATTCGGGTTCCGAGCGCAAAGCCGGCGGCAGCGAGAAAGTGCATCATGGATTCGTTGGTCCACAACGCTTGCGTGCGCAAGGCAGACGCCCCGGATGCGCGCGCCGCGAGTTGCAGTTCCTTTATCAGTGTGCGAGCGCCGCCATGTCCACGAACCGATCGCGACGTCCCGATCGCATCGAGCACTGCTACCGGCTTGCGACCCCCGAATTCGCCGTCGAGCATGTGCGCATGCGCATGCCCTTCCACCCTGCCGTTCTCGATGTAGGCAAGAGAGATAAAGGCACCCGGCTCAATCCGGCTCGCGGCAAGCCGGCTCTCAAAAAATCCTCGCCGCGACTGCCCGCTGATTTCGCGATCGATATCGACGACCCTGTCGAGATCCGCCGGCGTCAGCCGGCGTATTGAGCCGGTCGCCGCTGCCCGGATTTGCACTGGCATGATGTTCTCCCTGTTCAACGGCCTAATGCGCCAGCGTTTCAGCAACGCTCGCCAGACCAAGGATCTTCCGTTCCGGATGGACGAGTTGCTTGATCACCAGTGCCACCGCGGCAACCCCACCAGGGATTGCCACGACCATGAAGATTTCCGCAAACGTCAATTGCCGCCGCGAGAGTTCCGCGACGAGGTAAGATCCAGCAATGCCGCCGAATCGGCCGATGCCGAGCATCCAGGCAACTCCTGTGGCACGGCCCTGAGTCGGATAGAAGGAAGCTGCCAGCGCCGGCATGGAGGACTGTGCCGTATTCATCATCGTGCCCGCGATGAAGACAATCGCCATCAGCAGACCGATCGTTCCAACCGATTGCCCGATTGCATAGATGAAAATCGCAGTCAGACCGTAGCCGATCGCGATGATCCAGTTACCGTTGTACCGGTCCATGAACCAGCCAAACAGTATCGCGCCGACACCCCCGAGCGGGAACAGCGCGGAAATCAGCGTGGCGGTTCGCGGAGCGATGCCGGCATCCCTGAACAGGATCGGCATCCAGTTGATGAGAGCATAGAAGATCACGAGACCCATGAAATAGGCGATCCACATCATCAGCGAACCGACGATGTAGGAGGCGGATACGACGATAACGGGTCCGCTCTGGCCCTTCTTGGCGCTTCTGCGCTCGCTCATCGTGAAAGACGCGGCGTCCTTGACCGTGTTGGAAATGTGCATCAGAACGGACCGGATCCGCTCCGCGCCCTGTTGATTGGCGACCATGAACCTGATCGACTCCGGGAGAAAGCGAACGAGCAACACGGTCAAGATCAGCGGCGCGATGCCGCCAAGCTGAAGAACGCTGCGCCAGCCCCACAGCGGGATCATCCATGCGGCGAGAAAGCCGCCGAGCGCCGCTCCCAGCGGAAAGCCGCAAAACATAGCGTTAGTCATCGTGGCACGCCGGCTATCGGGACAGAATTCGTTCATCAGCGTCACGGCGTTCGGCATCGCTGCACCGAGCCCCAGTCCGGTCACGAAACGGAACACGGTCAGCATGGTCAGGTCGGTCGAGAAGGAGGAGCCGAGACTGGCGACACCGAATACCAGCACCGAGAATATGAGAACCAGCTTGCGCCCGAACCTGTCGGCGAGCGGACCGGTAAACAGAGCGCCCGCGGCCAGACCGAAAAGAGCGGCGCTCAAGACCGGCGCAAGCGCCGGTCGCGGGATGCCCCATTCGGTGACGAGCGACGGTGCGATAAAGCCGATGGCGGCGGTATCGAAGCCGTCCAGCAGCACGATGAAAAAGCACAGGCCGAAGACGACCCATTGAAAGGTTGAAAAGCGACTTTCATTGAGGAATAACTGAATATCGACGTTGCGACTGCCTGGCATCGTATCCTCCCGTTGGTGGCCGTTATCCATTCGATGGACTGCCGCGAATGACCTTCATCATGGTTTCTCAATAAGGCAGCCCGACATAGTTTTCCGCCAGCGCCGTCTGCGCGGCGGTTGATTTGAAAAGATATTGAAGTTCGGCGGCCTGGACCTTCTGATCGAACCCGCGCGATTCGGGGACGAGATGCAACAGATTGGTCATCTGCCAGGAGAAGCGTTCGGCCTTCCAGATTCGCGCGAGCGCGCGCTGCGAATAGGCGTCGAGGCCGGCGTCTGAATTTGCCTTATACCGGTCGACCAGCGCGCGCGACAGATAGCCGACGTCGCTCGCCGCGAGATTGAGCCCCTTGGCGCCGGTCGGCGGCACAATATGGGCGGCATCTCCGGCCAGAAACAACCGCCCGTATCGCATCGGCTCAGCGACGAAGCTGCGCAGCGGCGCAATGCTCTTTTCGATCGAAGGGCCGGTCTGCATTTTCTTCCCGGTTTCCGGATCCAGGCGGCGCGAGAGTTCCTCCCAGAATCGATTATCGGTCCAGTCCCCGACATGGTCCTCGATCGGGCACTGCAGATAATAGCGGCTACGCGTTGTCGAACGCATCGAACACAGCGCAAAGCCGCGTTCGTGATTGACGTAGATCAACTCGTCGGAGACCGGTGGTTTTTCCACCAGAATTCCAAGCCAGCCGAACGGATAGATCCGTTCATAAGTTTGGACCTCCTTTGCCGGAATGGTCTGACGGCTTATGCCGTGGAAGCCATCGCAGCCGATGACGTAGTCACAGTTGACCTCGAACTTCTTGCCATCCGCGCGCCACCGTACATTTGGGTGTTCGGTCTTGATGTCGTGAATGCTGACATTGAGCGCTTCGTAAACCGTCGTCGCTCCGCAGGCGTCGCGCACATCCATCAAATCGCGTGTGACTTCGGTCTGACCATAGATCAGAACGGATTTTCCGGTCAGCGCCTTCAAATCGATGCGATGGCGGACGCCGCCAAACGCTATTTCGATTCCATCATGAACCAGGCCTTCGTGGCGCATACGCACGCCGGCGCCGGCCTCCTCGATCAAGCCGACGGTATCCTGCTCAAGAACGCCCGCCCAAATACGGCCGAGCACGTAATCCCTGGGCTTTTGCTCGAGGATAAGCGTATCAATGCCGGCACGGTGCAACAGTTGACCCAGCAGCAGACCGCACGGGCCCGACCCTATGATGACGACTTGTGTCCGCATGTGACGCGCTTCTCCAGGTTACAGCCTCGCAGAACGGCCTCGCACCAGATGCCGGTTCGCCCTGCTGCCGCACACAAATACCAACTGGGGACTTTCGATCCCTTCATTACACAACCCGGTGTCAAGACCGCTGATTTAGGCGTCAGTGGTCTCCGCCGTTTGATTCTTGTTTTGATCACGCAGCATGTAGCGCTGAAGCTTCCCGGTTGCGGTCTTGGGCAGGCTATCGACGAATTCGATCCAGCGCGGGTACTTCCACGGCCCAATCGTACGTTTCACATGCAGCTTGAGCTCTTCGTAAGAGACCCCGTCTGCGTCCTCATCGCAGCCTTGATTCAATACAATGAACGCCTTGGGCTTGATCAGGCCGTCATCGTCTTCGGCGGGAACGACCGCAGCCTCCGCTACTTTCGGATGGCTCACCAATGCTTCCTCGACTTCGAATGGCGACACCCAGATGCCGCTGACCTTGAACATGTCGTCGGCGCGACCGCAGAAGGTGTAGACACCGTCTGCACGGCGCAGATATTTGTCGCCGGTCCGGGTCCACTCGCCCATGAAAGTTCGGCGCGATTTTTCGCGCTGGTTCCAGTAGCCCGCGGCGGCTGATTCGCCGCTTACAAGGAGTTCGCCGATTTCATCATCACCGACATCGCACCCGTTTTCGTCGATCAGCCGGAGCTTGTAACCGTCCACCGGCACGCCGGATGTCCCGTACTCCACGGCGTACGGAAGATTGGTCAGAAACAGATGCCCCATCTCGCTCGAGCCGACGCCGTTCACGATGTCGAGGCCGAATCTCTGCTTCCAGGCCCTACCTATATGCGCCGGCAGCGCCTCGCCGGCCGAAAAGCACAGCCGCAGCCGTTGCGAAGCGTTTTTCGGGGTGCATTCGGGATCGGCGAGAATTGCGGCGTAGAGCGTGGGCACCCCAAAAAACAGTGTTGGCTGATGTCCCCTCAGCACCTCGAAAACGGTCTGCGATGTCGGGCGCTCGGGGTAGAAGACCGAGGTCGCCCCAACCCACATCGGGCAAAACATCGCATTGCTGATGCCATAGGCAAAAAATAGTTTTGCGGCCGAGAACACCACGTCGTCCTCGCGATATCCGATACGGCGCTGGCCGGCATTTTGCGCCATTACCTTTATACTCGAATGTACATGCATGACGCCCTTCGGCATTCCGGTGGTACCGGACGAATAGAGCCAAAAGGCAATATCATCGGCGCAGGTCCTGGCCGGTGCCGCGGCTTCGTCTTCGGCGGCCAAAAGCCTGTCGAGCCGTAGCATCGACGTTGGGCCGCCACCGACGACGACAATTGCCTTGAGACCTCGCAGGCCGATCGACGCCTCCTCAATCTGGGGAAGCAGCGCAGTCGAAACAAAGACCGCCTTGGCTCGCGAGTCTTCAAGCAGGTAACGATATTGATCGACCGTCAGCCGCGTGTTGAGCAAAACCGGAACAATTCCTGCCCGAACGGCGCCCCAGAACAGGACCGGGAACTCGACTGTATCGAGCAAGACGATCGCGATGCGGTCTTCCTGTTCGATGCTAAAGCGTGCCAAGGCCGGGCCTACGCGAGCCGCCGCGTCTTGTAGCTCGGCATAGGTCAAGTTGCGCGAAGGATCGATGAAAGCAGTCTTGTCGCCCCGACCTTCGGCGACGTTGCGATCTACGAAATCTACCGCGGCATTGTAGTCACGAAGCAACGTCATCAGCCTCGCCCATACACTTGTGAATTTAGATTGCTACTGACATATCAGCGAAAGGTCCTTGACTTCGGTTAGGCGCACCGCCGATCCCTCCAGCGATCGCAGCGCGTGCAGCATCGAGCCGTCTTACCGGACGATCCTCGACTTCGGTTCGCTGATCCTGTGTCTGCAAGGCGCGCGCGATTTGGCGCCCGCTCTGGGCGCGCATTGCCGCAACCACACTCGGCCCGCTTCAGACGCCGAGCATGCGACTTACGAACTCCCACTCGGTTCGCAACTGTTTCGATGTCCCCTCGAACAGGACTTCGCCCTTGGCCAGCACAACATGGCGTCCGGCAAGATCGACCAGATCATCGATGTTCTTGTCGACAACGACGACCGCGACGCCTTTCTGCGCGATGATGCGCAACGTCGACCAGATATCGTCCCGCACCTTCGGCGCCAGGCCTTCGGTCGCTTCGTCAATCAGCACAACCCTCGGATTACTGAGCAGCGCGCGTCCGATCGTCAACATCTGCTGCTCGCCGCCTGAAAGCTGATTGCCCCAATTTTTCCGACGTTCGGCGAGACGCGGAAATATCTCGTAGATCGCCTCGCGCGTCCAGTCCATGCGGCCGCCCTGCCCCGGACGCTCGGCGAAGATAAGGTTTTCCTCCACTGTGAGATTAGGGAACACTCCCCGCCCCTCGGGCACAAAACCCATGCCGGCGCGGGCGATCGCGCTGGCGCGGGAACGGGTCACATCGCAGCCGTTAAACATGATCGAGCCGCGTTTGGGCTTCAACAGCCCCATCAGCGTGCGCAGCAGGGTGGTCTTGCCCATACCGTTACGCCCGAGCAGGCTCACCGTCTCGCCGGCTCCGACGCGGAAGTTCACGCCGCGCAAAATATGGCTCGCCCCATAAAATGTGTCGAGGCCGCGCGCATCTAGCACGTCGCCGTTCGTCGTGCTCATGCCACGGCTCCTGCCTTGGCCTCACGACCCAGATAGGCATCGAGCACAGCCTGGTTGGCGCGTATCTCGTCGGGACGACCATGCGCGAGCAATTCTCCCTGCACAAGAACAGTGAGCGTGTCGGCGACCGCGAACACGGCATCCATGTCGTGCTCTATCAGGATGATCGTATGGTCGTGAGCCAGATCGCGCAACAAGGCGACGACGCGCTGAGTCTCTTCCGGCCCCATGCCGGCGAGCGGCTCATCCAGAACCAGCAGATCAGCGCCGCTTGCGACCAACATGGCAATTTCAAGCTGGCGCTGCTCGCCATTCGACATCTCCCCGGCGACGAGGTCGCCGCGCTCCGCCATGCCCGCGACGCTCAGTGCCCGATCGACGGCGCGCGCCTCCGGCGCTTCGTAGGGGCTATCGAGCAATCGCCACATGGTTGCCTTGCGGCTCTGGGCCGCCAAGGCGCAATTCTCTCGGACGCTGAACTTCGAAAAGATGTTGGTGAGCTGAAACGACCGCCCGAGGCCGGCGCGGGCGATCCGGTGAGCCGGCCAGCCCGTCACGTCGCGATTATCGATCAATACCCGCCCGGCGTTCGCCGCAATGGCTCCCGACAGCAAGTTTATGAAAGTGGTCTTGCCCGCACCGTTCGGACCGATGATGGCGTGAACTCGATTCGCCGCGAAACGTATCGAGATATCGCTGATTGCGCGCAATCCATCGAAATTCTTGCTGAGCCTCTCGGTTGAAAGGGCTTTCGAAACATGCATTGCACGAATCGTGATATTCTCGCCTTGCGGCCCGCCGGACGACGCGCGGATCGCGCGCGGTCGTTTCCAATTCAGGAAGCCCGCGAGGCCATCAGGCGACATCAGAACAGCCAAAACCAGGGTCATGCCGGTTCCAAGCCGCCAATGGTCGGCGATCAGCGGACCGACGATGCTTGCACTCTTGAGCAACTCCTCCAGCAAGGCGTAGGCGAAGGCGCCGATGATCGGACCGTACAACGTTCCCGCACCGCCAAGCACGACCATCATGATGGCAAGACCCGACTGATGCCAGTTGAACAGCTCCGGGGTGACGAAGCCGTCGATCGAGGCAAACAGCGCGCCAGCGAGGCCGGCGAACATTCCAGCCACGGTGAAGGCGGCCAGCTTGTAGCGATAGGTATCGTATCCGAGCGCGCTCATGCGCACTTCATTGGCACGGATGCCCTGCAGGACGCGGCCGAGGGGAGAGCGGACCAGCCCAAACAGCGAGAAATAGGCGGCCACAAGCACGAACAGACAGACATAATAGAATTGATGCCAGTCGGAGAAGTCGAGCAGGCTCGTTCCATGAAAGGCCAGTTCGGGCTTTACATTGACGAAGGCGCCATCCGACCCCTTCGCGATATCGGTATCGTGAAACAGCGAGAACATCATTTGCCCGGCTGCGAGCGTCACCATGATGAAATAGAAGCCGCGCGTGAGCGTCGCAAAGGCCCCGACCACAAGCGCCGCCGTCCCGCCAAGTGCAATGCCCGCGCCAAGCGCCACGAAGGCATTCGCCGCTTCCGATTCCGGCGAAACGAAATATACAGCATATGCGCCGCATCCGAAGAAGGCGCCATGGCCAAAACTGACGAGGCCGGTAATGCCGATAAGAAGGTCGAGGCTCAGAACAAAGGTAGCCAGGATAATTATGCGCGTCATCAGTTTTATCGGATAGGTGCCCGCGACGAAAGGCAATGCGACAAGCCCGGTGAGGAGGATAAGGAAGAAGATTACGACGCTGGGGTTCGGTCTCGCCAACATGTCAGGCGCGACCAAACAAGCCCGTAGGCCGGACGACCAGCACCAGAGCCATCAACGCGTAGATGATGATAGAGGAAAATTGAGGTATAAAGACTTTGCCGAAGGCATCGGCCAAGCCAATCAGCAGCGATCCGACGAAGGCCCCGCGGATCGAGCCGATACCCCCGATGACCACTATGACGAAGGAAACGATCAAGACGCGATCGCCGACGCCCGGATAGGCGCTCTCGATCGGCGCCGCGAGCATCCCGGCGGTTGCGGCCAGAGCTGTGCCCGCCGCAAAAACCAGCCGAAAGATCATGCGTGAATCAAATCCAAGCGCTTCGACCATTTCACGGTTGGATTCCGCCGCGCGAATCAGACGTCCTACCCTCGTTTTCTGGATCACGAGAACCATCGACAAAGCCAGCGCAAGACAAATCGCCATCAAGGCCAGACGATACACCGGATAGCTCAGCCCTTCGGTGAGGCGAACGCTGTCGGCGAGATAGGACGGCGCCGGAATCGAATGCGGGTAGGAGCCCCACACAACCTGCTGGAACTCATTGAAGACGAGAATCAGCGCAAACGTCAGCAGCACCTGTTGCAGGTGATCGCGGTTATAGAGATGCCGGATGAACAGAAATTCGATCAGAAAGCCGCCCAGGAAAGCGAGAGGTATCCCCAGCGCCAGAGCAAGAAACACATCGCCGAAAATTCCGGTGAAGGTCAGCGCCAGGTACGCGCCGAGCATGTAGAACGAGCCGTGCGAAAGATTGATCACTCCCAAGATGCCGAAGACGAGCGTCAGACCGCTCGCGGCCAGAAAGATCAGCAGCCCGGATTGCAGGCCATTGAGAAGTTGGATCAGGACCAGGCTCACAGGCCGCCACCATTGGGTTGCACAATGGAGCGGTGAATGCGTCGCTCGCTCCCGCCAATCAGTCTTCGCACGGTTCGTTCATGCCAGCTTGCAGCCCACCGTATCGTCGGCGATCGCCGCGGCGGCGAGGCCCAGATAATTGTTCTTGCCGCCCTTCAATTCACGCAGATAAAAATTCTGTACCGGATTGTGCGCGGATGACAGCTTGAACGGACCGCGCGGACTGTTGAACGATGCCGCCGCCATCGCGGCGTTGAGTTGCGTTCTTTTTGCGGTGTCGCCGTCCACCGCTTTGAGACCGATATCGAGCAGGTGCGCCGCGTCCCAACCTTGCACCGCGAAGACATCCGGCGGGATCTTGTAGGCCTGCTGGAACGCTGCGACGAATGCCTTGTTCTCCGGATTGTCGAGATCGCCGACGTAGTGCAGCACGGTCTTGATCCCGTCGCCCGCGGCACCAGCCTCCGCCTCGACGCCGTCCGTGAGAAATCCAGGGCCCCAGAGCGGTATGCCGAGCTTCGCGGCGGCATAGTCCTTGATGAATTTCAATGCGCCGCCACCGGAGAAGAAGACGTAAACGCAATCCGGTTTGAGCGACGCGATTTCCGCGAGCGCCGACTGGAACTCCACATCGGGGAAGGGAATCGTGATATCCTTGAGAACTTCGCCTTTACCTGCGGCGAAGGCCTTCTTGAAACCGCCGACCATTTCCTCGCCGGCTGCATATTTCCAGGAGACGGTCACAGCCTTCTTATGCCCGGCCTTGATCATGCTGTCGCCTGTCGCACGACCGATCTGGCTGTTGGCGAAGGAGGTTCGGAACACGTTCTCGGCGCACATGGCGCGGGTGATGATGTCGGCACCGGCATTCGGAACGATGGTTGGAATGCCGTCCTCCCGTGCGATCTTGACCATTGCCATGGCGACGCCGGAATGAACGGTGCCTATCAGAATATCGGCCTTCTCACCCTTGATGAGCTTTGTCGTCAATTCGGTGGCTTTTGGCGGGGCGGATTCGTCATCGACCTTTACGAAAGAAACCTCGCGGCCCGCAAGCTTGCCGCCATGCGAATTGGTGTAGAGTTCGAGACTGCGCATGATCGCCTCGCCCAGCGGCGCATAGGTGCCGCTGAACGGGAGCAGGATGCCGATCTTGAGAGAGCCCGACTGCGCGTAGGACGGGCGCGCAAACGATCCAAACGCGGATACGGCGCCGGCCGACACACCCATCGACAACAAGTGACGACGATTAATCATTGTCTCTCTCCCTCTGCGCGGCTCCAGGCCCAGAAATACCGGTCTTATTATTATATTTTAGTACTATAATACATCTTTTACGCGGTCGTTGATCCAGATCAAAGCGCCTTCTGGGGTTACGCTTTCCCTTCAGTGGGCACTTGGCACTTCGATCTCGGCCACCGCTTGCTGGCACGCAGATATGAGAAAAGCGTCATGAGAGATGTTTGCGTGCTTGGGCTCGGCCAAAGCGTCTTTGGAAGATTTCCACAACGCAGTATCGCGACTCTCGGCTGCGGGGCCGCCCGGGCAGCTCTGAAGGATGCTGGAATTGACGCGCTTCAGCTGCAGGCCATCTATGCCAATCAGCAATTTTCCCAAATGATTGTCGGGCAAACGACTGTTCCGGATATCGGCATTGCCGGATTCGAGATGTCGGGGGGCGACGATGCCGGCGCGGCCGGAGCCGCGGCGGTGTGGCGATTGTGGAAGGATGTCGCGACCGGTATCGTTGATGTCGGGATCGCGCTCGGCGCGGATTCGACGGCCGCGAGTCTTGTCTCGGGAAAGGCGATCCCTCAATACGAAGCCGAAGGCATTCTCGGTATGGCCACGCCACCCGTCTTTGCTTTTGCCGCGCGGCGGCTCATGGAGACGCAGGGCGCAACCATCCAGGATTTTGCGCAAGTTGCGGTGAAGGCTCATGATGCGGGGGCACTGAATCCAGCGTCGCAAAGCTGTCAGAGGATTACCATCGAACAAGTCGTCAATTCGAGAATGATCGTTGATCCGATCACCATGCTTCAGTGTTGCGCAAGCACAGAAGGCGCAGCGGCGTTAATTCTCTGCTCTAGCTCTTTCGCGCGCCGCTACACCACCAGGCTTATTCATATCGTTGCATCGGTCGTGCTTTCGGGAGACGGTTTGGTCGAAGAGAATAGCCCGGCGTCGATCAGCTCCGGGTACCGGGCCGCGCGCCAGGCCTACGAATTGGCGGGCGTTGGACCGTATGACCTGGACGTCGTCGAAGTTCGCGACGGCTTCGCTGGCGAGGAAATCCTTCACTATGAAGATCTGGAATTGTGTCCGCGAGGACAGGGAATTGCCCTGCTTCGCTCAGGCGCTACTTCGCTCGGCGGCCGAATCCCGGTGAATCCGAGCGGCGGGCTTCTCGCGTTGGGCCATTCGCCGAGCGCCTCAGGCGTCCGCAATATCTGCGAGGTTGCCCTTCAATTGCGCGACGAAGCGGGGGAACGTCAAACGCCGAATGCAATGGTGGGCCTGGCGCAGATGCTCAGCGGTTCCGCTGCCGAATTAAAGGCCGGGACCGCGGCAATTCACATCCTTAGTGTGTGAACAAGAATTCGATCTTGGTGCAATTCCGGTACAAGCATCGAAGCCCTCGCATCTATTGAGCGCCTGGGGACAATTACGACTTCAATTGGTGTGCAATAGCCCCGGTTCGGCTTCATCGGTGACGATACCGCCAAAGCGCGCGTGAAAACTCTTCGCGGCACGTGGCAACGGCCCATCAGCCGTTTCCAGCATCCGCATCAGGTGCGCCTCGGTTTTTCCCCAGCAGAGCTGATAGATGTCGCGGCACATGGTCCGCGCCGTGTCGCCTTGCCAGTCGTCCGGCAGCAGCTGCCGCGGCAAGGACGGGTCGCGAAGCTGAACGCGGCGAAATTCATGCATCAAAAGCGTACGAATGATGAAGCACTGTTCGGGGTCCAGGGTCGATGCGCCGCGCAGCGCCCGCGCCACGCTGCGGAATCGGTCGATGAACGATTGATATTCGGCCACGACCTTATCCAGATTCCAGCATTGATCCACCAATTCCTTCAGCGGCCGACTGGAAAGAGCCCCGAGAGTCTTCGCCTTTAGCACGACCACTTTATCGTGAGCGCCGGCGATCTGAAGAATATCCAGAAGCGCCTCGGTCTGCCCCGAAGGATGAACCAGAACGCCGGGAGCAACGGCGACATAACCTTCCCAGAGCAATTCCTTGCGTAGCGCGTCGCGCAGCGCTGGCGTCAGGCCGACGCCGGGAGTAAGCACCACCTGCCAATCGCCGTCCCACGCTACGGGTGCATCGTCGTAGATCCTGTGGAAGGCATGCTCGAACCGCCGCCGGCCCATCGCGGTCAGGCTGTAATAGCTGCGCCGGCCGATCTGCTCGGACACCAGCCATTTCTCGCGCGAGAGCCGAAACACCGAAGTGCGCACCGTGCGCGGATGGAATCCGAGCGGCTCCACCAGACGGATGAGACCGCCCAGCCATACCGTGCCGCCGTGCGGCGCGATCATGTCGCCGTATATCGTGATGATCAGCGAATTCGCCCGGAGTGGGCGATCGGCCAGTTGCTTTTCGATCCACTGACCTAGCAAGCGATTCTTCATCACCGTATTATAACCCGGAGGATCGCCGCGGGCGACCCTCCGGGCTTCGGTCCCGGACCGGCCGATCGAAAATCGACCGGTTTGGCACCATCCCCCTTGCCGTCCATTTGCGCTCCAGCCCGATGGCGAAGTCGCGCCCGATCCCGGGCGCGACCAACCCGTCAGTTGATCAGCGCCCAGTCGCCATTTCGCACTTCCAGCATGCGGAAGGCTGAGAGTTCGAGCCCCATATGATCGGTGGGCGACATATTTACCTTGCCGCTAGTGCCGATATAATTGCTGGTCGCCTCGATCTCATCGCGGACCTTGGCCTTGTCGGTCCCGCCGGCGCGCTTGATCGCGCCGATTGCGATCATCAGCGCGTCGTAGGCGTGGCCGCCGAAGGTCGAGACTTCTTCCTTGTAACGCTCGGAATAGGCCTTGGCGTACGCCATCGCCACCGGCTTCTGCAGATCGTCGGCAGGCAGTTTCGACGCAACCAGCAGCGCGGCGGCGGGCAGACGCATGCCTTCCGCGGCACCGCCGGACAGTTTGATGAATTCCTCCGACGCTACGCCGTGCGCATGATACACCGGCATGGTGATGCCGAGCTGCTTGATGTTCTTGTTGACGATCGCCGGCCCCTGACCAAGGCCGAAGATGAACAAGGCCTGGACGCCAGGCGTGCCTTTGATCTTGGTGAGCTGCGGACCCATGTCGGTATCCTTGGGCCCGTAGGTGTCATCGGCGACGAGGGTGATGCCCATCTTCGCCGCAGCAAGTTCAGACTCCTTCTTGCCGGACTGACCGAACCCACTGGTCTCAGACAAGAGCGCGATGTTTGTCAGGCCACGCTTCTTCATGTCCTCGAACACACGCTCGGCTGCCATGCGGTCGGTATGCGGCGTCTTGAAAATCCATTTCTTCACCGGCTCGACGATCGCCACGGCGCCGGCCAGCGAAATGAAAGGTATTCCGGCACGTTCGATCAGTGGCGCAATCGACATGGTGGCGCCGGTGGTGGTGCCACCGATCAGCACATCGATTTTGTCGTCGTCTATCAGGCGTTTGCCGAAACTGTTCGCCTTGCTGGCGTCCGAGCCGTCATCGTAAAAAATGAGCTGCAGCGGTCGCCCAAGGACGCCGCCTTCATTGTTGATCTTCTCGACGCAGAGCTGAAGGGTCTTCAATTCTGGATCGCCGAGAAATGCGGCCGGCCCTGTGACCGACAGCAGCGAGCCGATCTTGATCGGCTCGGCCGCCTTGGCCTGCATGGCGAGGCCGAGACCAAGACCGAAAACCGCGGCTATAGCCGATTTTAGAAAAGCGTTCATGTGACTATTCCTCCCTCTAATTGTTGTCGATTTTTGGCCACACTCAAATGCCGAGATAGGCCTCGCGCACGCGCTCATTGTCGAGCAGTTCCTTTCCGCTGCCTGACAAGACGATTTCACCGGTTTCGATGACGTAGGCCCGATCGGCGATTGCCAGCGCCGCATGAGCGTTCTGCTCCACCAGCAAAATCGTGATCTCCTGCTTGCGCAGTTCGGTCACGGCGCTGAAAATTTCTTCGACAAGCATCGGGGCAAGCCCCATCGACGGCTCGTCGAGCAGCAATAACCGAGGGCGGCCCATCAGCGCGCGTGCTATCGCCAGCATCTGCTGCTGGCCGCCTGAAAGCGTCCCAGCCGGGAGCCGCGCCTTCTGCTCGAGAACCGGAAACATCGCGTACATGCGCTCGAAGTCGCCGGCGGTCGCGGCCTTGTCGGAGCGGCAGTAGGCACCCAAATGCAGATTGTCCTCAACCGAGAGCGGCCCGAACACGCGACGGCCTTCCGGCGCGTGGCAGATGCCAAGCCGCACCCGCTTGTCGGCGCGCAATGGCGTGATGTCCTGGCCGTCGAATTCGATCCGTCCGCTGCTGGCCTTCTGCACACCGGAGATCGTACGTAGCAAGGTTGTCTTGCCGGCGCCGTTGGCTCCCACAAGCGCAATCAATTGCCGTCTGCCGACGACGAGGTTGACGTCGCGCAGCGCGGGAATCCGGCCATAGTGGCTGCCGAGCCCGCGAATGACGAGCATTGGCGGGGCAGCTGGCGCCGGCGCTTCTGGCGCGCAGGCCAATCCCAGACCGCTGAGCCGCGATATGGCGCGGTGTTCGGTGATGAGGGTTTCCAGCGCATTGGTCATGGCTTAGGCCGCCTTGCCGAGATAGGCGGCGATCACGGCCGGGTCCCGGCGCACATCGCGCGCGGCCCCTTCGGTGAGCTTCTTGCCGTAGTTGAGCACCAGGATCCGATCAGAGATGTTCATGACCATTTTCATGTCGTGCTCCACGAGTACGACGGTGATGCCGCTATCGGCGATTTTCCTGACCAACCCGTCGATCTCCACGGTCTCAGTCGGATTAAATCCCGCAGCCGGTTCGTCGAGAAAAATGATGCGAGGCTGCGCCGCCAGCGCGCGCGCGATCTCCAGCCGCTTCAGTGCGCCATAGGGCATGGCGCCGGCCTCGGCGTCCCGATAGGCATGTAAGCCGACATAGACCATGAGTTCGGCGGCCCTGTCGCGCAGAACGGCGTCGGCGCATCGCAGCGACGGAAAGCGCAGCATGCCCTTGATCAGATTGCGGTCGAGAGAAAGATGGCCGCCGACCATGACGTTCTCGATCGCAGTCATGTTCATGCAGATCTGGAGGTTCTGAAATGTACGCGCCACGCCTTTGCGCGCCAGTTCGTGCGGCGCCCGACCCGTCACCAGTTCGCCATCGAGCCGAATCTCGCCGGAGTTCGGCCGGTAAATGCCGGTAATCAGATTGAAGAGCGTCGTCTTGCCGGCGCCGTTCGGGCCGATCACCGAATAGACGATGCCGGCCTCGACGCTGAAGCTCACGTTCTGCACCGCCAGCACGCCGCCGAACGACTTGCTGAGATCGGACACTTCGAGCACGGCCATCAGCGTCGACCCCCGAACTTCGCGGCCAGCGTCGGGACCAGGCCTTTGGGCAGAAAGATCATCGACAGCATCAGGATCGCGCCGAAGGCCACCGTCTCCCGGCCCTCGAAGGTGGTCAGCGCCTGCGGCAGCGCCGTCAGCAGCACCGCCCCGACCACAGAGCCGAACACCGAGGCCATGCCGCCGACCACGACCATGGTGACCAGTTCGATCGAATGCGAGAACTCGGCGCTGTCGGGCGTGATGAAGCCGACGTAGTGCGCCGTCAGGCTCCCCATGATGCTGGCGAAGAACGCCGACAGTACGAAGATCGTAACCTTGTAACGCGCGACGTTCACACCGACGACCTGGGAGGCGACCTCCGACCCGTGCAGCGCACGCAGCGCGCGACCGAACGGCGAATCGATCAGATTCTGGCATGCCCACACGCTGAACAGCAGGATACCCGCAAACAGCCAGTACCATTGCCGTTCGCCGAAGATCTCCCAGCCGAAAGCCGACATCGCTGGCACCGACATGCCGTCCGGCCCACCGGTGTAGCCAGCCTCATTCTTGAGAACGATGGAAATGACGATGCCCAGACCCAGCGTCGCCATGGCAAGATAGTGGCCACGAAGCCGAAAGATCGGTGGGGCGATCGCCGCCGCGAGTAGCGCAGCACCCGCCGCTCCGGCGCACAGGGCAGCGATCGGCGGCCAGGAGAAATGTGTGGTCAGGACTGCCGATGCGTATGCCCCGATGCCGAAGAAACCGGCATGCCCGAGACTGATCTGGCCGGCAAAGCCGATCAGCAGATTGAGGCCTAACACGATGATCGCGTTGATCGCCATGCGATTGGCGATATCGAAATAGTAGGTGTTCGGGAGCAACAGCGGGAGCGCGAGCAAGACGGCCGCGAGGACGAACAGACCGTAATTTGTGCGCATCATACCCGCTCCGTCGCTTTGGCGCCTAACAGGCCGCGCGGCAGGAAAAACAGAACGACGAAAATCAAAAGGAAAGGCACGGCATCCTTGTAAGCCGACGAGATGTATCCGGCCGACATCGCTTCGATGATTCCAACCATCAGACCGCCGACGACGGCGCCGAGTCCGTTGCCCAACCCGCCGACCACGGCGGCGACAAATCCCTTGAGGCCCAGCATGATCCCTACGTCGTATGAGGTCATCGTAATGGGGGTCAGCAGGATGCCGCCAATGGCGCCGATCGCGGCCGAAAGCGCGAAACTCACCAGCAGAACCCATTGGGTGTTGATTCCGACTAATTGCGCAGCCAGAGGATCGAACGAAGTCGCGAGAATGGCCTTGCCGGCGAGGGTGCGGTTGAAGAACAGCCAGAGCGCGACCACGATGACCGCGGTCGTACCGAGCACCCAAAGACTTTGCGGCGCCAGTGCCGCGCCGCCGACCGCGATCGGCGCATCGCCGGAGAAAGCCGGAAAGGCAGCTGCGCCTTTGCCTAGCCAAATCTGTACGACGCCCCGCAGCACCAGCGACGCGCCGATGGTGATGATGATCAGACCGACCACCTCGGCGCCCTTGGCGGGCTCTATCGCCAGCTTCTCGACGAGTACGCCGACCGCTGCCGGAATTGCGACCGCCAGGGCCAGCGCAACGGGCATCGGCAGGCCGGTTTTGAGAAAAAACACCGTCAGCATGCCACCGAGCATGATGAATTCGCCCTGGGCGAAATTGATGACGTTGCTGGCGTTGTAGATCAGCGTGAAACCGAGCGCCGCGAGCGCGTAGGTAGCGCCCACGGTGACGCCGGAAAACATGAACTGCAGGAATTGCGAGAACATCGGTTCACCTCAACTGCCGGAACGGCGCGCCGCCGCATCGATTCATTTCGGACGCTTGTCGATCACCCGCTTCGCCTTGCCGACGACCGTACGCTCGATCTTGTCTGTTCCGAGTACATGGATCTTGGCGGAGACGCCGATCATTGACTTGATGTGGTGAGCGACATCGCGGCCGATCGCCTCGCGCTGTGCCGCTTCCAATCGGTCCGACAATTCAGGTCGGAGTTCGACGAGCACGTCGAGCTCGTCCAGATGCCCTTCGCGCGTGACCTGGATCTGGTATTGAGCGCAGAGATTCGGATTCCTCAACAGGACCTCTTCGATCTGGGTGGGGAAAACATTCACACCGCGGATAATCAGCATATCGTCCGAGCGCCCGGTGATCTTGCTCATGCGGCGGATGACCCGCGCCGTGCCCGGCAGCAGCCGTGTCAGGTCGCGCGTACGGTACCTGATCACGGGCTGCGCTTCCTTGGTCAGGGTGGTGAACACCAGTTCGCCGTCGGCCCCGTCCGGCAGCACCTCACCGCTGACGGGATCGATGATCTCGGGATAAAAATGGTCTTCCCAAATATGCGGACCGTCCTTGGTCTCGATGGCTTCGCAGGCCACGCCCGGTCCGATGACCTCGGACAGCCCGTAGATGTCGACCGCGTCGATGCCGAGGCGCGCCTCGATCTCCCTGCGCATTTCGTTGGTCCAGGGTTCGGCGCCGAACACACCGATACGCAGACTGGTGCTGTTCGGCTTGACGCCCTGGCGGGCCAATTCGTCGGCGATGGTCAACGAATACGACGGCGTGGACATCAGCACGGTGGGCTTGAAGTCCAGGATCATCTGGACCTGCTTCTCGGTCTGGCCGCCCGACATCGGAATCACGGCCGCGCCGAGACGCTCGACACCGTAGTGTGCGCCGAGCCCGCCGGTGAACAGGCCGTAGCCGTAGGAATTGAGGACAATGTCCTCGGCGGTCACGCCGGCCGCGCGCAGCGAGCGCGCCATCACCGACGCCCACATGGCGATATCGCGCTCGGTATAGCCGACCACCGTCGGCTTGCCGGTGGTGCCGGACGAAGCATGCACCCGAACGATATCCCGCATCGGCACGGCGAACATCCCGTAGGGATAGTTCTCGCGCAGGTCGGCCTTGGTGGTGAACGGGAATTTGGCTAGATCGGCCAGCGATTTCAGATCCCCGGGATGGACGCCGGCTTTGTCGAACTTGGTGCGATAATGCGCGATGTTGTCGTAGGCGTGCTGCAACGACCATTTGAGCCGCTCCAACTGCAGCGTAAGCAACTGATCGCGACTGGCGACTTCGACGGGTTCGAGTCCGGTCAGCTTCAAGTTCATGTTCATGCCTACCTCCTCGTGCCGCTTTGCGCGGTTTACTGCGTCGTTGTCTGCTCGGCGATCGGTCGGTGCTGTGCCTGAGGCTCAAGCTGCGGTCGCTTGGTAGCGAGCTGTTCGATGATGGCGCGGTTTTCTTCGACCTTCGCCTGAATGTGCCGGATTTGCGCTTCGTCCAGGTGTCGGAAGCGACCCATCGCCTTGAGGTATTCGGTGACAGGCAGCGGCGCGTCGACCGGATGGGTGAAATGCAGGCCGTCCCGCGGGTTGAACTCCCAGAGCATGACGAAATTGGTCTCGACCGCCTTTCGCGCCACTTCCATGTTCTGGTCGGTGGGAAAGCGCCAACCGGTCGTGCATGGGGAATAGACGTGCAGATAGGCGAAGCCATGCTTTGAGGCGGCGATCGCCTTGTCGAGCTTGCCGTACAGATCTTCCATGAAGGCGGTCGATGCGGTCGCCACATAGGCGCAGCGATGGTTGACCATCAGGAGGGGTAGGTTCTTCGCGTCCTGCGTCTTGCCTTTGGACTCCCGTCCTACCGGGGTTGTCGATGTCCATGCGCCATAGGGCGTACAGCTCGAGCGCTGCATGCCCGTGTTCATGTAGCCCTCGTTGTCGACGACCATGAACAGCAGTTCCTCGCCGCGCTCGGCGGCGCCGGAGAGCGACTGGAAGCCGACGTCGGATGCGCCGCCGTCGCCGGCGATCGCGATCGCCGTGACCTCGCGGCCCTTCCGCTTGAGCTGGCGCTTGACGCCCGCCAGCATCGCGGCGGTGTTGGTCAGCAGGGGGTGAAATACCGGAACCTTGGTGCCGGTGAGGCCGTTGTAGCCGACCGAACCCATGCCCGGCACACAGCCCGGCGGCGTCGCCAGCACGGCGTCAGGACCGACGCGGCGCATGGTGTGGCGCATCAGGAGTTCGGTGTTGCAGCCCTGGCAACCGGCAAGTCCGGGCGTGAACATGTCTTCCCACCCGCCGACCTCGTTGTAGATGTTGGCGGATGTGATGTGACGCAGCGCCCCGGTGGGACAAGCCGACACGCAGGACGGCGCGCCGTCGCACATGTCACATTTCGTCACCCTTCCGTCCGCCGGATCAGGCGCGATGCCGGCGTAGGCGCAACCCACGGTGCAGAGCAGGCAATCGACGCATTTGGCGCCATCCCAGGCGATCACGCCACTTTCCGCATTCTTGGCGAGCGCGCCGGCCGGACACACCGCGACGCATTTCGGATCACCGCATTGGCGGCACATCGCCAGTTCGAATCCGAAAGCAGTCGGCATTACCTGGATGCGTGCGCGCGCGATATCGTCCATGCCGGTCTTGGCCGACGCGCAGGCGCTCATACACTTCATGCAGCCGTCGCATTTGGCGACGTCGAAGGCGATAGTTGCGTAGGTGTGTCCCATGATCACCTCCACAACCGAGACATGAATTCGCGACCGGTCGTCAGCGGGTCGGCGAGCAGCCGATCGAGCGCCGCCGAAATATCGACACGCCGCAGGATCAATTGCCGCATGACGCCGCCATCGAAGAATTCGTTGACGCCGAAAATGCCCTGCAGCCGGCCCTCCCTAACGACGACGCGCAGATAGCTTCCGCGGGCTTCGTCGTGGCGCACGCGTTCTTCGCTGCCCGCGGGCGTCACGCCGACGCCGACCGCGATGGCGTGGCGGCCGAAGAAATTGTAGGTATTCAGCGGTACGCCGCCGGCATAGGCCTTGACGCCGGGATCGCCGGCCATAGCCATCCCGGCGATGCGTCCCTGCTCGGCCGCGTCGGGCAGGATCGCATTCATCACCGGACGCTCGCCGAAAAAATCTCGCGCCTGAGCACAGTCGCCCGCCGCCCAGACATTGGCGACATTGGTGCACATGTAATCGTCGACGAGGATACCCGCGTCATGCGCGACGCGGCTGCCCGCAAGATAGCCCATGTCGGGCTTTACGCCTGTCGCCGTCAGCAGCAGATCCGCCTCGAGGGTCTGGCCATCGTCCAGATGCACCATGACGCCTGCGGCGCCTGGCGAGAGCCTGACGACGCGACGTCCGGTGAGAATGCGCGCGCCGCTCTCGGCAAACGCGCGTTCGATGAAGCCGGCCGCCACACGATCGAAATAGGCGCCCAGCACCTGCGGCTGCATCTCGACGATGGTGACGTCAGCGCCGCCTTTGACGAGATTTTCGGCCGCGTGCATGCCGACCAGGCCGCCGCCCAGCACGATGGCCCGGCGCGAGGCGGCAACTGCCGCCTTCAGCTTCAGCGCGTCGTCCAGCGTACGCAGCACATGATAGGGAACCTGCTCGATACCGGGGATCGGCGGAATCGCCGGCGATGCCCCCGTCGCCAGCAGGAGCTTGTCGTAGGCGATCTCGGCCCCGTCCGACAGCGTCGCGGCATTGCGCTCCGGGTGAAGCCGCGTCAGCGCGCGATCTGCCATGTAGGCGACGCGCTGCCCGACAAAATAATCCGTCGCCCGCAGGAATACATTGTCCGGCGCCGAACGCCCGGAAACGACATAGGGCAGCACGGTGGGCGAATAGGGAAGCCGGCTGTCGCGCGTCACCAGCGCGAGACTTCCCTCGGGGTCGTGCATGCGGATAGCGCTGACGGCTTCGAGCGCCGCATGGCTGCTGCCGACGACTAGATATTGAGCGTGCACCATGGTGTCCTCAATCGCTTTCGTTGATCCAGATCGGCTCGGTCGGCGCGGGACCGTGAAGCAACGCCTCGGTCTGTTCGATGACCCGGTGGAAATGCTCCACCGTGATATCGGCCCCGGCAAGTCCGCCGATGAAGCTCGCTGCCGGAACGTGGCGACCGAGCCGGTAAAGCACCCCCTGGGTCTCCTGAAACATCGGCCCGCAGTTCCAGCGGAACGCAACAGAACGGTCGACCACGCCCACCGCCTTGATCCCTGACAACGCCCTCACCAGCGCCTCGATGGGGAACGGGCTAAACGTCTTGACCTTGACGATCCCGACGCGCTTGCCGACAGCGCGCGCTTCGTCCACCGCGTCCTTGGCAGCGCCGGTCATGCTGCCGAGCGTCATCAGCGCGAACTCGGCATCGTCCATGCGGTATTGCTCGACCAGCGGCCCGAAGCTGCGACCGAAGCGCGCGGCATACTCCTCGTGAACTTCCGTGATGACGCGCAGCGCATTCTGCATGCCGCGGCACTGACCCTTGCGGTAACGCACGAAGGTGGCCGGTCCGTTGCCACCGGCGCCACCGGTGAGCGGATCGACCGCCATCGGTCGCAACGGATCGAGCGCGGCATGCCAATTGACGTCGGTTTCGCCCATAAAGTCATCGACGTCGGCCTGCTCGGGCAGGGTTACGCGCGCCGCGCCGAACGAGAGGTAATTGCCGTCGAGGCAGATATTGACCGGCAGCATCACATCGTGGTGCTCGGCGATCTTGAACGCCATGATGGTGGTATCGAGTACTTCCTGGACCGTCTCGCAGTACATCTGCACCCAGCCCACCTCGCGCACCGTCATCGCGTCCTGATGCCCGCCCCAGACCGACTGCGGCGTGATGCCGTCGCGCGTCACGAGGGCCATGACGATGGGTAGGCGCATTCCCGAAGTGCGGAAATACGGCTCGAACATGAAGGCCAGTCCCGGGCCACAGGTCGCGGTGAACGTGCGTCCGCCCGCGAGCGCTGCGCCCTGCAGTACGGAAAGCACGGAGTGTTCGCCCTCGGCATCGACGATTTCCGCATCCATGCGGCCGTCGGCGACCAGTTTGGCGAGATGTTCGACGAGGCTCGACTGCGGCGTGATCGGGTAGACCGAAACCATGTCCGGCCGAACCAGGGCGACGGCGAGAGCCGCCGCTTCGTTGCCCTCACAGACGATATGGCGCGGCCTGGCACTCGCCGCGCGTACGTTTTCCAGGACCGCTGTGCTCATTCCGCATTCTCCGTCACCATGACGATCGCGCGATGCGGGCACTCTGTGGCGCAGATGCCGCAACCCTTGCAGGTACGCAGGTCGACGTCGAACCAGGCAGGGCGCTCGACGATGCATTGCACCGGACAATACAGCCAGCACACTGCGCATTTGATGCATTTGTCGCGGTCGACCACCGGGCGCATGCTGCGCCAGTCGCCAGGCAGCATTGGGCTCATTTCCGTGGCGATTGGACATAGATCGTCCGGCACGCCGGACTTGGCCGGGTTGAACATGGGATAGGCGCGATGCTTGCTCATGCGGCCACCTTGCTTCCGAGGCGATGGATCTGCGCCTCGTTGTAGCCGCGGTCGAGCGCCGCCAGATTCTGGTCGAGACCGGCGTCGCGGAACTCGGATTCCAGCAGGGTCTGCTTGAGCGAGTCGAGCGAGACGATTCCGGTGGTGCGGGCGAAAGCACCGAGCATGAGCGTGTTCGTGATGGGACGTCGGAAAATTTCCGCTGCCAGACGGACGGCGTCGATCAGCCCGACGGTGCCGACGATGTCCGGCATTTCGAGATCGGACAGCGGCTTTGCGGTGGTAAGGACCAGCGTCCCGCCGGTCTTCATGCCGGAGAAGATATCGACCGAGCGCGACACGGTCGGGTCGATACAGATGACGCAGTCAGGATAGGCGATGTTGGTCATACGGCGGATTTCACGCGGGTCGGTGCGCAGGAACGCCACCACCGGGGCGCCGCGCCGCTCGAACCCGAACGATGGAATGGCGACCGCGAATTTTCCTTCCGCGACCAATGCGGATGCGAGCATCCCGGCGGCCATGACAGCGCCCTGTCCTCCGCGTCCATGTAGACGGACTTCGTACATCGTCTTCCTCCAGCTAACCTTGCCGCTCCTTCGGACGACCTGCGGTCGTCCGCCCCGGCTATATGGGCCGCACGCGGTTCCAACCCGGCTGCACACCGAGCCCCGCCTTGCTTTGGCCGCGCGACGGCGTCCGCGGCAGGGCGAACCCCTGCGTAAAGGCCGCACGGCACACCAATGTGTATTTGAACCAGCCACCTGCGGCCGCAGCGAGAATGCCTGCCAGCATCGCGAGCAGAGGAAGTCCGGCCAGGCCTCCAACCAGGCCGAGTGCGGCGGGCGCCGCATGGCCTAGCCAGACGAAACGGACGTCCAGCGCGTTCAGGACTTGCGAGGTCGCGGTGGGGACGCCGGCGTTGCGCAACGACGCGAGATATTTCCGCCACGCCAGCCAGCGCACGGCGAGCAGCGCGGCGAGCAGAATGCCGAAGAACACCAGTCCGGGCCAAACCAGCGCGGCGACGCACAGCAGACCGGCGCCTTCCACCATATCTGTCGTGACAACCACGCCGATACAGCTTGCATGGCGCCAGGCGGGAATGCCCTTGTTGGCGTGCAGCATGCATGCCTGACAATAGACGTAAACCAGTCCCAGCAACCCCGCGACCCAGAACGCCGCCGGCCAGTTGAACAAGATGGCCACAGCACCGGATGCAAACAGCAGCGGGGCTATCATCGCCTCGCGAGTCATCCATGACGTCGCCGCATTGAGGTAGACGTTGAGCGCGCGCCACGGGCGGCCGATCTCGAGCCAGACAGCGAGGAGGCCGATTCCGACCAGCGCCAGCGCAACGACGAGAAGCGGTCGCAGGTCCGCGCCGCGCCCGGACGCCAGCGCGGTCGCCAACAACAGGCCACCGCCGGCGCCGCCGCAGATGAAATTGGCGGCGGCGCGTCCATCCCAATTCCTCTGCTGCCGCGGCAGCGTTCGGTCGCCAATATTCCGCGATTTATTCATGCATCCGCTCCGTTCTTGGCCCCGTCCCAGATGTAGTAGACCGACGGATCGGTCCCCAGTTCCTCGTGCATCCGGAAATGCTGGGTGCCGCCCAGCAGCATCGAAATGTTGCTGTCGGGATCGTTGACGTCTCCGAAATGCATCGCGCCTGAAATGCAGGAATTGACACAGGCCGGCGTGACTTCCGGATCGACGCCGGGCGTCTGTCCGGTGACGGCGGCAAGATCGAGCCGGTCCTTGCAGAAGGTGCATTTGGTAGCGACCGACAGGCGATCGGGATCGAAGCGCGCGGTCTCGGATTGCATCGGTTCGCCGTAGGCGTAGTGCGGCGTGTGCTCGATCGAGCGCGCGTCATACGGGCAGGCCATGATGCAATTGGAGCAGCCGATACAAAGGTCGTAGTCGATGGTGACGAGACCGTCCTCGCGCTGCTTCGTCGCGGTGGTCGGACAGACATGCATGCAGGGCGGATTGGCGCAATGCATGCACGCGACCGGCAGGAAGGTGCGGCTCACGTCGGGAAATCTGCCATCTTCGATATCGAGCACACGGCGCCATTGCACGCCCGGCGGCGTGGCGTTGGCGCTCTTGCATGCGGCGGTGCAGGTCTGGCAGCCGACACAGCGCCGCAGGTCGATTGCCATGGCAAAACGCGTGCTCATGCGGCGCCCCTCGCCATCCGCCGCACGGCGACACGCACGATATCGGCACCCGAGCCAGTGGCGTCGGTGAGTTCGAGCGACATCGGCGCGATCGTGTTGAGACTCGCCCGTTCGGTATCCTTGGCGAACGGCGTCGCCCAATGATCGAACTGACCGACGATGACGAGCGTGTCCGGGCGCATGCCCTGCGTCAGCGATGCCTTACCGTAGGTCGCGCCGACATGGGAGCGCACCTCGACGCGATCACCCTCCGCGATGCCCAGTTCGGCCGCGGTGTCGGCGTTGATGATGACCCCGGTATTGCCGCGCACATTTTCGGAAATTTCGTGCATCATCGCGATCGCGGCGTTGCCGCCTGCATGATACTGCATGCTCTTGGTCGTCAGCAGCCAGAACGGAAAGTCCTCGATCCGCGCGCCCGAATTGACCAGTTCGCGTTCCCAGCGTGCCGGCACGTTGTCCCATACCGGCAGCGCGACGTATTCCGAGAGTTGCTCGTCCCACCAGTGCATCTTCTGCTCGTGCAGGCGATTGCCCAGTTCGCGCCCGATGCGCAGCAGGCGCTCCTGATAGGGCAATTCGTAGCGCAGACCCTGCTTCTCCATCGTCGGAGTCAAATACCACTCCAGACGCGACGTCGGCACGGCGTAGAACCCGTGCTCCTTGTACCAGTCGAGGCCGTGCTCCTCCTTGCCATCCGACAGCGTCATGGTCGCGGCACGGCAGACCGAGTCCCAGATCTGGTCCGGCTCCGGTGGCGTCGCCGGATCGAGCGAGTAGTCGTAGTCCTTGCCCTTGAGCGCCGACACGCCGGCGATGCCGCGATTGAGCGCTGCGATATATTCGGGCAGCAGGCCGGTGCGTTTGGCTAGTTCGGTGGTGATCCAGGTGAAATCACGCGCTTCGCCCTGAGGCGCGACGGCGGCCTGCCGCAGCACCACGCCGTGGCAATCCCAGAACTGCTCCATGTACTTTGTCGCGCCCATGCGGATCACCTGCGTCGACTCGAGATCGGAGGCTTCCGGCAGCAGCAGGTCTGCCATGTAGTTGGTCTCGTCGACCGTATAGGCAAAGGCGACCATGAACGGGAAACGCGCAGCGGCGTCGACAAGCCGTCGCGACTCCCAAAACGAGATCGACGGATTCGAACGATAGACGATCCACATTTCCGGATAGGTCGGCTTGGGCATGGTCCAATCGGCTGGTGTGTTCTCCTGGAACATCCAGGCGAGTTGCGTCGGGCCCAGCGCCTGACTCCAGCCGCCGTTGCGGCCGACGATCGGCACCAACGTCGAGTGCAGGTTGCGGGTCTCGGGCACAGGGCGCCAGCTGTTGCTGCCAGTCGGATTGAAATGCTGCGCCATGAAGCCGTCCTCGCCCGGTTTCACGCTGAGATGGCGATTGTCCTGGGGACGGTTGACGCGCACCGTAGTGCCGAGCGTGCCGCCAGGGCTCTCGAGCGCGCCGACGAGTGCTGCGAGCACGGTGCGCGACCAGCAGCACTCGAAAGCGCCCCAGCCGTTGTTGACCGACTTGCCGAGCGTCACCGCCACCGGCCGGAACGCCAGCGTCTTGCCGTCGATCTCGATCGTCGCGCCGATGCTGGCGGCTTCGAGGTATTCGCCGGCGATGCGGCGGATAGTCGCCGCCGGCACGTCGCAGATGCCTGCCGCCCATTCCGGCGTGTAGCGCGCGACGTGGTCGACCAGCATCCGGTAAGCAGTCGCGCCTTCGACGTTGGAATATTCACATCGCGCCGCGTCGGCATCGACGGTAGCGGCTTTGGCCACGCGGTAGCGGCCGTCGACCGCGAGAACGATGCCTGGCGTGTCGAAGGCAACAGCCTGTCCGGTCGCCTCGTCCCAGGCCAGCGGCTTGCCGCTGACGAAATCGCGCAGATAGAGCCCGTCCGGCCCGACGAGATAGGGCGAGGCCGTGCGGTCGCGCAGGAAGGCAATGTCGAGTTTGGCGAGCCCGTGTTCATGCAGCAGCACATGGATCAGGGCGAACAGGAAGGCCGGATCGGTCTTCGGGCGGATCGGCACCCATTCGGCCGAACAGGCGCCAGTAATGGAAAGGTGCGGCTCGACATGCACACGTTTGTACCCGCGTACCCGCGCATCGGCGTGCCGGGTGACGGCGCAGGGCCCGCCGGTGACCTCGACATTGGCGCCGAGCGAAATGATGTAGCGCGTGTTGGGCGTGTCGGCGGCGACGGTGAAGGCGCGGTGCCAGAATTCGCCATAGAGATGTTCGGAGTGGACGCATTTGACGCCCTGACCCGAGCCGAAACTGTAGTCGATCGGCCCCCAGGCCGCGAGAAAGGCCGGGAACGAGCCCATGTAGTTGGCGGGCGTACCGCCGTGGCCGAAGCTGACAGCGAGGCGCGGTAGACCGGACTCGTCGACCTGACCTTTGGCTCGGATGCTTTTCAGCCTCGCGGCCACGATGTCCAGCGCCTCGTCCCAGGAGATCGGCGCGAAAAGAGGATCCTCGTCGCGCCCCTTCTTCGGGTTGGTGCGCTTCATCGGCGTAAGAATTCGGTTCGGATTATAGGTCTTCTGCACCAGGCCATAGGCCTTGACGCAGACCCTTCCGTGCGCCGGATGCACATCCTGCGCGTCGAAATTTGGTTCGATTTCGGTGGCGATGCCGTCCTCCACCTTCACCTTCATGAAGTCGGGACCGGACACGCAATTGTAGCAAAGAGTAGGCACGCGCTTGACGTTCTTGGCTGCGCTCATCGCGTTCTCCTCAGCCATTCGCGCGGGGTCGCATTTCGCCACCCGCCTTCCTTGGAACTTTTTTTATTAGTATTTTGGTATCTAAATACGGAAATAAGTGATACAATACGGTCGAGGTGATGTCAATAAAACCGTATCGTATTTCCCGTTCTGGCCTTGCTGCGGTGCCCAACTCATTGTTTGCAGTGCACACACCCACTCCCCCGCGCGGGCAAGAACTTTGAAATGTGACACACGGATGTTCTTTACGCTTCAATGCTCCGTATCGTTTCAACAGAGGGATCCGCCATGAAAACAACCTTGAGCGTCGGCCTGTCATCCACCCGCCGGATCGAGATCGACACGCCGCGCACCATCGATTTCCTCGGCGAGACGCTGCGCGTCTACGCCACGCCGGAACTAGTGCGCGATTTCGAAATCGCCTGCCGTGAGTTTCTCCTCGCCCACGCAGATCCCGGCGAGGATTCGGTCGGAACCGGCATCAGCATTTCCCACGGCGGTGCGACGCTGCGCGGCATGTACGTCGACATCACCGTGACCGTCGGCAAGATCGATGGCCGTCTCGTCACCTTCGATCTCTTGGCGAAAGACTCCGTCGAAGAAATCAGCCGCGGCAGCCATAGCCGCTTCGTCGTAGACGTCCAGAAACTGCGCGCCAAAGTTGCCGCAAAGGCTGCAAAGGCTACCGTGGCCGCCGCGTGATGAGCGCATGTGCTGACATTTCCTCCGTTCAGGCTATACAAGCCGAGGAACTGGCTTGCACGACCGCTCCGAGTCGGAACGTGCATCGCGAGATCTGGCGCGATGGCTTGCACAGCAGCAGCGAACGACCCGTTCCAGAAGAGACGCCGGTGGCTGTGGTCTATGACGGCAGCACCTATGCCGTCATGATGGCAACGCCGGAGGATCTCGAAGATTTCGCGATTGGATTCAGCCTCACGGAGGGAGTTGTCCGCAGCGCCGCCGACATAAAATCCGTCGATCTTGTTCGTTCGCACAACGGCGTCGAACTGCGTATGTGGCTCGCACACAGCGATTCCCGGCGGCTCAGTGAACGCCGCCGGCACATTGCGGGACCAACCGGCTGCGGGTTGTGCGGTATCGAATCGCTCGCGGAGTCCGTTCGCCCGGCGGAAATCGTCGGTGAAGGCCGAAAATTTACGCCGAGGCAGATCATGGTGGCAATGCAAAGCATTCTGCCACTGCAAAAGCTAAACATCGAGACGCGAGCGGTTCATGCCGCGGCCTTCTGGCAATCTTCCTGCGGCGTTGTCGCCTTGCGGGAAGACGTCGGCCGCCATAATGCGCTGGACAAGCTCGCTGGAGCACTTTCGCGGGATGGCGTAGCGGCAAACGATGGAATCGTCGTTCTAACCAGCCGGGTTTCCGTCGAAATGGTACAGAAGACCTCCATGATCGGCGCATCGGTCATTGTTTCGGTCTCCGCGCCGACGGCATTGGCGGTCCGCGTGGCGGATCATGCGGGCATTACGCTGGCCGCCATCGCGCGTGCGGATGGTTTTGAGGTCTTCACCCGAGGCGACCGGATTTCATCAGACCACCTTGCCGACGTCGACTTACCCGATACATCACACCGGAACTTGTAACGTCACCACAACGATCGGGAATGTTGAGCCTATAAAACCTAACCATCGTACTGCTATGACGGGAGCGAAAAATGGCCTTCTTGAAGCGAGATTTGTCCCCCGAGGTTTCCGGCGCTGATCACTATACCCTGGTGTTCGATACCGACAGCAAACGTTTATACGTCGAGCTTGAGGTGGTAGCGCATTTGGATTCGACGGGCTCGGTCGACGACCAGACAGCGACGATGGATATTGCCGCCTATCTCGGGCAAAGCGGGCAAACTGCCGGTCACCGCGAGCTATGGCGGCTGCTGAGGGCGCTGTTCAGCGAGAACAGCAAAGGTGCCGAATACACCGACGAGACATCATCCGCGGTGTCGACTTATGACAAATTTCGAATTTGGGAAAATTACTGCTGCGAATAGCCATCGAACAAATATCGCATTATGGTCTCGCAGCCTTTGAACGCTGGCCAAACCTGCCGGATGATATGCGGCAAAGCTGTTTTGAGGCTGTTGTTCCTGACGATCCCCTTTTGGGATAGCGAGCGACTCCCGAATTCGACACCTAGCCCGACATCAGCCTTGCCGGGGATGTCCGCTTTGCGTGGCGGGTTCAACTGATCGCTGCAACACATTCGGCGAACTTCTCAGCTGGGGTTTGATATAGCAAGGTCTTTCGGGGCCTTTCATTGAGCCGCCTTGCAATTGCGCTCAGCTTGGCTTGGCTATGCAGGGACAAATTGGTGCCACGCGGAAGATACTGACGCAGCAATCTGTTGGTGTTTTCGTTTGACCCGCGCTGCCAGGGATAGCGAGGATCACAAAAGTGGACGTCGACCTTGGCGGCCAATGTCAGGCGCTGGTGATCGGCAAGCTCTTTACCTCTGTCCCAGGTCAGCGACCGGTAAAGCTCGCTGGGCAATCGCAGCGATTGCTTGATCAGCGCCGAGACAACGCTTTCGGTGTCCTTGTTCGCAACCTTGACCAGCATCACGTAGCGCGAATGGCGCTCAACAAGCGTTGCAACATAACTATTCCCTGACCCACCGATTAGATCGCCTTCCCAATGGCCTGGAACTGCACGATCTTCAACAGCTGCTGGTCGTTGGCTGATAGATATGGCGTTCTTGATCTGACCGAGGCCATTCCGTTTCAGGCTGGCGTGCCTGAAGCGGCGGATCGTGCGTTTCGCTCTCAAGTGCTCAAGCAGCTCCTTTTTCAGCACACCCCGCACTTGAATGAACAGGCTCCGATAGATCGTCTCGTGTGACACCTGCTTTCGAGGCTCCCTCGGATATGTGCGCTTGAGCCAGCCGGCAATTTGCTCCGGCGACCATTGCCGCCGCAGCCAGGTCGATACTGTGCGTCTCAGGAACGGTCGGCAAGCCAGTTTGCAAAGCTTGGGACGCCGCGCACGATCCCAAGCGGCCTGATCCGACCGTGCAGCCCGATAACAATCAGATCCCCCATTGCGATGGACTTCGCGACTGATGGTTGACGCAGATCGCCCCAAGTGGGTTGCAATCGACCGCAACGAGCGGCGCATGCTCAACCCTCGAGAAATCTCCTCTCGTTCAGGAAGGCTGAGTGTCTGCTTGGAACGGCGTCGATCCCGAGGACGAATTCCGCCCGTCGGCGAGATCACCGAGAAGACAGAAGAGGACTCCCGGTCAAACCGGCGCCCGATCGCGCTCATCGGCTCCCCAGCCTGCCAGCGATCCCAGATCTCAGACCGTTGGGCTGCCGAGTAATAAATGCGACGCCGCTGTTTCATATCCACACACTCCATCCTTGAGAAAGGGTTAGAGTGTTGCGCTGACCAATTGAACCCGCCACCAGAAGCGGCCATTCAACAATTAATAAGCTTTCTATTCATTTGCTTATCAGTCCGTATCACTGGCGTCCGGTTAATTCTCGAGTAGGTTCAATTGGTTAGATGATGTCTGCATTACAGTATTGTCGTCGATGTCGAGAAAGGCGCTAGAAATCTGGGTTTTCTCGAAGGGTCGAACCGACAAA
>Ga0302319_10002024_pt1 | contig 44521 bp, 38 predicted proteins | sample Bog_T0_2_FD_203319 | JGI IMG/M metagenome (GOLD analysis project Ga0302319, IMG submission 203319) | Peat permafrost microbial communities from Stordalen Mire near Abisko, Sweden - Bog_T0_2 | ecosystem: Environmental > Terrestrial > Soil > Wetlands > Peat | place: Sweden: Abisko, Stordalen Mire...
CGGCAACGGCGGCGGCCAGCCCGCCCACCCCGCGCCGCCGTCGCACGGCCCCGCCCAACGGCTCACCGTTTCGGCGACGAGTCGTGAGAAGCCGACAGACGTTCCGTCTCGGCCGACGCTAGCTCGCGGCCGTGTCGCGCCCCTTGGCGTCGCGCCACATCAGCCACACCGGCGGTGCGTCGTCCGCCATGTACAGCTTCTCGAGCACGCGGAAACCGTGGCGCGCGTAGAGGCGCGAGTTCGCCTCGGTCGAGGCTTCGAGGTACGCCGGGGCGTTGGCCGCGTCGACGCGGGCGAGAGTCGTCGCGAGGAGCGAGGAACCGATGCCGCGCCCCTGCTTCGACGGATCGACGCCTATGGCGAAGAGGTAGTAGTGCGGCTCGGTCGGGTGCCCCTTCTGCACGCGGTCGAGCACGCGGAGCACGTGCGGGATGCGCGTCACGCCGATGCACCCGATGAGCCGATGAACCTGCGTCAGCGCGGGGGCCATCCTCCACTTGGACGGAGGGGTCCACAGTGCGGTGCCGTCGCCGTCGCCCGCGATCCACGTCTCGCCATGGGGCTGCGTGAGCTTGCAGAAGGCGATGTCGAAGATGTCCGTGTAGGCGCGCGCGCGGTGCTTGTCTTGCCGCAGCAGGTACCTCGCCACCGGATCGGCGTCGAACGACCGGACGAGCGCGCGAACGACCGCCTCGCGGTCCGCCATGGTCGCCGGGCGAACGTCGGGGCTGGTGGCTCTGGCTGTGCTCACGTTCGCGCTCACGCGGCCTTGTGCTTCGAGTGCGCCGTGCGTCGCCCCGACCCGCGGTGGTGACCGTGGAGGCGCACGAGCGCGCGGCGTACGACGTCGCGATCGGTGATCGGGATGCCGTGCGCCGCGTCGGCGATCATCTCCAGCTCGGCGTGCGGGATCAGCTTGGCCAGCTTGCGGCTGTTGGCCGCCGGGAGGAGCACGTCGTGCTCGGCGCCGACGACGACGACCGGCACGTCGAGCTTGCGTAGGCGGAAGCCCGTCGAGTGGAGCGCCACGGCTGCGAGCTGACCCAGGAAGGCCAGCGCGGGAATCCGGTCCTCTTTCAACGCCGCAGGCCACTCGCTCATCAGCTCGTGAGCGTGCGGTTGCTGCTCGCGCGTGAGCAGGATCTTCGCGAGGAGCGCCCGGCCCCCGCGCGGCAACAGGAGCGGCATCGACACCAATGTCGCCAGGGCGCGCAGCCCCGGTAGGCGGCCGTGAGGGAGACCGGGCGTCGTCGCCAGGAGGACGAGCCCGTCCACGCGGTTCGGGTGCCGGAGCGCCACGTGCTGCGCGATCATCCCCCCCATCGAGATTCCGACGATGACCGCGCGGCGCATGTTCGCCGCGTCCATCGCCGCGATCACGTCGTCGGCCATCTGCCCCATGCGGTAGGGGGGGCGCGGTCGGTCGCTCTTCCCCGAGCCGCGGTTGTCGATGACGAGCACGCGACGCGGGTGGTCCGGGTCATCGGCCAGAAGCTCCGGTTGCTCGAACCAGAAGCGCGACGACAGGCCGAGCCCCTGCACGAGGACGACGTTCTCGCCGCGATCGCCGACGATTCGGTAGTGGACTCGCGCGCCTCGTGCGCCGACTGCGTAGGGCATGGACGCGGTTATGACGCGGTTCGGGCGATTCGGGAAGCGGGACCGCCCCGGAGAAAGCGCCGGAGACGCGGGAGAAATTGCGTCCGTTTCGCGCGGGGGGACGGGTACCCTGGCGGCCATGACGACGACCCCTGCGCTCCACGTCGAGCGCGTGCTCCCGGCGCGTGCGGATCTCACAGTCGGCGAGGTGGATGCGATCCTCGAGGCGGCCTACCTGGCCACCATCGCGGACGGCACGCTCTCGGAGGACGAGTACGAGGCCTTTCGCACGGTCGCTTCCTCGCTGCGCGGCCTCGCGGCGGGCGCGGCGTCGCCGCTGGGCGACGGCGAGATGGCGAAGCTGATCGAGCGCTACTCCGTGCTCAGCGACCACGCGGCCCGGCAGGAGCGGATCGTCCTCCTCCGCGAGCACCTGGAGCGGCCGCTGGCGCGGGACATCGCTTACAAAGTCGCGTTCGCGATGTCGCTCTGTGATCTCGACGCGAACGACGAGGAGCGCGAATACGAGGACGAGCTGGTCGAAGCGTTCGGTATCGCCGACGAGCGGGCCGACGAGCTCGCCGCGGAGGTCTATGCTGCGCTCGACGCGGACCTCGACCGCGACTCGGAGCACCCGTGAAAACCATGATCCGCTTTCCGCTCGTCGCATCGCTCGTCGTCTCGGCTCTCGCGCTCGCCGCGTGTGACGAGGACAAGAACGACCTCGTATCCAAGGTGCTGGGTGACGCCGGCGCCAAGGGCCCGTCGGTGGCCGTCGCCTCGACGTACGACGCCGCCCCCCCTCCGCCGCCTGTGAAGAAGCAGGTCGTCTGCGCGACCCCGCCCGCAGTCGACTTCCACGGCAACGTCGCGCTCGAGACCGAGGTGCGTCGCAAGCTGCAGCGGGACGCCGGGACGATCACCCAGAGCGACCTCAAGACGATCAAGTCGATCAACCTGTCGCAGGCGGCGGTCGACGATCTCGACCCGTGCGTCTTCCCGCTCCTCACCGGGGTGAAGGACCTCTTCCTCGGGCGCGGTGACCTCGACGATCTCTCGCCCATCGCGTCGCTCACGCAGCTCATCACGCTGCGTGCGTCGCTGAACAAGGTGACCGATCTCAAGCCGCTCGAGAAGATGACGCAGATGGATCGGCTCGATCTCGCGCACACCGGGATTCACGACATCGGGCCGCTCGCGAACATGGGCGCCCTCACCGAGCTGGAGCTCGACGGCGACGAGGTGGTCGACCTCACCCCGCTGGCGAACGTGAAGACGCTCGAGCGGCTCAGCATCCGCAACACGCCCGTCGTCGACATCTCGCCTCTGAAGAACCTGAAGAAGCTCCGCTTCCTCTACATCGAGGGGTCGCCCATCGCCGACACCACGGTCCTCAACGGGATCAGCGGGCTGAAGATCGTCCGCAAAGGGCAGATGTGACCCCGGAGAGAGCTTCGGTAGCCGTAGCCCCGACCTTTGGAGGGGGCGCATAACATCGCGGCCACATGGCCGCGACTTTCCGGAGGGTGTAGAACATCGCGGCCACATGGCCGGGATTCGACCGGGGCCGTCGACCTTGTCACGGCACATGGCCGCGTATTTTCGCCGGATGGCCGCGATATTCTTCCGGCGGGATGAAAGTCGCGGCTGTGCGCACTTGACTCTGGGCCACCTGGTCGCGACTCTCCTCACCCCGTGAAGGAGTACTCGCTCGCTGACCTCATGCGCCTGAGCGGCTACTCGAGCCGTCGGATCCGCCAGTTCATCAAGATCGGGCTGCTCGGGCGGCCGAAGTTCGCCGGTGTCCGGACGATGTACTCGCGAGAGACGCTGGGGCGCCTCTCCGCGATCATGGCGTGGCGTCGAGAAAACGGCCTGGGCTCGCCGCAGATCAAGCGGGAGATGAGAGCCTTGACGCTGGAGGAGGTCGAGAACTGGGCGGAGATGCTCGATCCGGAGCCCGACGAGGAGAGCGCGACGCCGGAGCCGCCGCCCGCCGCTGCACCCGTTCTCCCAGCCCCGACGAACGCGCAGCCGAGAGAGCCTGCGCGCGATCTCCTGATCGGCGAGCGCTGGGTACGTGTCCCGCTCGTGCCGGGGCTCGACCTGACGATGCTCGAAGGATCAGGCGAGCTCGTGGTGCGGCTGGCGAGGGAGATTCAGGCGAAGTACCAGGCGACGGGGAAGAGCGCGTAGAGAGACGCGGCTTCCGACGGAGCTAGGGCAAACGTCGATCGGACGGAACGATTCTTCCCCCCGCGACCCTCACCCCCAAGCGTTTCCCACGACGCCCACGCGCCCCCTCTCCCACAAGGGGAGAGGGGAAGAGAAACGCCGTGGTCCCCCTCTCCCCTTGTGGGAGAGGGGGCTTGGGGGTGAGGGTCGCGTTTCGAGAGCTGACCCAATCAATAGACGTTTGCTCTAGGGCCATCCTCAATGTCATCGGCCGAGAAGAGGGTGCCTCGTGAGTGAGCCCGCGCGCTCTCGACTGACTAGCGGCGTCGATCGCGCCTGCGCGCGAGAAACGAGAGCGCGAGCGCGAACGCTGCTCCCAGCCCCGCGAAGGCCGTGCTGAACGGAGCCGGTCCCACGAGATCGCAGTCGCATGCGCCGCCGCCGAGCGTGCCGGTGAGGAGGATCGGTGCGGCGTCGGCGAGGGGGCCCGCCGCGTCGGTGGCGGGTGTCGTCGCGTCGCCAGCGGAGCCGTCCGTGGGCATCACGGGCGCCGTCGCGTCGACCGGCTCACCCGCATCGACCGCGGCGTCTTCGCTCCCCGCGTCTTCCCCAGCGTCCACCGGAGGCGGGTTCACGCACGTCCGCGTCGCCGGATTGCAGAGCTGATTCCCACTGCAGTCGGCCGTGCTGATGCACTCCACGCAGCGGAACGGCTGCACGCTGGTGTCGCACAGCGGCAAGTTGCCCGGGCAATCGGTGCTCACGACGCACGGCTCCGGGACGCACACCCCCGCGCCGCCGTCGGTCACGACCACGCCACCGTCGCCGATCGCGCAGTACTCGTTCGACGCGCACGCTCCGGCCTCGGTGCAGTCGGCGTGCGCGACGCCCACGCGCGCGAAGCTCGCCAGGGCGAGCACCGATGTGAGGAGGGCGAAGCGGAGTCTCACGGCTTCTTCTCCGTGCTCTCGGGTGGCTTTGGCGACGGGGTCTTCGCGTCGTGCGCGGGGGGAGGGGGGAGCGCGTCCTGCTCGGTCACGTGGAACTCGACGCGCCGGTTCGCTTTCCGCCCGGCGTCGGTCTCGTTCGAGTCGATCGGCCGCTCGTCGCCGTAGCCCGTCGCCGTGAAGCGCGAAGCCGCGAGGCCCAGCCCCACGAGCGACTTCACCACCGCCTTCGCACGATCCTCGCTCAACTTCTTGTTCCGCTTCGTATCGCCGTGGTTGTCCGTGTGCCCCTGCACCTCGAGCTTCTTGATCTCCGGATGCTGCACCAGGACCTTCGCGATGTCGTTCAGCAGGTCGGTCGAAGCCTTCCCCTTCGTGATCCGCGCGCTCCCCTCGTCGAAGCGCACCTGATCGAGGATGCGGATCTCTCCGCCGCGGAGGATGGCGCGCGGGCAGCCGTTCTTCTGGGGATCGGGGTCTCGCGGGCCGGCTTCGTTCGGGCAAGCATCGTCGTCGTTGAGGATCCCGTCGTGATCGCGATCGGGATCGAACGGGCAGCCGTTCTCCTGCGGGTTCTTGCTGACCGCGCCGGGGACGTCGGGGCAGGCGTCGTCGGCGTCGGGGATGCCGTCCCTGTCGCTGTCGGGGGGGCACCCGTTCTGCCCCGTCCCCACCTGCTCCACGCCGGCCCGCAGCGGGCACTTGTCCTCGGAGTCGGGGATGCCGTCGTTGTCGGCGTCGGGGGGGCACCCGTTCTGCTCGGGATCGGCGTTCGGGGAGCCGGGCTCGTCGGGGCAGGCGTCGACGTTGTCGGTGACGCCGTCCTTGTCGCGGTCGGCGGGGGGTGGGCAGCCGTTCAGCGCGGGATCGATGTTCGACGGGCCGGCGACGTCGGGGCAGGCGTCGATCGTGTCGGGGATGCCGTCTTTGTCGCGGTCGTGCGCGGCGAGCTCGCGGTGCGCGACCTCCGCCCGCGGGGCGTCGGGCGCCGAGGCGAACTCGATCGACAGCACCGTTCGCAAGAGAGGCGTGCCGAGCCCGGAGCCGAACCCGGGGCCGATGCCGAAGCCGACGCGCCACTCGGGGGCGAGCAGGTAGTGGATCGACGCGAGCGCCTCGACCGGCGTGTTTGCGGCGCTGGCCTGCGTGAACGAGGTGGCGCCGTAGATCTCGGGACCGACGACGAGCTTCCCGCCGTCGCCGCGGTAGCCGACCGAGGCGCCGAAGACCACCCCGTCGCCGCGCTGGTGCCCGGCGATCGCTTCGTCGCTGACGCGGAACAGGACGCCGCCACGCGCGGCCCACTCGACGTACTTCGTGATCCCGGCCAGCTCCAGGCGCGGCACGAAGCGCGCCTTGCCGTCGCCCGAGTAGAGATCGCGCGAGCCGGTGGGGGCGATGGCCTCGAGGCCCACGGCGCCCGTCACGACCTCGCCGTAGCGACCGAAGATGCGGATGTCGCCTGCGAACACCGCGTCGCCGAGCGACGGCTTGTCGGGGGCGACGAACGCGGTGCCGTTGAGCGTCGTCGACTGCCCCTGGGCATCGACCACGATCGGCACGTCGAAGGAGAGACGGAGGCGGTCGAGGATGATGAGCGACCCGCCGGGGTGGACGACGAACTCGTGCTGCACGATGGCCGCGCGATCCGAGCCGTCGGCGTTCTTCACCACGAGCGGCTTGTAGGCGTACTCGCCCACGACGCCGAGCGCGCCCCGGCCGTCGTCGCGGAAGTCGAGCGAGTCGAGGACGAACCAGTCTCCGCCCCGTGCGGCCGGGTCGAACGTGTCGAGCGCGAACCCCGGCTGCACCGTCTGCTGGGCGTGCGCGATCCCCGATGCGAGGACCATCGCCACGCACGCCAGACCGGCGAAGCCTTTCGCCACGAGCAGACGAGCTCCCACGAATCGGGAAACTACCGCGCTTGGCTGGAAAAAGGCGAGGAACCGTAGCGCCGCGCCCACGTCACGCGGTAGGCGGCCTCTTCGCGCTCCCAGGTCGCGTCGTCCCATCCCAGCTCAGCCTGGGCGATCGTGCGGATGCGCGCGACGTCGTCCATCCCGCCGTTCTTGGCGAGGAGGCCGACGCGCGCGCGTCGAAGGAGGAGGTCTTCGAGGTGGACGACCCCCTCGTCGCGCGCCGCGAAGCGAAGCTCGCTCCAGAGCGCGGCGGTGTCGGAGATGCGCTCGATCCCTTCCGGCATCCCGAGGACGGTCTTGGCGTCGATGCCGTGCCGGCCGAGCATCCGCTCGCGGAGCTGGGGGTCGATCCCCTCCGCGAACGGCTCTCCGGCGAGGTCGTCGAGGATGCGCTCGCGGCGAAGGCGCGTGACGGCCGGGAGCTGCTTCTTCGCCGCCCGGAGCGTCTCGATGGCCATCACGCGGAACGTCGTCAGCTTGCCGCCGGTCACCGTGATGAGGCCGTTCTCCTGCCAGAGCGCGTGCTCGCGCGACTCCTTCGACGGATCGTTCGCGCCGGTGTTGATGACGCCGCGGACGCCCGACCACGTCGAGCGGATGTCCTTCTCTTCGAGCGCGAGGCGCGGGAACGCGTGGCGCAGCGACTCCATGATGTACTCGAGCTCGACGCTGGACAGGCTCGGCTCGGTCCACAGGTCCTCGTGGTGATCCACGTCGGTCGTCCCCACGATCGTGACCCCCTCCCAGGGGATCGCGAAGACGGCGCGCCCGTCGCGCGGGTGGAGCATGCTGATCGCCTGCTGCAAAGGGAGCCGGTCGGCGGCGAGCACCAGGTGACTGCCGCGGATCGGGCGGAGGCGCTTGTCGGCGCCGAGCTTCTCGCGGAGGCCGTCGGCCCACGCGCCGGTGGCGTTGATGACGACCGAGGCTTCGACCTCGGCCGTGCGCGATTTCCGGCCGCTGGTGTCCTCCACCACGATCCCCCGGACCCGCCCGTCGCTCGTCTTCAGCACGTCGCGCGCGCGGGCGTAGTTGATCGCCGTCCCGCCGCGCGTCACCGCCTCGCGGAGCACGCGGAGCGTGAGGCGGGCATCGTCGGTCTGCGCGTCGAAGTAGTGGTAGCCGCCGCGGACCTTCGCGCCGCCGAGCGAGGGGACGCGGTTGAGGAGCTCGCCCGCGTCGTGCCTTTCGTGGGCCCACTTGCCGGCGAGGGCGTCGTACATCGCCAGGCCGACGCCGAACATCCAGCCCGGCATCTTGTCGCCTTCGAACGTCGTCAACCAGAAGCCCAGAGGCGCGACCAGGCCGCGGGCCTCTTTCATCAGGCGTTCGCGTTCGACGACGCTCTCGCGCGTAACCCGGATCTGCCCCTGGCGAAGGTAGCGGAGTCCCCCGTGGACCAACTTGGTCGAGCGGCTCGACGTGCCGGAGGCGAAGTCCTGCGCCTCGACCAACAGTGTCTTCAGGCCGATCCGGGCGGCTTCGGCGAGGATCCCGGCGCCCGTGATCCCGCCGCCGACCACGATCAGGTCCCACTTCGTATCGAGCCGATTCCAAACCTCGTCACGCCATTCTCGCGCCCACATCGGAACGAGACGTTAGGGGCACTTCGTTTCGAAAGCGAGGGGGGCTATAGAGACCCCGCGCCCGGCCACACGCCGCGCTGCAAACCACCGTGAGGAGTTCGGCATGAGGATCGCAGTACCGCGGGAAGACGCGGGGGCGGAGAAGCGGGTCACGCTGGTTCCCGAGTCGGTGAAACGCCTGGCCGCCAAGCAAATCTCCACGTCGATCGAGGCGGGCGCCGGGGTGCGGGCCCGCGTGAGCGACGAGGAGTACAAGGCGGCGGGGGGGACGATCGAGACGTCGCGCGAAGCCCTCTTCGCCGGCGCCGACGCCATCGTGCGCGTCCGGGTGCCGACCGCAGACGAGATCGGGAAGATGAAGGAGGGGGCGACGTTGATCGCGCCGCTCTATCCGCTGATCAACCCCGATCTCGTGCGCGCGCTCGTCGCCAGGAAGATGACCGCCATCGCGCTCGATCTCATCCCGCGGACGACGCTCGCGCAGATGATGGACGTGCTCTCGTCGCAGGCCACCGCCGCCGGCTACTGCGCGGTGCTCATCGCCGCCAACGAGCTGCCGCGCTTCTTCCCGATGCTGATGACCGCGGCCGGCACCATCGCTCCGGCGCGCGTGCTCATCCTCGGCGCAGGCGTGGCGGGGCTGACCGCCATCGGGACGGCGCGCCGCCTGGGGGCCGTCGTCGAAGCGTTCGACGTGCGCAAGGTGGTCAAAGAGCAGGTGATGAGCCTGGGGGCGAAGTTCATCGAGGTCGAAGGGGGCGAGGACGCCCAGACCGCGGGGGGCTACGCCAAGGAAACGAGCGACGAGTACAAGAAGAAGCAGGCCGAGCTGATCGCCAAGCACGTGAAGGCGGCCGACGTCGTCATCACGACGGCGCTCATCCCCGGCCAGCGCGCCCCGCTCCTCGTCACCGAGGAGATGGTCAAGACGATGAAGGCCGGCTCGGTCATCGTCGATCTCGCCAGCGAGCAGCAGGGGAACTGCGCGCTCACCGAGGCCGGAAAGGTCGTCGAGCGGCACGGCGTGACGATCATGGGGGTGCTCGATCTCCCCAGCCGTCTCGCGTTCCACACGAGCCAGATGTTCTCGCGCAACGTCGAGAAGCTTCTCCTCTACGTGATCAAGGACGGCGCGTGGAAGCTCGATCCGAAGGACGAGATCGTGGCCGGCTCGCTGGTCACGTTGAACGGCGACGTCGTGCACCCGAAGGTCAAGGAGCGCATGTCATGAGCGAGGAACTGGTCTTCGGTCTCTACATTTTCGCCCTGGCGACGTTCGTCGGCTACCAGGTCATCTCGCGGGTGCCGCCGCTCCTGCACACGCCTCTCATGAGCGGGACCAATGCCATCAGCGGGATCTCGCTGGTCGGCTCGCTCGTCGCGGCCGGGTCGCAACACAACCAGGTGAGCACGATCCTCGGCTTCATCGCCGTGTGCGCGGCCACCACGAACGTCGTCGGCGGATTCATGATCACGGACCGCATGCTGCGGATGTTCAAGTCGAAGCGCGCGCCCGATGCGAAGGCGCCCGGCAAGGAGGCCGCATGAGCCCCCTTCTCAGCCTCGCGTACCTCGTCGCGTCGATCCTCTTCATCCTCTGCCTCCGCGGCCTCAGCTCGCCGGAGGCGGCGCGCCGCGGGATCCTGCTCGGCGAGATCGGGATGTTCGTCGCCGTCGTGGCGACGCTGCTCCACAAGGACATCATCAGCTACCAGTGGATCATCGCAGGCCTTATCATCGGCTCGGGCATCGGCACGGCGATCTCGCTGCGCATCCCGATGACGAAGATGCCGGAGCGAATCGCGTTCAGCCACGCGTTCGGCGGGCTCGCGACGGCGCTCGTCGGCGTGAGCGAGTTCATCAAGACCAAGGGCTTCGTGCCGCGCCTGGAGATGGGGGCGCTCGGCTTCGAAGTGTTCCTCGGGTTCCTGACGTTCACGGGAAGCATCATGGCGTTCGGGAAGCTGCAGGGCTTCATCACGGGCGCGCCGGTCACGTACAAGGGGCAGAACTTCGTCAACATCGGCCTGTTCTTCGGCACGCTGGTCTTGCTCGCCGTGCAGGTGATCTCCCCGGGCGCGCACCCCGAGCTCCTCTACGCGACGTGCGTCATCGGGCTCTCGCTGGGCGTCATGGCCGTCTTGCCGATCGGCGGCGCGGACATGCCGGTCGTCATCTCGCTGCTCAACTCGTACGCAGGGCTCGCCGCGTCGGCGACGGGCTTCGCGCTCCACAGCAACATCCTCATCATCTCTGGCGCGCTCGACGGCTCGTCGGGCCTCTTGCTCTCGCTCTTGATGAGCAAGGCGATGAACCGCTCGTTCGCGAACGTGCTCTTCGGGGCCTTCGGAACCGCGGGCGGAACGCCGGCTTTGGCCGCGGGGGGAGCGGCGCGCCCGTACAACGAGGCGTCGATCGACGACGCGGCCGCCGTGCTGAAGGCGTCGCAGACCGTGATCGTTGTCCCGGGCTACGGCATGGCCGTCTCGCAAGCGCAGCACGCAGTGCGCGATCTGGCCGCGCAGCTACAGAAGCGCGGGGTCGACGTGAAGTACGCGATTCACCCCGTCGCCGGGCGCATGCCGGGGCACATGAACGTGCTCCTCGCCGAGGCGAACGTCCCGTACGACGACCTGTTCGACCTCGACAGCATCAACGACGACTTCTCGCGCACCGACGCGGTGCTCATCGTCGGCGCGAACGACGTCGTGAACCCGGCGGCCAAGAAGGACACGTCGAGCCCCATCTACGGGATGCCTGTCTTCAACGTGGAGCAGTCGCGGTCGATCCTGGTGCTCAAGCGGAGCATGAACACCGGCTTCAGCGGCGTCGAGAACGAGCTGTTCTTCCTCCCCAACACGATGATGGTGCTGGGCGACGCGAAGAAGACCTTGCTCGCGATGTCGGCGGCGATGAAGGAGGGGGAGGGGCACTGAGGCCGGTCCCCGAGTCTCGCTGAATCGACGATCGCGATTCTCGAACACTTCACCCGCGACCCTCACCCCCCGAGCGTTTCCTGCGACGCTCGCGTGCCCCCTCTCCCACGAGGGGAGAAGGGGTTGATCGCCGTGTTTTCTCCCCCTCTCCCCTCGTGGGAGAGGGGCGCGCTCGCCCCGCTCGTGGAGCTGGCGGGGGTGAGGGACGCGCGGAGCGCCTGATCGAGAATCACGCTCCCCGTTCTAGAAGCAGTCCGCCGGGCACACGCCGCCGTTCTCCTCGCAGAGATCATAGGCGGACACCGCGTCGTTCTCGCACCGCCCGTTGATGTAGTACGCGCTGCCGGGAGGACAGCAGACGGTCGGACTGTTGCACTGAACTCTCCCCGGGCAGTCGGCGGTCGCCGCCCCCCCGGTGCTACCGGTACCGCACGCGCACGGGTACGCGGCGCCGCCATCGGGCTTGGGCAACGGCGCGACGCCGCCGAGGGGACCGGCCGTGCAGGTGATCGAGCCGCACGTCGTGCACGAGCTGCTCCCGTTGCCGGGAAGGATCGTCGCCGAAGGCGAGGTCGTGCCGCTCTGGCAGGCGCTCGGCAAGCTGAGGATCACCTCGGGAACCGAGTACCGGTAGGAGACGGGAGCCGTGGTGGCCGACAGGCCGCAGGAGGCGCCGACGTCGCTGCCGTAGGCGATGAGCGAGAGGGTGCACGTCGCGACGTCGAGGAAGTACCTCGAGCCGTCGGAGTACGCGAACGTCCCGCCGTTCTGCGCGATCGGCGCCGGGACGGCGATGGAGATCGAGAACGGCGTGATCGGGGCCGCCGCGCACGCGCCGCAGGAAGGGACGTCGCCCGCGCAGGTGAACAGCATCGCGCCGCGCTCGTTGATGCCGCACGGATCGGTGACCGGCCCCGACGCGGTCGTCGCCGGCGCCTTGCACGCGCTGTCGACGCACGAATCGCCCGTCGCGCAGTCGGCGCTCGTACGGCATGCCTTGGACACCGTGATCGTCGAGCAGCGCACGAGCGCGACGAGCGCGAACGCGATGAGCCCGAGATGCCCGAGATGCCCCGTACTCGATGTGACCGCTCGCTCGCGCATACTCTCCCTAGGGGTCCCGCCGCGTCTCGAGTCACAAGGTCTCTCACCGAGCGGGCTATCCAGGAAGAGTAGCCGTTCCCTGGTTCTCCATGGTCTTGCTCGATGCCGATCTGAGCGCTGGCGCGCGGGCGAAGCTCCCGTCCAGCCCTCCGCGCAGTAGAGGAGAGCTCGGCGCATCGGGAGATGCGTAACTCGCCGCGCGCCTCGTGCGCATGACGCTCCTCACGGCTTCAAGTGGCCGTCGAACCAGCCGAGGATGCGGCGCATCCGATCACGACGGTGCTCGGCCTTGCGAAACCCGTGACCCTCGCCCGGATAGACCACGAGCTGCGTCTCGACCCCCTGCGCCTCGAGCCCGCGCCAGAACTCGAACGACTGCGGCGCTGGGCACTCGCCGTCGTTGGCGCCGACCAGGATCAGCGTCGGCGTCTTCACGCGCTTGATGAACTCGATCGGCGAGGAGCGGGCGTACACCTTCGGGTCGTCGTAGACGGTCGCACCGAAGTACGGGACGAGCCAGTCGCCGATCGAGTTCTCTCCCCAGTAGCTCTGCCAGTTGGCGATGCCGGCGCCGGCCATGGCGGCGCGGAACCGCGTGGTCTGCGTCACGGCCCACATCGACATGTAGCCGCCGTAGCTCCACCCCTGGATGCCGATGCGGTTCGCGTCCACGGGTGCGGTGCGGATCACCTCGTCGACGCCCGCCAGAATGTCGCGCAGGTCGCCGTACCCGAAGTCCTTCACGTTGCCCGTCGTGAAAGCCTCCCCCTGCCCGAAGCTGCCGCGCGGGTTCGGCATGAAGACGAAGTACCCTTCGCCGGCGAGGACGCTCATCCCACCGAAGGCCGGCTGCGCCGCGGACGCGGGCCCGCCATGGACGTCGACGATCAGCGGCGCGCGCTTCCCCGGCTCGACCACGCGCGGCGCGACGAGCCACCCTTGCACGTCCTTCCCGTCGCTCTTCCACGACACGCGCCGTGCTTCGCCCCAGGTCGCATTCAGCCCAAGGTTGGCGTGCGTGATCTGCTGCCAGTTTTCGATCGCTCCCGCCCACACCTGCGACGGCTGCGCGAAGGATCGCCGCACGACGGCCGAGACGCTCCCGTCGCTCGAGAAGGTGGGGCTCCCGAGCGATTCGTCGCCGCCCGACCAGAGCATCGCGATCTTTCCCGAAGCGTCCACCGCTTCGAGCACGTCCCTCCCCCCCACGTTCGCCTTGAACACGATCCGGTCGCCGGCGCCCCAATCGAGCCAGCTCGGCGATCCGCGGAACGCCGGAGTCCAGTCGCGCGCAGGGGCGCTGCCGTCGGCGGGGACGACGAAGATGTCGCCGCCGGTCTCCCCCTCGTCGCTCATCAGACCGGCGATGAACGCGATGGACTTCCCATCGCGCGACCAGCGAGGAAGGGCCATCTGCTTGGGAGGAGCGAAGACGGCGCGCTCCTCGCCGGAGTGGGCGTCCACCACCGAGAGCTTGGCGCCGTACCAGTGCGCGTCCCCGGGTGGAGGAGCCGCCACGATCGCGACCTTCGACCCGTCCGGCGACCAAGCATACTCGAACACGTACAGGTCCGCGCGCGTGAGCGGGTGCATCTGCCCGGTGCCGACATCGACGAGCACCAGGCGCTGGACCGGCGGGTGCGCGTCCGCTTCCCCCTCCACCGGTGCCACCGCTTCGATCGGACCCAGGTTCGAGGCGTTCTCGGCGAAGAGGAGCGCGATCGTCTTTCCGTCCGGCGAGAAGCGCGGAGCGTCGAGCGCGCCTTTCAGGCGGGTCAGCTTCCGCGGCGTCGACCCCGCGTCGTCGGGAGTGGCGACGTAGAGCTGCGTTCCGTCGTGTCCCGGCGCGTCCGACAGGAACGCGAGGGCCTTGCCGTCGGGCGACCAGGCGACGTCGTGCTCCTTCTTCGCGGAAGCGCCCGCGGTGATCGCGACCGGCTTCGCCTGCGGATCCTTCCGGTCGAGGACGCGGATGACGTACGTGGAGTCATCTTCGCCCGGCACGATGAATCGCTCGACCCACGCGAGCCGCGCGCCGTCCGGCGAGAGCGTGACGTCGCTGAATCCGTGCGCCTGTTGCAGCGCATCGACCTCGCGCTCGAACGGCGTTTCGGGGGCGGCCGCGTCGAGCCGCGCGGGGGGAGGCGAGGGCGCCGGTGACGGTGTCGTCGCCGAGCTCGACGCGCTCGCACCCGGCGTAGGACCGTCGGGCTTCGCGCACTGGACCAGGGAGAGCCCGAGCAGCGCGACGAGGGGGGCGCGTATCATCGCGCGAGGGTAGCGAAGACGACGGCGGGTCGCTCGGGCGAACGCTCGCGTGCGGGTCGGCGCGTGCGGCGGGCGTTGGCGCGGCGGTTAATTAAAGGGCGAAGCCCCGCGATCCGAAGATCGCGGGGCCTCTGGGCTGGACATCCATCCCGTGTTTTTCCCGACTCCTTACCGTCTCTTCGGGGACCTTCTCATTGCGAGCGCCGTACATCCGGACGTACTGCTGACGCGCGCGCTGCTGCGCTCTGGCTCGGGGAGAACGACACCGATGAAGAACCGCAGTCTGTGGCTCGCGTGCACGCTCGCTCCGCTCTCGCTCGTCGCGAGCAGCACCGCCAAAGCCGACTCCCCTTCGAGCCGGCTGCTCCCGGGCGGCGAGCCCCTCGTCTGGGTCGACAACTGCCCGTTCGACGCCCGCCACCCGAACGCGATGCACTGCCTCTCGCGTCGCCTCGTGCCCCAGTCGTACGCGGCAGCGCGCAAGATCGGCCCGTTCACCGCCCCTCCCGACGCGGGCATCGGCGTCGATGCGAGCTCCGACATCTCGACGTGCGACGGGCAGCCCGGAGTCGGCTTCGGCTTCGGTGCGGATGGTCTCGGCCCGGCAGACTACGTCAAGGCGTACAGCATCCCTTCGTCTCCTACGGGGGCCGGGAAGATCGTGGCCATCGTCGACGCCTGCGCGAACACGACGGTCGTGAGCGACCTCGCCGCCTATCGCTTGAACTACGGCCTCACCGCGCTCAAGGAGTGCGGCGGAGCGGACGGGCACGCGCCCACGGCGAGTGACGAGCCGTGCATCGGCGTCGTTAGCCAGCGAGGCGACGGCGCGCTCCCCTCGCCCGACTCGGGCTGGGCGACCGAGATCGCGCTCGACGTCGAGATGGTGAGCGCGGCCTGCCCCGCCTGCAGCATCCTGCTCGTCGAGGCCGACACGCCCAACTCGTGGGACCTCGGCCCCGCGGTGAGCGAAGCGATCTCGCTCGGCGCCGTCGCCGTCTCCAACAGCTACGGCGCTCCGGAGGACCCGCACGATCCGTTCGGTGCGGCGTACAGCGACGGTCCCTACGAGACGTACTACCAGCATGAAGGGACGCTGATCACCGTCGCGTCCGGCGACTGGGGGTACGACGACCAGGGGCTTCCTGGCGGCACCGGTGCTCTACTCGCGCCGAGCTTCCCGTCGACGGCGCCGAGCGTCCTCAGCGTGGGAGGCACGGACCTCACGGCTGCGAGCAACACCCGCGGCTACACCGAGACCGCCTGGGCCGACAGCTCGAGCGGCTGCAGCACGGAGTTCGGCCAGCCCGCCTACCAGAGCGGCGTGAGCACGAACTGCTCGATGCGCGCCGACACCGACGTCTCCGCTCCGGCCTCGGGCGTTGCGGTCTACGCGAGCGGGGCGTGGGTCTTCGGCGGCGTCGGGGGGACGAGCTGCGCGTCGCCCTTCGTCGCGGGCTTGATGGCGCGCATCGGCCTCGCGACCCAGGCGAACAGCTTCTTCTACGCGCACCCGTCGGCTTTCTACGACGTGACCTCGGGCAACAACGACGCGAGCCACACGTGCACCGGCGTGCTGTGCAATGCGGGCGTGGGGTGGGACGGGCCGACGGGGTGGGGCTCGCCGAACGCCACCGCGCTCCTCGCGCTGGAAGCCGACGCCGGAAGCACCGACGTGGACGCCGGGGACGCGGACGCGGGGCACGACGCGGGGAGCGAGGCCGACGCGGGGCACGACGCGGGGAGCGAAGCCGACGCGGGGCACGAGACGCACGACGCCGGGATCGCCGACAGCGGAGCGAAGGACGCGACGACGGAGAACGACGCGAGCAGCGCGACCGACGCGAGCGGCGCGACCGACGCGAATGGAGAGACCGACGCGACGCTCGCGAACGACGCGGCAGGCGCGGATGACTCGGGAAGCGGGAGTGGAAGCGGAAGCGGAAGCGGAAGCGGAAGCGGAAGCGGCGGCGGAAGCGGAAGCGGCGGCGGAAGCGGGAGCAGCAGCGGCAGTGCCGGGCCCGACGACAGCGGGACTGTGGCGACGGGCGACAGCGAAGGGGGCAACGGCACGACCGGGACGTCCAGCGGGTGCGGATGCGTGACCGCTGGATCCTCGGCACCGGAGCCGCCGGCGGGGCTCGCGATGATCGCGCTCGGCGCGTTCGCGATCGTCCGCAGGAGGCGGACCCGCTAACGTTCGCTCTTCATGCCGGCGAGTCACCGCAAGCACGTCGACCACTGCCTCAACTGCGGTGCCCCCACGCCCGGCGCCTTCTGCGCCGCCTGCGGGCAGGAGGCCGTCGACGCCGCGGTAACCTTCCGCGACCAGATGGAAGACTTCTTCTCCGAGGTCTTCACCGTCGAGTCGCGCCTTCCGCAGAGCCTGAAGCTCCTCCTCACGCGCCCCGGCGCCCTCACGCGGGCGTACAACGGCGGCCAGCGCGTTCGCTATGTCACCCCGCTCAAGCTCTATCTCTTCGCGAGCGTCGCCTTTTTCCTCGTCCTCTCGGTCTCGGCCGGCCGCGGGAACGCCCACTTCGAGCAGAAGGGCAACGGATACAACTTCACCCTCACCCCAACGCCGGCGAACGGAACGGAAGGGGCACCCGGCGACCCGAGCCTCTCACGGCCCGCGCCGGACACGGGCTCCACGTGGACGCGCCCCGAGGATTTCGACGCCTGGTTGAAGGTCCCCGGGCACGAAAAGGAGCTCCCCCCCTTCCTGTACCCGCACATCCGATCGTTCCTGCAGAGCCCCAACGGGTTCGTCAGCGCGCTGGTCGACATGATCTCGCGAGCGTCGATGCTCCTCGTCCCGATCCACGCGCTCTTCCTCCGGCTCCTCTACTGGCGCCCGCGACGTCTCTATGGAGAGCACATCGTCTTCTCGCTCCACCTCCACTCGTTCACCTACCTCCTGCTCGCGCTGTCGACGCTCGTGGGCATCTTCGCCAGTCCAGCGGTCTCGTCGGCGGCGAGCGGGATCGTGATGCTCGGGGCGCTCACCTACTGCGTCCGGGCGGCGCGGACGGCCTATGCGGAAGGGTACCTGCGCTCGTTCCTCAAGATGTCGATCGCCGGCGTGGGGTACGGGATCGCGCTCGTGGCGGTGCTGCTCGGCGCGATGGCGTGGACGTTCCTTCAGAGCTGAGCGCCCGGGGGGGTATCTCGCGCCGCCGTGCCGAGGTAACACGCACCATGAGCTTCGGTCGAAATCCCCACGTGGCGAAAGCAGAGGCGGCCGAGCTGAAAGCGCTCGGCGCGAAGGACGACGCCGCGCGCGAACAGGCGTGGCGCGACGCCGCGAGGCAATGGGACCGCGCCGCCGAGCGCGAGTCCAACGACCCCCGTCGTGTCGAGTACACGGCGAAGGCCGACAGCGCGCGCGCCACGGCCGACGGCGTCACCCCGGCGTGAGCTGATCCCGGTGTGGAACGCGCGCTCAGCGCTCCCGCCGGCGACGCTCACGCGGGGCACGCATGCCTCGGTGACGATGAATCGTGCGACGCCCGCATCCGAAGGAAGCTTCGCCCGCTTCTCCCCGTACAACGTCAGATTCCCGCTTCGCTCGTGCGCTTCCGGCCTTCCCTCCGACCCGAACCCCAGGTAGCCCCGTGACCATGCACCGTCGCGCCCAAGCGTCCCTCCCCCGGCTGCTCGTCCTCGCGCTTGCCACCTTCGCTCTCGTCGCGACCACGTCGCGCGTCGCGCACGCGAAGCCGAAGGGGGCGCCCAAGCCGGCGGCCTCCGCAGCCCCCGCCCCCTCGGCCTCCGCCGCCGCGGACGACGCGCCCGATCCGAACGCCCCCCCGCCGCTCGACCTCCACTTCACCGACGGCCCGACCACGGTCGACCTCGGCCATTCGCTCTCGCTGAACCTCCCCGCGACCGATCGCTACCTGTCCCACGACGACGCCGACAAGGTCCTTCGCAAGATGGGCAACCTCCACAACGAAGGGGTCCTCGGCCTCGTCGCCCCCATGCGCGACGAAGACGACTGGTTCGCGGTCATCGAGTGGGTGGACGACGGGCACGTGAGCGACGACGAGAAGATCGACGCCGACAAGCTCCTCGGCGACATGCGCGACGCGCAGAAAGAGGCGAACGAGGAGCGCGTGAAGGAGGGCTTCAAGGCGCTCACGCTCGACGGCTTCCAGGTGTCCCCCGCGTACGAGAAGGCGAAGCATCACCTGTCGTGGGCGCTCATCGTGAGCGATGTGGACGGCAAGTCGGTCAACTTCAACACGCGCATCCTCGGCCGCGCGAGCTACGTCTCGATCGACCTCATCACCGACCCGACGAAGCTCGAGATGTACCGCGGCGACGCGATGACGCTGCTCGACGCGACCGCCTTCTCCAAGGGGCAGCGCTACGAGGACTTCGACAAGAAGACGGACAAGGTCGCCGAGTACGGCCTCGCCGGCCTCATCGCGGGAGGCGCGGGTCTCGCCGCGCTCAAGCTCGCGAAGGTCGGGCTCATCGCCAAGTTCTGGAACGTGATCCTCGGCGTGCTGCTCGCGGCGAAGAAAGCCATCTTCCTGGCCTTCGCGGCGATGGGCGCCTTCTTCAAGCGCATCTTCGGCGGGAAGAAGAAGGCTGCGACGGCGGCCGGCGCGCCCGCACCGATGCCGGACGTCCCCCCGGGACCGCCTCCGCCGCCGCCCGCCGTCTGACATCACGCCGCCGGCTCGAGAAGCCGGTGCGTGAAGTACATCGCCGCGCCGAGCGCGAAGCACAGCCCGAAATAGCGGACGGTCCACCGCGTCCGCTCCTCGTCGCTCATCGGCTCCATGGGCGCGCGCTTCCGCATGCCGCTCACCAACGCGAGCACGGCGATGAGCAGCAGCTGCGGCGCGTGCGTCACGAGGAACATCCCTGCGAGCAGGACAGCTCCGACGATCCAGCTCTTCGGCGAGAACCCCGACGCCACGCGCCCTCCGTCGAGCGGCTGGACGGGGATCAGGTTGAACAGGTTCAAGAAGAACCCCGTGTGCGCGAGCGCGAGCCAGTAGCGCTCGTGCGTGACGAGCGCGAGCCCTGCGCAGGCGAGGCTCGCCGCCGTGCCCGCGAGCGGTCCGCCGTACGCGATGACGGCGTGATCGTGCGCGGAGCGCGGCATCGACTTGAGCGAGATGGCCGCGCCGAAGAACGGAATGAAGATCGGCCACCCGGCCTCGACCCCGACCATCTTCATCGCCGCACCGTGCCCGAGCTCGTGGAGCAACAGGAGAACGACGAAGCCCACGGCGAAGCTGAAGCCGAACATCTGCGCGTACAGCCAGATCGACGTCAGCATCGTCAGTGAGGTGATCGCCAGCTTGCCGAACGGCAGGAACTTCACCCCCGCCAGCAGAAACTTCGCCTTGCTCGCGATGACCGCGAGCCCTGCCAGCACGATCCCGAGCGGGGACTTGCGCTTCGGAGGCGCGGCGGTCGCGGTCTCCGCGGCGGTCGCGGTCTGATCAGGCGGCTCGTTCATGGGGCGGGCGCGGGTGCTGGGTTCCGGGAGCGTATCGCCGAACCCTGCGCGCGCCATCCGGGCGATGCCAACGGGTCCACAATTCCCTATCGTCCCCTCCATGCCCACGAGCGCCGCGCGAAAGGCCGTGATCGCCTTCGTCCCCCTGACGGCCGCTCTGCTCGCGGCGGCCATCGGGCTCCCGCGCCTGATGGCCGAGAAGCCGCGCGCCTACGACCGCACGGAGGTCATGATCCCGACGCGCGACGGCGTGAAGCTCCAGACCGCGATCTTCGTTCCGCGCGGGCGAAAGGGGCAGAAGCTCCCGATCATTCTTCAGCGTACCCCCTACGGCGTCCCCCCCGATGGCGCCCTCGACGGCAGCCGTGCGGTCGAGAGTCTGCGCGAGGACGGCTACATCCTCGCGTTCCAGAACATCCGCGGCCGTTTCCAGTCGGAGGGGCAGTTCGTCATGCAGCGCCCCCCGCGCGATCGGAGCGACGCGAAGGCCACCGACGAAAGCTCGGACGCGTACGACACGGTCGACTGGCTGGTGAAGAACCTCCCCGAGACGAGCGGCAAGGTGTGCATCGCGGGAACGTCGTACCCGGGCTGGACCACGGCGATGGCACTGCTCGATCCGCACCCCGCGCTCAAGTGCGCCTCCGAGCGCGCCGCGATGGGCGACCTGTTTCTCAACGACGACTTCCACCACAACGGCGCGTTTCGCCTCTCGTACGGCTTCGAATACACGTACTCGCTCGAGACGAACAAGGAGGACTCGGACTGGGACTTCGACACGCTCGACACCTATGACTGGTACCTGCGCCTCGGCTCTCTCCGCCACGTCGACGAGCGCTATTTCCACGGCAAGATCCCCACCTGGGAGAACCTCGTCGCTCACCCGAACCGCGACGCGTTCTGGGAGAACCACGCCCCCACGAAGTACCTGACCCACACCACGGTCCCGAACCTCAACGTGGCCGGCTGGTTCGACCAGGAGGACTTCCTAGGGCCGATGGAGATCTACGCGAGCCTCGAGAAGACCGACGACGCGCACCTCGACTACCTCGTCGTGGGTCCGTGGAACCACGGGGGTTGGGGCGCGGAGACCGGGCGAAAGCTCGGGAGCATCGATTTCGGCGCCGACGTCTCGAAGGAGTTCCGCGCGAACGAGGAGCGTCGCTGGTACGCCCACTGGCTCCACGACGGTCCCCCGCTCGATCTTCCGGAGGCGACCATCTTCGAGACCGGCACGAACCAGTGGCGCACGTACGACGCTTGGCCACCGAAGACCGGCACGACCCCGCGCCGCCTGTACCTGCACGAGGGGGGCGTCGCCTCTTTCGAGCCGCCGAGCGACACGAACGCGGCCTTCGACGAGTACGTCTCCGACCCGGCGCACCCGGTCCCGTATCGCCAGCGACCGATCGGCCCCACCTACCCCGGCAAGCCGTGGGCAGAGTGGCTCGTCGAGGATCAGCGCTTCGTCACGAATCGCCCGGATGTCCTCACCTGGGAGACGGGCGTGCTCGACCACGACGTGACCATCGCGGGCGACATCATGGCCGAGCTCTTCGCATCGACGTCGGGCACCGACTCCGACTGGGTCGTGAAACTGATCGACGTGCTCCCCGAGACACGCGCGAAGGACGTCGACGCCGGAGACGGCACGTTGGACCCGCACCGCGGCTACGAGCTGATGGTCACGAGCGAGATCCTGCGCGGCCGCTTTCGCGACAGCTTCGCGACCCCCGAGCCGGTCGTCCCGGGGGCGGTCGTGAGGTACCCCGTCGACCTCCACTCGCGCGCCCACGCCTTCCGCGCGGGGCACCGCATCATGGTGCAGGTGCAGAGCTCGTGGTTCCCCCTCTACGATCGCAACCCACAGAGCTACGTGGCCAACATCTTTCTGGCGCAGGACAGCGACTTCGTGAAGGCGACCGAGCGCGTTTACCGCTCGCGCGAGTTCGCCTCGAATGTCGTTCTTCCGGTCGTCGAGGCTCGCTAGGTCTCCGGCTGGCGTGCGGCTACCGCGCGGCTCCGAACGTGACTCGCGGCATGAAGAGTCGTCCCGTGGCTCGATCGATCGCGACCGACGCGGTGTGCGCCAGAGCGGCGTTGAACTCTGCGGCGGCTTCGTCGTAACGAACGCCGGCGGTCGCGATTCGCGCGTCCGCGGCCTCGAGTGTCGACGACGACAGAGCTCTCACGAGCGCCGCGCGCGCGTCCGCCTGCGTCCGCGCGAAGGCCGCGACCTTCAGCCCATCCGCGAAGTCCTCCCCCGCGAGTCGCAGTGATTGCGCCCTGCGGCCCGCGGTGACCGCTGCCGCGACATCGGCCGCATCCGCGTCGCCAGGCCTCGACGTGAGCGTCGCCACGAGATCCGGACGCGCCTGAAATGCGTCTTCGAGATCGGTCCAGCGGGCCTCGCACACCGCATCGAGCCTCATCATTTCGTTCCGCGGTTCGCACGCCACGAGAGCGACGAGCGCAAGGGCGACCGCCGCTGCCACCAGTGTGCCTCGCTTCGTCGTCGTGCGCTGGGCTTCGCCCTCGCTCGTCTGCCGGGCCGCACCACACTCCCAGGCCATCCACACCGCGAATGCGACGACGACCCCGCTCGCGCAGGCATAGAGCACGTCGTTTTCGAGGAGCAGGTGCAGTCCGAGGAAGGCGGCGCACGACGCGACGAGCGCAACGGCTACGCGCGGTTGCGGCCGCAGAAGAAGCGCGGCTCCGACCAGAAACGACGAGTAGTAGCAGGACAGCTCGGCCACGATCGGAACGAGAGCTACGCCGAGGCAGGCGAGCACCCAGGCGTCTCTCTGGCGCCGTACGGCACGGATGACGAGCGCGAGGAACGAGCCGACGGCCGCCACGAAGTAGGGGAGAGCGTGCGCGAAGTTGGCTCTTCGCGCCTCGACCACGTGGGCAAAGGGGTCGAGTAACGAAGCATCGAAGAGCACCTCGGCGCGCGTGGACGGACGGAAGGAAAAGAGGGTCCGCAGCCCCACGAGGTTCATCGAGGGGGATGACGCGAGCTTCGCCGTGTTGTGGGCGAAGTCGATCCAGGCATGTTGCCCTCCCGTCACGGCGCCCGAGAGCATGACGAGCGCGATCGAGGCGCTCGTCGCACCGAGAAACACCTGGGCGAGCTCGCGATCGATGCGTCGCTCTCGCCAACCCGTCCACGCCAGCCGGAGCGCCAGCGGAAAGAACAACAGCGCGGGAAACACGCGGAGCCACGATGCGTACGCCAGGAACGCGCCCCCGAGGGCGAAGCGCTCTTTCTTCAGAAAGCAGAGGCCGATGATCGTGAACGCGAACCAGTCCTGACGCAGGTACGCGCCTCCGGTCCAGAGGAAGGAGGCCAGCGGATTGCATCCGAAGAAGGCGGCCGCCACGCACGCCGTTCGCCAGCCGAAGCCCCAGGTAACGGCGGCGAGCGCGATGACGATGAGCGCCGGATCGATCAAGGTGAGCGCACCGGAGGTGATCGAGTCGGCGTAGCCCACGAAGCCGCGCGACGCAGGCCGCAGGTTCGCGAGCGGAGAACCGAGCACCGCCCAGACCGGCGAGGGGTTGTACCCGTGATCGCGGAGCACCCGATCCCACGCCGAAGGGCTCATGTGATCGCGGAACCACGCGACGTCGTGCGCGAACGCACTCCAGCGCGCGGGGGTGAACGCCGTCTTGCACTCGTCGGCATGCGCGAGCGATGCCTCGCCGTCTTCGATCTCGTTGTCACGGAGATCGCGTACGTGGCGCGACTCGGCCTGGGCGCGGAGCCCCTGCTCGGCGTCCACGGCGTTCGCGCAGTCGTAGAGCCGCGTGTACCCAAGCTCGCGGACGTACTTGCCGCCTACCACGTAATGAAAGAGGTCGTGCGCGTGGGCGTAGTCCGGGAATCGATAGGCGCCCCAGTTGTAGTAGCCCGCGAAGGACGCGACGGCCGCGACGACGAGGATCACGTCGCGCGCTCGTGCAAAACGACGGACCGGGAGCGCGAGAGCCAAGGCGACGAGCAACGAAAGGACCAGCTTCAATCCAAGCGCCTGCGCGGGCGTGAGCACCGGCACCCCAGTGAGCTTCGACCACAGTCTGGAGCGAAGGCCGTCGACTGCGGGCAGCGGCAGCGGCGATGGATCGCGCTCGAGCACGCGCAGAGCGAGGGTAGGGGGGGCCTGGCATCGGAGCTGGAGCTCCGTCGCGCTCGCACCCTCGGAGCTCGGCTCTCCGAAGCGCACATAGCGGGCCTCTACCGGATCGATGCTCGACGAACGCGACCGGATCCCGCCGCCGGGCACGCGGTCGATCGTCACCCGTCTCCACGACTTCGCGTCGCGCGAGAGCAGGAGCACGAAGGCGGCGTCGGCGTCCCCCTGCATGTAGACCGAGCCGATCGCGAGCTCCGAGCCGAGGTCGAACGAGAGCGAGCTTGCGCGAGATTCGAAGGCGACCGCCTGCGAGGTCCACGTCGCACCTTCAGGGACGACCGCGTCGTCGGTGAGGAGCGCGGTCGCGCGGCTCGTCTCGCTCCAGCGCGTCAGGCGCGCCCGCTCCATCAGGTTCGTCGTGTCGCAGACTGGCGCGTCGGCACGCGCGAGCGGCGAAAGGAGCCACGTCGTGATCGCGACGAGCACACCGAGCGCGCGAGACGCTGCGAGGTGCGCCCTCCGTGCGCGCACGCGAATCGCTCCAGCCGCGCGTCGCAACCGTCAGCGTCCGCCGCCCGCGGCGAGGAACGCCCGCGTGAGGTTGCGCGCGGTCGTCGCGCCCCCGGTCACGACGACGTCATCCTCGATGCGCACGCCGCCGAGCGCCGCCAGCTCACTCACCAGCTTCCAGTCGATCCTGCGCGCGACGTCGTCACGTCCGCGAAGCGGCGCCAGCAGCGGCTCGATGAAGTACACGCCCGGCTCGATCGTGAACACCTGCCCGACGCCGATGCGCGACGTGTTGCGCAGGAAGGGGTTGTCCGCTCGGGGCGTCATCAGCGCGCACCCCACGTCGTGGCACTGGAGCCCAAGCGAGTGCCCGAGCCCGTGCGGGTAGAACGCGCGCGTCACTCCGCGCTCGACGAGCTCGCTCTCCGACAGCGACGCGATCCCCACGTCCCGCAGGATCGCGGCCACCTGCCGGTGCGACTCGTCGTGCAGTGCTTCATAGGGGGCGCCGATCTCGATCCGCGCGCACAGTCGCTGCTGCATCGCCTCGACGCCCGCGACGAGAGACGCGAACGCCGATGCCGTCGCGCCCGTCCCCTTCACCCACGTGCGCGTCACGTCGGAGCAGTACCCCTGGTAGGTGGCGCCTGCGTCGACCAAGAGCGACTGCGCCGCCGCTCCCGATGGATGCTTCGCATACGTCACGTGATGGAGCGTCGCTGCGTGAGCATTCAGCGCGACGATGTTCTTGTACGGCGTCTCGGGATCGTCCTGCGCCGTCGCCCGCAAATAGAGGAGGTGCAGGTCCAGCTCGGACGCGTTTCCTGCGCGAAAGACGTCGAGCACGGCATTGTGACCGCTCGCCGCGCGCCGGTTGGCCTCTTCGAGGCAAAGCACCTCGTACGGCGTCTTCGTCGTGCGAAGCGCGTCGAGCGCTTTCACGAGCGACTCCGGGTTCACTCGCTCGACTCCCCAAAGCGTCGCTCTGGACGCGTCCTCTCCGACGAACGCCGTGCGCTTCCCCCCTGCGAGGAGATCCTTCACGTCCTCGACTCGCCCCGTCTCGACGACGTCGAACGACCCGACGAAATGATCCGTCTCCGGAGCGTGCGGCTGCTCCCAGAAATCGAACGCCTTCAGCCACGCCAGCCGCGGGGGGCGCCCTGCCTCGACGATGATGGCGCAGTCCGGCTGCGCGAGCGGCGCCCAATGCTGGAAATGGGGGACCGTCCGCAGCGGCCAGTACTGGTCATCGAACTCCGAGCGCTTGCGGAGCGACCCCGAGTGGATGACGACGACGTCGAACTCGTTGTCGCGCAGCGCCGTCGCATAACGCGCCGCGAGGACGTTCACATGGTCACGGTGCAGCTGGGCGAGGTGCGCGAGGTCCATCGCCCGCAGCTTGGCCGTCACACCGGCGCCGGAGCCACAAAAAAGCGAAGGCGACCGCCGGTCGCCCGGGGTCGCCTATCGCAGAAGCCGCTTATCTACAGCGAGCGGACAGGCCGCTCACCTTGCATCGAGGACGGAGCCGAGGGCGAAGCCTCGTTTCCACTGTAGATCCTCACGGCGCGGGCCCATTCGTCCTCGACCGGTGAGGGTAGAGGTGGGGTGCGCGCTCGTGCACCAGCGAGAGTGTTCGGAGTCTCACGTTCGGCGCCTGCCGTTCGCGCGGCCAGCGGGGAACACGAGGGGCATGGCGGTTAGACCGTCGCCCACTTCAGTCGCAACGATTCCAGCGCATTCCGTGTGTCGCACGCCTCCCGGCTCACGACCACCTCGAGCAACGCAGCAAGCTGCGCTGCTCGTCGACGGCGCCCGCTCCGCAGTGTGGAGCTCCGCGCCGTGGATGCCGACCCCCCTCGCCGTGCCTCGCTAGAGCACACGGTTGGAGGAGCCACGACCGAATCGTTCCGACCTCTGAGTGCCGCCGTCGCTTCGAAAGGCACCAGCGCGCGGACCGTCCGCATCGCCAGCTGTCGCCCGTGTGCCGTTAGACACACGACCGACTGAACCTCCGAAGCCAGGGTTGCAATCGCGCCTCTGGTTTAGAGAGGCGTATCCACAGCCCAGGCACCCTTCCATCGACCTGATCGTCATGCGCTCGCGGCCCTGAGACTTCCCGAGTCTCCGAGCCCGCACCCATCCGGATGCGATCCCGACGAGGCTTGCGCGCATGAACGCGAGCTACGTTGCGACTCCGCTAAGAGACGCGCTCCGTAACCCCCGCACCGCTTCACCCGCTTCCTCGAACACCGCGCGCAGTCACCGCGCGATGGGTTCGATTTTTCGAGCTAGTCCGCGTGTCCCTCGAGCGATTGCTCGCGCTTGGGCTCCGCGGACCGCGATGCGTCCGACCGACTTCTGCACTCCGAAACAGCTGAAACTCGAGTACCCGATACTTCGTCGTCTCCCGGCGCAGCGGTCACACGCGCGTGGCCTTTCGGCGCGCCCACGTGGATGCTCTCGTTCCGAGGCTTGCGCCTCGTGCCCACTCGCCCGGCGTCGCGCCGGGTGCCGCCCCTCCGCCCGAAGGCGAAGGACCAGGCATCGAGAAGCTCGGGGCCGCTCGATGCAAATGAGACCGGGGAAAACCGCGTTTCACGACGCGATCCTCACTTCGGCGACCCGATCCTGCGCACATGCGGCGTAGTTCTTCCGCGCGCACGCCTGGTCGACCCACCTCTGACATCCCTGTCGCCTCCTCCGTGTTGCCCGCTTGTCGAATCGCGCTTGGCGATCGATGCGAGTACCCGGAGGCCGCCAAGATCGGTTCCGCGGGGGCCTCGTGAAAGGCGTGCGCTTCTCCGACCCGAGATGTCTTTCATCGCAAGGAGCCTCGCGCCTATCCGTTCGCGCCGAAGCACGAGCGAACCGCGGAGCTCTCGTCGAAATGCGGCGTTCACGTGAATGAGGATCGCCACCTCTCGACCGAACCGTCCCCCTTTCGCCTCGAGAGCCCTTCGACGCTTGCGCGCTTCCGGTCTCCGGCGCTCTCGCACCGGCAGTAACTCCCACGGCTAGGCCCCCGTCCACCCGCCTCCTGCTTCGAACGAGCTTTCGACCCGTTCGCTACCGAGCGCGCGCTTCTCTGAGCCCGAAGACGACCTTCCGACTTCTGCAATACGACGATGTACGGGCACCAACTGCGGGGCGTCGAATCCTCGACCGCGGTGGATGGCGACGTTGCTACCCACCTACGTTCGCCCTTTGCTCCCCCTTGCGGAGAAACGCGAGCGACGAGCCACGCGATCCACATGCGTCCGAAGACGCACGGGCTCCGTGGACCGGCCGACCCGAGCGAAGGTCCGCGGGCCTTTCAGCGCGCAGATCCCCTCCTCGAACCGACCGCGCACCCCCTTGTCGTCCGTGCGAGCGCGTGAAGAGGACGGTAGCCCCTTCCGCATTTCTCGCACGAACCGGGTGTGACGTACCGCGCGAACGCGGTGCGCCAACCGCTGAGGTCTTCTGTTCCGCCTTGTCCCGCGAAGGGCAGGGCGGCCGCCGGAGACCGAGGTGCGTTCCACCGCTGCGCGCCAGCTCGAATCTGCAAGGATTACTCCCTGAGGTTCGGGACGGGCGGGCGCTCGTGCCACGCTGCACCGGGCTGTCCCCGAAGGGCTCCGACGCTTTGCAGCAGCGAGTGCCTGCGCCTTTTTGACCACCTCGCGGTGCCCGGCGTGACGTGCCAAGCACCTGACGTGGCTCGAGCGGGCGGGATCAAAGGTGGGTTGCTTCTCCCCCTCCGACCCGCCCGACCGCAGCGCCTGCAACGGCTTCTGAGACCGACGAACCCCGCGGCGTGATGTGCCGCGAACTTCGTAAGGACTCTTTTGCAACATCGCGGGGTCAAATGGAACAAAAAAAGAGTTGCAAACGCACTTTTTTTGTCCACAGCTTTTCCACGCATCTTTTCCCCATGTTTCCCGCCGGTTGTTCGTCGCTCGCACGGATCTCTGGGTAAACGATCCTTGTTCGAACGTGCGATTGAGTGCGCCTGTAATGTGTTTGAGTGACAATCATCGATGTTTGAATAGGATGATTGTTCGTCTTCTTCGTCACACGGGCGAATGCCCTTCGATGCGGCAAATGCGCGCCGCGCGACGGGCGCCGACTCGAGCGTGGCAGCGCGGGTGGACGCAGCATTCAACCCATCCGGTATCGCTCCTTGCTCGATGCCCCATGCGCGCCCACAATGAACGTATGGCGGCCCCTTCCTGGGGAGCACCGAGCGAGACGCTCCTCATCCTTTCTGACGTACATCTCGGTAGCGATATCAACGATCGCGCACCGCCCGGGGCCGCGCCGCGCCGATCGCGCCGAATCGACGAAGACCTGATCGCGCTGTTCCGCCACTATGCGAGCGCCGCGCCCGCTACGGAGCGGTGGCGGGCCGTGATCGCGGGTGACTTCATCGACTTCATCGGCGTGGCCATCGCCGCCGAAGGAGCGCGTGCGCGCCTCGATACGGTGCCCGATGAGGAAGAGCTCGCCCATGGGCTCGGAAACGCCTCCGACCATGCTCGTGAGAAGCTCAGGCGCGTCGCCGAGCGCCACACCGAGGTGCTGTCGTCGCTCGCCGAGTTCGTCGCGGCAGGGCACGCGTTGACGATGGTGCATGGAAACCACGACATCGAGTTCCACTGGGATGCCGTTCGCGCCGAGTTCAAGGCCATCCTCGCGCGTCTCGCGAAGAGCGCACACCCCGACCTCGACGAGGCGGCGTTCGTCGCGCGCATCGAGTTCAACCCGTGGTTCTTCTGGGCCGACGGGGTCGCTTACATCGAGCACGGGCATCAATACGACACGATGTGCGCGACCGAGTACGTGATGGCGCCGCTGTCCCCGCTCGACCCGCGCCGCATCGCCCGTGGGTTCACGGAAGTGTTCTTGCGGTACGTCGTGAGGCCCACGCGGGGCATGAAAGAGCACGGGCACGAATCCAAGGGGCTCTTCGACTACATCGCGTTTGCGTTTGGCCTCGGCGTGAAAGGGCTCTTCGGGCTCGCGTGGCGATTCGCGAGCGCCATCATCGAGCTCCTCCGGTTGCGGCGCGCCAATTTCTCCGCCGCCGCGCGTGCTCTCCGCGAAGAACACGAAAAGCGGATGGCGCTCCTCGGCGAAGCGCGGCGGATCGGCATCGACCGACTGCGCGCTCTGGCTGCCCTCCAGGTCCCCCCGGTGACGCGGTCCATCTACGGCATCCTTGCGAGCGTGCTCCTCGACAAGCTCGCCCTCGCGTTGCTCACCGCGATGATGCTCGTTGGTGTCGCCATCGCGAGCTGGCACCACGGTCACCTCTGGTGGGCCGCGGGGTGCGTCGTCGTGGCGTGGGCCTTCGCGAACCGCCACCTGACCAAGCAGCGGAAGCTCGAGCCGGATGCCCTCCTCATCGATCGTGCACAGCACCTCGCGAAGCTGTTCCCTGCCGCGTTCGTCGTCATGGGGCACACGCACGTCCCGGAGCGCGTCGACGTGAACGACGGGTCCGCGACCTACATCAACGTCGGATCTTGGGCCGAGGAAGAGCCGGACGAGCAAGAGACCCACGCCTATCGAGCGGCGCGCACTCATCTCGTCATCCGCACGGGCGAGACGGGCCCGAAGGCCGAGTTGCTCGCGTGGGACTCGGCGGCCGGGCCGCGCGCGTACGTCCTCCCGGTGCGCAAGAACCAGGGATGATCATCGGCGTCCGGCGTTCATTCTCTCTCTCGCTCTTCACGGCAGGCCTCCTGTCATGCGCGGGTTGCATGGGAACGATGGAGACGTCGCACGGCGAGTCGCGCGTATGGTCGACCGCCAACTCGCAGGATGGTTACGCCAAGTGTCCTCAGGGCACGACCGTCACGGGTGGAGGCTTCGAGATCAAGGAGAGCGATCTCGCTGCGGGGCACGTGCCGCTCGTGACGGCCAGCAAGCCGGACGGAAACGGCTGGCGCGTGATGTGCGAAGACGCGACGGGAAAGTGGGTGGCTGCCTGTCGCTCTTGGGCCGTCTGCGCGTCAGTGCTCGCGCGCTGAGCGCCACGCGCGTCAGCGCTTCTTGCGCGCGGCCACGGCCTTCGTTGACGGACGACGTCCGCTGCCGTTCTCGGTGATGATCGGTTCGAGGTAGCGGCGGAGCAGCGTCTTGGTCTCGGTGACGATGTCCTCGGCCGATGCAGGGCGGCGGACGCAGAGGATCATCATGGCGGAGACGGTCTCGATGATGACCGTAGCCACGAGCGCGCGTCTCGTGGGCGTCAGCGATGGCGCGTTCGCGCGGAGGACCGCCTCTGCACGCCGAGCAAACTCGCGGTTCACATCGTCGTTCGCGAGCACCATGTCGGCCGAGACCCGCCAGTTGAGCAGGATCGCGCGGAACCCTGGCTCCGTGCGGTGGTACGTGGCGAACGTGTCGATCGCTCCGTCCAGCAGCTCGGTCCACGGGCGATCGATCGCCTCCGGCGTCATGAATGTGTCGAAGATCTCCTTCGCGCGTCCAACGCACCGGAGCGCGATCGCGTTGAAGATGGCCAGCTTGTTGGGAAAGAACTGATACACGGAGCCGATCGACGTTCCCGCGAGGCGCGCGATCTCTTCGGTGGTGGCCGCGTCGTATCCGCGCTCGAGGAACACCTCAGAGGCCGAGTCCAGGATGCGCTCGACTCGCTGGCGGCTGCGGTCCTGGAGCGGTGTTCGGCGGGAGCTGGAGGGCGTTGGGCTCTGTTTCAAGGTTTCTCTTCGAGCGTGGGTTGACAAAACATGAGGATACCCTCAGATTCGACCAAACGTGAGGACTGTCTCACGTTCCGGTCCGCGCCGTTGTCGCGAAGGGGGACGTTCTCATGACCACAGTTGCCAGCGAATCGATCGTCGCGCGTCGCGCGCCCCAGCGTCCCGGGTTGCCTCTCGTGGGGAACTTGCTCGAGCTTGGACGAAGTCCGATCGATCTGTTCACGGAGGTCGCCGCGCAAGGCGACGTGGTCGGCCTGAAGTTTGCGCATGCCCGGTACTTCTTCGTCAACGACGTGGAGACCGTTCACCACGTCCTCGTCGACAACAACCGAAACTACACGAAGAGCCCCAACTACAAGGGCCTCAAGCTCGTTCTGGGCGAAGGGCTGGTCACCAGTGAAGGGGAGTTCTGGCGTCGGCAACGGAAGCTGTCGCAGCCGGCGTTTCATCGCGATCGCGTCGCGTCGTTCGTTACCACGATGGTCGAGGAGACCGACTCGATGCTGGCCAAGTGGGACGAGCGTGTCGGCGAGGTCATCGATGTGCACGCCGAGATGATGAAGCTGACCCTTCGCATCGTCGCCCGCACGCTCTTCAGTACCACCGTCGGCGCCGAGGCCGATGCGATCGGAGAGGCGTTGGGGGTCGCGATCCGCCACGCCAATGACTATGCGGAAGCGGTCATCAAGCCTCCGCAGTGGATACCCAGCCGGAAGAACCTTCGCTTCAAGCGATCGCTGAAGACCCTCGACGCGCTCGTCTTCCGGATCATCGACACGCGGCGACGAGGCGAGAACGCCGACGCGCACGACCTCCTCGCGCTCCTGATGGCGGCGACGGAGGACGGGCGCGGCATGACCGATCAGCAGCTCCGCGACGAGGTGATGACGCTCGTGATGGCTGGACACGAGACCACGGCCAATGCGCTGGCGTGGACGTTCTATCTTCTCTCCAAGGATCCCGAGGTCGAGCGGCGGCTCCGGCACGACGTACGGGAAGGGATAGGAGATGCGGCTCCAGTTGCCGAGGACGCGCCGAAGTTGCGGTACGCGTCGATGGTCATCAGCGAATCGATGCGTCTGTTCCCACCGGTTTGGGCCTTCGAGCGGCAAGCCATCGAGGACGATGTCGTCGGCGGCTTCCACGTGCCGGCCAAGTCGATGGTCGCCATCTCGCCGTACTTCCTCCACCGGCACCGGGCGTACTGGGACAACCCCGAGGGCTTCGACCCCGAGCGCTTTTCACAGCAAGGCTCCGAAGGGCGGCCCAAGTTCGCCTATTTGCCGTTTGGGGGGGGACCTCGCCAGTGCATCGGCATGGGGTTCGCGATGATGGAGGCGCAGATGCTGCTCGCGCGCATCGTGCAGCGGTTCCGTCTCGACCTGGCTTCCCCTGCCCGCGTCGAGCCGGAGCCCGTGGTCACCTTGCGACCCCGCGGCGGCTTGAAGATGCGTCTTCGAAGGCAGGCGTCGTAGAAGAGGCTCAGCCGAAGAGAGTGTCGCGCACTTCGCTCAGGATCTGCTGTGAGACGTCGCGCGAGAGGTCGAGGACCGCGGCGAGCGCGTCGATGGCGGCCGCTTCGGCGTGTGCGACGTGATCGTCGACGAAGGCGACCGCCGCTGCGAGGCGGAACGCAAACGAGCGCGCCTCTTCCGTTCGGAGCCGACCCGCGACGTCGTCGAGTCGAGCGGTCCATCCATCTCGCTCGAGGCGGCGACTCAGGTCGATCAGCGTGGCGTCGAGATCCACGGGCCCGCGTCGATCGCGAGTGTCGAGCATCGCCTGCATCATCGCGGCGAGCTGTGCCACCTCGGGCCCCGCAACGGTGCCGTCCACCGCGGCCATCAGGAACATGGCCTCGATCGTCGCGTCGAGCTCATCGGCCTTCGCATGCTCCTCGGAGTCCAGCGTCGCTCCCTGCGATCGTCGCGCGTACGCGCGCGCGGCAGCGTCGACGGATACGCCGCCCGCGAGCTGTGCCAGCTGTTCCTTCCTAGGCATTGCGCGTGGCGTAGCACGCGCCCAAGCGTCACGCCGCCGCAAGCTTGTCCGGCAGCACGAACTCGGCCGTGGCACCTGCGAGACCCACCTGGACGACGCGATCCCAGTAGCGACTCCCGACGGCGATCGCCGGGCCGTCAGGGAAGGACACCGAAGCCCGCAACAGCTCGGCGCCTCGAACCAGTCGGGTCAGGATTGGAACGGAGAAGCGCCACGTCGTGCGAGGAATCGCCAGCGCGTCGGCCAAGGTCTCGCCCACCAAATGACGGCAAGCCGCCTCGCCAAATCGAGTTCGTCGCTGGGCGTTGAGGAGATCCGCGGAGGTCTTGGCGCCCGTTCGGGGCGAGTCGAGCAGAGCCCGGGTGAGTGCCCGGGAGTCGTCGTCGGGGGGGCCTTGGATGGCCGCGATGAGCTCGGCGAGGCGTGTGGCGTCGTACATGGATCCGGGTGTGAGCTCCGGTTCGAGGCCGAGCACGTGCCCCACGAATCGCCAGAGCTGCAGATAGCGCTCCGCCTCCTCCGAGTCGACCTGCAGCCCAAGCGAACGGAGGCCTTCGATGACCACGAGCGAAAACAGAAGACACGTGCCGGCCATGTCGTGCTGGTTGATCGGAGCCCCCCACTGGTCGGCGCGCCATGAGCCGCTCTTCAGGATCATCCGGCGAACTTGGGCATGAATCAGCCGAACGCGAACGGCGATCTGCCAACCCTCGGCGCCCGGGCGCATGCCTCGCGCGCGACAGACGGCTTGAACGAATCGCGCGGTCTCGTTGATGCGCCGGGCGGCTTGATGCTCGAGCCGGCCGGTCAGGACGAGCGGCTTGTTCCCGGCCGGCGAGGCGTACCCAATCACCAGCGAGCGCGCGCCGAGAACGACACCGCCGAGAGGGCCCGCGCGCATGAGTAAGTCTCCGCCGCGATCGATCGTCTTCCAGTCGGTCCACACCGGGACCTCCTCGATCTGGGCGAACAGCGCGCGGATCTCACGGGGCGCGTCTGCGACGGCGGCGATCCCACGCGTGGCCGCCTCCTCCACGATGCGCCACCCGGCGCCCGGCGCCATCGACTCGATTGCAACGATTGCCTCATCGGCAAGCGGGTCTACCCGATCGAAGAACGTGATCAGACGCGAAGCGCGTTCGCCGAGGCGAGCCTGCGCGCGAGGAAGGTCGACGACCCGACTGGGCACCATCGCCGCTCATCCTTCGTCAGTGGGCGCGTCTCCGCAAGACCAGCGTGGGAGCAGTGTCGCTCTCCTCGTCCCAGGACACATCGACGTCTACCGACGTCTGCGGCTCATCGGTGAATTGGCGCGAAAACCACTGAACCTGTGCATCGGGATCGAGGCTCGCCAGCGACGCACGCATCGGTGGCGTCGGCGCCGCCGCCTGCATGTGCGACGACGACGCGGGGATCGCTTCGACTGGGTCTACGAGCGTGTCCACTCGCTGTTCCTCTGATTCCTCTCGAAATACAGGAGCAAACGACGGGCCACTCGCCCCTCGCGCCAACTACCTGGCGCGCAAGAGCCCGACGGCAAGCATGGATACTCGACGATCCGCGCTCTCGATCCCGTAGTCAAAGCACCCACGTCGACCCTCGCGATCGGAGGCTCGCCACCCCGATCGTGGGGTCGCTCCTCCAGACGCCAGGCCGCACCTGCGGCCCAGACGCCGCTAGGACATGCGCAGCTCGATGTGCGTGATCTCGGCTGGCGCCCCGACGCGCATCGGGGGACCCCAGTAGCCGGTCCCGTTGCTCACGTAGATTCCGGTCCCCTCGTGCATGTGGAACCCGCGCACATATGGTTGCTGGAGCTTCACGAGGTAGTTGAACGGGAACAGCTGTCCCCCGTGCGTGTGACCGGAGAGCTGGAGATCGACGTCGGCGTGCGCGGCTTCGTAGATTTGCCGCGGTTGATGCGCGAGCAGGATCAGCACCCGGCCGCGATCGCGCCCTGCGAGCGCACGCGAGAGGTTCGCCCCGTGTCCGTTGCCGAAGCGCCCGGCGCTCCAGTCGTCGACTCCGGCGAGGTCGAAGCCATCGGCGCCGCCGATCGACACTCGCTCGTTGCGTAGCACTCGGATGCCCAGTGTCGTGAGGTGAGCGATCCATTCGTCGACGCCAAAGTAGTACTCGTGATTGCCGGTCACGAAGAACACCCCGTCCTTCGCGCGCAGACTCGCGAGAGGAGCGACCGCGTCTGCGAGATGCTCGACCGAGCCGTCGATCAGGTCACCCGTGATCACGACCATGTCCGGCTCGAGAGCGTTCGTCTTGGCGACGATCTCCTCGATGAAGGCGCGCCCGATCGTCGGGCCTACATGGACGTCGGTGATCTGCACGATCCGGTACCCGACACGGGACGGGCGAATGCGTCGCAAGGAAACGCGGATCCTCTTCACGCGCACGGAGTGGAGCCCCTCGAACAGCCCCGTGATGCCCAGCGCGACGGCGCCCAGGGCCACGACCGCAGCGGCAATCCGCGAGACGAGCAGGCGGCGCTCGGCATCGACCGGCGCCGAGTCGAGCGCCTTGCGTGTGAGCGTCGCCGCCAACTGAGCGAGATCGGACGCCGCGACCAGAACGATCACGAAGAACGCGAAGCCCAGCCAGATGAATGCTCCCCACGTGAGTGGCGTACTGATCCTGCGCGGCAGGAAGTACGAAGCGGGAAGCGCAGACGCGAGCATGACGAACAGGAGCACGAGCACGCCGGTCGCCAGGTAGGACCAGGGCGTCGGAACCTGCGCGTCGCGCACCAGGCGTGTCCACGCGTAGTAGTGGAGTGACCCCAAGACGCCGAACACGCCGATGATCAGGAAGGCTATTCGCCCGAAGCTCATCTCAGGTGAGCTTCGTCTTCCCAGCGGCTAGAACCGCCTCGAACTCGTCCTTCGTGACCGGTGACACCGACAAGCGCGACTTGCGCAGGAGCGCCATGTTGGCGAGCGGCTTCAGGCCACGCATCTCGTCGAGACTGACTTCGCGCGCGAGCGCCTTGACCGGTTCGAGATCGACGACGCTCCAGTCGTCCTTCGTCGTCGGATCCTGGTAGGCCTCGCGCTTCACGCGCGCGACGCCGACGACGGCCTTACCCTCGTTCGAGTGATAGAAGAACGCGAGGTCGCCCTTCTTCATCGCGCGCAGGTTGTTGCGCGCTTCGAAGTTGCGGACCCCGTCCCAGACGGCGACCCCTTCCGCTTCGAGCTTGGACCACGCGTAGACCGTCGGCTCGCTCTTCACGAGCCAGTATGCGCGCGCCATCAGTCTGCTTCCGCGCTCGTCGCATTCCCCTGGAGGAGCGCGAGCTTGTTCTTCGCCATCTTGCCGACTTTGGTGCGGCCGCCCTTCTTCACGACCTCTTCGAGCAGCTCTTCACCGAGCGGCTTCTTCGCCTCGGCGAAATGGAAGCCGACGTAGTAGAGCGCTTCGATCTCGAGGTGCTTGTCCTTGCGCAGCGCCGTACCGACGTCGAAGCCACGGGAAACGAGGCTGCTGATCAGCTTGAGTGCTTCGTCGGTCGCGCGAGTTGCGGCGCGCGTGTCCTTCGGGCCGCGGGCGAGCTCGAGCGACGCGAGCGAATAGCGATCTTCGTCGGTTGCCTTGTCGCTCCTGCAAACGAGGCCGAACACCGATGCCGCCTTGTCGTCGTTCTTGGCCTTTCGCAGCTTCTGCGCGAGCGTTCGCAGCGCTGCGGCGACCCCCTCCGAATCCGCATCTCGCACGACGTCGAGCAGCGCCTCCCACCCGCGCTCCCCCTCGCCGAGGCGCTCGAGTGCGCTGTCGAGCAGCTGCTTCCGAAGCGCCGCCGGGATCTTCTTCGCCGCCGGTCGCAGCACGTTCTTCAACAGCCAGGCGCGATCGACGTCCGTGGTTTCGAGGAGAGCCTTGGCGAGCGGCGCAACGGCGTCGTCGCGACCGGTGAGGGCCGTCGCCGCGATCTCGGCTCGCTTTCGTTCCAACGTGCAGGCCGCGTGCACGAGGACGCGCGAGGCTTCGCTGTCCGTCTGGCGCCCGAGCATTTCGATCACGAACCGTGCGCGTTCGAAGTCCGGATGCAACGCGAGCTTCTCCAAACGCTTCGCCATGCCCGGTGGGAGCTGCATCGAGCCCAACGTGTGCAGCGCCGTGTGGGCGAGCGTGCGATCCTCGGCCTCGGCTGCGTCGAGCAGCGCGGCGATGGTGTGTCGTTCGTCGACCTTCTTCTCCCCGAGCGCGAAGCGAAGCGCGATGAGCGCTTCCTGACGAACGAGCGGCGGTTGCTTCTTGTCGCTGGCGTAGGCGAGCAGGGTCTCGGTGGCCTTCTCGTCCTCGAGGTAGCCCATGATCTTGATCGCCGCGGCGACGACGTTCGCGGCGGCGCCGGCTTTCGTCTGCTTGGCGAGGAACTTCTCGGTCTCCGAGAGATAGCTGCGGCGCTCCCTTGCGCCTGCGCTCTTCACGTGCGCGCGCATCGCAATCGCCGCTTGCTTCGCAGCCTCGCCCTCCGAAGAGGCGAGCCCGTCGAGGAGCGCGGAGAAAGCGTCCTTGCCGCCGAGGTCCGCGAGGATCGCTTCGAGCGCACGCCGCTCGTCGGGCAGCGCCTGGGGGATGCGGTCGCGAATCGCGGGGACGATCTCTTCGCCGTAGCTGGCAATGGCCGCGCGCGCGGCGTCGCGTACGTCGGCGACGTGGGCCGTGAGGAGGCCGAAGAGGCGCGGCGCCAGCTTGCGCGGCATGCCGATCTTGGTGAGCGCTTCGATGGCGTGCCGCTTGAGCACGGGTACTTCGCTCTCCATCAAGTGGAGCAGCGCGTCCTGCGCGCGCTTCACGTGGAGCTCGCCAAGGACGATCGCCGCTGCGAGCCGCTTTTCGACCGACTCGTCCTCGAGTAGGCGGATGACCTTGTCGACCTCGTCCATCGCTTCTTCCCCAGCGACGTTATACCGCGGAAAAAGCCAGGAGATCGTCAATCTGATACGGTCTTTCGCATGGCGACGGACGGTTGCATCGTGATTACCGGTGCCGCGGGTTCCCTGGGCGCCGCCGTGGCGCGGCGACTCGTGAGGGACGGGTGGGCGGTGGTGCTCATCGATGCGCCCGCGCACCTCGAACGTGGGCGGAAACTCACGGGCGAGCTCGCGGGGCGCGCGATCGCGTTGCCGGCCGACGTTGCGCGAGAGGGGGCGCTGGACGAGGTGCTCGCCCAGGTCCCGAGCGCGTTCGGACCGGTGGCTGGCGCGGCCCTCATCGCCGGCGGCTGGCAGGGGGGGAAGGCCCTCTACGAGGAAGAACCCGCCACCTGGTCGGCGATGACGCACGCGAATCTCGAGACGGCGCACGCTTCTTTGCGCGCGCTGCTGCCGGGCATGGTCACGCGCAAACGGGGGAGCGTCGTCGTCGTGGGGTCGCGCGCGGTGGAGCGTCCGTGGACGAGCGCGAAGGCTTCGGCGTACGGGGCGACGAAGGCTGCCGTCGTCGCGCTCGCCCAGGCGGCGGCGGCCGAAGTGCTCGAGCACGGGGTGCGGATCAACGCGATCCTACCGAGCACGCTCGATACGCCCGCGAACCGCAGCGCGATGCCCGCCGCCGATCCGACGAAGTGGGTTTCGCTCGACTCTTGCGCCGGCGTCGTCGCCTTCTTGCTCTCCGACGACGCGCGCGACGTGAATGGAGTGGCCTTGCCGGTGTACGGGCGGGCATGAATGTGCCGCGCAGGGCGCTCCTAGGAGTGGCGCTCGCGCTGGTTCTCGGGGTCGGGGCGTACGTCGCGCTGCGTCCGAGCGACGACTCGCAGATCCGCGGGAAGCTGAAGCAGCTCGCCGTGGCTGTTCGCATCACGGAGGCCGACATGCAGGCGAACCCCATCGGGCGCCTCTCGCACGTCATCGGCGCCCTCGAACCGGTGCTCGACCGCGATGTGCGCGTCTCGGTACCCGAGCTGACGACGCTCGCGTCCGGCCGCCGCGAGCTGGCCGAGCTGGTCACGGCGGCACCGCGCTACGTGCGTACGTTCGACGTCGAGTTCGATTCGGTGACCGTGAAGATCGACGACGTCGGGACCAGCGCTCTGGTCGGCGCGACGGCCGAGGTGAAAGCGCTCGACCGAGACGACCGCTCGCGAAACGACCGGCGTGCGGTCGACTTTCGCTTCGCGAAGCAGGACGGCGACTGGGTCATCACGACGCTCTCGGTGTGGCCCAAGAGTGACGCGACGCCGCAATAACCGAGAATCGGCGAGGTCGTCGGGGTCGTGTACCCGCCGCGAGCGATCGCGATAAGCTCGTTGCTCGAGAGGGTCCTCATGCGCGTCCAAGAGCGCTCCGAAGTGCTCGATGCGCTGGAGACGACGCCACCTCGCTGGACGGGCGCGGTCGTCGTACTGCTGGTAGCGGGGCTCGCTGTCCGCGGGGCGAGAGGCGCCGATCTCCCCGTCGCTTGTGCCTGGGTGGCGGCGCTCGCGATCTTCGCGAGCGTTCTCGTGCTCGGCGGGGGGAAGCGCGTTGCCGATCTCGCGCTGGCGCTCGCTCCGGCCGTTGCTGCGGCGGCTGCAGGCGTCTCGGCCTTCGGGCTTGCCTCCACACTCTCGCCGTTCGAGGCGCACGAGCCGGGTGGGCGCGTCATGCTCGCACTGCGCGTGTTCGTGTACGCCCTCGCGTCCTTCCGTGTCCCCGTGCGCGACGGGCGCGCCATGGTCGCGACGGCGATCCTCGGTGCGGGCTTCGTGGCGTCGCTCGTCGCGCACGGGCTCGTCGTGGCTCTCGTCGTCGGGGTCGCCATCGTCGTGCGCAGGTTCGCGATACCTCTCGCGGGGGAACGGCGTATGCCTTCGACACGCCGAGCGGTCGCCGCGCTCGCGCTCGTCTCGGCCCTCGCCTTCGCAGCGTCGTTCGCGCGCTCGCCCCTCCCCCCGGCTCGAAACGCTCACCAGCAGGTCGATGACTGGCTCGCGCGCGACAACCCGTTCCGCGCGCGCGCGGAGGCGCTCGAATGGGCGAAGCACGAGGACCCGCCTGGCGAAGGTCATCTCGCGCTGGCGTCGATCGACTGGCGGCTCGGCCACGTCGAAGCGGCGCGGCGGGTGCTGAGCAAGGTGCTGGCGCGTCCCGCCTCCGAGGACGTGATGCGTCGCGCTGGCGAGCTCTCTCGAGCCTGGGGCGGCGGGTCGCCGTGAGTCGCCCGGCGCTCGAGCGGGCGGCCGAGACCGCGTTCATGGTCGCGGGCCTGCTCGCGCTCGCGGGCGTGGTCATGCACCACATGTCGATTCTCGGCGACGGCTTCTGGTCCGTAGCCACGGGGCGCTGGCTTCTCGCGCATCATGCGCTGCCGTACGTCGATCCGTTCTCGTACGCGTCCGTTGGCAGCCGCTGGACGGTCGACAGCTGCGGGCGCGGAGTCCTTTTCGCACTCGTCACGAACATCGCAGGCGCGCGCGGGCTGATGCTCGCCTGCGCCTCCGTGGAGTGGCTGGCGGCCTCGCTCCTCTGGCTCCGCGCCCGGACGCTGTTCGCGCGCCTCTCGCTCCTGCCGCTCGCGCTCTTCTACGTGCAAGTCGACGCGCAGGATCTGAGCGCTCGCGGGCAGGTCTTCGGTGACCTGGGCTTCGTCTGCTTGCTCGTGCTGCTCGCCCGCGTGCGCGACGGGAAGCGCGTTCACCCGCTCGCGGTCGTGCTCTTCGCGGCGGTGTGGACGAACCTCCATCTCTCGTTCCTGATCACGATTGCCCTGCCGCTTGCCTTCGCCGCGATGACGCTCCTCGATGCGAAGAGCGCCCGTCCGCCCGTGCACCGCTGGCTCGGCATGTCGGCGCTCGCGGCGCTCGGGACGTGTCTGAACCCTTATGGGCCGCAGTACCTTCGCTTCGCGCTCGGTATCGGTTTCGACCCGAGCACGTCACACCTCGATCTCTTCGACTCGCCCAGCTTCCACGACCCGATGTGGCTCGTCGGGCCGACCCTCGGACTCGCGCTCGTCGTCGCCCGCGGGCGATACGGCGATGACCGCTGCAGGCGCGCCGAGCAGGTTCTGCTGCTGGCGTTCATCGCCGCGGCGTGCGCGGCGCGTCGGTATTCGACGGCGCTCATTGCCGCGGATGCCGCGATCGCCGCGGCGCTGCTCGACCAGGTTCAGCTCGGAGCGCGCTGGGGCTCGACCGTCGTGGCTCTACAGGCGGCAGCGGCGGCGACCATGATCCCGTTTGCGCTGCGCACTCTCCTCGAGCCGCACGACCCGTACCGCGACGCTCCCGTCGACGCAGCCATCGTCGCGCGCGACGAGCACGCGAAGCTCGTGGAGGCCGGGGTCATGCTGAATCGCGTCGTCGATCCACTGCACTGGGGGGGGTACCTCCAGTACGCCTGGAACGGGGACCCGACGTACTTCGTGGATGGGCGCGACCACCTCTTTCTCTTTGGCAACGGGGTGTTCGACGATTCCACGACGCTCTGGAACGGCGGATCGGGGTGGTCGCAGCTGCTCGACACGTACGAGGCGGGGGTCGTTTTGTGGGTCCGGGGGACGAGCCTCGATGCCAGCCTGCGGAGCGACCCGCGGTGGCGGCTCGTACATGCCGATCGGATTGCCGTCGTGTATGTCAGGGCGAACCGACCCGGTTTGTGACTTTGCGTGCCTCGTTGCGCGACTTTCACGGTGCAAGCCGCCGCGTCGTGGCTAGGATGCCCCCCCGATGAACCGCATTCTCTCCGCGTGCGCCTTGGCCGCCGCTTTCGCATCACTCTCCGTCGTCGCCGGGTGCAACTCCGCGCAGTTCAGCGAAGCTCCCGCGCAGGACGCAGGGCAGCAGTGCTCGACGTATTCCCCGATCATCGAGGACACCGCGACGCAACGCCCTTGCGATGCGGGGGGCCCCCCCTCGGTCAACGCCTGTACGGCGGACCCGACGTCGAGCGATACCGTCGTCGCGCGGATTCCGGCAGGCAACTATCCCGTCAACTGCCAGGTCCAGTTCTACTTCACTGCGTACGGCGGCGGCTGCTCGCCTGCGGACAACCCCTGCGTGTGTCTCGCGGGCGACGGCGGGCCCGACGGGAGCGCGCAGGCGCAGTGGAGCAACTGCCAGGACGCTGGCCTCAACGTGCCCTGAGTCGCACGCTCACGCGCGGACGCGCAAGGCGCTTCGCTTGATGGCGATTCGTACCGGAAGGGCGCCGATGGGCTCGCCGTCGATGTCGAGCAGGACACTGCGGCCCGCGGGACCGGGCGCGAGCGCGAGGTCGATCGCGTCACACGAGAAGTGGGCGACGCCCGGCTCGCCCAGGTGCGTCCCCTTGTACATTTTCGCGCCGTAGGCTGCGAAGCCGAGCCTGGAGCTCGCGCTCATCACGACGACCTCGAGGCGGCCGTCATCGATCTGCGCCATCGGCGCGATGCGCATCCCCGACCCGAACGAACCGCCGTTGCAGACGGCGACCACGTAAGCGTCGAAGGTGAGCTGCTCGCGCGTGTCACCGCGATGAACGGTGCACGCGATCGACGTGGGGTCGCTCTCCGCGAGTGCGCGCGCCGTCGCGATCGCGTACGTGAGCGTCGACCCCAGCGAGCGGCTCGCCTTCGCGACGTAGCGGTCGACGAGGCCGCCGATGCCGGCGGACAGCACGTTGACGAACCATCGCGACGCCTCGCGCCCCGCGTCGTCCGCGAACGTCGCTCTCGCCGCGTCGATGCGGCGCTCGCGTCCGCCGACGATCGCCGCGAGGTAGCGGTCGAGCCGATGTTCGATCCCGAGGGATCGGCGGAAGTCACCCCCCGTCCCCTGGCCGATGAAGCCGATCGCGGTCTTGTCTCCGCCCGAGTCGAGCACTCCGTTCGCGACCTCGTGGAGCGTCCCGTCGCCGCCGAGCGCGACGAGGAGCGGGCGCCCCTCGTTCGTCGCGTCGCGAGCCAGGTCGATCGCGTGCGCCGAGCGCTCGGTGAACGCGACGTCGATCGCACCGAGCGCCCTCTCGATGATCGGCTTCAGCTCACCGAAGGCGTCGCCGGCGCGTCCGCCGCCGGCGCGTGGGTTGACGATGACGAGCGGCTTCACGCCTCGCCCGAGGGGGCGCGCTCCTCGGCGGTCGAGCGCGCGCCGGCGCCCGACGAGAGGCGCGGCCAGACGACGCCTCTCGCTCGCAAGTCGGCGACCGTGTCGGCGAGCGTGGCGGTCGGGTCGCGAGGCACCCACCCGAGCTCCTGCTCCGCCCGCGCGGCATCGACGTACCAGAAGTACCGAGCGAGCTCGAGGCTCTCGGCGTCGACGACGGGCGGGCGCCCGATCACGGCCGCGATTCGCTCGAGGAGCATCCCGGCTGCGCGGCTCGCTTCTCGCGGCAACGGGGCCCACGGGGCCTTCACGCCCGACACGCGTTCGAGCCGCGCGAACAGCTCGCGAAGCGTGACGTTGCACCCACCGACCAGGTAGCGCGCCCCTGCACGACCTCGCTCCAGCGCGCGCACCATTGCGTCCGCGGCGTCGCGTGCGTCGACGAACGACACGCCGCCCGAGGGGACCGCGGCGATCTTCCCTTCCAGGAACAAGCGCACGTCGTCGGTCGACGAACCGCGCGCGTCTCCCGGTCCGAGCAGCAACGACGGATTCACCGCGACGACCTCGAACCCCGCGCGACTCCGGGCGAGCGCTTCCTGCTCCGCCCAGAGCTTGGCGCGGTAGTAGGGCCACTGATTGACGAGCGTGTACGGCGTCTCGCTCTCCTCGGTGGCCACGGCATCGGGGTCCTCGCTCACCGCGACGACTCCGCTGGTCGAGGCCACCACCACGCGCGTCACACCTTGCGCTTCGCAGGCGTCGAGCACGGCGCGCGTCCCGCCGACGTGCAGGACGCGCATCGCTTCGGCGTCCTTCGGGTCCCGGGACACACGCCCCGCGCAGTGGATCGCGGCGTCGCAGCCTGCCGCCGCGTCCTTCACGCGCGCCCGGTCGAGCACGTCGCCCGGCCGGTGCTCGACGCCGTCCACCTCTTGCGAGGCTCCGCGCGAAAGCGCGACGACGCGCACCCCGCGCGCCCGCAGCGCATCGACGACGTGCGAGCCCAGGAAGCCCGTGGCTCCGGTGACGAGGACGCGCTTCATGATTCGAGCTGGAAGATCTTCTGGAAGGTGAGGAGCAGCGACACGTCGTTCGACTTGATGGCCCCCGAG
>Ga0302319_10002025_pt1 | contig 44483 bp, 40 predicted proteins | sample Bog_T0_2_FD_203319 | JGI IMG/M metagenome (GOLD analysis project Ga0302319, IMG submission 203319) | Peat permafrost microbial communities from Stordalen Mire near Abisko, Sweden - Bog_T0_2 | ecosystem: Environmental > Terrestrial > Soil > Wetlands > Peat | place: Sweden: Abisko, Stordalen Mire...
GTTTCGGCTAGCACTGGACATCTCCCAAACACCGACTGAGCAGATCATCTATATCGAAGACACGCCGATGTTCGTTCGGATCGCGGAGAGCCTGGGAATTCGGAGCATTCTTCACACTGACTGGACATCGACTCGCGTTAAACTGGATGCATTTGGGCTGAAGCTTCTCGAATGAGGGATAGGCCGCCGCGCGAGAGCCGATTCCAATCCCAGTCCAAGACTCAAGCATCGCACGTTATATCATGAAACCAACCCAACTCCTCCACAATCTCGGACAGAGCATCTGGCTTGATAACATTACTCGCGATCTGCTGAACAGCGGCACGCTTAAGAAATACATCGAAGATCTATCGGTGACCGGCCTCACCTCGAACCCAACCATTTTTGACCATGCGATCAAGAATAGCGCCGCCTACGACGCTGCGATCCGCGAAATCCTGGCGAAGGGGAAAGCCGGCGAGGCCCTTTTCTTTGATCTCGCGCTGGACGATCTCACTCGGGCTGCTGACTTGTTCCGGCCGGTTTACGACCGCACAAATGGTGTGGACGGATGGGTGTCGCTGGAGGTTTCGCCGCTTTTGGCCCATAACACGGTCAGTACAATCGCCGCCGCCAAGGAGCTCTCTGAGCGGGCAGGGCGGCCCAATCTGTTTATCAAGATCCCAGGTACCATGGAAGGTGCGGCCGCCATCGAGGAGGCGATCTTTGCGGGAGTTCCGGTCAATGTGACGCTGCTATTTTCGCCCGACCATTACGCTGCGGCCGCCGAGGCCTATCTGCGGGGCATCGAGCGGCGCATCGCCGCCGGGCTTAACCCTCGGGTCGATTCCGTGGCCTCGGTATTCGTCAGCCGATGGGACGTCGCCGTAGAAGGCAAGGTTCCTCAGGAGCTTGAGAACCGGCTGGGCATCGCAGTTTCCGGTCGAATCTATGAGGCATACCTTGACCTATTGAGCAGTCCGCGGTCGCAGCGCGTGTACAATGCCGGCGCCAGGCCGCAACGACTACTTTGGGCGAGCACCGGTACCAAGGATCCGAAGGCGTCTGACATCCTCTACGTCAAGGCGCTCTCCGCCCCGTTTACAGTGAATACGATGCCTGAGGCCACGTTGAAGGCGTTCGCCGATCATGGAGAAATTGGCCCGGCTATGTCAGCCGACGGCGGTCATTGGGAAAAAATCTTGGATCGATTTTCCCAAGCCGGCGTGAACGTCGACGACTTGGCCGCTCGCCTTCAGGACGAGGGAGCAAAGTCGTTTGTAAAATCTTGGAACGAACTCATGGCGGTCATTGCGGCCAAGAGCGCTGCGCTCAAGCGCAGCGCCTGAATCGGCATTTAAATCAAATTGAAGTATCATGGGCCCGACCACTCGAATTAAGCCGCTGACCAAGCGGCCAGCCTGGAAGGCTCTCACCGCCGATCACCAAAGGCTGCAAAAGCTGCATCTGCGGAGGCTTTTCGCCGATGACCCGACACGCGGCGAGCGCCTGACAGCCGAGGCAGCGGGCCTTTACCTGGACTATTCCAAGAACCGCGTCACCGACCGGACCATAAAACTTCTGGTCCAATTGGCCGAGGAATCCGGCTTGCGCGCTCGGATAGAGGCCATGTTCAGTGGTAAGAAGATCAACGTCACGGAAGACCGTGCCGTCCTGCACGTGGCCCTACGCGCGCCGGCCGGTGCAACGATCATAGTCGATGGGAAAGACGTTGTGCCCGAGGTCCATGCCGTGCTCGACAAGATGGCCTCCTTCACTGATCGCGTCCGAAGCGGCGCCTGGAAGGGTTATACCGGCAAGAGCATCAAGAACGTCATCAATATCGGTATCGGCGGCTCAGACCTTGGGCCGACAATGGCCTATGAAGCGCTCAAACATTACAGCAAGCGCAGCCTGACTTTTCGCTTTGTGTCGAATGTCGATGGCACCGATTTCGTGGAGGCGACCCGTGATCTCAAGCCAGCGGAGACGCTGTTCATTATCTCGTCCAAGACCTTCACCACACTTGAGACCATGACCAACGCGAAAAGCGCGCGCGAATGGCTGCTTCACGGGCTTGGGCAAGACCGCAAGGCGGTGGCCCGGCATTTCGCAGCGGTTTCCACAAATGCGGCGAAAGTGTCCGCGTTCGGTATCGATACGGCTAACATGTTCGGTTTCTGGGACTGGGTCGGTGGACGCTACTCGATGGATTCGGCCATCGGCCTTTCCACGATGCTGGCGATAGGACCGGACAATTTCAAAGCGATGCTCAAAGGCTTTCGCGAGATGGATGAGCATTTTCGCAACACGCCGTTCGAGAAGAACCTGCCGGTTCTAATGGGACTCTTGTCAGTCTGGAACAACGACTTTCTCGGCGCGCAAACGGTCGCGGTTTTGCCCTACGAACAATACCTGAAGCGCTTTCCCGCCTATCTTCAGCAGCTGACGATGGAAAGCAATGGCAAGCACGTGACACTCACGGGGAAAAAAGTGGACTATCAGACCGGGCCGATTTACTGGGGCGAGCCCGGCACCAACGGTCAGCACTCGTTCTATCAATTGATCCATCAGGGCACGCGGCTCATTCCGTGTGACTTTATTGCGTTTGGCCACCCGCTTACCCCACTGGGACGTCACCACGACATTCTATTGGCCAATGTTTTCGCCCAGGCCGAGGCGTTGGCCTTTGGCAAGACTCCGGCGGAAGTCAAAGCCGAGGGGACGCCGCCGGCGCTGGTGCCGCACCGGGTTTTCGAGGGCAACCGTCCGTCCAATGTCATCCTGGCCGAGCGATTGACGCCGGAAGTCCTGGGAAAGCTCGTTGCCTTGTACGAGCACAGCGTTTTCACGCAGGGCGCAATTTGGGACATCGATTCGTTCGACCAATGGGGCGTCGAATTGGGCAAGGTCCTTGCCCAGCGCATTGTTCCCGAACTCGAGAGCAAAACAGCGCCGAAGCTAAAGCACGACAGTTCGACCAATGCTCTGATACGCCGCTACCGAGCCTGGAGCCGGGCGAGATAAATATGTCAACCGATTTGATTTAACCAACACATATGAAAAAAAACACAACGACCCTTTCTCCGGAACTGCTTCAGCGAATCAACGCCTACTGGCGCGCTGCCAACTATCTGTCGGTGGGCCAGATTTACCTCTACAACAACCCGCTGTTGAAGCGGCCACTGACGCTTGCGGACGTGAAGCCGCTCGTGGTCGGGCACTGGGGGACGACGCCAGGCCAGAACTTTATCTATGTGCACCTTAACCGGGTGATCAAGAAGTACGACCTGGACATGTTCTACATTGCCGGTCCCGGCCATGGCGGCCCGGCGATAGTGGGCAACGTTTACCTTGAAGGCACCTGGAGCGACGTTTACCCGGACATTACACAGGACGAAGCCGGTATGAAAAAGCTGTTCAAGCAATTTTCATTCCCTGGCGGCATTTCCAGCCATGTCGCGCCGACGACTCCCGGATCGATTCACGAGGGTGGCGAACTGGGCTATTCGCTCAGCCATGCCTTCGGGGCCGCCTTCGACAATCCCGGTTTGATCGTCGCCTGCGTCGTCGGCGACGGGGAAGCCGAGACGGGTCCCTTGGCGACCGCGTGGCAGTCCAACAAGCTTCTGAACCCGATTTCCGACGGAGCCGTGCTGCCGATTCTGCATCTCAATGGCTACAAGATCAGCAACCCGACCGTCCTCGCCCGCATCGAGCATGAGGAATTGGAGCAATTTTTGCGCGGCTGCGGCTGGACGCCCCACTTCGTGGAGGGTGACGACCCGGAGAAGATGCACGAGCTAATGGCCACGACCATGGAAGAAGCCATCGAGGACATCCGGCGGATCCAAGGCAATGCCAGGGACAAGGACGACACCACCCGGCCGCGGTGGCCTATGATCGTCCTCAGGTCGCCGAAGGGTTGGACCGGGCCAAAAGTCGTGGATGGCCTGCAGATCGAGGGAACGTTCCGAGCCCATCAGGTGCCGCTCCTGGTCGATTCTGAACATCCCGAGCATGTCGGACAGCTCGAAAGCTGGATGAAAAGCTACAAGGCCGAAGAGTTGTTTGATGAGAATGGCCGTCTCCGACCCGAGTTGGCCGAGCTGGCACCAAAGGGAGAGCGGCGGATGGGCTCAAATCCACATGCCAACGGGGGAATTCTGCTGCGTGACCTGCGCATGCCGGACTTCCACAACCACGCCGTGACGGTGCCTTCGCCCGGCGCTGTCGACGCCCAGGATACGCTCGTGTTGGGCAAGTTCCTGCGCGACGTAGCGAAGCTTAATCTGGACCACCACAACTTCCGGATATTCGGTCCCGACGAAACTCTCTCGAATCTCCTCGGGGCTGTCTTCGAGGTCACCAACCGGCAGTGGGACGCCAGGGAAGTGAAAAATGACGAATTCCTAGCACCTGCCGGGCGTGTCTTGGACTCGATGCTCAGCGAGCACCAATGCGAGGGTTGGTTGGAGGGCTATCTGCTGACGGGCCGACATGGGCTGTTCAACAGCTACGAAGCCTTCATCCGCATCGTCGATTCGATGTTCAGCCAGCATGCCAAATGGCTGAAAGTGTGCCTGGAACTGCCATGGCGCCGGAAGATCTCGTCATTGAACTATTTGCTCGCCTCCCATGTCTGGCAGCAGGACCACAACGGCTTCACACACCAGGATCCCGGCTTTCTCGATCATGTGATCAACAAGAAGGCCGACGTGGTTAGGGTCTACCTCCCGCCGGATGCAAATTGCCTCCTTTCGGTCTTCGATCACTGCCTGCGCAGCAGGAATTACGTCAATGTGGTCGTGGCCGGCAAACACGCGCTTCCCCAGTGGCTGAGCATGGACGAAGCCGTCGTGCATTGCACGGAAGGAATTGGCATCTGGCAGTGGGCCAGCAACGATCAGGATGCCGAACCGGATGTCGTGATGGCTTGCTGCGGCGACACGCCGACATTGGAGATCCTAGCCGCCGTTTCCATTCTGCGCCAGCATCTGCCCGATTTGAAAATTCGGGTGATCAACGTCGTGGATCTGATGAAGCTGCAGTCCGCAAGCGAGCACCCGCACGGACTGAACGAAACGGATTACGATTCGCTGTTCACGACTGATAAGCATATCGTATTCGGATTCCACGGCTATCCATGGCTGGTCCACCGCCTGACCTACCGCCGGACCAACCGAAATCTTCATGTCCGGGGCTACAAGGAGGAAGGCACGATCACGACGGCCTTCGACATGCGGGTTCAGAACGACCTCGATCGGTTTCATCTCGTGCAGGACGTGGTCGACCGCGTGCCGAATTTGGGCACCAAGGGCGCATACCTGAAGCAGCAGATGCAAGACAAGCTCATCAAACACAAGCATTACATCGATGAGTACGGTGAGGACATGCCGGAGATTCGGAATTGGAAGTGGGGAACCCCGACGGCGAGCTCAAAGCGCCGGCCACCTCTCCCCGTGCGCACCCCGGAGCGGACAATCGCCTCCCGGGCCAGCGAGCTACAAAGACCATGAGCGACCGCGGCTCTCCCCTAAGCCCGGGAACCGTTGTTTCGGTGCGCGGAAGCGTCGTCGATGTCCAGTTCGGGAAGGACCTTCCTCCTATCTATTCCGTACTTCGCGCAGGATCCGACGGCAAGATCGTCATTGAGGTGATGACTCAGCTCGATGCTCACCGCGTCCGGGGAATCGCCCTTACACCGACTCAGGGCTTGGCCCGCGGAATGGCGGTCCAGGACACCGGTGGACCTCTGAAGGCGCCCGTTGGAAAGGCCATTATATCCCGGATGTTCGATGTCTTCGGAAACGCCATCGACCGCATGCCGGCGCCTAGCGACGTTCAATGGAGAAGCATTCACCGTGACCCTCCACTCATCTCGGAGCGATCTACCAAATCCGAGGTTTTCGAGACAGGAATCAAGGCGATCGATGTGCTCGTACCGCTGGAGCGCGGCGGCAAAGCCGGGATGTTCGGGGGTGCGGGCGTTGGAAAGACAGTGCTGCTCACCGAGATGATCCACAATATGATAGGACACGAAAAGGGAATCAGCGTCTTCTGCGGTATTGGCGAACGCTGCCGCGAGGGCGAGGAGCTTTACAGCGCCATGAAAGAAGCCGGGGTCCTTAAGGACATGGTGATGGTCTATGGACAGATGAACGAGCCCCCGGGCAGCAGGTACAGGGTCGGGAACACCGCGCTCACCATGTGCGAGTATTTTCGCGACGACGAGCACAGGGATGTCCTCCTATTGATAGATAACATCTTCCGATTCATCCAGGCCGGCATGGAGGTGTCCGGCCTCATGGGACAAATGCCGTCGCGCCTCGGCTACCAGCCCACGATGGGAACAGAGCTCTCAAGCCTGGAGGAACGAATCGCAAACACCAATGTCGGGGCGATCACCTCAATCCAGGCGGTCTATGTACCGGCGGACGACATGACCGACCCCGCCGCCGTGCATGTCTTCTCCCATCTCTCATCGTCGATCGTCCTTTCGCGTAAAAGGGCCAGCGAGGGTCTTTACCCTGCCATCGAGCTGCTCCAGTCCAGTTCAAAGATGGCGACGGCCGGCATCGTTGGCGAACGACATTACAAACTCGCCCAGGATGTCCGAAAAACTTTGGCGCGTTATGAGGACCTAAAGGACATCATTGCGATGCTCGGCATGGAGCAGCTCTCTCCCGAGGACAGGATGGCGGCCGGTAGGGCCAGGCGGCTCGAACGGTTTCTGACGCAACCTTTCTTCACCACTGAACAGTTCAGCGGAATCAAGGGCAAAGCGGTGAGCCTTAAGGATTCGCTTGATGGCTGTGAGCGCATCCTGCGCGACGAGTTCAAGGACTACCCAGAGAGCGCGCTTTATATGATTGGCGCGATAAGCGAGGCCAAGAAGCCCGCCCCGGAGAAAAAGGCTGTTCCTGCACCGGCGCCCCCGGCCGCAGCAGACGCGGCCAAGCAGGGTCCAGAAAAGAATAAGCCTGTGACGGCGGAAAGCGCAAAGGCCGCCCCGGCCCCGTCGGGCAGCGCCAAGGAGGTGCCGACTAAGGCAATGCCAGCCCATCAGGAGGCCGCCGAGTCTGAACCCACGAAGGTTAAACCCACGGCGGCTAAATCCAAGGGAGCCATATGAACCTGAAGGTTCTTCTTCCCTTCCACATCTTTGCGGACAAGTCGGACGTCGTGCGGATCGTTGCCGAGACACCCGACGGCTCCTTTGGGTTGCTGCCCCATCGCAGAGATTGTGTGGCAGCTCTCGAGGCTGGGATCCTGACTTACGAGACAGCTGCCGATGGAACTGTCTACATTGCCGTCGACCGGGGAGTATTGGTCAAGTACGGGGCCGAGGTGCTGGTGTCCGTTCGCCGCGCCATCGCCGGAGCCGACCTAAGCCGGCTTCAGGAGGCCGTAAAGCGCGAGTTCCTGACGCTCAACGATCAGGAGCGTGATGTCCGCGCCGCGGTGGCTCGGATGGAGGGTAGCTTCATGCGGCACCTTGAGGAGTTCAGCCATGAGCGATGACCTTCAAAAGGAACCCTCCACGGGTAAGGATGCCTTCCTTGACAAGGTGGCGAGGAAGACGGTCCGTAAGCTCAAGGCGCAACGCGAAGGCTCGCAGGGGATCTGGTTCGGTCTCGGCATGTCAGGGCTTATCGGATGGTCCGTGGCCGTGCCCACGCTGGCCGGGGCGTTCTTCGGCCTTTGGCTGGACCGTCACCATCCCGCCAGCCACTCTTGGACGCTCTCGCTCCTTGTGGTCGGCCTCGCTCTAGGATCCTTCAACGCATGGCATTGGCTCGCACAGCAGGATAAGGCCATCAACGATGAATCGGGGGGCAGCGATGAGTGAGGCGCCCAATATTGCCCTCGCCATCGTAGCTGGCGCCTTCTTGGGCGCGGTGTTTTACGGCGGACTCTGGTGGACGGTCCGTAAGGGCCTACGTTCCAAGCAACCAGCCGTCTGGTTCCTGACAAGCCTAGTGGTGCGCACAACGGTCGCCCTCCTTGGATTCTATGAGGTATTCAGGGGAGATTGGAGGCGGCTTGTGGCTTGCATGGCGGGATTTGTTCTCGCGCGTCTCCTAGTGACACGGCTAACGCGCACGCTTCCGGAGCCGTCGTGCCGTCCGCTCAAGGGAGGCGCGCCGTGAATCTCACAACGGACCAGGAGATTCTCTGGCAACACGGCTCGATCAAGCTCAACGGGACGGTGGCAACGACCTGGGTGATGATGGCGGTAATGGCTCTTGGGGCCAAGCTCATCACCGGAAGGCTTAAAACCGGCGCTGTAATTTCGCGCTGGCAGGCCTCCATGGAAATCGTGATCACGAGCATCGAGCAGCAGATCAAGGAGGTGGGGCTGGACCAGCCGCAAAGGTACCTGTCTTTTCTTGGTACGCTCTTCCTTTTCGTAGGCACGGCGAGCCTGTGCACGGTCATACCCGGATTCAAGCCTCCCACGGGATCCCTCTCCACGACGGCCGCGCTTGCGCTCTGCGTTTTCATCGCCGTGCCGGTCTTTGGCATCCGGGAGCAGGGCTGGGGTGGCTACCTGAAGACCTACACGACCCCGACGTTCATCATGCTCCCCTTCAATATCATAAGCGAGTTCTCCCGCACGCTGGCCCTGGCTGTCCGTCTTTTCGGTAACATGATGAGCGGCGTCATGATCATCGCGATCCTCCTCACAATCACGCCCTACATCTTCCCGATCGCCATGACCGCGCTTGGCCTGCTCACCGGCATGGTCCAGGCCTACATCTTCAGCATCCTCGCGGCGGTCTACATTGCGGCGGCCACGCGGGTCAAAAAACGAAAACCCGGGCAGGTGCCCAAGGACCATCCGCTTACTCCCGCACCCAATCATTGAACCAGAAACCATACAAAACCAGGACTAACCATGGATAGCATAACCCTTATCGCAGTGACATCGATCGCAACGGCCGGTCTCACCACAGGCATCGGCTGCATGTGCCCGGCGCTCGGCGAGGGCCGTGCCGTGGCCACGGCCCTCACATCGCTTGCGCAGCAGCCTGACGCCTCGGCGACCATAACGCGGACGCTCTTCGTGGGCCTGGCGATGATCGAATCCACGGCGATCTACTGCTTCGTCGTCTCCATGATCCTCATTTTCGCCAATCCTTTCTGGACGCACGTCATCGCCAAGGTGGCGGGAAAGTAAGCCATGCTCATTGACTGGTTCACCGTTGCGGCACAAGGGGTCAATTTTGTCATCCTGGTATGGCTGCTAAAGCATTTCCTGTATAAACCCATTCTCGGCGCGATTGACGCCCGCGAAAAGCACATCGCGGCCGAGCTGGCAGATGCCAATACGAAGAAGGCGGAGGCCCAGAAGGAGCGCGACGATTTCCAGAATAAGAACAAGGTATTCGACGAGCAGCGCGCCGGCCTTCTCGCAAAGGCGACGGCCGATGCGGGCATTGAGCGCGACCGACTGATCGGCGATGCGCACAAGAAGGCCGACGCGTTGAGCTCCGAACAGGCCAAGGCACTGCGCAGCAACCTGGAGAGCCTGAGCAAGGAGATCACGCGGCAGGCGAGCGAGGAGGTCTTTTCGATCTCGCGCAGGGCGCTCTCGGACTTGGCCACGGTCAGTCTTGAGGAACGCATGTGTGAAGTGTTCACGCGACGAGTGCACCAGATGGAAGGGAAGAACAAGGAGACGCTGGGAGCGGCGATAAGAGGATCACCCGATCCGGTGGTCGTGCGGAGCACCTTCGACATGCCAGCAGTACAACGCGCCGCCATCCAGAATGCCTTGAATGAGACTTTCGCTGCAGATGTGAGGATAAGGTATGAGACTGATACCGGCACGCTCTGCGGGATCGAGCTGGCTGCAAACGGTCAGAAGGTGGGATGGAGCATCGCGGACTACGTTGGGTCACTTGACCGAAGGGTCGGCGCGATCATTGACGCCGATTCCACCCTTAAGTCGGAACCGGTTGTTGCGAAATGAGTGCACTGCCCGGCATCCTAGGACCCTCCCTCGAGCGCGCTTTCGAGGGTCTGCGTAGTGCCCGCGAGGCCTTCAAGCCGGGGTTGACGCCGCACGAGGTAGGCACGGTCTTAAGTATCTCGACAGGCATCGCTAGGGTCTCGGGTCTTCCAGGAGTCGGATCGGAAGAGCTGATCAGATTCCCAGGTGGTTTGCTCGGGATCGCCTTCAATGTCGATGAGGAGGAGATCGGCGTCATCCTGCTCGGCGACCACCAAGGGTTGCACGCGGGCGACCAAGTGGAACGAACGGGAAGGGTGACCGACATTCTCGTGGGCGAGGGTCTCCTCGGTCGTGTGATTGATCCGCTGGGAAACCCGCTTGATGACAAAGGGCCGGTTCCCGGCAATGAGAGGCGGCCTGTCGAGCGCCCGGCGCCGGCCATCATGGATCGCCAGGCGGTGTCGGTGCCCTTGCAGACGGGGCTCATGGTCGTGGATGCGATGGTCCCTGTGGGGAGGGGCCAGCGGGAACTGATCCTGGGCGATCGCCAGTCTGGCAAAACGGCGATCGCGATCGATACCATCCTGAACCAGAGCGGCAAAAACGTCCTCTGCGTGTACTGCGCCATTTGCCAGCGGGCCTCGGCCGTCGCTAAGGTGATCGCCCGCCTTCGGGAGAAGGGAGCTATGGAGTACACCGTGGTCGTCGTTGCCGAGGGCAACCAGGCGCCTGGACTGGCGTACATCACGCCCTACGCTGCCACAAGCATAGCCGAATATTTTATGGAGAAGGGGCGCGACGTGCTGATCATCTACGACGACCTGACCCACCACGCCCGCGCCTACCGCGAGCTCTCCCTCCTGCTTCGGCGTCCGCCGGGCCGAGAGGCTTTTCCCGGGGACATCTTCTACATTCATTCCCGGATGCTCGAGCGGTCGACCCACCTTTCGAAGGAGCGTGGAGGCGGCTCGCTCACCGCTCTCCCTATCATAGAGACAGAGGCCCAGGACATCTCCGCCTATATCCCAACGAATCTCATATCGATCACAGACGGACAGATCTACCTCTCCCCCACGCTCTTCGAGCTTGGCGTCCTTCCGGCGGTGGACGCTGGGAAATCTGTCTCGCGGGTCGGTGGTGCTGCGCAGCGGGGCGCCTACCGCTCGGTTGCAGGAGACCTCAAGCTTGCCTATTCGCAATTTTCCGAGCTTGAGAGCTTTGCTAAGTTCGGGACCCGGCTAGACGAATCCACCCAGCGGATCATTGACCATGGCAAGCGAATACGCGCGTGTTTCATCCAGCCGGAATCCGAACCCGTTCCCATGAGCGATCAGATCGTTGTTCTACTTGCTCTTTCCGCTGGACTCTTCGGCCCGGTTCCCCTCGAGAAGGTAGCCGAAGGAGTCATGGCGCTCCGCCGCGCGGGCAGCAAGCTGTCAGGGGAGTTGATTGGCCGCCTAACAACCGCTGCTAAGCTGATCGACGAGGACAGGAAGGTCATCTTGGACATGGCCACCCAGGCGCTTGCCCCATTCAGGCCGCCGCCAGCACCCACGCCCAAGGTAGGTCCCACGGCGCCGGCCAGCGTGCCCAGCAAGTCTGGAACGGCTCCTGAGGCCGCCTCAGGGGCGCGGCCTCCCGAGCCCAAACCCGCCAGCAAGCCCCCAAAATGAGCGGGGCGGCGGAAAGCATTTCCCGGAAGATCGCCACCGCTGGGGACCTTGAGGGCGTTGTCCGAGCAATGAAGGCCATGGCCGTCTCCAGCATCGGACAATACGAGAGGTCGGTCCTCTCTCTTGGTGATTATTACAGGACGGTGGAACTCGGCTTGTCCGTATGCTTGCGCCAGCGCGGCCCCCCGCACCGCGAACCCCAAGTGTCCGGCGCGGGCCACGCCCCCGTGGGTGCGATCGTGTTCGGCTCAGATCAGGGCCTCGTCGGACGTTTTAACGAGGAGATTGTCGAGTTTGCAAACAAGACCCTCGGGGCGCTCCCCGGTAAAACGAGCCGGATCTGGGCTGTAGGGGAACGCGCCCACGCTCTCCTCTCGGAAACCGGCAACACCCAGCCGAACATCCTCTCACTTCCGGACTCGGTCGTTGCGATCACGCCGCTTATTGGCCGGGTACTGATAGATGTGCAACAGGCCATCGAAAAAGGAGAGGTCGTGGATGTCTATCTCTTCCACAACAAACCCAAGGAAGGGTCAGCCTATGAGCCCGTCAGCAGAAAGCTGCTCCCGCTCGACCATGCCTGGCAGACACACGTTGCGGCAATACCCTGGCCGACAAAGATCCCGCCCGAGGTGATCGAGGGTCCGACGCCAGCCCTGCCGGAGTTTTTGCAAGGCTACTTCTTCGTGCTCCTATTCCAGGCCTGCGCCGAGTCGCTGGCCGCAGAGAACGCGAGCCGCCTTGCGGCGATGCAGCGCGCGGAGAAAAATATCGAAGAGATGCTCGTCGACCTGAATCGGAGCTTTCACCGCATGAGGCAGGAAGCGATCGACGAGGAACTCTTCGATGTTATCGCTGGCTATGAAGCGCTATCCAAGACGGACCGCGGGAATGCCAGCGCCAAGGGCTTGTCCACTTCGTTGTAGCTTGGGCCCTGGCGGATTTGCCCTAAACTTCCTTTTTAACAATCCGGCTACTGGGGTGCAAGTGAGCGCGGCCTATTTGGTTCCCTTAAGTAACCTTCCTTCAAAGATGGATACTTTGGCACGTAGTAACGTTGTTCAAGGCCACCCCATGGGGCGAGTCGGGCACCGTAATGTAGGATTTCACCCCATTGGCAATGTTGCTGGGAAATGGCATTGTGGGCCTACGTCACCACCTTGGTTTTAACCAGCGGCGGCGACCGAAACTACGCATGATTACGGGAATCCTCCCCACAACCCCCATTACCACAAAAAGGCACCATCATGTTATACACAGCTAAGGCATTAAAGGGCTACGCCCTTCACAGTCACGACGGCGCCATCGGCTCTGTTCGCGAGTTCTACTTTGACGATAAATTCTGGACGGTACGCTATCTGGTCGCAGATACCGGCGGCTGGCTAACCGGACGAAAGGTGCTCCTTTCTCCCTTTGCGATCCATTCTGTGGACCCCGTAAAAAAACAGATCCGGGTCGGCCTGACGAAGAAGCAGATCGAAAATAGCCCGGGCTTGGAAAGCGACAAGCCGGTCTCGCGCCAGTTCGAGGAGCACTACTATGGGTATTACCAATGGCCGACCTACTGGGGTGGGCCATACAGCTGGGGCCCTTACTCCTACGTCATGCGTGATAGCGAGCGATTTGGGGAGTTCACCCATAGGGAGCAATCGTGGGATTCCCATCTCAGAAGCACTCACGCCGTGGACGGCTACCACGTCGACGCGTCAAACGGAAACATGGGGCACGTCGAAGACTTCATCATCGACGACGAAACATGGGCCATCCGCTACCTTGTCGTGAACACGCGGAACTGGCTTCCGGGCAAAAAGGTCCTCGTGTCGCCGGAATGGATCAAGAACATTACCTGGGATGATTCCAAGGTCGTCGTCGCTCTCACTCGCGAGGCAATCAAAAATGCACCCGAACTTACCGATGATCTGCTGATTTCCCGGAATTACGAGATCGAGCTGCACAGCCACTACAATCATGAAGGCTACTGGGCCGAGGAACTCGTGAAACACTAAGCGGAACGTCGCGGCATTTTCCTGGGAAGATGCCTCGGTATCTTTCAGTCAGCCAATCAGCGACCCATTAAACGGTACCGATCGCCGATTCCTGGCGAAGCAACAGGAACCGTGGAGCGACGAACTGGGCATCCGGCCAGGTAATATCCGTGTCTCCGTCTTTCGGAGCGCCGATCAACCTTTCCTCCCACTTGCCCGTGCACACTTCAAGTCAACCGCTGATGGGGCCGCTGGATACTTTGGTCGGCCATATCTACGGCAATTTTCTCTCGCAGGATTCTTCGGTGTGGGCGCGGATTCTCCTGATCGCGGCCGTTGCCGTGATGATTCACATATTGGTGAAGTGCATCAGAAAAGGGAGCGAATGGATGATTATCAGGGGCCATGCCCAAAACGGCAAGCTCGGGGTCGCTGCTCAGAAGCCGAAGGTCATCACTGTGACCAGGCTCGTGGTGAGCAGTATCATATTCGTGATCTATTTCCTGGCAGTTGGGCTCGTGCTCAGGGAGTTTGGGTTTAGTCTCACGACTTATCTCGCAAGCGCATCTGTGGTGGGACTCGCCGTCAGTTTTGGCTCTCAGGGTCTGGTTCAGGACATTGTTATCGGCCTTACCCTGATCTTTTGGGACGCTATGGATGTCGGCGACATGGTGGAAATTGCGGGCCTTCCGACCAACAACGTCATAGGACGCGTGCAGGAGATAGGGATGCGGTTTACCAAGGTCGTAAACTTCTACAACCAGGTCGTCTTCATCCCAAACCGCACCATCGCAAACGTGAGCCGATTCCCGCATGGAGCGATCGACGCCTATGCCGACGTTCAGATTCCCATCGGAGTTGAGCCCCTTGTTGCCGCCAAAGTCATCGACAGCATTGCAGTTGGAATGGGGTCACAATTTGGAGCGATCATCCTCTCTGCGCCCACAATCGGAAATGTTGAAGCGGTTCAAGGGGGTGGTTGGAATTTCGTCCGAGCGCATTTCAAGATCTGGCCAGGGCAGGGGAGCTTGATCGAAATCACTTTTCGCCAGGAGGTGGTCAAGGCGATGCGGGTGCACGATCCCAAATATGCGGACTGGCAGGTTGCGGTCACTTACCGCTCCGCGACAGTTGTGCGAGTTTTAGCATCGAAATGAGGTGCCGGCCGCTCGCTCATTCCAGACCGAACCATAAACGGCTCACTCAGGAATACGAGTTGCCTGCATTGGCAGGGAAAATGCCCAATTGGCTCCCATCGTCCGACCTAAGCTATCTGCAGCTTCCTTACCACCGGCACCTTGACGGCATCCAGCAGGAATGTGAACAGCGTTGCGCCGACCGCGAGCCAGCCAATGTCGCTAAGAGGCAGTGCGGTCATCCAGATCCCACGGGAGGCGAGCACGCTGATTAAAAGTACATCCAACAAAGACGAAAACATCAGCCAAGTGCTTGGCCGTGAGCTCCAGAAATGACGCCGTTCCCGCACAACGTAGAGAATGGATTGGCCGCCAAACACCAGGGTGACGATGGCCAGAGTCCTCAAGTGCAGGATGTCGAGCCCCATTCCGTAGTGTCCCTCAGCGAGCGCGGATACGTAATAGATCAATGTTACGAAGCCGAGTACTGCGCCGGTCAACGTGATGGCTCCAACTCGCCAGACGCTGGGTCTAACAGTAATGGTTACATTGTCTGTAGTCGTAAACATTGCGATAAAATCTCCAGGTATCATCGAGATCACCAGCAGGAGCGGAGTGAGGACCGCTTGCCCAGTCATGAGGAGACCGGAGGCCAGGAATAAAGCGCCCGCGAATTTGTGGGTGATCGATCTCAGAGTATAGGTCAGGATTCGCTCATAACACACACGCCCCTCCCGCACCGAGGCAACGACACCACTTAAGCCCGAGGTGGTGAGAACAATTCCGGCCGCAGACTTGGCGACGTCGGTAGCAGTGGAGACGGCTATCCCCATCTGGGCCTGGCGCAACGCTGGCGCGTCGTTGGCCCCGTCGCCGCACATTCCCACGGTGTGCCCGGCGCCCTGCAGCATTTTGACTAACTGGAACTTACCCTCGGGCAGGATCCCCGAAAAGACGACATACTTCTCGGCGTCCGCGCTTTTTGGAAGGTCGCCGGGTGGGCAGACCGGCCCATCCAAGCCCACGAGCTGCGCCACGCCCGCCGCAGTCGCAGCAGCGTCCCCAGTGATCATGACAACCCGAACCCCCAATTGGTGGAGTTGGGTTATCAGTCCGGCCGAATCCCCTCTGGGCGGATCGCTGAGGGCGATCAGGCCAGCTAAGCGCATGGCGTTGGCGGGCCCCACCACGACTCCCAGGACACGATGGCCGTTTGCCTCCAGTTTGTTGCCCGCTTCCCGCGCCGCGATGTCCGGCGCTGCCAACGCGGTCACGACCTCCAAGGCTCCCTTGACGATCCGGATGGGTCGGCCTGCGGGGTCGGTGGCGTCGGCGGAGGACATTTTCGTTGCCGGATCGAACGGGCGAAAGGCTCCGAGCTTGTAGGAAGCCGGCGTGCTGCTTTCACTGGCGCTCTTTCGGATCGCCATGTCGACTGGATCTTGCCCGCCATCCGAGCTCGCCAAGGCAGCCAGAGTGATAACCGAGACCTTATCAAAGCCTTCGCACGGAAAAACTTCGGATACTGTAAGATTATTCTGAGTAAGTGTCCCTGTCTTGTCTGCGCACAAGACATCCATGGTTGCCGCCTCATCGACCGCCGAGAGGCGGGTGGGAAGGACGCCGTCCTTGGCCAGCGAATCAGCCCCGATTGCTGCAGCGAGGGTGAAGGTGGCGGGCAGCGCCACCGGAACTGACATCAAGATAGCGGTGAGCACCAAAGGGATCAACTGCGCTGCAGTCTCCCTATGGGCCAGTCCATAGACGACGAGGAAAACTATGACAGTGCAATTATAGAACGCCAAGTTGCGTACCACGCGAAAAACCACCTTCTGCTGGGTGCTCTCCGCCTTTGCAGTCCTGACGAGTTCGGCGGTGCGGCCGAATTTGGTGCGTTCGCCCGTCGCAGTAACGAGAGCCGTGGCTTCACCGCGTCGAATGAGGCCCCCGGCATAAGCCACCGCACGCTCACCTGCCTCCACCGGAATCGATTCACCTGTGAGCATCGATTGGTCTATAAGAACGGAGCCAGAGACGATTTTTGCATCCGCCGGGACGATTCCGCCTAGTGAAAGCTTCACAAGGTCGTCGGGCACTATGTCAGCCGCGGGGATCTGGATCCACTTGTTGTCACGGTGTACGGAGGCAATGAGTGCGAGACGCGAGCGCAGAGCCTTGAGCGTGGCTTTGGAGCGATTTTCCCGGAAAAACCCCAAGGCCGCATTGAAGATGAGGAGAACGGCGATCACTGCGGCTTCCACCCGGTTGTGAAGGATGAGTTCAACCACGATTACCATCTCCAGCATGCACGGCACGGGCGCCCAAAACTTGCCCAAGGCGTCCAACAACGGGTTGTCGGACACGTCCGTAGGCAGGTTTGGCCCTTGCTGGGATAGCCGCGTACACGCCACTTCACTTGAAAGGCCTGCGGGATCTGTGGTGTCAGCCGCGATCATTGGGTGCCGGCGAAGCCCTTGACGCATGGACTTGGACGAGCGTTGAACGAAGGTAAGTGAATCTGCGATGGCGGCGGCATTGCATTAGGCACCCGCCAAGACGGCGCCAAACGAAAGATACACATTTTGCTACTCGGCCCAACGTTTTGAGGCGATGGCCTGAGGCGTCGATCCTTGACCGGCGACAACGCCGTCGCGGGAAGCATGAGCTAGGGAGATCCCTTTCGGCGCTTAACGATCTTCGTTCAGGTTTGAGGGCTGGAGTTCCTCCTGAATCGTAGGGGAGTTCTTCGAGGGGAACAGCTCGGACAGCTCCTTCTGGACCGCATCGCTCTTCGCATCCAGATGTTGTAACGCTGAAGCACGGTCTCGGGTTGCTGCGAAGTGGAACTTGCGATCGTAGCGCAATTCGTGCTCCGCCGTCAGCCAGATCGACTGGTCCTGTCCTTCCGGTCGTCCCCGCAGCTCCCAGATAATCTGAGCCTGGGTAGCTATCTCACTGTGGGTAGGATTATTTTTGTGCGTGGCTTTCATAGTCGGTCACTATGCCAGACTTTCACTCCGATCATAATGGGCCATACACCTACCCCAAGAAACAACAGGCACTCCGCCTTATAATCCGAAAGATCACTGTAAACTAAATGGGCGCGACTGTGAGGCCCCTATCGAGAAACTGTGGAGCAGCCCAATCAGGTTCTATTAGTTATACCCCAAAAATAGACGGATGCTTTGGCGGTAATACCCCATAGCTGGCGCCGGCCCTAATGGGTAAATTTGGGATGGAAGACTTGGCACTCTTTGAGATGTTCACCTTTGGCCGACCTACTCTCGCTCGGTGGCTGTCCAAGCTCAGGGCCGTTTTCGAGCGGCTCCGCAAACCCACATGAACAGACGGAGCAAACCCCATTCCGCCGGGGTCGTCAAAAAATCCTCTTCATTGAGAATACTTCGCGGCTTGGATTGGTTGAATTTCTTCCTTTCCGATGTCCAGGCGGGAGTCGGACCATTTCTGGGGGAAAGCACTTCGTAAGCCAGGGCTGTAGGTTTATACCCCATTGGAGGATGGTCTGGTCTAGAGTAATATTCCCTTTGCCCGAATATCCATGCCCAAAGGGCCATGCTCGCGGACCCACCGTGAAGTTTGGGCAAAAAACATGACTTCAAATCGCTCGTTCTCCAAGCTGATCGCCCTCGTCATCATCGCGATTGGGGCTTCGTTCGCCTACAGCCGTCACGACGCCGGTGCCAGCACCCAGGCGTTTCTCATTGGGGCTGCTACGCTTGTCGTCGCCATCTTTTCCTCCCTGGCCATCCAAGTCGCAAATCAATGGGATAGGGCCGTTATCCTTCGCCTCGGCAAGTTCCATGAGCTCAAGGGACCCGGGCTCTTCTGCATTATTCCGATAATGGACGAGATTCCCTATTGGATCGACACGCGTGTCATCACGACCGCGTTCAAGGCGGAGAAGACGCTGACTAAAGACACCGTGCCCGTGGACGTGGATGCGGTGCTCTTCTGGAAGATCGTTGATCCGAAGAAAGCCGCGCTCGACGTGGCAGACTACAAAAGCGCAATAAGCTGGGCGTCGCAAACGGCACTGCGCGACGTGATCGGCAAGACCGTCCTCTCGGAAATGCTTGAGGGTCGCGATAAGATCAGCGCGGTCCTGCAGAAGATCATTGATGAGCGGACCGAGCCGTGGGGTATCAATGTTATTTCCGTGGAGGTAAAGGACGTGCTCATCCCCTCCGCCCTGGAGGATGCCATGTCGATGCAAGCCCAGGCGGAGCGCGAGCGGCAGGCCCGCGTCATTCTGGGAGACTCCGAACGGCAGGTTGCCGAAAAGTTTGCGGAGGCGGCAAAAAGCTACGAGCACAATCCGGTCGCCCTCCACCTGCGCGCGATGAATATGCTCTATGAGGGCCTAAAAGAGAATTCGACGATCGTGATAGTCCCAAGCACCGCGGTGGAATCCATGCAGCTGGGCGGCCTTGCAGGCCTCACGGCGCTTACCATGGGCCTCGACAAGGTGAACCAAGTCGGAGCGACGCTGGCTGGATCTCTATCTCAGGAGTTGCCGGACTCAACCTCCCAGAGGATTGTCAACTAACGGGCATCCAGGGATGCCTGGGGCATGGCCCATCCAAAGCCCATAAAGGCGAACGGAAACCGGAAAGCCGGTTTCTTTTTTGAAGAACATTATTACGTGAACGATTTAATGTAAATGGCTGCCCAAGGAGTGATCCGAGACAAAATATTGCGGGTCTCGATGCCTCTAAAAAAGGGGAGGAATGCGACCAGAAAATCGACGATCAGTTTCTCACGGAAGCGCCCTTTATTCGGGAACCTCTCGGACGCTTGGGCTATCGTATACAAAGTTCGTTCTTGGGCTGCACAATTGAGAGAGGGGAGGGCTCGGTCTTGCGCGAAAATAGCTAGAAAGGAGGGAATTACGCCAGCACGTGTTTCTCAGCTTTGGCCGCTCTCTGCGATAACGCGTCCGCAGGCCGACGATGCCCTGAAAGCGGGAAAGGGAAGGGAGATCAGTCTTCGAAGATAGATCCGAATCGCTCGGAATCCAGATGCAAAATGAAACGGTCCGGGAGCAGGAAATGTGGTGCCAGGGTAACTAGATGGATGCAGCCGAGAAGCACCGAGTGAGTGCTTTGTTCGAGGTTCTCTTACGCTTAGATTGCCGCAGCTTCAACGCATGGACCGAGCGCCGGGGACTTGGACTGAGCTGGCAATTTGAGTAAAGCCCTCCGGTCTGTGTTTAACGGAATTTCTTGCGGCGCGGAGGGAGGTGATCCAACAAAGCCTCAATCTTTTCAACCGAAACGCTGCTCAAGTGATGCTCCAGGCCTTCGACATCACGCTCCACGACTTCCGCCGGCACGCCCAATGAGGAGAGAAACGCGGTTAAAACCCGATGTCTGTGCCGTATCCCGAGTGCTGCGGCCTCGCCCGTGGGGGTTAACGTGAGGCCGCGCCCCCCGGCGCCCATTGGACTCCGTCCCGTAATGGGAACTCATCATGGCTTCCAGAAAGAGACAACGAGTCCTCCGGCCACGATGAGCGCTCCACCCACAAGAATTGGAGCGTTCGGTGCAGTGCGGAACGTGACGAAAGTCACCACCTGCCAGACCACGAAAAGTGTGGCGATATAGAACCCGACGATGCGGGAGAATGGCAGTGGCGCGAAATTGAGCATGGCTCCGTAAACGAACAACAAGACGCATCCGACAAATATTGTGAAAATTTGGGCTGCTCCAGTTCGTTCGAAAAGGCCGATCCGAATGGTTGCATCACCATACGATTCCGCGACGGTGGCGACAACAAGACAGGCGAGGACGATCAGATACTTCATAGTGAGTGCGGTAGAACCGCATTAGCAGATTATGAAGCAGTGGCCCGACTGCTCCTGATGCCTTCGATGCTCAAGCACCGAACCCGTCCGCAGAAGGCCAGCGATGCAACTCTCAAGCAAGGCAAATCGAGTGCGGAGCTAAGCGGTCTTTTCCTATGAAATCATCAGGTGAATATTCTGCCCAACGAGTGGTTCACGGCATCACCCGCGAAGTCTTCGGGCCGGCTCCCGCGGCAAACCGGCTCGGATTTGCCAAGTTCTCGGACTTCCGGCTAAAGATCATTCAAGAGGGCATAACGATTTCGGTCTTCATCGTATTCGCGATCACATTTCTTAAGGGAAAGCTAGCGTGGAACAATCTCGTGCGTTCGCCTTTCCCGGCGTGGCCGCATTTTTTGCTTTTACATTCAAGGCACCTTCGTCGTCCGCATAACCGAAAGTAAGCGGCATTGTCGTGGCCGACTCGTGCGGGAACACCGTTGGGAACTAAATGGTTCGATCCCAGCCTGGGTATTGGACCCCGGGTAGGGATCCGGTACAAAAAGTTCATGCCAAAATTCTAACGGCCGACCTTAAGTTGTTGTTCTTCAATAACGAAAATTCCGCGAAAGTTTTTGTCTTTCATACCGACATGGGTCGGAAAATGGCTGCCCGGGCTGGGATCGAACCAGCGACCAAGTGATTAACAGTCACCTGCTCTGCCACTGAGCTACCAGGCAATTTCCATCTGGCCCCTGTGGGCTTTGGAAGGGTCTTAATACGGTCACGGCCCAAGGGCCGGCAAGAAGAAATTCTATCCTCAGGATCCGCCGACTGGAACGAACCTGACGCAGAGCGCCTCCGGCACCTGCACCGTGCCCGTCAGCGTCAGCCTGCCGGTCTGGGTGTCGACGCCGTAGATCGTTGCGGTGTTCGCGTGGAGGTTGGCGCAGACGAGCCACTTGCCGGAGGGGTCGATCGCGTAGTTGCGGGGCGTGTTGATGCCATCGGTGATCCTCTGCACGAAGGCCATCTTTCCCGTCTCAGGGTCGAAGGAGTGGACTACAAGGCTGTTGTCGCCGCGATTGGAACCATAGACAAAGTTGCCGGACTTCGCGACGACAACCTCGGCCGAGGTGTTGAGCGGGCCGGAGTAGCTCTTGTTCAGGATCGGGACGGTTGTGATGGGAGTCAGCGTGCCCTTTTCACTGTTCCAGTCGAAGGCCGTGATGGTCCAGCCCATCTCGTTGATCACGAAGGCGTGCCTGCCGTCGGGGTGGAACGCGAAGTGCCTCGGGCCCGATCCCGGCTCGACCGAGACGAAGGGCTGGTCGTTCGGAGACAAGGTCCCTTTCGAGGCGTCGAGCTTGTATATGAAGACCTTGTCCAGCCCGAGGTCGCACACGATCGCGAAACGGCCCGTGGGATCCACGTTGACGGAGTGGGGGTGCGCGGTCTCCTGGCGTGTCTTGTCGGGGCCGCTGCCCGCGTGGTGGACGATGCACGAGCGCTCGCCGACCGTCCCATCCTTCGCGATCGGGAACACCTCGACGTACCGTTCGCCGTAGTTCGCCGTGAGGACGAAGCGGCCCGTCGGGTCGACGCTGATGTGGCAGCCCGAGGATCCGTCGCTCTCGCGCTCCGCAACATGGGTCAGGGCTCCCGTGGCCGCATTGACCGAGTACGTCTCGATTCCCTCTCGCGGGCCCGAGCCTCGGGGGATCTCGGCCAGGCTGTAGAGGTGCGACTTGTCCGGAGAGAAGGCCATGAACTGCATGTCCTCCTTGTCGGCCACCTTGACGGGGACCGTTAGGGAACCGCTGTCCTGGTCGAGCTTCGAGCGGTAGATGCCGCGCCTGTCGTCCGTGGCCGACGTCCCGAAATAGACCCAGCAGGAGGGACCCTCCGCGCGCGCCGTCGCCGCAAGTCCGAGCAATGCTCCAACGCCGATCGCAGCCAATGTGGGGTTCATGGTGATACGACGGTTGAACCCGACCCTCGGCCTTGCGAGCCAAAATCCAAACGACTTGCCTCACCCGGCGCGCGGAGGCACTCTCGATCCCAAGATGAAATCCCCGGTGCGACTTGGGTTTCTCCTCGCGGCATGCCTCCTTGCGTCGCCCTTCTCGCGCGCCGATGCGGCGCCGCTGCAGCTGATTGCCTCCATTGCCCTCAAGGACGGCCGAGTCCTCCATAATGTGAAGATAATGGCCACCGAGGACGACGCCATCGTCGTCCATGCGGACGAGGGCCTCATCAAGATAATGAAGTCGAACCTTCCGCCGGGCTTGGCAGCGCCGGCGCCCGACAAGCCTGCGGAACAGGTCCTTGGCCCGGGCATGGTGATGGAGTCGTTCAACCCCAACCAGGCCGCGCCCCAACCCCCTGAGGCCAAGCCGGCGCCCAAGGTGAACCCGGTGCCCAAGGTCCCGGCCCCGCCGAAGGACACAGCGGTGGACCCGGTGTTCAAGGGCTGCACCATCGTGAGCTTTCAGGTGAAGGCATTCCAGAACGTCGAGGGGTGCGCGGAGGTCGTGATCCGCAACGACACCGACTCGGTGGTCCTCATCCTCCCGCGCGACGTCGTGTGCATCACCGCAAAGGGGGAGAGGAGAGAAGGGAGGAAGATCGTCACCGACGGCTTCCCGCCGCAAGTAAAGCGCCGCGAATTCGTGCCGCCTCGCGGTCAAGTCGATGACATCGTGACGTTTACGGACAGCGCGCTCGACATGGCCAACGTGCAGTGGTCGAAGTGAAGTTTTGGTTGATTTCCGGTTTCCCAGTCTTTCTAATCTTCCTCTTCAAATACGCCTGCCTTCGATTCACGGAGGACCAGGGGGAACGAAACCATGAAAAATCCGCTTATTCTTAAAGTCGCGACGCGCGCCCAGACCGGCCGCAGCGCCTCACGCCGCCTTCGCAAGGTAAACCGCATTCCCGCAATCCTTTACGGGAAGCACTCGGCCCCTGAGAAGCTCTCCATCGAGGTGCCTGAGTTCACCAAGCTCCTCAAGTCCGTGGCCGGCCGCTCGCTGCTGATTGAGCTGAACCGCGACGACAAGGCCGAGAAGGCCCTTTCATTCCTCCAGGAGATCCAGCGCGACCCGATCACGGACCGCTACCTCCACGTCGACCTCCACGAGGTGAAGCCCGACGAGAAGTTCGAGATCCGCGTGCCGGTCCGCGTCGTTGGCGAGGCCTTCGGCGTCAAGAACCAGAGCGGCGTGCTCGAGATCGCGTCGCACATGCTGCGCATCCGCTGCCTTGCCGCCGACCTGCCCGAGGCCATCGAGATCGATGTCACGGCGCTCAACGTCGGCCAGACAATCAAGGTCGGCGAGATGAAGCCCGTCGAGGGCGTGATGTTCCTCGATGACAAGGGCCAGCCCGTCGTCGCCTGCGTCGAGCCGGTCGCCGAGATCGTCCAGGAGGTCGCGGCCGCCGCGGCCCCCGTGGAGGGCGCAGCCGCCCCCGCGGCAGGAGATGCCGCAGCCGCCCCCGGTGCGGATGGCAAGCCCGCCGCCGCCGGCGACGCGAAGGCCCCTGCCGCTGGAGCGAAGCCCGCGGCCCCCGCCGCCGGTGCCAAGCCGGCCGCTGGCGCCAAGCCCGCCGCCCCGGCCAAGAAGTAGTTTTCCCAACCGGCGACCCGCTCGCCGGCCGTTCTTTGAGTCATGTCCATCTTGCTCGTCGCTGGCCTGGGTAACCCGGGCCGCGAATACGAGCTCTCGCGCCATAACCTGGGATGGGTCGCCATCGACGCCTACGCGTCGAAGCACGGCCTCGCCTGGAGGAGCGCCCCCGAGTTTGAATCGGTGGTGGCCCGCCAGGACCTGGGAGGGCGCACGCTCTGGCTCGCGAAGCCGCAGACGTTCATGAACGCCAGCGGCACCGCGGTCTCCAGGCTCGCCCGGTACCACCGGATTGCTCCGGAGTCGGTCGCCGCCGTCTATGACGACCTCACGATCGACCTGGGCCTCGTCAAGGTCTCGGTCAACGGAAGCGACGCCGGCCACAACGGCGTCGCGAGCCTGCTAGAGCACCTCGGGAACGGGTTCACCCGCTTCCGCCTGGGGGTCGGCCCGAAGAGCCCGCCCGAGATGGACCTCAAGGACTTCGTACTCGCCCGCTTCACACAAGATCAACTCACTATAATCCAACAAAAGACAGCCACATACGTCCAAGGCCTGGAACTGCTTCTCGCGAGCGGCGCCGACCGAGCGATGAACCAGCTCAACAGAAGAGACATCCCATGAAATCCACCAAACGAAACTACCGCGCCACCTTCATCCTGGACAACCGCGGCAAGCAGGAGACGGTCGAGCAGATCGTCGACGGCGTGAAGAAGGAGATCGTCGCCATCGATGGCGACGTGACCAACGTCGAGAACATCGGCAAGAAGGACTTCGCCCGTGTGACCGACAAGAAGCTCACCGGCGCCTCCTACGTGCACGTCACCTTCAGCGCCCCGCCGACCGGCCCCGCCGCGCTCCGCGAGCGCCTGCGCCTGAACAACAGCGTCTACCGCACCTTCATTCAGGACGTCTGACCCTCCCATGGCCAACTTCAACAAGGTCTACCTGATGGGCAACCTGACGCGAGACCCCGAGATGAGGGTCACGCCGAAGGGAACGGCCATCTGCCAGTTCGGGCTGGCGATCAGCCGCTCGTGGAAGGATGAGAGCGGCCAGACCCGCGAGGAGACTGCTTTCGTCGACATCGAGGCCTGGGGCAAGCAGGGCGAGGTGATCTCGAAGTACTGCACCAAGGGCCGCCCGCTCTTCGTCGAGGGCCGCCTCAAGTTCGACCAGTGGGAGGACAAGACCACCCAGCAGAAGCGCAGCAAGCTGAAGGTTGTCCTCGAGAATTTCCAGTTCATCGGCGGCCGCGGCGATGGCGCCCCGGGCGGCGGTGGACCTGGTGGCGACGCCTCCGAGCCTGCCTCGGACGGCCCGTCCCGCGGACCCTCGCGTGCTCCCTCGATCCCGAAGGACACCGTCGACGAGGACGTCCCGTTCTGATCCCGGAAATATCCTGATTCTGATTTCAAAGGCCCTTCGTTTCAGAAGGGCCTTTTGTTTCCGGGTCTCTGATCTTGCGGGCGGGTTGATCGAGGGGGGAGGCTCGCGCTCGTATGGCGGTTCTCTCGTTGATCGCGCCTCCTATTGGTTTGGCTATATGTGCCTAGATCGATTTCCTGACGTTGAGTGGCGATAGCAATTCAACTCAGGGACGCAGTCGTCATGCTAGCGGGTGTCTGGATGCTTGTTGCCGCGCTTCAGGCACTCCCGTCGAGATTCACCCTAGGACTCATCGACTTGGGCGGCGGGTCGTCCCGGGTTGAATCAATCGACGGCCTCCGTGGGTTCCTGGCGCTCGCCGTCATCCTTAGCCACGCGTGGAGCTACTACGATTTCCACCTGCGCGGTCTTCCATGGAATTGGCCGCATAATCCATTCTTCGCGCAGTGCGGGTATCTTGCAGTCCTGATGTTCTTCATGATCACCGGATTCCTATTCTGGTCTAAGGCGCGGGTTGCCCGGGGCCTGATCAGGGTGGTTCCCCTCTATCGGAACCGGGCACGCAGGATCCTGCCCCTCTATTACCTTCTCTGCGCATGCCTGGTGCTTCAGGCGCTTGTTCGCGCGCATTGGCCGCTGGTCAACGGTATGGACGTGGCACGCGAGATGGGGAGCCTTGTAGTCCCGGGCCTGCATCCGATAGGGCGCATTGCGGATATGGAGCGCTTCCCCGAGTTTGCCCAAACCTGGACGTTGTTTTACGAGGTCCTGTTCTACCTGGCGCTGCCGCTGGTCGCTCCGTTCGCGGGCACGCGGCGGCGCACCGACTTTTTCCTGGCTGCGATGCTCGTGCTTCTTGCGACTCACCGCGTGCTGTACCACTACTATCAGTTTACCCTGCTCTCATTCTGGGCCGGATTCGTGGTGTCGGAATTGCTGGATCGGTACCCAGGACAAATGGCACGCCTTCGCGGCGCGCTTGCGGGCGCGGTCGCTGCGGGTGCGCTGGCGGTCCTGCCTTGGGTGACGCACGGTCTCTTGACGCCCCTGTCCTTTGGCGTCGCCTGCGTGGCCTTTGGCATAATTGCAGCCGGGAATGACATGGCTGGAGTCCTGACTCTTCGTGGCACCAGGCTCTTGGGAACCGTGAGCTACAGCATCTACCTGATGCACCTTCTGGTCCTCGCCATCGCGTTCCATGCAATCAACATGGTTTTCCCGGTAGCCAATATCGCGCCCGTGGCCTTCTGTGCGGTGATTTCGGCGCTGACGTTCGTCGTCACGGCCGTATCAATGGTTTCCTACAGGTTTGTAGAATACCCTTGGCTGCGCCGGCCTATAGCACCGCGTTGATGCCGCCGGTCTTCGCGCCGAGCTTTACAAGCGACATGGCGGCCGCGAGGTTCAGGTCCTCGAGCTTCTTGAAGTTGATGCAGGTGCGGCCGGTCTTCACCTTGCCGAGCTTCGCCGCATTCTTCTCCACGAGGTAGCCGTCCTTGTCACCGACACAGATATGGAGGCTGTAGTCCCTTTTCCCGGGGACAATCCCGATCAGGAACCAGTCCCCCTCGCGGCCGCTGGCGGACTTGTAGCGATATTTCCCGTAGCCGATGATGGGCGAAGGCCCCATCGCGGTCATGACCTCCGGCTTGAGCTTAGGAACCGCCTTGCGGATCGCCTTGTGCAGGGTCTTCACCGTCTCTCGGCGATCCTCGGGGAGGCCGGCTATGAGTTCTTCGAGGGTGGGAAGTGCTTTTGGCATGCGGCGAGGCTGGGCGTTTGATAGCCGGCAATCAAACATGAACAGGCGTCGTGCTTGGGCGCACTGGACTGGATCTTGCGCAAATGCGCCAAGACGCGGCCCGTGAAGACCACTCGCCCCCGCGAGTCCATCTCGCGCCGGCAGGCGGTCTCGGGCGCGGCGCCCGCCCTTGTAGGTGTATCGGTGATACCAAGAAGCCTGGCGGCGTCCACCTTCTCGAGCTTCAAATTCGAGATCACGCCGACGGGCAAAAGCGCCCACCTCTCATTCGGTCATGTCGGCTTCCCTGAAGGAGACCATGACTCGCTGCTGTCCCGTTGGAACAGCCACTACTAGTTGCCGCTGGCGAAATGCTTCGCCTGGGTTCGCTCCTTACGTCTGGGCCCTGCCTAGCTTGGCCAGCGCATCACCCGTCAGCCTAAAGGTCGTCCAGTCATCCATCGCCACTGCACCGAGAGCCTTGTAGAACTCGATCGAGGGCTTGTTCCAGTCGAGCACCGACCAGTCCATGCGGCCGCACCCGCGGTCGACAGCGATCTTCGCGAGGGCGAGGAGAAGCGCCTTGCCGAGCCCGTAGCCGCGCGAAGCGGGCTTTACGAAGAGATCCTCGAGGAAGATCCCGTTCATCGAGAGGAACGTGGAGTAGTTGAAGAAGTAGACCGCGAAGCCCTCGGGCTTCCCGTCGAGTTCGCCAATCAGGACCTTCGCCACTGCCGGCGGGCCGCTGTCAGGGAAGAGGGTGGCCTTGAGGCTCTCCTCGGTCGCCTCGACGTCCTCGAAAAGCTTCTCGTAGATCGCGAGTTCCCGGACAAAAAAGAGGATGAGCGGCACGTCGGCCACTGTCGCCTCTCGGATCGCGATCTTCTTGGGTATCTTTGCCTCGCCACTGCTCATCGTGAGCGGGTCGGCGACGGGGAAGGCACCATGGCCGACAGCCTTCTGACTTACGTTACTGGCGGCAATACCTCATTCGGGGTTGTGTGCTCGATTTTAGGGGACCGGGTTTTTTAGCAAAGAATCGTCGGGAAACCAGCCTAGCCTCGCGCGGGCGCTCCCAAATCATGTGCTACCGTTAGGCGATATCCGTTAAAGGGTTGCATGATCACATTGTTCCCCGTTGCCACGATCGCCGGGGCTCCCGCTGGCCCCCGGCCGCCACCCTCTAAATACTCAGTTGACACCCCCTCTCAGGTGCGGGATTTAGTTGGGTTTCCGCAGACACATAACCCACACAATTTTACTACCATGGCCCACAGCGAAGTACTCCTAGTTAAGCCCGTCGAGGGTCTTGGCGGCGAAGGTGACCAAGTCAAGGTCCGCGCCGGCTACGCCCGCAACTACCTCCTTCCGCGCAACGTCGCGGTGCCTGTCACCAAGGCAAACCGCAAGCAGGTTGAGGCCCTCAAGCGCCGCCGTGGCGAGCGCGAGGCCACCGAGCTGAACGGCGCCAACGAGCTCGCGCGCAAGCTCGAGAAGACCGGCCTGGCCTTCGCGGTAACGACGGGCGAGGGCGGCAAGATGTTCGGTGCCATCACCTCCTCCGACATCCACGACAAGCTCGTCGCCGCCGGCTTCGAGATCGACCGCAAGCGCATCCACCTTCACACCCCGGTCAAGACCCTCGGCAAGCACACCGTCAAGGTGAAGCTTCACGCCGACGTTTCGGTCGAGCTTCCCTTCGACGTTGTTTCAGAGAACCCGATCGAGCCCTCGGCCGAGGAGAAGGCCGCCTTGGAGAGCAAGTCCAGGAAGGTCGAGGCCCGGAGGTAATCTCCAGGTCTCCCACCCCAACAAAACCCCGAGGCTGCCCCGACTGGTCCCCCCGGCCGTCCTCCTGAATGGCCGAAGAGAAGAGCATTTCCCCTCAAAGGCCCGGAGCCGCGCCCGCGGGCCGGGGGATGCCCCACAGTGTCGAGGCCGAGGAATACCTCCTCTCGTGCTGCCTGATCGACGGCTCCGAGATCGTGGCCCGCTGCCTTGAGGCGCGGGTCTCCCCGGAATCGTTCTACGTCCCGGCCCACGGGATCATCTTCGGCAAGCTCCAGGAACTCTACAGCCGCCAGGTCCCGATCGACATCGCGGTCCTGGGCGAGGAGCTGAAGACCTCCAAGCAGCTGGACGCCATTGGCGGCTACGCCTTCCTGACGCGCGTCAGCGGCAGCATCCCGACGACGGCCCAGGCCGGCTATTTCATCGAGCGGGTCCGGGAGCAGCACCTGCTGCGCGAGATCATCCGCTCCGCCACCGGCGCCGTCGAGGACTGCTTCAACTTCACCGGCGGGATCGACGAGTTTGTCGACCAGGTCGAGGCCAAGCTCTTCTCGGTCACCCAGAGCCGGGTGAACGAGGGTGCCAAGCCGATGAGCGAGCCCACCAAGGAAGCCATGAACGTCGTCATGAAGATGATGATGAAGAAGGGCGAGATGACCGGCACCCCGTCCGGCTTCAGCGACTTGGACCGCCTGACCTTCGGCTTCCAGAAGCAGGAAATGATCGTCCTGGCGGCCAGGCCGTCCATGGGCAAAACCTCCTTCGCGCTCAATATCGCCGAGGCGGCCACGCTCCCCAAGAAGGGGCCGGCCTTCCCGACCCTCATCTTCTCGCTGGAAATGAGCGGCGCCCAGCTGGCGCTCAGGATGCTCTGCTCCAGGGCGCGGGTGAAGATGCAAGCGCTTCGCGACGGCTTCGTCTCCCCGGACGGCGACGACCAGCGCCGCCTCGTGACCGCCGCCGACGAATTCTCGAAGGCCGCGCTCTTCATCGATGACTCAAGTAATTTGTCGATCATGCAGTTGCGTGCGAAGGCGCGCCGGGTTCACTCCCGCAACAAGCTCGGGCTGATCATCGTCGACTACCTCCAACTCCTGAGCCCCGTGGATTCCAAGGTGCCGCGAGAGCAGCAGGTCGCCGAGGCCTCCCGCGGATTAAAGGCACTTGCGAAGGAACTTGAGGTTCCCGTCATTGTATTAAGTCAGCTTAATCGCTCGTCCGAAAAGGAAAACCGCGCCCCCAAACTTGCAGACCTACGTGAATCCGGATCGATCGAGCAGGATGCCGACGTAGTGCTTATGCTCGCCCGACCCAAGGACGCAGACGAAAAGTTCCAAGTTGCCGCCGACTCGGCGGAGTTAATCGTTGCCAAGCAACGAAACGGACCGGTAGGAGAACTGCGGCTGACTTTCCTCAGGGACATCACACGATTTGAAAACTATACCCAGTAACCCTATGAATAATAGGGTATTACGCCTTGTATTTGCCTTTTTGGCGCTCGTTTTGACGGGCGCGGGGCGTCTGGGTGCCCAGGATGCAGCCGCGCAGTCCGGCGGCGACACGCCGGCCCCGTCCTACAAGGTTGGCACGCTGACGGTGAAGTTTGTCGGGACGGCGAGCGTCAACGAGCAGGTCGTGCGCGCCAACATCCAGGTCCGCGAGGGCGGCGACCTGGACGAGACCATGCTGGATCGCGACATCAGGGCCCTCTACAAGACCGGCCTCTTCGAGTTCATCGAGATCAAGCGCGAGGCGGTCGACCCGCGCACCTTCAATCTCGTGATCGAGGTGACCCCCAAGTACCGCGTCCTCGCGGTCAAGTACGAGGGCAACAAGCAGGTTAAGACCCATCGCCTCCAGAGCGAGGTGAAGACCTCCCCGAACGCCGCGCTTGATGAGCGCCAGGTGAAGGAGGACTCCGAGAAGCTCAAGGAGTACTACCAGAAGGTCGGCTTCAACCAGGTGAGCGTCAGCTACACCATCTCCCGCGACCGCTCGAGCGGCCTTGGAACGGTCACCTTCAAGATCCGCGAGGGCAAGAAGGTGAAGATCCTGGCCGTCAACTTTGTCGGCAACGCCCACCTGCGCACGAAGAAGCTCCGCGCGGTCATGGACACCAAGAAGTGGTGGATATTCTCCTGGCTGACCGACACCGGCCGCTTCAAGGACGACGACTTCCAGGACGACCTGGACAAGCTGCGCGACTACTACCGCGAGCACGGCTACCTCGATATCGACATCCCCGAGGACAAGATCGTCTTCAGCTACCCCAAGTCCGACGGCCTCGTGATCACGATCACGGTCTCCGAGGGCAGGGAATACAAGATCGGCGAGGTCACGATCACCGGCAACAAGCTGCACTCGACGATCCTGCTCAAGCGCGTCGCCTCCCTCTACGTGAAGCCCGGCACGACATTCGCCCCCTCAAAGGTGGACAAGGCGGTCGAGAGGCTCGAGGACTACTACGGCAAGGACGGCTACCTGGACACCCGCGTGCGCGTCACCAGGCGGCCCAACCTCGTCACCAACGACATCGACCTTGAGTTCAAGATCGAGGAGAGCGACAAGTTCAACGTAGAGTCCATCCAGATCGAGGGCAACACGAAGACGAAGAGCGTCGTCATCATCCGCGAGCTGGTCCTCGGGCCCGGCGACGTGTTCGACATGGTGAGGATGAAGATCAGCAAGAACCGCCTGGAGAACACCCGCTTCTTCGACGAGGTCGACATCTCCCCCCAGGACACGAACATCCCCGGGCGCCGCGACATGCGTGTCTCCGTCAAGGAGGGCAGGACCGGCACCTTCTCGTTCGGCGCGGGCTACAGCTCGCTCGAGAGGGCGACCGTCTTCGCGCAGATCCAGCAGACCAACTTCGACCTCTTCAACCGCCGCTCGGTGTTCCAGGGCGACGGCGAGAAGTTCAGCATCAAGGTGTCGCTCGGCGAGCTCTCCAACGAGGCCGTCCTCTCCTTTGAGGAGCCCTACCTTTTCGAGAAGCAGCTGGCGCTCGGCTTCAGCCTCTTCCGCGAGCAGTCGACCTACGTGTCGACCTACTACCAGGAGCTCCAGGAGGGCGGCAATGTCGACCTCAGGAAGCACCTCTTCGGCCTCTTCAACGGCGTCCTCACCTACCAGTACCAGACGATCAGCATCTACAACGTCAACCCGTCGGCCTCCTCGATCATCCAGGAGTTCTCGGGCTCGCACGACGTCTCCCAGCTGTCGTTTGAGGTCATCCGCGACACCCGCGACAAGCTGGTGAGCCCGACTTCCGGAAACCGAATCGACTTCACGAGCTCGGTTGCTGGCGGCCCCCTGGGCGGCACGGACAGCTTCTATTCCTTCGAGTTCAAGGGTTCGCAGAACTTCAAGGTCTTCGACACCCAAACCCAGGTCCTGGAGCTTGTCGGCCGCGCTGGCGTCATCGACAACTACGGTGGCTTCAAGGTGTTGCCCTACTACGACGCCTTCTTCCTTGGCGGCCCCTACGACCTGCGCGGCTTCGACTACCACCAGGTGAGCCCCCGAGACCAGTTCTCCGAGCCGATCGGCGGCAAGACCTACGGCTTCTTCAACGCCGAGTATTCCGTCGAGATCGTCGACCCCATCCGCTTCGCGGTGTTCTACGACGTGGGCTTCGTCAACGCCCCGGCCTACGACTTCAACCCGGAGAACTACAACGACGACTTCGGCTTCGGCCTGAGGATGATGGTGGCGGGCTCCCCGCTGAGCCTCGACTACGGCATCCCGATCAAGGGCGACCACTACAACCGCAAGGGCGGCCAGTTCAATTTTTCGTTTGGCACCCGCTTCTAATTTCGATCTGATTATCCCTTCACACACTTTAACAAACACCCATGAAGAAAACCATACAGTCCCTCGTCGCCGTCGCCGCGATTGCTTTCTCGGCCGTAACGACGCACGCCCAGACAGCCCCCAAGATCCTCGTCGTTGATCTTGCCAAGCTTTTCGACACGCACTGGAAGACCCAGGAGCAGACTGCCAAGCTTCAGGAAGACGAGAAGAAGGCCCAGGACCAGCTGGCCGTCATCACCAAGGACGGCAACGCCCTGGTTGAGCAGTTCAAGGAGCTCGACGAGCAGTCCAAGAACCCGGCCGCCACCGCCGACGCCAAGGCCAAGTCCCTTGCCGACGCCCAGAAGAAGTACGAGGAGATCCAGCAGAAGCGCAACGAGCAGAGCACCTTCGTGCAGAACACGAGCAACACGCTCAAGCAGCGCTTCCAGACCTTCAAGACCCTCATGATCGAGGAGATCACGAAGTCCGCGGTCGAGATCGCCAAGAAGCACGGCGCGACCTTCCTCCTCGACAAGTCCGGCCCGACGCTCGTCGGTGTCTCGAACATCCTCTATTTCGACCCGACGCTCGACATCACCGACGAGGTGCAGGTTGAGCTGAACAAGGACCGCCCCGCGACGACCCCGGCCGTCTCGGCCCCGACGACCACCGCCCCCGCGACGGACTCGCCCTCGATCACGGTCCCCGGAATCACCAAGTAATTCGGGGCCCCAGGGGCCTCCAATTTCAGGACGAACCCCGCTTGCGTTGAGCAAGCGGGGTTCTTTGTCTTACGGGCCATGCAGGTCTCGTTCACCCTAGCCGAGGTTGCCGCCATCACCCAGCCGTCGCGGACGGAGGGATCGACAGGCGAGGTGATCCGGGGGATCGCCTCCCTGGGCGCTGCCCAGAAGGGCGACCTCACCTTCCTCGGCAACCTCAAGTACAAGACCGCGGTCGCCACGACCAAGGCCTCGGTCGTCCTGGTGCCGTCCGACTTTGTCGGGGCCCCCGGGCCGAACCAGGTCCTCCTCTTTGTCGCCAATCCCTCCGTGGCCCTGGCGCGCCTCTGCTCGAGGATCGAGCAGGAGCTCTGGCCGAAGCCCGAGCCGGGGATCCACCCCTCGGCCGTCATCATGGCGGGCGCAACCGTGGCGGCTTCGGCGACCATCGGGCCCCTCTGCATCATCGAATCCGACGCCCGCATAGGGGAGGGCACCCATCTGCAGGCGGGAGTCTTCATCGGTCGGGCCGCGACGGTGGGGAGCCACTGCTGGCTCATGCCGGGCTCCGTCGTCCAGGCCGAGTGCACGCTCGGCAACCGCGTGCGGCTGCATCCGGGCGTCATCATCGGCTCCGACGGCTTCGGCTATGAGATGGTCGCCGGGCGCCACGAGAAGGTGCCCCAGGTGGGGACGGCCGTCCTGGGCGACGACGTCGAGATCGGCGCCAACTCGACCGTCGACCGCGCCCGCTTCGGGGTCACCTCGATCGGCGAGGGCAGCAAGCTGGATAACCTTGTCCAGATCGGCCACAACGTCGTGGTGGGCAGGCACTGCATCATCTGCGCCCTGGTCGGGATCGCCGGCAGCGTGACGATAGGCGACTACGTGGTGATCGGCGGCCAGTGCGGTATCGCGGGCCACATCACGATCGGCTCGGGCGCCATGCTCGCGGCCAAGTCGGGGGTCAAGGAGGACATCCCGCCGAAGACCTCCGTCTGGGGCTCGCCACACCTGCCGCTCATGCTTGAGCAGAAGATCGTGATCCTGAGGAACCGGCTTCCCGAGCTTTTCAAGCGCGTCGACGCGCTCGAGAAGGCCGCGAGGCCCAAGGCCTAAGCCCCCTGCGGGATCTCGGCCAGGCGGATGCAGGCGGCCTCGCGGCCGTCGCCCGCGGGAACGAGCGGCGGCACGATCTCCCTGCAGCGGTCGATGGCGTAGGGGCAGCGCGGGTGGAAGGCGCAGCCCGAGGGCGGATTGATCGGGGAGGGCGGGTCGCCGGCCAGGACGATCCTCTTCCTTGTCTTCTCGGCCGCTGGGTCGGGCACCGGGATGGCGCTCACCAGGGCCCTCGTGTACGGGTGCCTCGGGCGGTCGATCACGTCGAGCGCCGGCCCAAGCTCCACGATCTTGCCGAGGTACATGACGGCCACCCGGTCGGAGATGTGGCGCACGACCGAGAGGTCGTGCGCGATGAAGATGAGGGCCAGGTTCATGTCCCGGCAGAGCTGGGCCAGGAGGTTCAGGATCTGGGCCTGGATCGAGACATCGAGGGCCGAGACGGGCTCGTCGGCCACGACGATCTTCGGGCGCAGCGCCAGGGCGCGTGCGATCGCGATCCTCTGCCTCTGGCCTCCCGAGAACTCGTGCGGGTACTTCTTTGCGAAGCGCGGGGCCAGGCCCACCTTCCTCATGAGATCGTCGACCTGCAGCTGGACCTCGTCCCTCCTGCAGATGCCGTGGACCAGCAGCGGCTCGGCCAGGGTCGCGAAGACGGTCATCCTCGGGTTCAGCGAGGCATACGGGTCCTGGAAGATCATCTGCAGGTCGAGCCGGCACTTGAGCATCTCCCCCTTCTTGGCCTTCGTGAGGCTTCGCCCTTCCAGGATCACCTCGCCGCCGGTCGTCGGGACGAGCTGCAGAATCGTGCGCGCCAAGGTCGACTTCCCGCAGCCGGATTCCCCGACAAGCCCCAGGACCTCCCCCTGCTTCACGGACAAGGTCACCCCGTCGACCGCCTTCACGGCGCCGGCCGACCTCTTGATGATGAAGCCCGTCTGGATTGGGAAGTGGGTCTTCACGTCCCTGAGTTCTAGGATGTTCTCGGGCACGGGTGTCAGTTCCTAGAGGCTTGCGACGTTGATCTCGCCCTTCTGGGAGCGGAGGCAGGCGTGGCTGTGGCCGGGCGCCACCTCCACGAGCTCCGGGCGAGCGGCGATGCATTCCTCGGCGGTGAAGCTGCAGCGGGCCGCGAAGGCGCAACCGGGTATGGGCTTGGAGACATCGGGCGGCAGGCCCGGGATCGTGAAGAGCTCCTTGCCCTTCGGCTGCAGCCCGGGGATCGAGCGCTGGAGCGCGCGCGTGTAGGGATGAAGGGGGGTGCCAAAGAGCGCCATCGCGTCGGCGGTCTCCATGATCCGCCCTCCGTACATCACCTGGACACGGTCGCAGAGGCCGGCGACAACGCCCAGGTCATGCGTCACGAAGATGACCGCCATCCCGAGCTCGCTCTGGAGTTTCTTGATGAGCTCGAGGATCTGGGCCTGCACCGTCACGTCGAGCGCCGTCGTCGGCTCGTCGGCTATCAGGAGCTCCGGGCGCGTGACGAGCGCCATCGCGATCATGACCCTCTGGCGCATGCCGCCAGAGAACTCATGGGGATAGAAGTGGATGCGCCTGGCCGCGTCGTTGATCCCGACGGCCTCCATCATCTCCAGCGCCCGGGCCAGGGCCTCCTTCTTGCCGAGCTTGTCGTGGATCAGGAGCGGCTCGATGAGCTGCTCGGACACCCTCAGGTAGGGGTTGAGCGACGTCATCGGGTCCTGGAAGATCATCGAGACCCTCTTGCCGCGTATCGAGCGCGCGACCTTCGGCGTGCACCGCAGGAGGTCGACCCCGTCGAACATCGCCGAGCCGCTCTCGATCCTGCCCGGGGGCTGCGGGATCAGCCCCATGATGGAGTAGCAGGTGACGGACTTGCCGGATCCGGACTCGCCGACGATCCCGAGCGTCTCGCCGCGCTCGACACTGAAGCTCACCCCGTCGACAGCGCGGTAGATGCCGTTGCGCGTGTGAAAATGGGTGCGCAGGTCAGTGACGGTCAGAAGCGGCATCGGCTGTGGTCAGGCTGTCGGGACGCGGCACACTATGGCAAGTCCCGGAGGGCGGCAATGACGGCCTCCGGGGCCAGGTCCGCAAGCAAGCCGCCGCCGGTCGGCGGGCAGCCCGGGGGAAGAAGGAGTGTTCGCATGGCGTCGAAGACCGGGCCCGTGCGGAGTGGGTTCGTGGGGCCGAAGAGGACGACCACGGGGACGCCGAGCGCGTTCGCGAGGTGCATGCCGCCTGTGTCGTTGGAGACCAGCAGGCGGCAGCCGGCGAGCGTCGAGGCGAACTCGGTCAGGCTCGTCCTCCCGGCGAGGTCGCTCACCCGGTCCTCGCCCAGGCCGCGGGCGATCTCGGCCGTCAGGGCGGCGTCGGCCGCGGTGCCGAGGAGAACGAACTTCTCTCCCGGGAACGCGTCGATGAGCGTCCTCCAGGACGCGACCGGCCAGCGCTTGGCAGGCATGTTCTCCGAGCCCGCGATGAGTCCAATCGGCCGGCGCTTCGGCGCGGCCGACGGGGCAAAGAGCGCGGGCGGGAACGGCGCAAAGTCCGCGGGTGCCGCCAGGCCGAAATGCCGCAGGAAGTCGCCCCATAGCTCGACCTGGTGGTGCTTGGACTCGTCGTAGCCTTCGGGGAGCGAGTAGGCGTGCGAGAGCAGCCTGCGGCCCTTGCCGGGCCTGCGGATCCCGAAACGCTGCGGGCAGCCCGCCAGGCGCGCCTCGAGGTCTCCCCGCGTTGAGTTGGTCAGGAGTATCCAGGTGTCGGGGTAGGAGGTGCGAAAGGAGGCAAAGCGCGAGAAGTACCCGGGGCCCTTCTCGGGAAGGGCGGTCAGGCGGTCGGCGACGGCGAGCCTCTCCAAGAGCGGGATGAAGGAGCCCTTGCAAAGGAGCGTGATTTCCGCGTCCGGGCGCGACTGGCGGATCGCGCGCACGAGCGGCAGCGCCATCACGACGTCTCCCAGCCAGTTCGGGAGGCGTATCCAGAAGCGGGTCTTCCTCGGCATCTGGTGGAGGCCGCGCGCAGCCAGGTCCTCCTCCAACAGATTGCGCTTGGCCTCGAGCCTCAGGCGGCGGGCGGGGACGTCCTGGTTCCTCCAGCGATCATGGGCCCAGAGCCAGGAGCGGCAGAGCGTCTCGTCCTGCATGGCGGCCTCGAACCAGCGGTTGAGCGCCAGCGTGGCGGCGGATGAGGTCACCCTGTACGGGACGGCCTCGGTCTCGTACTGGATCCTCCAGAAGGCGGTCCTCCTGGGATAGAAGGTGCGCAGGTCCGCCCCGAACTTTGCGGCCAGGATTCCGGGCAGCTCGGTGGACGAGCAGACGCGGCCCAGCAGGAGCGTCAGGGCCCCCTGGTCGCCCGCGTTCTGGTCAAAGAGGACGCCGATGCAGCCGTTCTTCCTGAGGACGCCGAGCGCCTGGGCGAGGCCATCCCTCCTGGAGAGGAGGCGCATGCCGTGCCTCTCCCTTGAATTCTTCACAAAGGTGTTCGCCGCCTCGTTGTCCAGGGGCCTGAAGAAGATGCCGAACTCCGGCATCGGGAACGGGGAGAGATGAGTGTACCAGGTCTGGGCCTCCCAGAGGGCGAGATGGAGCGTGGCCAGGACGACGGGCCTGCCGTTCGAGATCGCATCCTTCGCGAACGCCTCGGCCGAGGCGCCGAGGGACGCAATTTCCCTGACCCTCCTGTCGGGGAGGAAAGGGGCTGCGAGGGAAAGCATGGCCGTCTCGACCAGCTGCCGGGAGCTCTCGCGGGCCACGGAGCGCCTCCAGGCCCGGGGCTTTCCCGGGAAGGCGTGGTGGAGGTTCGAGCGAAGCAGCCTCCTCCTCCTCGGCGCCATCCAGAGGATGAGCTCGCCGCCCATGATCGCAAGGACGCTCAGGACGGCCTCCGGGGTGAGGGCGATCAGCCGGCCTAGGGCGTTCAGGGCTAGGGGTATCAAGCGGTCGTGGGCGGTTTTCTGGGATTTGACGTTTGATCTTGGCCGGGAAAAGCCATGGAACGTTAATCACGCGCGTCAATGACCGAACTCCTTGTCATCAAACCGTCTTCCCTTGGGGACATCGTCCAGGCGCTCCGCGTGGCCACGTCCATGAAGGCGCAGGTCGACAACCTGCGGATCAGCTGGATCGTGAGCGAGGTCTTCGCGCCGATCGTGCGCTCCTGCGAGGCGGTCGACAAGGTCCACGTCTTCAACCGCAAGGGCGGCGCGAAGGGCTTCCTGAAGCTCATGAAGGAGGTGCGCACGACGAAGTTCGACTATGTCTTCGACATGCAGGGCCTGCTGAGGACCGGCATGATGACCTCGCGCACGAGGGCCAAGGTGAAGGTCGGCCGGACCGACGCGAGGGAATGGGCCGGAATGTTCTACGACGTGAAGGTGCCGCTGCCGCCGGACGGGCGCCGCAGCCACGCGACCGAGATCCTGCTTCAATTCTGCCCGGTCCTGGGCGCCAAGGCCGAGCTGCGGGGGACGGTCAAGTTCCGCGAGGTCGACAGCCTGAACCTCAAGTTCGCGGACGGGCGCGGCGGCACCAGGCCGATCGTCATGTTCCCAGACAGCCGCCGCGCCGACAAGAACTGGGGCGGCTTCAAGCAGCTGACGGAGCTCATCCTGAGGGAGGACAAGTCGAGGAAGGTCGTCTGGGCCGGGAATAACTTCCTCCCGGACCGGGGTGCCTTCCCCGAGGCGCAGTTCATGAACCTGACCGGCAACACGAGCCTCATGTCGCTGCCGGCGCTCGTCAAGAAGGCCGACTGGGTCATCTGCAACGACAGCGGCCCCATGCACCTGGCGGCGGCCCTTGGCGTGAAGGTGTTCGCGATCTTCGGGCCCACGGACCCGCGCCTCTACGGGCCCTATCCCCTCGGCGGCCCGATGAACAACGTCATCCAGGCGCCGGTCGGCGACCTGAAGCTCCTCTCGGTCAAGGACGTCTACACCCGCTTCCAGCGCATACGCAGCCGTTGACGAGGGCGCGGCGCCGCTGCAAAAAGGAAGGTCCATGCTCGACGCCAAACTTATCCGCGAAAACCCGGACCTCGTCCGCGCGGCCATCGCCAAGAAGCACCTGAAGGTGGACCTGGACGTGGTCATCGCCGCCGACGCGGCGTGGCGCGCGCTGCTCCAGGAGGTCGAGCACCTGCGCTCGGTGCAGAAGGCCGCGAACACCGCCATGGCGTCGCTGCCCAAGGGATCGCCCGAGTTCGTCGCCAAGTTGACGGAGATGAAGGCCGTCTCGGCACAGGTGAAAGAGAAGGACTCCGGCCTCAAGGCCGCGGAGGACGCCTTCAAGGAGGCGATGCTGACCGTGCCGAACCTGCCGCACGCGAGCGTGCCCGAGGGGCTGACGCCCGAGGACAACGTGACCTTCTCGACCCACGGCGACCCGGCCTCGGCCAGCCCGCATGCGGTCGCCCACTGGGACATCAAGGCCTTCTCCAGCCTCTTCGACTTCGAGCGCGGCTCAAAGGTGACCGGCGCCGGCTTCCCGTTCTTCATCGGCGAGGGCGCGAGGCTTGTCCGCTCGCTCATCAGCTTCTTCATCGATGAGGACGTGAAGGCGGGCTACACCGAGGTCTCGCCGCCCATCTTCATCAATGCCGCGAGCGCCACGGCCACGGGGCAGCTTCCGGACAAGGAGGGGCAGATGTACGAGACGACGCCCGACCGGCTCTATGCCGTCCCGACGGCCGAGGTCCCGCTCACCAATTTCTTCAGGGACGAGATCGTCGAGGAGGCTGTCCTCCCGATCAAGAGGTGCGCCTACACGCCCTGTTTCCGCAGGGAGGCCGGCAGCTACGGCAAGGACGTGCGGGGGCTCAACCGCCTTCACCAGTTCGACAAGGTGGAACTCCTGAAGTGGGTCCACCCGACAAGGAGCTACGAGGAGCTGGACCTACTGCGCGACGACGTGGAGAAGCTCCTGCAGAAGCTCGAACTTCCCTACCGGGTGCTCCTCATGTGCGGCGGGGACATGGGCTTCGCGCAAGCGAAGAAGTACGACCTCGAGGTCTGGGCGGCGGGCCAGAAGCGCTGGCTCGAGGTCTCCAGCTGTTCCAATTTCGAGGCCTTCCAGGCCAGGCGCGCCCAGATCCGCTTCCGCTCGAAGGAATCCGGCAAGGCCGAGCTTGTCCATACCCTGAACGGCTCGGGCCTCGCGGTCCCGCGCGTCCTGGCCGCCATCATCGAGAACAACCTCGGGGCCGATGGCCGCGTCCGCATCCCCACCGTCCTCGTCCCTTACTTCGGCAAGTCGCACCTGACCTTCGCCTGAGAGGCGGGTCCCTCCGCATGACGAAGCCGGGCACCAGCAGGGCACGCTCGGCCGCGGAGGCCCTGGCGAGACTCGTTACCCGGGACGCGCTGCACCCGGCGGTCGTGGAGTGGGCGGATTCCAGGCCAAAGGCGGAGAACTGGGCCATCGCCCTGTCGGGCGGGGCGGACTCGGTCGCCCTCCTCATGCTTGTCTGGGCGCATTGGCCGGAGCGTCGCGCCAGGCTCACAGCCTACCACTTCAACCACCAGCTCCGGGGCAGGGCATCCGACGCCGACCAGCGCTTCTGCATGGCCCTCTGCAGGGCCCTCGGCGTGAGGCTCGCGACCGGAAAATGGTCGGCCGCGAAGAAGTCGCGCACCGAGTCCGCGGCTCGGGCGGCCAGGTTTGCCTTCCTCGGGCCCCAGATGGCCACGCGTCGGAGCCGGATCCTCTGGCTTGGCCACCAGCAGGACGACATTGCCGAGACGATGCTGATGCGCCTCTCGCGCGGGAGCGGGGCCGCGGGGCTCGCCGCTCCCCGGCCGGTCCACGGCCTTCCGGGGGCAGGGAAGGGAAACGGCCTTTTCCACGTGCGCCCCCTCCTGACCCTCAAGAAGCGCGAGATCAGCGAGGCCCTCCGCGAGGCCGGGGCCCCATGGAGGGAGGACGCGAGCAACTCCAAGGATGAGCATTTCAGGAACCGGGTGAGGAAGGCGGTCGTCCCCGCGTGGGTCGAGACGTCGCAGAGGGACGCCCTCTCGGGAGCCGCCCTGTCCCGGGAGCTCCTGGAGGAAGACGACCACGCTCTGGAGACCTGGGTGGCCTCGCTTGAGCTCTTCGATTCCGACGGCTCGATGGACGTCGCGAGGCTCAGGGGAAGGCCGCTGGCGGTGGTCCGAAGGGCTCTGCACCAATGGATTCTGGGAGTCGAGGGCATGGGGGATTTCTCCCGCCAGGCCTTCTCGAATCTGCTGCGCTCGGTAGAACGGGGTACACCGGCGAGGCACAGCCTTGGGAGCCATGGCTTTGCGGTTATCAAGGCCGGCCGGCTCCGGTTTGAGCCGGTTCGCAAACCACGTTCTGTCCATTGACTTGTAACGCTGGAACAACAACGTTGTTTCAACAGTCATAATCTCATTCTAGATGCCCGACATCGAATCCAAGAAACCTCGCAGGCAGCTTAAGAATATCCCTCCCGACCGCTTCCAGCCCAAGGTTCTGCTCTTCTGGGTAGCCTTGGCCTTTGCGGTGGTTGCGCTGTTATTCTGGTCTCCGGGAATCACCGTATCCCCCGCCCAGTTGAAGATCAACGAGGTGGTAAGCCATGCCGAGGCCAATGACATCAAGGAGGGTGTCATCCAGCCGGACGGCGGGACGGGCGGCCCCAACTGGGTGCTCATCACGGGCGAGCTCAACTCGTCCTCCCTGACGAACGACCGTGGACTCAAGACGCCGTTCTTCCGCGCCGCCGGACGCCTGACGGACGCCAACATGGAGCGCTTGCAGAAGACCGACCGCTTTGCCGAGAAGCCCACGACGACCGTCATGACCCAGGTCGCAATCAGCGTCCTTCCGGTCCTGATCATCATCGGTTTCCTCTACTTCCTCTTCAGCCGCCAGCTTCGCCAGGCGGGCAGGGGAGCCCTTAATTTCGGCAAGAGCCGCGCCAAGCTCCTGACCCGCGACCGCGACAAGGTCACCTTTGGCGACGTCGCGGGCTGCGACGAGGCCAAGGAGGAGGTCTCCGAGGTGGTCGAGTTCCTCAAGGACCCCAAGAAGTTCACGAAGATGGGCGGCCGGATCCCGAAGGGCATACTGATGGTCGGCCCCCCGGGCACGGGCAAGACGCTCCTCGCCAAGGCCGTGGCCGGCGAGGCCGACGTGCCGTTCTTCAGCATCTCCGGCTCCGACTTCGTCGAGATGTTCGTCGGCGTCGGCGCCTCTCGCGTCCGCGACATGTTCGAGCAGGGCCGCAAGAGCGCCCCCTGCCTCATATTCATCGACGAGATCGACGCGGTAGGCCGCCAGCGCGGCGCGGGCCTCGGCGGCGGCAACGACGAGCGCGAGCAGACGCTCAACTCGCTCCTGGTCGAGATGGACGGCTTCGACACGACCGAGGGCGTCATCATCATCGCGGCCACCAACAGGCCGGATGTCCTCGACAGCGCCCTCCTTCGCCCCGGCCGCTTCGACCGCCAGATTTACGTCGACCTGCCGGACATGATCGGCAGGGAGCAGATCCTGCGCGTGCACGCGAGGAAGCTGAGCCTCGGCGACAACGTCGACCTTGGCGTCATCGCCCGCGGCACACCGGGTCTCTCCGGCGCCGAGCTCGCCAACCTGCTCAACGAGGCGGCCCTCCTGGCCGCCCGCCGCAACCGCAAGAAGATCGATGCCCTCGACGTCGAGGACGCGCGCGAGAAGGTGCAGTTCGGCCGCGAGCGCCGCCGCCTGATGGACGACGACGAGAAGAAGCTTACCGCCTACCACGAGGCCGGCCACGCCCTGATCCAGGGTGTCCTGGACGACGGCCACATGCCGGTCCACAAGGTGACGATCATCCCCCGCGGCCGCAGCCTCGGCAGCACGATGTTCATCCCGAAGAAGGACGTCCTGACCCACGCGATGAAGCGCATGCTCAACCAGATCGCCATGGGCCTCGGTGGCCGCGTGGCGGAGGAGATCGTCCTGGACGACATCTCGAGCGGAGCAGCCGGCGACATCATCCAGATCACCGCCATCGCCCGCCACATGGTGTGCGACTGGGGCATGAGCCCCTTGGGGCCCGTCGCCTACGGCGGCAACCACGACACCGTCTTCCTTGGCCGCGACATCACCCGCACGGAGAACGTCTCTGAGGAGACGGCCCGCCGGATCGACGTCGAGATCCAGCGCATCGTCTCGGAGCAGTTCGAGCGGGCTAAGAAGATCATTGGCGAGCACCGCTCGGCGCTCGACAAGATCGCCGAGGCCCTCCTTGAGCACGAGACGATCGAGGGCAGGCACGTCCTCGAGATCCTCGAGTTCGGCGAGATCCGCTCGCCGATCGCGGCCTCGTTCGTGGGCAAGGTTTCCGACAAGCCCGAGGAGAAGAAGGCGGCTGACAAGCCGGCGACTTCCGAGGGCCTTGGCGCGGGACCGGCGCCTTCGCCGACTCCCGCTTGACCGCGGCCGTCAGCTCCCTGTCAATGGACCGACCGGGCCTTCCAGGGCCCCAACTAAAATGAAGATCTGCTGCATTGGCGCGGGATACGTCGGCGGCCCCACGATGGCGATGATCGCCCTCAAGGCCCCCGACATCGAGGTCAGGGTGGTGGACATGAACGCGGCACGGATCGCCGCGTGGGAGTCCGACACGCTTCCCATATACGAGCCGGGCCTCGACGAGGTCGTGCGCCAGACGAGGGGCAAGAACCTGATCTTCTCGACGGACGTGAAGGGGGCCATCGAGGCGGCCGACATCGTCTTCGTCGCGGTCAACACGCCGACCAAGAGCTACGGCGTCGGGGCCGGCCGCG
>Ga0302319_10002027_pt1 | contig 44464 bp, 39 predicted proteins | sample Bog_T0_2_FD_203319 | JGI IMG/M metagenome (GOLD analysis project Ga0302319, IMG submission 203319) | Peat permafrost microbial communities from Stordalen Mire near Abisko, Sweden - Bog_T0_2 | ecosystem: Environmental > Terrestrial > Soil > Wetlands > Peat | place: Sweden: Abisko, Stordalen Mire...
CCGGTTGCCCTTGCGCGTATCACAGTGTTGCTGGGACGGTCCGTTGCCTTCGTTACCCATGCACGCGCCAAGCAAGTTGTCATAGTTGAGTTGCTCCGTCGGGTAGGTATCTTGGCAGTGCCAATGCTCGACCTTCATCAATCTGAATTCGGCGCGGATTCTATTGAGGCAATAGCAGCACAGCCCGCGTTGCTCACTTACCAGAGATGTTCTCAGAGTGTCCTTATCTGAATAGTTGTCGTAGTTCGAACCAGGAATCGAGCGATGCTCGGTGAGGCTCCTTGGCTCACGCCCCTTGTGAATCGTCCTCATGCTTTCGATTCCAAGAACGCCATTAACGCTCTTGCTCGTGTGACGTCCGGGTCATCCGGACCGAGCCGCTTCTCTACTTCGTTTAGCAGACTCCGAGCTTGTTCGAACTCTTCCTTGTCAATCAGGCTGAACAATCGGGTTACGAGCCGCTTCACGTCAGGATCTCTCGACTCCGCACCCATTATCTCTTCCAGGATCCGGCTCGAATCAATGCCGAAGGAGCGCGGAACGCTAGTTGTTCCGCCGCCATCGAGCAGCATGATCTCCTCGGGGAGCGCCTCGCCAATCAACTGTGGCGAATGTGTTGTTGCAATGAACTGCAGGGAAGGGAATGTCCGTTTCAAATCGTGGATCACACGCCGCTGCCATTTTGGATGAAGATGGAGGTCCAGTTCATCGATCAAGACGATACCCGGTGTTTTGCGTAGGGCGTGTCCTTCCAGATGAGGGTTCAGTTGCGCAACGCGCCTCGCCATGTCTGCAACGAGCGTGAGCATGATGCGCAGCCCGTCGCTTAAATTCCCGAAGAGCTGGGTCCCATTCTGCTCCATGACTACGACGATGTCCTTGTACCGGCCGTCATAGTGGAGAGACTTCGCGCCTTCTACACAGTCCTTGATAGCCCCCTCGACCATCTCGAGCGCGATCGTGGTGTTGTTCTTTAGCTGCAACCCGCCCGTAATCTCGTTGCGGATCCATTTGATGAGATCCGTCTCTTGAATGGTGAAGTTAAAGCAATCACGATAGCCATCAAGTCGCGATGGCAGCCTCCGTCCATCGTCTCCGCCAGGCTTGGGCCTATGATGGCTCTTTTCAAACCATAGGCGCTCAGTACCATAGGAGCAGATGAGCGGGAGGGTAATGTCCTCCCCCGCCCGCGCACGACGTTCCGCTTCGCTGGCAGCATGGGTGATGGGCTTGGCCTCAACCGTCGTCGTCCTGCCACGTTCGCGTTGCAGTTCTCTGGCCCAATGGAGTTGCTTTCCCATTACAACGCCATCACATTCGATCCGAGAAGGGTACTGCTGTTCGAACGTATAGCTATCCAAGTGCTGGTGCGCAACGAGGCGGACTTCGTCCGCGTCAATGCCTGGACTTTTTTCGTATCCTCGAATGCCGAGGAACCAGCTACCGACCGCTACTGCCAGGGCGTCGAGCACAGAGGTCTTGCCCATGGCATTATCACCAACAAGCAGATTGAATTTCGGATTGAAAGTGAATTCGCGTAAGTCGAAGCAGGTGAAGTTTTTAACCGTGAGGCTGTCAATCCGCATGGGTGCACCTCATTGATGCTATCAATCGTAGAATATCGGATCGCTGTCCTCTAAACTAACATCACAGTCAGCGCGAGTTCGTTTCCTTGCGCGGCCACAGGCCGTCGAATCCCCTAATATTATTCTTGCTCCGGCCGGCAGCCGACGATGGCGATGCTGGCCGCAGCGGCCAGTTGCAGCATCTCATCACGATCGAGCAGCAGCGTGCGGCCCGCGTCCACGGCCAGCGCCGTCGCGCCGCACTCGATCATGGTGCGGATGGTCGCCGGGCCGGCCACGGGCACGTCAAACAGCAGGTGCTGGCGGCGGTGCGAGACTTTGACCAGCCGCAGCGGGCGGCCGTTCGCGAGAGCGGCGGCGCGGCGCAGCATCGCGTCGGTGCCTTCCATGGCCTCGACAGCCACGCAAGCGCGCTCGCTGACGGCCACGCTCTGGCCAACGTCCACCCGCGCCAGGGCGCTGGCCACGCGGCGCCCGTAGTGGATGTCCCGCTGCTCCTCGGCGTCCGGCTTGCGCTTAGCGAGCGAGCCAACGCCGGCCAGCAGCGGCTTCAAGAGCAGCGTCGAATCGGCCAGGCGGATGCCTTCTTTTTCCAACTCGCGCTGGACGCCGCCGATCAGCGCGTCGGTATTGCGCTCGGGCAGAGAAGCCAGCAGCTTGACCAGGCGCCAGTCGGGCTTGAGCGCGGAAAAGATCGAGGTGTGCTTGACCTGGCCGGCCATGATCACTTCAGTGATTCCCTCGGCGTGCAGGATGTCGATCAGCCGGCTCAGCTCGGCGATGCTCAGCCAGTGGCAAGCGACGCCCAGCGCTTCTACCTCGGGCGGCGCGTTGTCGCGGATCGCCAGCACGACCACCTCGTGGCCCAACTGGCGGGCCGTTTCGAGCGCCAGAATCGGGAACCGGCCGCTGCCGGCGATCAGGCCGTACTTCACTTGATGAACCCACGTTGGGCCGAGCGGATGAATTCGATCAACTCGCCGACTTCGGCGCACGGCGGCGTTTGCGCTTCGATCTGCTCGATGGCTTGCGACGTGTTGAGGCCGGCGCTCGTGAGCAGGCGGAACGCTTTGTGCAGGCTGTCGATCGATTCGTTTGAAAAGCCGCGGCGCTTCAGGCCGACCTTGTTTTCGCCGAAGACCTTCGACTCGCGCGGCGTGACGGTCTGCGAAAATGGCAGCACGTCCTGCGTCAGCACGCTGTAGCCGCCGACAAAGGCGTGACGCCCGATGCGGCAGAACTGGTGGACGCCGGTGAAGGCCTCGACGATGGCCCAGTCGCCGATGGTCACGTGGCCGGCCATGGTCACGGCGTTGCCGAGGATGCAGTGGCTGCCGATATTGGCGTCGTGGGCGATGTGGGCGTAGGCCATGATCAGGTTGTCGTCGCCGAGGCGGGTGAGCAATCCGCCGGCCTCGGTGCCGCGGTGGATGGTGACGAATTCACGGATGCGATTGCGGTGGCCGATGCGTGTCTCGGCGCGCTCGCCGCGGTACTTCAGATCCTGCGAGGCGACGCCGACGGTCGAATAGGGGTAGAAGACGTTGTCCTCGCCGATCCAGGTTGGCCCCTCGATGTAGAGATTGGCCATCAGGCGCGTGCGGGCGCCGATCTCCACCTCTGCGCCGACGATGCAGAATGGTCCGATCTCCGCGTCGGGATGAATGCGGGCCGCGGGATCGACGATGGCCGTGGGATGAATCGCCATCGCGGGCCGCTCCTACGGGGCGGGCGTTGGCACGGCGGGTTTGGAGGGCCGCTCGGTGACGATGCACATCACGGTGGCCTCGGCTACGACCACGCCGTCGACGGTCGCCACGCCCTGGGCTTTGACCGCCGTGGCCTTCTTCTTGAGGATCTTCATGTCCATGCGCAGCGTGTCGCCCGGCAGCACGGGCTTACGGAACTTGGCTTCCTCGATCGAGGCGAACAGCACCAGCTTGGTCTTGCGGTCGGGCACGCCAAAGAGCACCAGGATGCCCGCCACCTGCGCCATGGCCTCGACGATCAGCACGCCCGGCATCACCGGGAAGTCGGGGAAGTGACCGGCGAAGAAGGGCTCGTTGGCCGACACGTTCTTGATGCCGACAATGCGATCGGACTCCATCTCCACGATCCGGTCCACCAGCAGGAACGGATAGCGGTGTGGCAGGATATCGCGGATGTCGATGTTTTCGAGGACTACCATGGCGAAAGGGTTATTCTATCAGGGACCAGGAGGTGCAGACGAATCGTGAACCCGGTGCAGGCGTGGATCGAAAGCCGGCGTGAGGAATTGACCGCGCTCCTGCGCGAGCTGGTGGAGTGTGAGTCGCCGAGCGACGATGCGGCCGCGGTGAACCGTTTTCAGGAGCTGCTGGCGGCGCGTCTGGCAGGATTCGGGCGAGCGAGCTTCCACGCCAGCGCGCGCGGCGGCAGGGGGCGCAATCTGCTGCTCGAGTTCGACCTGCCGGGGCCGCGGCGCAAACGGGCCGGCCGCATTCTCGCGGTGGGCCACGCCGACACGGTGTGGCGCCTGGGCACGTTGAAGGAGATGCCGTTCCGCCGCGCGGAGGGCCGTCTGTGGGGTCCCGGCGTGCTGGACATGAAGGGCGGGCTGGCGCTGTTCATCTATGCCCTGAAGGCGCTCCTGGCGCTGGATCTGCCGATCGAGCGCCAGGTGGCCCTGTGGGTGGTGAGCGACGAGGAAGTCGGCAGCCTGGGCTCGCGCGCGCGCACCGAAGCGCTGGCACAAAAGGCCCGCGCGGTGCTGGTTCTGGAGCCGTCGACGGGCCTCGAGGGCAAGCTGAAGACGGCCCGTAAGGGCGTCGGCATGTACCGGTTGGAGGTCCGCGGACGGGCCGCGCACTCGGGCGTGGACTTCGGAGCGGGCGCCAGCGCGATTGTCGAGATGGCGAAGCAGATCGGCGTGCTGGCCGGTTTCAGCGATGACAAAAAGGGCATTACGGTGAACCCCGGCGTGATTTCCGGGGGCACGCGCAGCAACGTAGTCGCGGCCGAAGCGCACGCCGAAATTGATGTGCGCGTGGCGCGGATGGGCGATGCCGCGCGAATCGAACGCCGACTCCATTCGCTGAAGCCATTCGACCCGCGCTGCACGCTCGACGTCAGCGGCGGCTTGAACCGTCCGCCAATGGAGCGCACCGCGCAGGGGGCGGCGCTCTACCGCGCGGCGAGAGGAATCGCCCGGCGGGAGCTGGACATGGATCTTGAAGAGAGCGCGAGCGGCGGCGGTTCGGACGGCAACTTCACCGCGGCGCTGGGCGTGCCGACGCTGGACGGCATCGGCGCGATCGGCGAGGGCATTCACGCCGCGCACGAGTCAATGCTGGAGGAGCGGATCGCCTCGCGCGCCGCGCTGCTGGCCCTGCTGGTGCGCCATCTGGGACAATAACGGGTTGAGCTCCTCGACACCCTGATGGTTGCTACGGGCCTCTATTACGCGCTCCTGTCGTTCCTCCTGGCGGGGCTTTTGGGGCGTTTCGTCACGCCTTGGGCGGCTGCGCCGCTGGTGCTTTTCGGTCTCTTCTGTCTGTGGTTTTTCCGCGATCCCGAGCGCGCGATTCCGCGCGGAGCGGTGGCGGTTTCACCGGCCGACGGCAAGGTGGTGCTGGTGCGTCACAGGCCGGAGCGAACTGAGGTGTGCATCTTCATGAACGTGTTCGACGTGCATGTGAACCGCGCGCCGATCGGCGGCAAAGTGGTGGACGTGACATACAGCCCGGGCAAGTTCATGGTGGCCAGCCGGGACGAAGCGTCCTGCGCCAACGAGCGCAATTCGATCAGCGTGGAGGCGCGGGATGGCGTGCGCGTCACGTTTTCGCAGATCGCGGGCCTGATCGCGCGGCGCATCATCTGCCGCGTCAAGCCGGGCGACTACGTGACCACGGGGGAGCGCATCGGCATGATCCAGTTCGGCTCGCGGGTGGACGTCGATCTGGGCCCGGAGTGGACGATCGAAGTGAACGAGGGTCAGAGAGTCAAGGCCGGGGCCACGGTGCTGGCGCGGCGGTTGGCGGCGGAGGGTTAACGAGATGCTGCCACGCTTCAATCTGCGCGAGAGTCTGGTGGACCCGAAATCGCCCGAGCGGCGGCCGCGCCGGGCGGCCTACGCGCTGCCGACTTTTTTCACGGCCGGCAACCTGTTCCTGGGCTTCCTGGCGATCCTCAAAGCGATTGAGGGCGCGCTGTACGCGGCCAACGGACATTACGGATTCAATCCGCATTTCGAGATGGCGGCCAAGGCGATCGGTGTTTCGGTCTTTTTCGACGGCCTGGACGGCCGCATCGCGCGGCTGACCAACACGGCCAGCGACTTCGGCCGGGAACTGGATTCGCTGGCCGACGTGATCAGCTTCGGCATCGCGCCGGCGGTGCTGGGCTTCGTGTGGGGCTTCCTGTTTCTCGACCCGGCCACACCGGAGCCGCTGCGGCGCTACATCCTGCAGGCGGGATATTTTCTAGTGTTCGCTTTCGTGCTATGCGGAGCGGCGCGGCTGGCGCGCTTCAACATTACCGAAAATCCGATGCCGCGCAATCCGGGCCGTCCCGACCGCAAGTACTTCGTCGGCCTGCCGATTCCGGCGGCGGCGGCGATGGTGGCTTCGGTGGTTTACTTTTTCGGCTCCGAGCCGCTGGTGTACTGGCCGTTCGTGTGCGGCTGGCTGGTGCTGCTGGGCCTGCTGTCCTACCTGATGATCTGCCTGTGGCGTTATCGCAGCTTCAAGGACCTGAACCTGGTGCGCCCGCGCGGTCCGCTGATTGTCGTGGTGCTGGGCTTCGTGATTTACGCGATCTGGAATTTCTCCCAGATCTTCCTGCTGCTGTTGTCCACGGGGTATGTACTGAGCGGCATCCTGGTGCGTTTGGGCGGCAGCGTGCGGCGGCGGATCTTGCGACGCCGGACGGCCCATGAGCACACGCCCGAGCCGGCAGCCGGGGCACACTGAGAATGGACTGACGATAAGCACAATGACTCGCGCGAAGTGGCTATTGATCGGCGGCGAAACGCTGCTCGGCAAAGAGATCCGGGAACTGGTCGAGGAACGCAAGCTGCCGGTGGATCTGATGCTGGCATCGGCCGGGCCGCAGGAGCGCGTGCTGACGGAGAGCGAGGGCGAGTTGGCGGTAATTCCTCCGCTGGACGATGTCTCGGTGGAGGAAGCTCCAGTGCTGATTCTGGCCGGAGCGGCGGAGACGCACGCCGAGGCGCGGCGCCTGGCTCAAGCGGCCCAGGAGCGGCCGGCGCTGGTGGATGCGACCGGCGCGCTGGAGGAATTGCCGGAGGCGCGAGTGTGCGCGCCGGTGCTCCAGCGCATGCCGGCGGGCGGCGCGGAGTTCATCCACGTGCCGGCCCATCCGGTGGCCGTGGCGCTGGCGCGGCTGATGGCGGCGTTCGAGAAGCCGCGGGTGGTGGCGCGGGCCGTGGTGACGGTATTCGAGCCGGCCAGCGAGCGCGGGCGCGCGGGCCTCAACGAACTGCACCAGCAGACGATCAACCTGTTCAGCTTCCAGCCGCTGCCCAAAGAGATCTTCGACGCCCAGGTGGCCTTCAACCTGCTGCCGCGGTATGGCGAGGATGCCACGCTGGAACTGGCGGCGGTGGAGCGCCGGATCCAGAATCACCTGGTGTCGTTGCTGGGACCGCGGGGCCTGACGCTGCCCTCGCTGCGGCTGATTCACGCGCCGGTGTTCCACAGTTACACACTGAACGTGTGGCTGGAATTCAACGACCTGCCGACGCCGGAAGAAGTGGCCCGGGCGCTGGCCGCGGCGGGCTTTGAGGTGCGCGAATCCGACGTGGAGCCGGGCTCGAACTCGGGCAGTGCCGGGCAGAGCGGTATGACGGCCAGCGACCTGACGCGGGACCGCAACCACGCGCACGCCTTCTGGCTATGGCTGGCGTTTGACAACCTGCGGGCGCGCGCGGACAATGTACTGCTGACCGCGGCGCTGCTGAGCCGGGAGGTAAGGAAGTGAGGCGGGCAGGCCGGGCATGGGTCGTTTCCGCGGCGCTGGGCGTGCTGCTCGCAAGCCTGGCCGGCTGCGGCTACCACGTGGGCGGCAAGGGCGACCTGCTGCCGAAGACGCTGCATACGATCGCCTGCCCCGCGTTTTCCAACGCCACGACGAAATACAAGCTGACCGGCCTGCTGCCGCAGGAGATCGGGCGCGAGTTCACGGCCCGGACGAGCTACAAGGTGGTGGCCGATCCGAAGAACGCGGACGCGGTGCTGGAAGGCGTGATTGCGGGTTATTACGCCGCGCCGACGGTTTACGACCCGGCCACCGGCCGTTCTTCGGGCGTCATGGTCAGCATCTGGCTGACCATGACTTTGCGCGAGCGCGCAACCAACAAGGTGCTGTGGACGCGCTACCGAATGGAAGTGCGGGAACGGTACGAGATCACGGCCGACCAGCGTTCGTACATCGACGAAAGCGACGCGGCGCTCGAGCGGATGAGCCGCAGCGTGGCGCAACAGGTGGTGAGTTCGATTCTGGAGGCGTGGTAGGGACGCCGTGACGCCGGAGCAATTCATCCGCGCGCTGGAGCTGCAGCCGCCCAAGCCGGTGTACCTGTTTCTCGGCCCGGAGATGCACCGGCGGCGGCAGTGCCGCGGGGCGCTGCTCGGCAAAGTGCTCACGGCGGAGGAGCGCGAGAGCGGGCTGACGCGCCACGATCTGGACTCGACGGCGCTCAGCGAGGTGCTGGACGACGCCCGCTCGATGTCGCTGTTCGCGGGCAACCGGGTGATCTGGGCGGGCGCAGCGGAAGCGGCCGTGCCGCGGGGGAAAAGCGCCGCCGCGGAAGTCGCCGAGGACGGCGCGGGCTCGGGCTGGAATTCCAAAGGCGATGCCTCCTCGCTGGCGGCTTATTGCGGCGACGCGACGCCCGGCGTGGTCCTGATCTTCGACTGCTCGCGCTACGATTTTGAGGGCGAGGACAAGGCGCGGTGCGAACGCGTCGCCAAGTTCTACGCCGCCGTGCCAGAAATCGTCGAATTCCATCGCACCACGGCCCTCGAGGCGCGGGTCTTTACGCAGAAGCGGGCGTCCGAACTGGGCCTGAAGATCGCTTCGCCGCAGCTCGACCGGCTGGTGGAGGCGACGGCCGGCGACCTGGCGCGGCTGGTGAATGAACTCGACAAGCTGGCGCTCTACGCCCCGCCGGAGGGTGGCGAGATCACCGAACAGGACATCGCGGCGCTGGTGCCGAACCTTTCGGAAACGACGATTTTTGCGCTGGTCAACGCGCTGGCCCGGCGCGACCGGCTGGAGTCGCTGCGGCTCCTGGATACGCTGATCCGCGAGGGCGAGTACCTGCCGCTGGCATTGACCTTCCTGGGCAGTCTGTTGCGCATGGCGCTGGCGGCGCGCGAGCAGCAACTGCACTCCGCCCAGGACGTGCAAAGTTACTTCCAACGGCAGGGGATTGCAATGTGGCGGGCGCGGGCCGAGCAGGTTTACACTGCCAGCCTGAAATTCCCCAAGGAGAAGCTGGAGACAGCCATAGCGCTGGTTTTCCAGGCAGACCGCGATATGAAGGGCAGCCGCCCCGACGACCGGATTGTGATGGAAGACTTCGTGCTGCGTCTTACTTGATGCAAGACGCTGGAACGTGAGGTTTTATGCAGCCGCAGGAGTGCCCGACAAGGACTTCAGGCGCTGATGGATGCGGGCCTTGTAGCGCGCCGCGGTGTTGTCCTTGATAATGCCCCACTTGGCCGCGCGGTCGATGATGGAAAACGTGGCCGGCACGAGCGTGGCCGCCGCCTGAACGTCTTTCTTTTCAAAAGCTTTGCGCAGATTCCGGACTGCCAGACGCATCCGGCTGCGGCGCATGCGGTTCACTAGTGTCCGCCGCTCGGTGATGCGGATCCGTTTCAACGATGCAAAATGGTTCGCCATTGTTAGTCGTTACACACCTTAACCCAAACTGATGCAGATTCCAGGGTATCGCATTCATTCCCGGTCCGTCAAAGCCGGGCCCGGACAAAAAGCAGGGCTTGCGGCCGGCACGGTCCGCAAGCCCCGAATGTCCGAAACGGCCGCGGGGCCGTTTCAGTGGAATCCGCGGGCGGAGGGGAGGTCACCCTATACCCGCCCGAGAGGATTCCTATGCTTCCCTCGTCTATACCTATGAACGCATTTGTTGACGTCTCGGTTACGTCGAATGTGCAACAAACACGGTCGAGCCGGATGTCAGGAGCGGGAGATTTTGCGGGCGCGGAGAAAAGAATAAACCGCGAAGCCGAGCATCAGGACGGCCAGTACCGCGGCCAGGACAAACTTGATGAAGTTCGCCGGGTCCCCATCCAGTTCGCCGTAGCCCCGGCGCACCGGCCCCAGCGCTACGAACATCGCTAAGAGGAAGAAAACGAAGGCCAGAACCTCGTTCCAAAGGGCATGCAGCGGTTTGATGACCCCGGGCATGAAGGAGGCGACAAAGGCTTTGGCCACGCGGGATACGGATTGCTTGGAGTGGATCGCGTTGGACATGAAGTAGCCGGCATTTTATGGTAGCAAGCTCAGGGAACCCCTAATGGTCCGGCTGCGTCGTCCGATGGTAGGAGTGCACAGCCGCGATCCGTCCGGGCGGCAGAATTCCACCCGAAACGGGTTCGGGGCGATGGTATTCTGAAGGTGTGGCGGAAGGGGAATTTCCTTGGACGACCGTCTGAAGCAGTTGATGCAGGAGTTAGGCAACGCCATCAACGACTCGCTTTCCGATTCGGATCGCATCGCCGAGGCGATTGGTGAGATCCGGAAGGCCGGCTTCGATGTCTTCCTGATTCTTGAGGCTACCATCGGGTTTAACAAGCGGACCTCTGAGGGCGATACCGCAGAAGATGGGCAGGCCGAACCGCGCATCGAAATCACCGATGAGATCACGGATGAGCAGCCGCATCGGGTGCGCCGCGGGGAGACCGGGATCCGCCTGAAGTTCACCACGCAGGACCAGAAGTTTCTGCGCGCGCTGAAAATCTCGGTGGAAGAGGAATCCCCCGATTAGGGCGCGGCCAAACTCGCGCGCGTCCGCGTTCACTCCGTGAAGAAGTTGCCAAGGCGCCGGAAGCGCGCGTAGCGATCCTGGACCAACTGCTGGGGCGACAACCCATTCAGCTCATCCAGAGTCCGGATCAGCGCCAGGCGCAGACTCTCGGCGGCTCCATCGGCGTTTTCCTGCGCCCCGCCCGGCGGTTCGGGGATGATGCCGTCGATCAGAGCGAGCCGGCTGAGATCGGGGGCGGTGAGGCGCAGCGCCTCGGCCGCCAGTGCGCCTTTCGAGGCATCCCGGTAAATGATCGCAGCGCAGCTCTCCGGAGAAATCACGCTGTAAATCGAGTTCTCCAGCATGAGCACCCGGTTGCCGATGCCCAGCGCCAGCGCCCCGCCGCTGCCGCCTTCTCCGATCACCACGACCACGATCGGCGTCTCCAGTCGGGCCATTTCACGCAGATTCCAGGCGATCGCCTCGGCCTGCCCGCGCTCCTCGGCATCGATGCCCGGATAGGCCCCCGGCGTGTCCAGGAAGGTGATCACCGGGCGGCTGAACTTGGCCGCCAGTTCCATCACGCGCATGGCCTTGCGGTAGCCTTCGGGCTTGGGCATGCCGAAATTCCGCAACAGCTTCTGCTTGGTGTTGCGGCCCTTTTGCTGCCCTACGAACATCACCGCGCGGCCGTCCACATGGCCGTAGCCGCAGACGATTGCCGCGTCGTCGCCGAAGCATCGGTCGCCGTGGATTTCCGTGAAATCCGGCGCCAAGCGCTGGAAGTAATCGAGCGCATGCGGGCGCTGGGGATGGCGCGCCAGCTTCACCCGCAGCCAGGCCGGATTGGCGGGCTCCACGGCGCCGGACTGCTCCGGCTCGGCCTGCAATTGCGCCAGCGGGGATAGATCCTCGACGCTTTCCGGGGCGCTCTCCGGATCGAGCGCGGAGAGCTCGCGCTCCAATTCCTCGCTGCGCGGCGTGCTGGACTCGTCTGCCATATCTCATTTCCGCAGCCCGGCGCCGGCGCCAGCCGCGGATCCATCTACGAGGCTAGCACTTCAATCGACTCCGGTCCGCAGATGCGCCCGACCTCGGCGCGGAATTCCCGGTCCGGCTGGACGCGCGCCGCCACATCCAGCAGCAGCACGAAGTCGCGCGTCTTTTCGAGCTTTAGCCGCACCGCGGTCGCGCCCGGTTTGCGTTGAAACAGTCCCTGCAGTTCGCTCGCCCGCGCGGCGCCGCCGCCCACTCTCACGCGGATTGCAATCAAACTCGGCAGGCTCACCCGCGCCTGTTCCAGCGGCACGATTTCCTGGACGTTCAGTTTGACCGATCCATCCTCCTCGGGCATCGCCTTGCCGCGCACGACGACCGCGCGGTCCTCCTCGATTTCCTTCTCCAGCACGGCGTAGCGCCCGGCGAAGATCAGCGCCTCGGTCGCGCCGGTCCAGTCTTCCAGTTGCGCCACGGCCCACTGCTTTTGCTCCTTGTTGCGCCGCCGCGCGATGCCGGTCAGCAGCCCGCACAGCGTCACTTCGGTCCCTCGTTCCACACCCTCGAGGCTGTCGCTCGCGTGCGTCGCCAGCTCGCCGATTTTCCAGCGGTATTCGTCCAGCGGATGGCCCGTGACGTAGAATCCGATGGTCTCCTTCTCGCCCCTCAATTTGACCCGCGCATCCCATTCGGGCACGTTCGGAAACACTCTCGCCGGCGCGCCGGCGGAGCCCGACTCGAGCAGTTCCCCGAACAATCCCGTCTGGCCGCTGTCGCGATCCTTGCGCGCCCGCTGCCCGGTCTCCATGCACTCGTCGATCACGGCCATCTTCTGCGCGCGGCCGCCCGGCAGAGTGTCCATCGCGCCGGCCTTGATCAGGCTCTCAATCACGCGCCGGTTCACCGCCGCCAGGTCCACGCGTTCCGAAAAGTCGTCCAGGGAGACGAACGCTCCGCCCTGCTGGCGCGCCTGGACAATGGTCTGCACGGCGCCCGCGCCCACGTTCTTCACCGCTCCCAGGCCGAAGCGGATGGCCGCGGCCGCGGGCGTGAAATTCAAGTCGGAAGCGTTCACGTCGGGCGGCAGAATCGCGATGCCCAGGTCGCGGCACTCGTTGATGTACTTCACCACCTTGGCCGTGTTGCCGGTTTCCGACGTCAGCAGCGCAGCCATGAACTCGACCGCGTAATGCGCCTTCAGGTAGCCCGTCAGGTAGGCCAGGTAACCGTAGGCCGCCGAGTGCGATTTGTTGAACCCGTAGCCCGCGAACTCGGCCATCAGGTCGAACAGCTTCTCGGCCTTCCGCGGCGGGTGGCCGAGCTCGGCCGCCCCACTCATGAAACGCTGCCGCTGCTTATCCATCTCGGCGGCGTTCTTCTTGCCCATCGCCTTGCGCAGGATGTCGGCCTCGCCCAGGCGGTAGCCGGCGATGCGCTGCGCGATCTGCATCACCTGCTCCTGGTAGAGGATGATGCCGTAGGTCTCCTCGAGAATCGGCTTCAGCTCCGGCAGGTCGTAGGTCACCTGCCGCCGGCCGTGCTTGCGATCGATGAAATCGTTGACCACGCCGCCCTTGATCGGCCCCGGCCGGTAGAGGGCGTTGAGCGCGATCAGGTCCTCGATGCGCTCCGGCTGATAGCGCCGCAGGACGTCCTTCATGCCGGTCGATTCGAATTGGAATACGCCGCTCGTCAGGCCCTGCGAAAAAATTCTGCCGTAGGTGTCCCGGTCGTCCAGCGGCAGCTCCTCCAGGTCTATGTCGACGCCGCGCATCTGCTTGATCAGCTTGAGCGCCTCATCGACGATCGTCAGCGTCGTCAGGCCCAGAAAATCCATCTTCAGCAGGCCGAGTTTTTCCAGCCACTGCATGTCGTACTGGGTGACAATTTCGTCTTTGTTCGTTTTATAGAGCGGGACCAGATCCTTCAGCGGCTGCGGCGATATCACGACGCCGGCCGCGTGCACGCTGCAGTTGCGCGCCATGCCCTCCAGCCGCAGCGCGACATCGAGCATCTCGCGCACGCGCGGATCATTCGCCGCGGCGGCGTTGATCGCCGGCTCCTGCGCCAGCGCCTCGGGCAGCTTGATGTTGAGTTGATTCGGGATCAGCTTGGTGAGCTTCTCGGCCTCGGAATAGCTCATCTCCAGCGCGCGCCCGACGTCCTTCAACGCCTGCTTTGCTCCCAGCGTGCCGAAGGTGATGATCTGCGCTACCTGCTCGCGGCCGTATTTCTCGGTGACGTACTGGATCACTTCCGCGCGCCGGTTGGTGCAGAAGTCTACGTCGATATCCGGCAGGCTGATGCGCTCCGGGTTGAGGAACCGCTCGAAGATCAGCCCGTATTGCAGCGGATCGATGTTGGTGATGCCCATGGCGTAGGCCACCAGCGAGCCGGCCGCCGAGCCGCGCCCCGGACCCACCGGAATGCCGATTGATTTGGCATGCCGGATAAAATCCCACACGATCAGCAGGTAGCCCGAGAAGCGCATCTGCTGAATCAGCGTGATCTCCGTTTCGAGGCGTTCTTCATACTCCGGCAGACGGTGCTTCAGCCCGCCCCGCGCGGCCTGCTGCTCCAGCCGCGCGCGCCGCCCCTCGAAGCCCTGCCGCGCCACCCAGGCGAAGTACGTGTCGATGGTGTGTTCCGTCGGCACGTCGAATTTCGGAAACGGCTCCGCGATCTGTTCCAGCTTCACCTGGCAGCGCTGGGCGATCTCCCAGGTCCTGTCGAGCGCGTCTTCGACCTCGCCGAACAGCACCATCATCTGCTCGCGGTTCTTGACGAACAACTCCTGCGTCGAGAAGCGCAACCGTTTCTCGTCGTTCACCGTCTTGCCGGTCTGGATGCAGGTCAGGATGTCCTGCGCGCGCGCGTCGGATTGCTCCAGGTAATGCGCGTCGTTGGTCGCCACCAGCGGAATGCCGGTCTCGGCCGAGAGCCGGTACACCTGCGGCATCGCCACGCGGTCCTCGCTCAATCCGTGGTCCTGAATTTCGAGGAAGAAGTTCCCCTTGCCGAACAGGTCCTGGTATTCGTAGGCATGGCGCCGCGCCTCGTCGTAGCGCTCCCTGAGAATCGACTCCGTGACCTCGCCCTTAAGGCACGCCGATAGCGCGATCAGCCCGCGGCTGTGGCGCGCCAGCAGGTCCTTGTCGATGCGCGGCTTGTAGTAGAAGCCTTCCAGAAAGCCGGTCGAGACCAGGTTGATCAGATTGCGATAGCCCTCCTGGTTCTCGGCCAGCAGCACCAGGTGGTTGTAGCGGTTGGTCTCGTTCTTAATCGCCCGGTCCTGTTGCGATACATAGACTTCGCAGCCGATCACCGGGTGGATCCCCTTGGCCTTGGCTTTGGTGTAGAACTCCACCGCGCCGAACAGGTTGCCGTGGTCGGTCAGCGCGATCGCCGGCATGCCTTCGCGCTCCACCAGGTCCATCAGCCGGCTGAGCTCGCACGCGCCGTCGAGCAGCGAGTAATCGGAATGGCAATGCAGGTGGACGAAGGGCTTGTCGGGCATGGGCTCCAGAGAAGCCCAGTATACGGGGAATCGCCACGCCGGAGGATGTGGTAGGGACGGGCAGAGTCGAACTGCCGACCTACCGCTTAGGAGGCGGTTGCTCTATCCAACTGAGCTACGTCCCCACACCCGCCTGCGCCGGCGGCCTGTCTTGATTGTAGCCGGGAACGCACGCCGCATCCCAGCCGCCGGGGCCGAACTTCCGCGATTCTCCCGCGCCCCGCGCGCTACGGCGTCACCTTCAGGATCGCCTGGAGAGCTATCTCCGCCGACGATTTTCCCAGCATGATTTCAAAGTCGCCCGGCACGACCCGCCAGCGCATGTCGATATCGAGCAACTGCAAATCCTCCGGCGTGAGCTTCATACTGACAGTCTTGGTTTCGCCAGGCGCCAGCGAGACTCGCTCAAAGCCCCGCAGTTGCTTGACTGGGGTTGCGACGGGAGTGTACTGCTCGTGCATGTAAAGCTGCACGGTTTCCACGCCCGCGCGGCCACCGGTGTTTTTCACGTCCACGGTCACGCGCGCTTCGCCGCCGGGATGAATCTCCGCCGGCTCAACGCGCAGATTGCTGTACTCGAAATTGGTGTAGCTCAGCCCATAACCAAACGGGTACAGCGGCGTGCCGGGCATATCCACGTAACCCTTGTGCCCGCTCCAGGCCTCTTTGATCCAGAAGGCCTTGGAAGGCTTGTAATTGTAGTAGACGGGCAATTGGCCGGAGTGCCGCGGCACCGAGATGGCCAGCCGGCCGGTGGGGTTGTAATTGCCGAAGAGCACGTCGGCCACGGCTTCGCCGCCGCGCTCGCCCGGTTCCCACGCCTCCACCAACGCGGGCACGTGTTCGGAGGTCCAGCGCGTGGAAAGCGGGCGGCCGTTGATCAGCACCACGACGGTGGGAGTGCCGGTCTCGAAGACGGCCTGGATCAGCTCCTCCTGCACGCCCGAGAGATCCAGGCTGGCCACATCGTGCGCTTCCCCATCGGTGGGCCCGCCGAGTCCGTCCGTTTCATGCTGCCGCTCGCCGACCACCACAATCGCGACGTCGGCCCCTTTCGCGGCCCGAACGGCGTCGGCAAATCCGCTCTTGTCCGTGCCCGTTATTTCGCAGCCGCGCACCGCGGTGACTTTGGTTTGTGGCGAAATCGCGGCTTTAATTCCTTCGATCACGGTCGTGACGTGCTGCGGAATCTCCCGGGGCGAATAGTCGCCCAGTTGGTTGCGCACATCGTCCGCGTTGGGGCCAATCACGGCGACCGATTTCAAGTCCTTTTTGAGAGGCAACAAGTCCTTGTCATTCTTCAGTAACACGATTCCTTCGCGGCCGGCGCGCAGAGCCAGTTCCCGATGCGCCGGCGAGTGCACGACCCGCACGGCGCGCTCCACATCGACGTAGGGATTCTCGAACAGGCCCAGGCGGAACTTCAGCTCGAGAACTCTACGCACGGCGCGATCCACCAGCGCCATGGGGACACGGCCCTCTTCCACGCTCTCGACCAACGGCCCCATGTAGGCCGGCTCATAGGTGATATTCAAATCGACTCCGGCTTTCAAGCCCAACTGTCCGGCTTCCTTTTGGGTGCGCACGATGTGCTCGTAGATCATCGTGGAGAAGCCGCCACCTTCGCTCTCGACGACGCCCTTGAAACCGATCTCCTGCCGCAAAACGTCGTTCATCCACTTCACCGAGGCGTGCGCCGGCACATCTTCCACTTCCGGATAACCGGCCATCACGCCCAAGCCCCCGGCTTTGGTGATGGCGCCGATCCAGGGCGGCATGAAATTCTCGCGCAAGCTACGCTCCGACACCTCGATCGCACCGCGCTCGAGGCCGCTCGCCGGTTCGCTTTGCGTGGGAAAATCGGTCAACACCGCGATGACCTTGTCGGGAGCGGAAATGTCGGAACCCTGCGTGGCGCGCACGATGGTCTCGCCGAGGCGCATGTAGAGGTAAGGGTCTTCGGTGTAGGCTTCCTCGTTGCGTCCCATGCGCGGATCGCGATCCACTTCCATCACCAGCGTGGAGAGCATGTGGATGCCGACGGCGCGCGCCTCCTCGGCCGCCGCCGCGTAGATTGCCTGCACCAGATCCAGGTCGAAAGAGCTACCCACGGCCAGGCCCTCCGGGAAAACCGTGGCACCCGAAAACATGGCGCCATGCGTCCCTTCCTCGTCCTGCATGACCGGTATTTTCAGGCGCGTTTGCGTGAGTGCAATCCTCTGCAGCTCGTTGAAATACTGCGCCTGTTGGCGCGCGCCTTCGTGCAGAATCTGATCGGCGAGCGTGAAGAAGCCGCTGGCCGGACCGATTTCGGAGGTGTAGGTCCCGGCCGTGAATTTCCTGCACGCCTCCAGCTTCGAGGGGATGTCTTTGCCCAATTCATCCACATACACACACGGTAAATTGAGCTGTCCGACTTTTTCCTTGAGCGTCATCCGGCGCATCAGGTCGTCGACGCGATCCTCGACCGGCCGTTTCGGATCGAGGTAAATCGGCGCTGGGCGAGCGGCTTGCGCACGGATCGCAGGGCTTGACGCCAGCGCCATACCGGTGGAAACAACCAACCACAAAAATGTTTTTTGCCGCATCGCCTATAACCTCCAGGCCGGGATCTCCACTGTGGCGCCCGATTGCCGATGAGTATACGCCCGACGGCCCCGCGCGCGGCCGTTACTTCGTCTGCGTCACTTCGTCTGCAGCCGCTGGCTCAGCCGGAGCGCCTGGGCGTTGAGAGTCTGCACCTGGCGCAGGTCTTCCTCGGCCGCCTGGATCACGCTCTGCAGGCGCGGCAGGTCGGCGGAGAAGCTGGGGGCGCTGCTCGAGTCGCGATAGTGATCCAACCGCGCCGCCAGCGCGCGCAACTGTTCATTCACGTCGTGGTAGCGGCGCTGCAGGTTGTTCAGGTAGTTGTCGCGCCGCCGCGCCAGATCGTCCAGTTCGTGCAGCGTCGCCGCCGCCTGGTTGAATCGTTGCCGGGATTCGCCGGATTCGGTCTGCACGCGGCGGAGCTGCTCGTCGGCAGCGTCGGCCCGGGCGGTCTTAGATTTCAATTCGGCCTCGATGGTCTCATTCACTCGCCGCAGGCCGTCGGCTTCCTCGCGCGCCTGAGTGGCCGCCGATTCGAGCCGCCGATTGTCCGACTGCAGTTGTTCGAGCGACGCTTCGAGCTGCTGCAGGCGCGACTGGGCGCCCTGCAGGGCGGCCTTCGTGTCGCTCAATTGGCGCTGGGTGAGAGCCAGCACGCGCACCGTCTCGACGGTCGCCGAGGCGCTCGCAGAGCGGGGCGGCGGCGGGGGCATGGCAGGGTGCAGGCCGCTGGATTCAAGCTGCGCGCGCAGGGCCGAGTTCTGCGCTTCCGTTGTCTGGACGCGAGTCTCCGCGTCGGCGTACGCTTTGCGCACATGCGCGACATCCGCGTTCGCCAGGCGCGCCTCGCGGCGGCTGCCGATCCACAGAATCAAGAACAGGCAGGCCGCTACCAGCGGCACTACCGACGTGGCGAGACGAGGCCAGCGAGTCATGACTTGGGTTCCTTTCCCCGCGCGGCGAGTGTGAATCGGGTCCGGTACTGAATCTCGCGGCCTGCGGCCGTGAGTTGCACGCTATAAGTTCGCGGCGTGCCGGCGGGCAGCTCCAGATCGAGCGCCCAGAGGCTCGCGATTTTTTTTAACATCTGGCCGACGTCGCCGGGAATGTCGCCCGGCGCGCGGCTGAAGGCGGCCGAGCCGCCGGTGGCCTCGGCGATTTGCTGCAGGCCGGTCTGATAGGCCTCGTTCAGCCGGTCGCGCAGGAAGGCCAGGTGCTGGATGAACACCGGCACGTCGAAAGCATTGAGGGTCGCGGCGAGCTTGGCCGCTTTTTCGCGGATCAGGGCATCGGGAAAGCGGCGGCTGAGGTCGCGCGAGTCGCTGGGATTGATCACCGGATTGGTGTAGTCCTCGCGGTAGTTGTAGATGCTCGAGTCGGTCAGGAACAGCACGGCGGTGCGGACCGGCGAGCGGCGCAGGATGCGCTCGGCGAGGGCCGCGGCGGGCTCGACGGCCTCCAGCAGACCGGCGCGGCCGGTGGTCTCCAGCGCATCGAGTTGCGCGATCGCGGCGGCGCGCCCGGGCCCCGGATCGGCGAGCACGCGCAAACCGTCCTGCGCGCGCAACAGCGCTACCCAGACGTTGGCCGGCAGGGCCTGCAGCTCGCTCTTAAGCGCATCGCGCGCGGGCGAAATCAATGCCAGATCGCCGGTCAGATCGAGAACGATGAGCAGCAGCAGGGGCGAGGCCGGATCGTGGATGCCGACGATCTTCGCGCCGCGGCCCTCGACGGTGGCCTTTAGAGTGGCGGGGTCGAGCGGCGGATCGCCCAACCAGGCCGTGACGCGGCAGCGCAGGGCGGCGGCCGGCGAGGGTGGCTTATCGGCCGCCGGAAGTGCCGCGGCGGCGGCGAGCAGGCCGAGAAGTTGTCTGCGCAGCATGGTCAGAATCCCATTGTCAGAAACTCAACCGCAGGCCGAGCTGCACCACGCGCCCGCCGCGCGAGCCGATGATATGGCCGGCGTCCGTGTTGGGCGAAGCGACCGATCCGATGACCGGGTCGGGGTTGTTCCAGTTGGCGTGGTTGAGGAAGTTGAAGGCGGACGCGGTGAACTCGACGGCGCGATCGGCGTCCAGGGGAAAGCGCTTGGCCAGGGACAGGTCGTGGTTCTGCAGGCCGGGGTTGAGAATCGAGATGGTGCGCGAGGCGTTGCCCAGCGTGAAATCGGGCGGCTGGGTGAAGGCGGCGGGGTTGTACCACAGGGTCGGGCTCTGGTTCGACACGCTCGGCGAGACGCCTGGCACGACATCGACGCGGAGGGCGCTGATGATGCCACCGGTGTTGTTGAACAGCGCCTCGAGGGCGATCGGGCCGCCGTCCTGGAGTGTGGAAATGTCGCTGACCGACCAGCCGTCGACGAAGTGGCGGCGCCAGTCGCGGAAGTTGAGAAAAGGCTTGCCGGCGCCGATGGGCAGGTCGTAGCTGAGGTTGAGAGAAAGCCGCTGGGGCGGGTTCCAGGGCGTGAGCGCCCACTCGTTGTGGGGGTTGAAATAGTCCTGCTTGCCGTAAGGGCCGCTGTAGTCGTCCCACTGCCGCGAGTACTCGTAGGTCGTGCTCAGGCTGAGCCCGCCGGAGGTGCGTTTCTCGACCCGGAACCAGCCGCTGTTGCGACGGTAATCGCCCGCGGGCCAGAGGCTGTTGACGTCGAAGTCGAGGTAGTCGGGATAGGGGCGCAGCGCATTACGGAAATTGGCATCGTTGAGCAGCACGCCGTACTGCAGGTCGTTGGGCGAAATAGCGTTGGGGTTGGCGGCCCAGTTGCCGACGAAAATGCCATGGCCCCAGGCGGTGCCAAGGCCGGCGGAGAGGACGATCTGGAAGGGCACCTCGCGTTCATAGGAGACGCCGGCGGACTGGTAGATGGAGGCCTTGCCCGAGCTTTCGAAGAGAGCCGCATTGGTGCCGTTGGCGGCGTCGGCGCGCAGATCGGGGAGCGGGCCGGCGGACGGCACGCCGCCGGCCAGGAAAAAGGCGGGCGTGAGTTCCGAATTGGGCGCGGTAAAGGTCTGCACGCCATTGAAACCCTCGGTGCCCCACTGGGTGCCATAGAGCGGGGGCTCCTGGTAGCTGCGGGCATAGCTGGCGCGGAGGACGCTCTTGCGGTCGCCGCCGGGACTCCAGGCCACCGAGGCCGAGGGGTCGCCGCGGCCGATGTACGGCTGGAAGCCGGTGGGCGCGCCATTGAGGCCGGCGAAGATCAACGCGCCGGGCAGGCCATCGGCGGGATTGACGGCGTTGAGGTCGACGGTGGACTGGCGGTTGTACTTCTCGATGCGCGGCGATTGCATTTCAAAAGTCAGGCCGAAGCTGAGCGTCAGGCCGGGAGCCAATTCCCAGGTGTCGGCGGCGGTGAGCACGTAGCGCGAGATGCGGAAGTAGCTGGGCGAAAGGATGTCGCTGACGGAGCCGGAATCCACGGCGCCGAGAAGAAAGCTCGTGAATTGCGAGCCCGTGTTCACGATGCCGGGCAGGTCGGTGTAGCCGGCCGAAGTGTAGAAAGCTCCGGCGGGCGCGGAGGGCTGATAGGTGTCGACCTGCTGGCGCTGGAACTGGCCGGAGAAGCGCAGGCTATGTTTGCCGAGCTTGAGGGATTGCGCATCGGTGAAGGTAAAAACGTTGCGGGCCATGCGGGTATTGGGGTTATAGCGGCCGACTGGCAGGAAGCCGAAATTGATGCGCGGGAAGACCTGGGCCGAGAGGCCGGTCAACCCAAGCGCCGTGGCGGGGTCGATGGAGCCGGAGGCGTTGGCCGAGACGTTGCTGCTAATGTCGACGGTGGCCGTGTTGACGCTGCCGGGCGAGAGGGTCAGCACGTGCTCGGCGGTGACGCGCCGGTTGGAATACTGGCGGTCCGGGGAGCCGGGATCGGCGGCATTGTCGATGTAATGGGCGGCTGCGTCGAAACCGTTGGTGTACGCGATGCTGACGCTCAGGCGGTGCTTCTCATTGAAGCTGTGGTCCACCTTGGCGATCATTCCGCTGGCGGTGTCGGTCTCGGGCGAGACCACGAAATAGTTGTTCTGAAAGTACGGGCCGACGTCGGTGTTAGGCGCGGGGATGTACGAGATGATCTTCTGAGCGACGGGATCGAGCCGGGCGGCGGGGATGATGCTGTTCGGAAAAGTCGCGCGGTCGTATTGCAGGTTGGCTGTGGAGACGGGCTGGGTGGCGTCGTAAGCGGGATTGGCCTGTGTGGTGAGAGGGTCGTAGACCAGAAGCGGCACGCCGGCCGCATCCACGACGGAGGAATAGTCGCCGCCGCGTTCGGCCATGATGGGCACGCTTTGCAGGTAGGAGCGCCCGATGTGCTCGCGGACGCCCTCGTAGTTGAGGGAGAAAAAAGTCCGGCGCGATCCGTTGTAGATGCGGGGCAGGAAGACGGGTCCGGAAACGTTGAAGCCGAACTGGTTGCGTCGCAGCAGATCCTTGGTGCCGCCGTTCTGAGCGATCTCATGGGGCACGGCGTCGAGAAAGTCGTTGCGGAAGTTTTCGTAGAGCCGGCCGTGGAACGCAGAGAGCTTGATGCCGCCCGTGGCGGTCTTGCGCGGGCTGTCGGCGCGTAGGCCAAGCGATGCCGTGGCAAGTTTGAACTCCTCCGCCGCGGCCTCGAGTTCGCCGGGGCGTTGAGGAGAGTTCGCCGCGGCCTGTGATGCGGAGGGCGACGCGGGCACGGGTTGGGGCGGCGGCGGTGTCTCGGCCCTGCCTGCCACCGCCAGGAAGACCGCACTCAGCACAGCGGCAGGAAGGTGAAACGATTTTGACATCAGGTCCACTTCATTTTAGCGTGGCAGCCTGGGTGGGCCTGTGCGCTAGGCTGGTGGCATGAAACTACGGGAGATCGCATCGAAGCTGGGGTGCGTGTTGAAGGCTCCCGGCCCGGACGGGGCGGCGAGCGAGAACCCCGGCGAGAAGGAGATTCGCGGCGTAGCGGGGCTGGAGACGGCCGGCCCGGACGAGATCACGTTTCTGGCCAACTCGAAATACGCGCCCAAGGTGCGCGAGACGCGGGCCGGGGCGATCATCGTCGACGAAAAGTTTTCCCAACACTGGAAGGGCGATGCGCCGCTGCCGTGCCTGATCTCGGCGAACCCGTATCTGAGCTTCGCCCGCGCGGTGGGATTGTTTTACCAGGCGCCGCGGCCCGCGGCGGGCATCCACGCGACGGCCGTGATCGCGGCGGATGCGACGATCGGCGAGAACGCGTCGATCGGAGCATACGTGGTGGTCGGGCCGCGGGTGAAGATCGGGCGCAACGCGGTGCTGCACCCGCACGTGACGATTTACGAAGGCGCCGAGATCGGCGACGACTTCCTGGCGCATTCCCAGGCCAGCGTACGCGAATACTGCCGGATCGGGAATCGCGTGATTCTACAGAACGGCGTGGTGGTGGGCGGCGACGGGTTCGGTTTCGCCAAGCGCGCCGACGGGAGTCATGAAAAGATTCCCCAATCGGGCCCGACGATTGTCGAGGACGACGTGGAGATCCAGTCGCTGACCAACATCGACCGCGCCACGGTGGGCGAGACGAGAATCCGCCGCGGGGCCAAGATCGACAGCCTGGTGCAGGTGGGACACGCTTGCGAAGTGGGCGAAGACAACATCATCTGTTCCCAAGTCGGACTGGCTGGCAGCAGCATATTGGAGAAGAACGTTCTGCTGGCGGGCCAGGCGGGCATTTCGGGGCACCTGACGATCCACGACGGCGCGATCGTGTACGCCCACGGCGGCGTTGGAGGCGACGTGGAGGCGGGGGCGGTGGTGGCGGGCTCGCCGGCGTTCGACGCGGCGACGTGGCGGCGCGCGGTGACGGCGTTTCCACGGCTGCCGGAGATGCTGCGCCAGATGCGGCAACTGGAGCGGCGCGTGGCCGAACTGGAAGCGGCGCGGCCGGCGCATAGCGCGGAGACAAAGGAAAGCCAATGAGCGAAATGCAACAGGACTCGCGGGCGCTGCTGGCGTACCAGAATAAGCGTTTCATGGAGAGTTGGTCCGCGCGCGGGCTGCGCATTCTTTCCGAATATCTGGAGCCGCTGGACCGCCTGGGGCGCTACAAAGTACGGGACACGATCGTGTTTTTCGGCTCGGCGCGGATTACCGAAGACGGTCCGATGAACAAGTATTACAACGAGGCCCGCGAGGTGGCGCGGATGCTGACCCAATGGAGCGACGAGCTGGAACCGCCCACGCGGCGCTTCGCGGTGTGCACGGGCGGCGGACCGGGCATCATGGAAGCGGCCAACCGCGGCGCGCACGACGCAGGTGGCATCAGCATCGGCTTCAACATCGGACTGCCGTTCGAGCAGCATGCGAATCCGTACCTCACGCCGGAGCTGAACTTCGAGTTCCATTACTTCTTCATGCGCAAGTTCTGGTTCGCGTATCTGGCGAAAGCGCTGATAGTGTTTCCGGGCGGATTCGGGACGCTGGATGAGATGACCGAGCTGCTGACGCTGATGCAGACCGAAAAGCTCGAGAAGCCGATGATGATCCTGCTGTACGGCAGCGAGTATTGGAAGGAAATCCTTAATATCGACGCGCTGGTGAAGCGCGGAATGATCTCGGAGCGTGATCTGAACCTGTTCCGTTACACCGACGAGCCGAAGGCGACGCTGACGACGTTGAAGCTGTTTCTGACCGCGAATTACCTGCAGCCGGAGCAGGTGCGCCACGCCGACGACCTGCCGGACATCGCGCATTCGCGGATCTGAGACGCCGGGGCGGGGGCCGATCGGATAACCTGAAACGGAATGGCGCAAAAAGGCTGGCGCGGCTGGCTGGAGCAGATCGGCTGGGCCGAGCGCGTGTTCGCCGTGTTGCTGGTCCTGGCGCTGACGGGGTTGCCGGGGCGGCTGGGGGACGGGGTGTGGCTGGCGACCTGGGCGGTGGTCGTCGGGCTGGGATCGTTCGTCATTCTGCGGACCGGGTTGCGGCAGGTGCGCAAGCAGATCTGGTGGCTGCGCAAGCGGCTGCTGGTGGCCTATGTATTCATTGCGCTGGTGCCGATCCTCCTGCTGGCGTTTCTGATTGAGATGGGCGCCCTGGCCGTGGCGAGCCAGGTGAGCGGGTATCTGCTGAAGACGGAGATCGACCGGCGCATCGAGGTCGTGCGTCAATCGGCACAGGCGCTGGCGCACGTGCCCGAGGCGATGCGGGCCGACGCGCTGCGGCGGGCGGGGATGTTTTACCGGGAGCGCTACCCCGGCTCGCGAGTCGTGCTGCGGGAGCGGGGCGGGCGGGTGCGCGGTTGGCCGGAGAACGTGAATCCGGAGGCGCCGCCGCCAGGACATGGCGAGTGCGGGGGCCTGCTGCTCAAAGACGGCGAGTATTATCTGTGGGCCCATTCCTCAGGCGAGGGCGTGGACGTAGCGGTGATCGTGCCGGTGACGCGGACGTTCCTGTTGTCGCTGGTGCCGGGGTTGGGAGAGATCCGCTTGCGGGTTCCGGTCAGCCGCCGCGGCGATACGCCGGCGGCACGCCTGCATGCGCCGGTAGAAGGCGAGCCGTCGAGCCCTGAAAACGTGACCACGGTGGCGGTGAACCCGCTGGACCTGGAAATCAAGTGGGGCAACGCCATGCCCGTGGGCCTGTGGCAGGCGCCGCAGCAGTTCACCGAGGCCGTGCTGGGGACGCGGACGAGAATGTCGTCGGTGTACGGCGTCCTGTTCGGGCGCGAGAGCACGACGGCCGACACGGAACTGCTGCTGGTGTGGCTGGGGGCGTTCGCCCTCGGGTTTCTGATCGTCGAAGCCTTTTCGTTCTGGATTGGCATCAGTCTGACGCGCACGATCATGGTGGCGGTGGACGCATTGCACGAGGGGACGCAGCGGGTGATGCGCGGCGACCTGACGCACCGCATCGCGGTGCACGGCAACGACCAACTGGCGGAATTGAGCCGGTCGTTCAACCGCATGACGGAGAACCTGGGGCAACTGCTGGAGGGCGAAAAGGAGCGGCAGCGGCTGAGGGCCGAGCTGGAGATCGCGCGCGAGGTCCAGAGCCAGCTCCATCCGAAGCCGATTCAAGGGCTGGGATCGCTGCGCCTGGACTCGGTTTGCGAGGCCGCGCGGATGGTCTCGGGCGACTATTACGACTACCAGAAAATCAGCGAGAATCAGCTCGCTCTGGCCATCGGCGACGTGGCCGGCAAGGGCATCTCGGCGGCGCTGCTGATGGCGACCTTGCAGTCGTCGATGCGCAGCCAGTTGCGGCAATGGACCGAGGCCATCAAGGCCGGGCGCGGGGACGGGTTTAGCGCTTCGAGGCTGATTTCGAATTTGAACCAGCAGGTCTACGCCTCCACGGCGCCGGAGAAATTCGCCACGTTTTTCTTCAGCCTGTACGACGACGGGACAAGCCAGTTGACGTACGTCAACGCGGGGCACCTGCCGCCGATTCTGGTGCGCCGCGGGCAGGCCTCGACGCTCGACACGAACGGCATGGTGGTGGGTGCGTTTCCGTTCGCGAGTTACAACGAAAGCCGGCTGGAGCTGCAACGCGGCGACCTGCTGGTGCTGTACACCGACGGCATCACCGAGCCGGAAAATGAATACGGAGAGGATTTCGGCGAGCAGCGGCTGCGGGAGTTGCTCGTGGACAACGCCGACCGGGACGGCGCGGAGATCACGGCGGAGGTGATGGATGCGGTGCGGCGCTGGACCGCGTTCCCGGACGAACTGCAGGACGACATGACGCTGCTGGTGTTGCGGAAGCTGTAAACCATGGGCGGTGTATTGCGGCGAATTCTGATTGTTGCCGCCGCCATCGCGGTGACGCTGGGCGTGGGCACGGCCGGCTTCGTGGCGGTCGCGGGCTACCCTGTTTTCGACGCCTTCTACATGGCGCTGATCACGATGACGACCGTGGGCTACGCGGAGATCCGGCCGCTTACGACGGCCGGCCGCGCGTTCAATTCGTTCTACCTGCTGCTCAGCGTGTCCACGCTGCTGCTGGCCATGGGGGTGATGACGCAAGGCATCATCGAGGCGCAGCTCGGAAACCTGCTGGAGAAACGAAGGGTGCGAAAAATGATCGACCAGTTGCGCGACCATTTCATCGTCTGCGGATTCGGGCGCGTGGGCCGGGGCGCGGCGCAGGAGCTGCGCGAGGCCGGCGCGCGTCTGCTGATCGTCGACCGCAGCGAAGAGCGCGTGGAATGGGCGATACGGAACGGCTACCTGGGCGTGCTCGGAGATTCCACGCGCGACGAGACGCTGAAGGAGGCCGGCGTGACGCGGGCCGCGGGTCTGATCGCCGCCCTGGCCACGGATGCGGACAATCTGTTCGCCGTGATCTCGGCCAAAACGCTGAATCCGAAATTGAGGGTGGCGGCGCGCGCGGCCGAGGAAGAGGCGGAGCGCAAGATGCGCCAGGTGGGCGCGGACTCGGTGTTCGCGCCGTACACTATGACCGGGGTCCGCATGGCCCAGTCGCTGCTGAAGCCGCACGTACGGCAGTTTCTGGATTTTACGACGACGCATCTGGGCCCGCGGGTGAGCATCGAACAGGTCGAGGTGATCGCTGGCAGCGACCTGGTCGCCAAGAGCCTGGCGCAACTGAAAATCAGCAGCGAGATGAAGGTTATCGTTTTGGGGATCCGGCGGGCCAGTGGCGAGATGATTTTCAGCCCGTCGGGGGAGACGGCCGTGGAGGCCAACGATTTTTTGATTGTCATGGGCGAGGCGGAGCCGTTGCGCCGCCTGGAAGCCCGGGTGACGGGAGCTGTGTCATGAAGATTCTGAGCGCGGATCAGATGCGCGAAGTCGATCGCGCGGCGATGGAAGCCGGCATTCCGGGGTTGATCCTGATGGAGAACGCGGGCTGCCGGGTGACTGAATTTCTGGAGCGCATGTTTGCGCCGTTGACGAGCCAGCGGATCGTCGTGGTTTGCGGCAAAGGCAACAACGGCGGCGACGGGCTGGTGATCGCGCGGCAGTTGTGGACGCGATTCCGTCCGGCGTCGCTGCACGTCCTGCTGGCGGCAGCTGGGTCGGAGTTTAGAGGGGACGCGGCGACGAATTGGAAAACGCTGCAGGCTCTCGGCATCCCGGCCGAACGGCAGGTGATGCCGGAGATGCGGCCGGCGACGCTGGTGGTCGACGCACTACTGGGCACGGGGCTGGAAGGGCCCGCGGAGGGACGCGCGCTGGAGTTGATTCGCGAGATCAACAGCGCGTTCCCGCTGGCCAGGATCGTCAGCGTGGACGTGCCGTCGGGGCTGCACCTGGCGGGCGAATCGGTGCGCGCCGGTTATACCGTCACGTTCTCCGCGCCGAAGGTGGAGCTGGCTCTTTCGCCCACCTGCGACCAGGCGGGTGAGATCATCGTTGCGCCGATCGGAATCCCGCCGGCGCTGATCGAAAACGACGCGGCGCACTGGCTGAACCTGGTCGAGCCCGCGCTGTTCGCCGAGTTGCTGCGGGACCGGCCGCGGGGTGCGAACAAAGGTACATTCGGCCACGTGCACGTCATTGGCGGCGGTCCGGGCAAGGGCGGCGCCGCGGCCATGGCGGGCGCGGCGGCACTGCGCGCCGGCGCGGGCCTGGTCACGGTGGCGACCAATGTCCGTGAACGCTCCACGGTCACGACGCTGATGCCGGAGTTGATGACTGCGACGTGGAGCGACCGCGTCGGTCAAATCGACGCGCAGCACGTTCTGGCGGTAGGTCCGGGTCTGGGCCACACGGAAGAAGCCGAGGATCTGGCCCGCAAGCTGTTCCAGGGCGCGCCGACGCCCATGGTGGTCGATGCGGATGCGCTGAACGCGCTCGCTCTGACGCCGTTCCACGGCTCGGGCCGCTTTCGCGTGTTGACGCCTCATCCGGGAGAGATGGGCCGCCTGACGGGCGCCAGCGTGGCCGACGTGCAGTCCAATCGGGTCGACATCTCGCGCCGCTTCGCGAAGCAGCGCGCGTGCGTCGTCGTGCTCAAAGGGGAACGCACCGTGATCGCGTTGCCCGATGGCCGCGTGTATGTGAATCCGACCGGCACGCCGGCCATGGCAACGGCGGGCAGCGGCGACATCCTGACTGGCATGATCGCCGGCCTGTTGGCGCAGTTTCCGGAGCGCCACGAGGAGGCGGTTCTGGCCGCCGTCTGGCTGCACGGGCGGGCGGGAGAACTCGGCGCGCTGGAACTGGGCGAGATGGGGTTTGCGGCGATGGATCTGCTGCGCTACCTGCCGCAGGCGATCCGCAGCGCGCGCGCATGAAATCCGCGACTTACTTCACCGCGACCGAAGAGGCGACCATCGAGCTGGGTGCAGGTCTGGCCGCGCAATGGGGCGTTCCTGTGACAATTCTGCTGATTGGCGAACTCGGCGCGGGCAAGACGACGCTGGCCAAGGGACTGGCGGCCGGCTTCGGCGCGGCGCGGCCGGAGGAGGTTTCGAGTCCGACGTTCCCGTTGATCCACGAGTATGGAGATCCGGTCACCGTCTACCACGTCGATCTCTATCGCCTCGAGACCGCCGCGCAGGTTGAAGGTCTGGGCCTGGACGACATTTTCGCGCGCCCGGCCGCGGTGCTGCTCGAATGGGCGGAACGCTTCCCGTCGCTCCTGCCGAAGAGTCGCGTCGAGATTCGCATCGCGCCCGCGCCGGACGGGCGGAATCCGGAGCGGCGGCGCATCGAAGTGCGGGAGGTCGAGGGATGATCCGCGAACCGGAACGGCGCGTCGCGATGATCACGATCTGCGCGCTGCTGGGGATCGCCCTGTATCTCGTCTGGCAGATCACGGCCCCTTTTTGGAGCGGGATTTTTCTGGGCATCGTACTGGGCATCTCCGGTTATCCGATCCATGCCGCGTTGGAACGCCGCTGGCGGAAACCCGCGCTGGCCGCGCTGGCGGCGACCGTGGCGATCATCGCCCTGGTGGTCGGGCCGGTCCTTTCGCTGGCCGTGACCGTGGCGCGCGAGGCGCAGGGCCTGTATCGCACGCTGGCTTTGTCGAGCCAGTCGCAGGGCGGATGGAGCGTCTGGTTTGCCGCGCTCGTCGAGCGCCCGCTCGAATGGCTCGCGCGCTCCACCGGCATGCCCGTTCCGAGTCTCCAGGCGGCGCTGATGTTCCGGTTGCAGGAGGCGGCCGATATGGCGCTCGGCCGCATCGGCGGTCTGTTTGGAAACGTCACGTCGACGCTGCTCGAAGCCATCATCACTTTTCTTACGCTGTACTCCTTCTTTCGAGGCGCGAAGCATCTGCGCGAGCTGGCGGCGTATTGGGTTCCGTTGCCCTCGCGGCGTGTCGAGGAACTGCTGGACGTGGCCAGCGAGGCGATACGCGCCAACGTATATGGAACCCTGGTCATGGCCGTGGTGCAGGGGGCTTTGGTCGGCATCGGCTTCGCCATCGTGGGTCTGCCTTCGCCGTGGCTGTGGGGCGTAGTGGCCACCATCTGTTCCCTGGTGCCGATGTTGGGCACGGCGCTGGTGTGGGCGCCGGGCGCCGCCGTGCTGCTGATCTCGGGGAGCTGGATTCGCGCCATGATTCTGGCGTTGTGGTGCCTGCTGGTCGTGGTCGGCGTGGGCGACAACTTCATCCGGCCGCTGATCCTGCGCGGGCGCATGCCGATGAACAGCCTGCTGATTGTGCTCTCGATTCTCGGCGGGGTCGAGTACTTCGGGCTCGCGGGGGTGATCGCGGGCCCCGTGGTTTTCAGCGTCACAACCGCGCTGTTCAAGATCCTGCGAGAGATGCTCGAGGAGCACGTCGGCGCGGCGCAGCAACCGGGCGCGGGTCCGGCGCCAGGTTAAACCAGTTTCAGAGCAAGTGTAGACAATCGCTTCTGGTGGGGCAGGTCTCCAGACCTGCGCGCAACCTCCAGGTCGCGCCTTGGCCGGACCTGGAGGTCCGGCCGCAGACGTGGACGTCTGCCCTACCTCGGTTCACGAGAACCCTGAAACTGGCTTAGTGATCTTTGTCGTCTTTTTTGCGTAACTGGTCGCTCTGATTGGCTTGGTCCAGCGTCTCGCCGGGCTTCAGCAGCGACGGTTTTTTCTTGGGGTTCGCGTCGGTTTTTTTCTCGTCTGCGGTCTTCTCCGACTTGCGGTCGGGCGCGCTCATCGCCTCGCGCTGCTTCTCGATCTGGCGTTCTTTTTCGTCGACGTCGCGCGAGCGTTCCTTGACGTCGACATCGGACAAATCGGCGCTGTCCCGGGTTGCGCCGACCGCCTGCTCGAGGCTGAACCTATACCGTTCCTTATCCGCCGCCGGAATCTCCGAGAGCCTCTCCAGCTTCGTGAGCAACTCGCGCTCCGTCTTGGCCAGGGCCGGAAGCCCGGCCACGGTCCGCTTGTGGGCCAACGCGTCGTCCACCACGGTGTCGATGGCCTCGATGATGCTCGTGTACTGGTCGAGCGTGTCGTGGATCAGAATGCTGCGGCCCGTCTTTTCCTTCGCGAAGAGCTGCGTGATCAGATCCACTCTCTGGCGCGCGAACAGCAGGTAGAGCTTGATCCGGTCGTCGGGCTCCTGCGCCTCGCGCAACTTGTCCACTTCGTCCGCCGTGAGGAAGTCGCGCTGCGCCGCGACTGGCGCCACGCAAAGCATTGCGAGAAGCAGAATGCGAAACATACTCGCCTCCCCGGCCTCACTTGCCGTTCATGACTCCGAACAGAAACTCATCGTGCAGCACCACCAGCCGGTCGCTTGCTTTTTCCGCCGGCGGACGGCTGTCGAAAGCGATCGCCTGCACCAGGTTTTCGAGCTGCTTCAGCATTTCGCGCGTGCGCAGCTCACCCTTCTTGTAATACCTGCCTAGCTTGTCAGGGCGCTTTCCGGTATCGTGCAGGGATTTGAGCGATAGCTCAACCGCCTGCACCATCGTGTCCATATCCGCCTGCAGATCCGCCACCGATCCGCCTTCGGCCGGAAGCGTGCGCGCGTGCTTCAACGCCTCCGCCGCGGCGTCCAGCGCCAGCTCGCTGCGCTTCTGCAAATCCGGTTCTTTCTTCACCGCCTCGAGGTCGACCGCTCCCAGGCACAGCGTGAAGCAGAGTATCGCGATCGGGACTCTCATTTGTTCAGTACCCTCGTCAGGATGCGAACCCTCTGCCGCGCTTTGAACTCCTCATCCGGGCGCTTTCCCTCGCTCATGCTCAAGAAACGTTTGTAACTCTCCAGGGCCGGCTTGGGCTGCTTGAGTGCATCCAGCATGATCGCACGGTACCAGAAGTAGACGGCATCTTCGCCGCCCAGTTGTCTGGTTTTTTCCAACGCCTCGAGCGCGGCCGTGAAGTTGTTCTGCACGTGCAGGATGCCGGTCAGCTCCTTCCATGCCTCAAGCGAATCGGGCTTCAACCTGGTCGCCGCCGAGAATTGCCGCTCGGCGGGCACGAACTGCCGCTGATCGCGCAGCAGCCGGCCGTAGAACATGCGCAGATCGAAGTTGTTCGGTTCCGCCTGGACCAGCGGCGTCGCAATCTCAATGGCCTGCTCCAGTTGTCCGTCGAATTTGAGTGCCATCGCCAGGGCATACCGCAGCGCCGGTGTCGGGCTCAGCGCCAGCGCGGCCGAGAGACTCGCGACGGCCTGCTTCGTATCGCCCAGATCGAGCGCCAGCATGCCGGCGCGTTCCATCGCGCCCGCATCGTGCGGAAACTGGCGATAGATGGCGGCGGCTTCGGCCGGCTTCTTCGCCTTCTCTAGAAACTGCGCCAGCTCCAATCGGGCGGAGCTGTCGGTCGGCTTCAACTCGTTGTACTTCGCCATCGCGGCTGCCGCATCGGCCCACTTCTCCTGCGCCGCCAGAGCCCGCGCCAGCAATATGAAAGCTTCGCTCTGTTTGGGGTCGAGCGTCGTGGCGGCGCGCAGTTTGACTTCCGCTTCGGAGAACTTGCCCGCGCCCACGAGCGCCTGGCCGAGCAGACGTTGCGGCCGCGCTTCCTGCGGTTTCTGCGCCGCCGCCTGGGCCAGCAGGTCCAGCGCTTCCGCGTATTGCTTCTGCTTCAGCAGCAGCAGACCGAGGTTGAGCTGCGCCTCGTAGAGCTTCGGCTCCAGCGCCAGCACCTTGCGGAAGGCGGCCGCTGATTCGCCGTTCTGTCCCGCCAGGCCGTAGGCCACGCCCAGATTGAACCACACTCCGTAGTTGTCGGGGTTCTTGTCGAGAAGGTCCTTCAGGATGACGATCGCCTGCTCGGGATGGCCCGCGTCGAGCTGGCTCTGTGCATCGGCCAGCGGGTCCGAAGCGGGCTTTGCCGGCGGCTGATTCTTCGGCTGCTGCAGGAGCGCCGCCAGCAGCAGGAGCGCAGAGAACATCTCACTTTCATTGTGCGCCAGCGCAGCTCAGGCGAGAAGCGGCCGCAGGAACCGGCCGGTGTACGAGGCTTCGCAGGCGGCCACGCTCTCCGGCGTGCCCTCCACGACAATGCGGCCGCCGCCGTCGCCGCCCTCGGGACCCAGGTCGATGACCCAATCGGCGTGGCGGATCACCTCCAGGTTGTGCTCGATGATCAGCAGCGACGCGCCTTTGTGCAACAGCCGCTCAAACGCGTCCAGCAGTTTGGCGATGTCGTCGAAGTGCAGACCGGTCGTGGGTTCGTCGAATAGGTACAGCACGCCCTTGGCATCGGACTGCGTCAGGTGCGAAGCCAGCTTCACGCGTTGCGCCTCGCCGCCCGAAAGCGTCGTCGCCGATTGTCCCAGCCGCAGGTAACCCAGCCCCACGTCGGCCATCGGCCGCAGCCGCGCGACGATCCGAGGCCGATCGGCGAAGAAGGCCAGCGCCTCGCTGATGGTCAATTGCAGCACATCGTAAATGTTGAGCCCGTGGTAGCGGACGTCCAGGATCGACTGCTTGTAGCGCGTGCCGCGGCAGTCCTCGCAGATCAGTTCCACGTCGGCCAGGAACTGCATTTCTACGGTCACCGAGCCGTCTCCCTGGCACGTTTCGCAGCGCCCGCCGGCGATGTTGAAACTGAAATGGCCGGGCGTGTAACCGCGCCGCTCGGCCTCGGGCGTGGAGGCAAACAGGTCGCGGATCGGGTCGAAGGCCTTGGAATAAGTCACCGGGTTCGACCGCGGCGTGCGCCCGATGGGCGACTGATCCACCAGCACCAGCTCGCGCACGCGCTCCGCGCCCGTCATCGCGCGGCACGCCTGCCGCCCGGCCGGGCTCTCGCTCTGCTCGCCTTGCTTCGACGCCGCGCCCTTCGCGAAACCCGCCCTGGCCGGCTCGCGATTGAGCCGCGCTTGCAGCGCTTTGTAAATCACGTCGTGCACCAGCGTCGATTTGCCGGAACCCGAGACGCCCGTCACGACCGTCATCAGACCGAGCGGCAGCAGCACGTCGATGTTCTTCAGATTGTGAACGCGGCACCCCTGAAAGCGCAGAGTCTGTTTCGGATTGACGCCCCGCCGCGCAGTTTTTAGAGAAGTCTTCAACTCACCGCGCAGGTATCGGGCCGTCAGCGGCGCCGGGCGCGCCGACCCGTCGCCCGGCTCGAGCGCCAGCATCTCGGCGAGCGTGCCCTCAAACGTAATCTCGCCACCCTGTTCGCCCGCGCCCGGTCCCATGTCGACCACGTGGTCCGCGGCGCGCATCAGGTCGGCGTCATGCTCGACCACGAGTATCGTATTGCCCAGATCGCGCAGATCGTGCAGGATGCGGATCAGCCGTCCGGTGTCGCGCGGGTGCAGGCCGATCGACGGTTCATCCAGCACGTAGGTCGCGCCAACCAGGCGCGAGCCCAGGCACGTCGCCAGTTGGATGCGCTGCGCCTCGCCTCCCGAGAGCGTCATCGAAAGACGATCCAGCGTGAGGTATTCCAGCCCGACGTCGTACAGGAATTGGAGCCGCTGCCGGACCTCGACCAGAATCCGGCCGGCGATGGCCGCCTCCTCCGCGCCCAGTTGCAGGCCGTCGAAAAAGGCCAGCGATTCGGCGATATTCATCTTCGCCACGCCCGCAATCGTCTGGCCGCCGACGCGGACGAACAGTGCGTCCTCGCGCAACCGCGCGCCGCCGCACGCGCTGCACTCGGTGTAGCCCCGATAGCGCGCCAGGAAAACGCGGACATGGACCTTGTACTTCTTGCGCTCGACTGCGTGGAAGAACTTCTTGATGCCCTCTTTCAGAACGGCCTTCTCCGCCGGGCGCAGTTCCGCGTAAGCGACATCGGGCCGCACCCGGCCTGCATTGCGCGCGAGGAATTCCTCCAGCCCCCAATCGTAGTTCGGCTTGGTCCACGGCTCCACCGCGCCCCCGGCCAGCGACTTGGATGGATCCGGAATCACCAGGTCCAGGTCGTAGTCGATCGTGTTGCCGAAACCCTGGCACTGCGGACACGCGCCGTAAGGGTTGTTGAAGCTGAACAGTGATGGCTCGGGAGTCAAGAATTCGCGCCCGCAGCTCTTGCACGCGAAGCGCTCGCTGAACCGCAGCCGCTTCGGCTCCGGTTCTCCCGCTTGCTCGAAGATCACTTCGCCCGCCTCGCGGTAGCAGATCTCGATCGTATCCACGATCCGTTGCCGCAGCGCCTCGCGGCCCGCTTCGCTGTGCAGGACCAGGCGGTCGACCAGGGCGTAAAAGGGTTTCGAGAAATCGATTTCCAGTAACGACTCCGGCGTCGAGAACTCGAACATGCGCCCGGCTTGGAACAACCGGTTGAAACCGCGTTTGCGCAGATCGAACAGATGATCCTTCAGCACCTGCTCGCCGGCCGCCTGCTCATGGTGAATCGGGAACAGGGCGTACCAGCGCGAGCCCTCCGGTTCCGCCATCATCGTCGCGGCGACGGGGTCCACGGTATCGCGCACCACCGGCTTCTCGCACGTCGGGCACCAGGTTTGGCCGGCCCGCGCGAACAGCAGCCGCAGGAAATCGTAAATCTCGGTCGATGTCGCCACGGTCGAGCGCGGATTGCGCGTCGTGTTTTTCTGGCGGATGGCGATCGGCGGGGCAATGCCGTCGATCTCGTCCACCGCGGGCTTCTCCATCCGGTCCAGGAACTGCCGCGCGTAGGCCGAAAGCGACTCGACGTAGCGCCTCTGGCCCTCGGCGTAGATCGTGTCGAAAACCAGCGAGGATTTGCCCGAGCCGGAGACGCCCGTCACCACCGTCAGCCGGTTGTGCGGCAGATCGACGGAGATGTTTTTGAGGTTATGGACCCGCGCCCCGCGGACCCGCAGCAGCTCTGGCACAGTGTGAGAAACCCTTCAAAATCGAGGCCGCAACGAGGGATCTCTTATGATTGTATCAATACGCATGTTGCGACCCCGTCCGTTCCGGCACTTGCTGCTCGAGTGGTACCAGTCCGCGCGCCGCGAGCTGCCGTGGCGCGAGACGCGCGATCCCTGGCGCATCCTGCTCTCCGAAGTAATGCTGCAGCAGACGCGCGTGGCGGCTGTCGTCCCCTTCTACGAACGGTTCATCGAACGCTATCCCGATCCGCTGGCCCTGGCCCAGGCGCCTGAAGCGGAATACCTCGCCCTGTGGAGCGGGTTGGGCTATTACGCCCGCGCGCGCAATCTGTGGCGGGCCGCCCGCGCCATCGCATTTCTCGGCCGCTTCCCGCAGACTTTTGGAGGAATCAGACTCCTGCCCGGCGTCGGCGATTATACCGCCGCGGCTGTCGCCAGCATCGCCTTCGGCTTGCCGCACGCCGTGCTCGACGGCAATGTCGTGCGCGTGCTCAGCCGGCTGACCGCCGAGGCCGGGGACGTCCGCGCCACGTCCGTGCGCGCGCGGCTTAAGGAAATCGCCCAGACTCTCCTGGACCGGCGCCGGCCCGGCGACTTCAACCAGGCCCTCATGGAGCTTGGCGCTACGGTCTGTCTGCCTAAGAATCCTCAATGCCTGCTGTGCCCGTTACGCGAGCACTGCCTCGCCCGCGCACAAGGAATCGAGGATCAGTTGCCAGTTTTGCCGCGCCGCCGCGAGGCCGTCAAGCTGTCGGTCGTGCTGTGCCTGGTGGAGCGGCAGGGACGTGTTCTAATGCGCCAGCGCGGCGCCGGAGAAAAGCGCCTGGCCGGCTTCTGGGAACTGCCCGAAGCGCGTTTCCTGCCGGCCGCCGAACGCCGCGAGAAGCTGGGCGAGTTCCGCCATTCCATCACGCGCCACGATTATCTGATCGAGGTCTGGCGCACCGCGCCGGTCAAAGCGCCCAAAGGCTTCCACTGGATCGCGGCCGACGAATTGCCCCGTTTGCCATTAGCCACCACCGCCCGCAAAGCCCTGGCCGTGGCTGGCCAACCCGTCCCGGAGACTCCGGCCTGACGCCTCGGCTGCGGCTCCCGCCAACCCGCGCCGATCTCCGTTTGCAACCGCTTCAAGTCCCTGCGCGTTCAACTGAGGGGGTGGAGTCACGCGTCCACAGGCGTTAGTCTGGTGGAAGCTGGAGCATTCCCGGCAGAGGGTGACAGGCCGGAATCGAAAGAGGTGCCCGTCGTGCTGATCCGCTTCCTGCTTCCCATTGTTGGCACAGCGGCCCTGTTTGCTCAGGCCCCTGAGCCCGTCCCGCCCAATCCCCCGCCCGAAGCCGCGGCCGCCAAACCCCATTTCTACAATGTGGAACCGGGCACCAAGATCCTGCTCAACCTGATCAACAGCATCAGCACCCGTAGCGCCGCCGAGGGCGATCGCGTGTACCTGGAAACCGCCTTTCCGGTGCTGGTTGACAGCCGCATCGTGATCCCGCCCGGCAGCTATGTGACGGGAACCATCACCCAGGTGAAACGCGCCGGTAAGGTCAAGGGCCGCGCCGAGTTGTTCATCCGCTTCGATTCCCTCACTCTGCCCAACGGCGTCACCCGCGACTTCCGCGCCCGCGCCGCCAGTCTGGACGGCGACCAGCGCGGCACCATCGACCGCAGCGAAGGTAAGATCCAGGGCGACTCCAACAAGGCCGGCGATGCCATGACCGTCGCCACCACCGGGGGCTATGGCGCCATGATCGGCGGCGTCGCCAGCGGCGCCAAAGGAGCTGGCATCGGGGCCGGTGCCGGCGCCGCCGCCGGGCTGGTCGGCGTGATGATGAGTCGCGGTCCGGAAGCCACCCTCCAGCGCGGCTCGACTATGGAGATGCTCCTGGACCGCGAATTGCGCTTCCAGGAAGACGAACTGCCCGCCGGCCCCAGTGGCCCCCGGCCGAACGTAGCGCCGGCCCGCCCACAGGACCCATCCCATTCTAAATCAATCGGTTGGCCCGCCCCTGTGCACCCTCCGTCGAGTGATTGAGCGGCGCGGTCCAGACCTGCGGAGTACGCCCGTACGCTAACGATTGCCGGGATCTCTTTAGTACCACCTATATTTTGGGCCCAGCTCGTGGTACCAGTTCAAATTGAGACGCCTCTCCTATTTCGAACTGAATCGTCTGGCTCTACACTGAAGCTGTAGTCTTGCATTTCCGAAAGTGACGCCGTTTTGGGTTCCTTTGAGATTCAAGTCATCGTCAGTTTGGTAGTCGTGTTGGGCGCGGCCTGCGTGGCGCTCATCTGCGATTATTTGAAGGGCAATAACGAACGCTTGCGCGAGCGCAACGAGGAGCTCCAGGCCCGCGCGGCGGAGCGCGACACGCTCGAAACGCTGCTCCAGCGCTTCCAGGCCAACACCTTCGATGCCGCCATGCAGGTGCAAAAAGAGGCGCTGCGCGAGCTGCTCGCCAACTCCACGCCGGCGCAGCGGGCTTTGCCGCAGAGCGGCGTTTCCGCCTTGCCGGAATCCCTCGCCGTCGGAGCGTCCCAGGCCGTCGCGGCCAGCCCCAGACGCGTGGGCGCCAGGCGCGTATTCGAATCGGGGATATCGAAGGACGTCCTCAGTCCGGTCATTGAGTGGCCCGTCCCGGCGATCGAGACCAAGACGCGCGACGTCCTGCCCGTGGAGTTCGAAAAGGACCGCTACGTCCTGCCCGCGATAACCAAAGAGGACGCGCCAGCCACCCGCCAGCCTGCTGCGCCGGATGACGGCCTCCCCGATCTGACCACGCTTGACCAGACCGTCTCTTACGCTCCTGGCCGGTCATGGGAACAAATGACTCAGGAGGCCGCCGAGGCCCGCGCCGCCCATCACGCCCCCGGGCTGGCTCCCGCCATGGAAGCTCCGCCGGCCTCGCAACCGACGATCAGGGTCTTTCAGATGCAGTCCTCGCCGGACGACGCAGCGGAATCTCCGAACCAGGCGGAATCTCAACCGGAAGCGGTTGCTCCCCCCGCTCCTCCGACTTTCCCGATCGCCGAATTGCAGGTACCCACCGGTCATTTTGAGGTCCAGAGCCTGCAGGATCTGCTCGCGGCGAAGGGCGCTTTCCGCGGTCTGGTCGTGTTCATCAGCGTTTTGGCCAACGGCGAACTGGCCCCGATGGAGTGCCCGCAATTCACCCGCCTGCTGAACTCCGCGGCTCGAACCGTGCTCTCACTCCGGCGCGAAGTGGATTTCTCCTGCCGCAGCGCGGAAAATGAGTTCGTTCTGATCTACCCGCACGAAACCGGCCCCACGGCCCAGCGCATCATCGCCCGGCTCAAAGAGCGTCTGTACGACCTGCAGCTTCGTTCCCTGGGTTCGTTCTCGGCGCGCTTCATCTGGGGCGCCGCCGAGTCCGCTGCCGACGCTCGCCTGTCCGACCTGTTGGGCCAAGCGCGCGGGCAGGCCCAGGATTTCCTGAAAGCACAAGATGCGGCCTCGAGCAGCGAAGCGGCCACGCGCTAACCGCTCTCTCTCGCTGTCTTCACGCTAGGCTTCCGGTCCCCCGGCCTTCTGCTTATGCTTCTGCTTGCGGATACGCTCGGCCTTCTCTTTCTTGGTCTCATGAAGCTGCCCCGGCGGCGCCCCCGGGATCCGCATCAGCTTCAGCCGGTCGATCTTGATTTCGATGATTTCCTTCTTCTTGCCCATACGACTCCGCGCGCCGCGCCTCAGCCCTTCAGATCCCGGAACGCCTCCTCGATCTCCCGCTTCGCTTCCGGCCCCGCGGTGGTGAGTGGCAGCCGCACCGGGCCGCCGTAATACCCGTTCAGGTCCATGGCGTACTTCAGCCCCGGGATGCCGTATTGGTCCGTCACCAGCGCGGCCGCCCGCGCGCTGCGCCGCTGCCAGTCCAGAGCGGCGTCGAACTCCCTCTGCCGGTGCGCCTCCCAGATGGCGATGGCGGTGTACGGCGCGGCGTTGGCATAGTCCAGCACCGCGCCCACGGCGCCCGCCGCCAGCGCTCCGGCCAGAGTCTGCGCCGCCCCGGCCAGCACCTGAAACCCGGGCTTCGTCTCGGCGATCATCCGCGCCATTCTCTCGACGTCGCCCGAGCCTTCCAGGACCGCCAGGATATTCGGATGCGCGCTCAGACGCGCCACCGTCTCGGCCGCAATCTCCACGCCGCTCGTAGCGGGCGAGTTGTCCAGGATCAACGGAATCCGCGCCTGGTCCGCCACTGCGCCGAAAAACAGCGTCTGGCTGGCCGCAGTGTTGAGCAGGTTCGGGTAGGAGTGCGGCGCGCTCACCAGCGCCGCCCGGTAGCCCAGTGCCGTCGCCCGCTCGATCAGCCGCACCGTCTCGCGCACGCTCTCCGCGTTCGTCCCGCACAGCAGCAGCTTTTCAGGCGCGGCGTAGCGCGCCGCCAGTTCGAGCATCCGCCGCTGCTCTTCCGCGCTGAGCAGCGCACTCTCGCCCGCCGGTCCGCACACGACGTAGCCCGCGAGGCCAGTCTTGTTCCACTTCGTCACGTTGTGCTCAACCTTGGTCGCGTAAACCTCGCCGTCGTAGTTGAACGGAGTCGCGATGGGAACAAAAATGCCGTGCAGTTTCATGACTGTTCTTCTCCAGGGTAAGAAATCGCGGCGGCCTCGCGCTGTGCATTGCGCTCCGATAGGACGAAGTGAGTCGCAAATAAAACGGCCCGGCTTGCGCCGGGCCGCTTTTGTTCGAACTCGTTTTGCAGGATTTCGCTAGGACGCCTTGACGAACGTGAACAGCGCCAGCGACTCGATGAACGCCAGGCCGAGCAGCAGCAGGATGCGGATGGCGCCGCCCGCGCCCGGATTGCGCGCGATGCCCTCGGCCGCGGCCGCGATGGCCTTGCCCTGCGCCAGGCCGCATAGGCCGGAAGCGAACGCCATGGCGAACGCCACCGGCAGAACGAACACGCCCGTGTTGTTCTGCGGCGTGCCCTGAGCGAACAGCGGGACGGCGATCAGGAACAGGATCGCCATGATTGCGAACGTGCGAAGTTTCATACGTTACTCTCCTTCGGATCAATCTGGCTCCAGGAGGTGGTTCCACACCGTGCGTTGGGACGCCGGGGGCTCACACTGAAAGCCCGGACACTCGATTCGCGCTCGCGGGAACGCGGGAAACCCTGGCGGACCCGGGCGAAAACACCCGAACCCGCTATTCGTAGCGGCCTGCGTTTTTGCAAGTCGCTGATTCCATGGCACATATTCAATCGAGGCCGCTACTCAGTAGCGGCCTGGGTCTCGAACGCGTGCCGATTAATGCTCCTCGTGCGCCACCGCGCCGCCCACGTAGGCGATCGTGAGCACCGTAAAAATAAACGCCTGCAACAGCGACACGAAAACATGCAGCGCCATGACCAAGACCGGAAAGTAGAACTGCGCGGTCGGCCAGACGGGCGCCGCGATGAAGCCCGTCGTCACCTGCTCGCCGGCGGACATGTTGGCGAAAAGACGGATGGTCAGGGAGACCGGACGAATGCAGTGGCTGATGATCTCCAGCGGGAACATGAACCACGCCAGCCACCACATCGGACCGGCGAAATGTTTCAGGTACCCGAGCGGTCCCTGCACCCGCACGCCCTGGCTGTTGTAGTACACGAAGCTGCACAGTGCAATGCCCGCCGGCACGTAGTAGTACATTGTCGGCGCTTCGAACGAGGGGATGACGCCCAGCAGGTTCGAACTCAGGATGAGAAAAAAGATCGTGCAGAAGAAAGCGAGATAGCGCTCGTTGCCGGGCCCGATAATGTCCCGGGCCTGCTCGCCCAGGAAATTGTAGATCGCTTCGAAGGTCAACTGGAACGTGCCCGGCCGCTCCACCGACAACCGCGTGCGCAGCACCGCGGCAGCGATCATGAGCAGCAGGATCACCAGGATCTCCATCGCCAGGTAATTGGTCCAGGGCCTACCCTGTCCGGGATGCAGACCCGGCAGGCCCAGCCGGGACGCGAAGTTCAACACCATCTCGGCCGGCCCCGCCAGGTAGCGGTTCAACAGCGCCGTAAACCACAGTTCATGCTCGTGCATAAATCCACTCGTACAGGGCTTCCAAAGTGATGGACACGACCGGAACCAGCAGGCCCACGCAAAGGGAGTTGGGAGAAGCCTTGTAAACTCTCAAGATAGCAAACATGGCGCCGCCCAGCAGCACCAAACGGAAGACGTGGACCAGCATCGACGCGGCGCGCGGCTTGTGGCCCTCGAGCGCCGTGCCAACATCGTCCACCAACCGCTTCAGCAGCCAGAAGCTGACGCCCGAAATCGCCGCGCCCGCCAGGAAAGACGCCGCGTTCCGCCGGTTGCCCTGGGCGGCAAAGCCGATCGTGCCGGCCACCACGAGCACCACGTAGATCTGCCGGACACGACGGAGGATGACCGTGTATTCAGTATCTGGCACGGTCTAGTCGGGCTTGTCGGCTCCGCCCTTCGACTTATCCAGACCCTCGATGCGCAGGGCGGCGATGTAGGTTTCGTAGATGCCGGCGGCGCAGCCGATCAACAGACCGGCCATCGAGATCCACGTCGTGCCACCCCGCTGGTCCAGCATCTGGCCTATCTTGAAACAAATCCAGCCGCTGATCGGCGTCACCAGCGCGAGGCCCGCGTAGGCTGCGCCTTTGGCGTAGGGCGACATTTGCGGCATCAGTGCGGCCCTCCCGGGGCGCCGTCCCAAGTATATTTCACCGTGCACGCACCGTGGAAGTACCACAACAACACCATGTTTTCACCATGGCTTCACCGTGATCTTGCGGTGTTTTCACGGTGAGGTTGTGGGGCTTTTGCGGTTCCGGCAGAGATAAACCGTTCCCGGGAACTCGCAAGGCGGGGTGGCCGGGAGGGCACTCCAGATTAGAAAGCCCGGGGGAGAGGAGGAGGAGAAGCCCCCGGGCCTTGCTGAGCCGGGAATGACCCGGCGGGAATCAGGCGGACGCCGGAGGAGCGGACGTCGCCTCTGCTCCCACCTACTATTGATCCACACTTTTTACAATTTGTAACCATCTGGTTTCATTAAAACCGTACTAATTTATCAGTGAATGGAGCCGATCCCTCAGAACCCCAATTCCTTCAATAGATCAGTGGCGCCGTAAATTTTTCGCAGGGCTTCCACGATGCCTTGGCTGGCGACGTGCACGCTGCGCGCCTGGCGCTCCGTGTAGATGAACCGGTTGGGCAGCGCTTCGATATTGGAATCAAAGACGATACCGACGATTTCACCCTTGGAATTCAGCGTCGCCGACCCCGAATTGCCGCCGTGGATGTCGGCCGTGGCGACGAAATTGAACGGCGTCTTCAGGTCCAGCGCGCCCTTGGCCTTCAACCAGCGTTCCGGCAGGGCGAAGGGATCCTGGCCAGTGCACTTGGCAAACAGGCCGGCGAAATCGGTGCTCCACTCCACTGGCTGACCGGCGTCGCTTAAGTAGCCCTTCACCTGGCCGTAACTGATGCGCAGAGTGAACGTCGCGTCGGGATAATCGTTGCCTCCGGAGACGGCGAAACGGGCGCGGGCGATGCGCGCCGAGGCCCTCGTGAGAACGCTTTCCACCTGATCTTCGTAATGCTTGCGAATCTCGCGCGCCGGCTTGTCGATGATCAGCGCCAGGCGCAGCATGCCGTCCTGCGACTTGGCGACGGCATCGGGGCTGGCGGCGAGGCGCTTGCGCTCGGCGACTTCGGCCAGTTTGCTGTGCGACACGTAGTCCGCGGCGGCGGCGTGCGGCGTTTTGCCATTCAGAATCGCGACGACCAGGGCGTGGTCCGGCCCCAGTTCGCGGCTGAGGAAGCTGAAGTACTCGGCCAGCGTCTCGACTTCCAATTCAGGATGAATTGGAGCGGGCGAGTACATCCCTTGCTCCAGCGAGGAGAGCCCGGCGTCGGTGTACTCGCGCAGGCGCTCGGAATTGGGCTTCCTGGTTTCGACGGCGTAACGGGCGACGCGGCGCGCGACGCCGAACAGACTGCTGCCGGCGGCGGGCGAGGCTTCGAGCAGATAGTACAGCGGGTAACTGTCCTTAAAGCCCGCGTAGGCCTGGGCGATCTCGTCCCACGATTTGCCGGCGTCGGCCTGCAGCCGCGGATTGGCGGCGACCGCGGCGCGGAACTTCCGCTGCTCCACGCGCTTGAGGTCCATGAAGGCCGGGTCGCGGAGCCCGTGCAGGAACCCCTGGTTGGCTTTGTAACTGTTCTGCACGCCGAAGATCACCTCCTGCGCCTGGCGTCGGTTCTCGTCGCCCCCGGCCGACCAGGCGAGCAGGTCGTCGGCCAGAGATTTCAGGCGCCGCTGGCGCAGCGGATAATCGGTATCGCGCAGGAACTCCAGTTGCGCGACGGTCATCAGCCGCCCGGTGGTGCCTGGATTACCTGAAGTGAAGATCAGCTCGCCATCGCGCGCGCCCTCTTTGCTGAAGCGGAAGTAATCCAGCGGACGGGCGGGCTTGTCGTTTTCATAGGCGCGGAAGAAGGTGATGTCGAGGTCATGGCGCGGGTAGGTAAAATTCTCGGGATCGCCGCCGAAGAACGCCAGGGCGAATTCGGGCGCGAAGACCAGCCGGATGTCGGTGTACTTCTTGTATTCGTAAAGGTCGTAGCGCGCGCCGGCAAACAGCGTCACCACGTCGCAGCGATGGCCGCTTTTCG